>Ga0209415_10020352_pt1 | contig 10318 bp, 11 predicted proteins | sample PeaSoiSIISIP2007_FD_187696 | JGI IMG/M metagenome (GOLD analysis project Ga0209415, IMG submission 187696) | Peat soil microbial communities from Weissenstadt, Germany - SII-SIP-2007 (SPAdes) (version 2) | ecosystem: Environmental > Terrestrial > Soil > Wetlands > Peat | place: Germany...
CATTTCCTCTCAACACAGTTCCGATCAAGTCCCAAACCAACAAGGCCAGAGGAGCCAGAATGGCGGTTTCTTTCGCCAGCACTGCGCACGAGAACCACGCGGCCATAGCCCATCGCCGGTTCTCGACGTAGGCGAGCAAACCCCAGAAGGTCAATCCGGCTGCCGCCAGATCGAGGTGAGTCAGCGAACTCTGCGCGAAGAAGACAGGGTAGAGCGCGGTGCAAATTGTCGAGGCGACGGCGACTTCAAGGTTTGCAATGCGTTGCGCTAATCGGAATATGCCGAGCAGCGCGAAAGCCGAAACTGCCAGCATCGCTGTGCGCGTGACGAAAGGCGAATAACCAAGAACCTTCCAGGCCAGGGCAAGATATGCCGTCACCATTGGCGGATGCGCGTTCGAGGGCGTGGAGTGGGGAATCAATGTGCCTTGCAGCAGAAGGTCGCGAGCCGCGGGCACGTAGTAGCCGGCTTCATCCCAGAAATAGGGGAGACGCAGCAGGGGAAGATGCGATGCGAACTGCACCGCAAGAAAAAGCGCAAACAGCACAGCGGTCGGATATCTGCCACGCCGATCGATGTCTCCGCTCACCGGAGCAGTCTAGTGTACCGGCCCGGCAGATGCCATTCGAGGATCGAGTTTGATCTCCCCAAATGTGCTCTCGTAGCCCGACACGTTCTGCTGCAGAATCGACATCAGCGCCTTGGCTTGCTGCGGGCTCAAATAAATGCCCTGAAAATTCTTGACCTCCACTTGCGTTTCGGTCTGCTGTTGCAAGGTCCCGAAGACCAGGAAGAAATCCCAGACATTCACGCGCACCTGCACACTGTTCGCGTAGGTCTCGCGGTAGTCAGGAGCGTTCACCAGCCTGATATTAGGTTGCGAAGGATTATTCATAAGACATTCAGTGTAGCGGCAGGAGCGAAAACCGAAAAGAGGATTGTGTTGAAAGCACAGGCTGGAATTGTGACCAGGCTGGGGTAAAATAAATACCGCAGGGCCGGGGTGGCGGAATTGGCAGACGCGCTGGACTTAGGATCCAGTGCCGCAAGGCGTGCAGGTTCAAGTCCTGTCTCCGGCACCACACATAACAGAGGTGGGGCCGCGCGGTGTTTTGTCTTTTACAGGCGGGTGCACGCTCTGGGGCGGGATCTGCCGGCGAATTCGCCGCTGGCCCGATATTCGGACATCCGCGATTACTGCATCTGTTGCAAGCCCTGATAGACGGCCAAGCCAGCGATGACCAGGAGTAGAACTCCGGACATGGCCCCCACCCACTTTACGACGGGAGTGATCTTGTTGACCTTGGCCATGATCTCGATCTGCTCCTTTTCCATGTGGGACTCGGATTCGCCGAGGAACAGCTGGTCGTCCTCTTGCATGGTGAGCGTACTCCGATAGATGAGAAGGATGACGAGGACAGCGGTCACAACTCCCCACGCAACAAACGGCCACATTAGTTTTTCCATCATGAGCCACCTCGGTGCTGATCTTGAGCGACCCCGAAGCTTTGCCGATGTTGGTTTTGGGCCACAACCAACACAGCTAGGAGGCCTCTAAGGGCGAATTATATCCCCAGAATGCCGGCGTCGGTAAGTTTTGTTTTTTGGGCCGCAACCCTTGCGGAGGTTCACTCATCTAAAGCCCACCAGCATGTATCCGGAAGAGAGGAATTTGCCTCGACCTGGAGCCTGGCTTTGATATAATGAAGGCGTAGCAATTTCAAGGAGATACCAATGGCCACAACCACTGTCCCGACAAGCGTTCCCGAAGTGACGCCCAAGACCCCGCCAGTTAGCCTGACGCCTAATGCGATTGCGAAGGTTAAGGAGATTATGGCGCAGCAAAGCCCCGTCCCGAGCGGTTTGCGTGTGGGCGTTGTGGGCGGCGGCTGCTCCGGTTTCTCATATTCGATGTCGTTTGAAAACGGCGCAGGCATGATGGACAAGGTGTTCGACATGGACGGGCTCAAGGTCTATGTGGACGCCACCTCGCTGATGTATCTGAATCACTGCATCGTCGATTATGTGGAAACCCTCGAAGGCGCCGGCTTCAAGTTCGAGAACCCGAACGTGAAGAGCACCTGCGGCTGCGGATCTTCGTTCAGCGTGTAAGCTGGGCGGGAGTTTAGAAAAGCCTCATCGCGAGCGATGAGGCTTTTGCTTTTTCGCCATCTCGGTCAGTACGTTGCCGTGAAGCCTCCTCCGCTGTTGCTATCAGGGACGAAGAATCCCACTACAACGCTGCGGTCATTGATCCCGGCGCCGTAGGTCCCCATGCTTTTCGCGTGATTAAACTTGTAGTATTTGCCGGCGTGGAGCAGGGCTCCGTGGGGATGCAGGTCGCTGTCAAACCATTGGTAGACGACGTCGTCCGCGTTGTCGAGATCCTCCGCCAAGGTGTTGCTTGCACCGGGAACGTCAATCGTCTTGTAGGTCTTTCCGTTGTACAGAGAAGATTCGGAATTTTGTTCCGCATCATTCCAATAAAGCACGATATGGCCATGGTTGTTGATGCCGGTGGCGACCGTACCGAAACCGCCGGGCACGTCGAGAGTTTTGTACTTCTTGCCGGTTAGCAGGAACCCGTGCTGCGTGCCAGTGGAATCGCTGTAGGCGCCGACGATCAACCCGCTGTCGTTGATTCCGTTGGCCTGCGAAGATATCGCGCCCGTGGGGCCGGGGATGTCAGTAAATTTGCCCTTTTGATAGAGGAACCCGCGCATGACTCCGCTGGAATCCTCATAGTTGCCCACGATCGCACCGGTGGAATTAATATTCTTGCAAACCGTCTGCGAACCCTCGGGGTCATCGATGCGGGTCAACTTATTACCATCCTGCATGAAACCGCGGGTGGTCCCTTTCCCGGCTTCGTACTGTCCAACCATCACGCCTGCGTTGTTAATTCCTCCAAGTGCTGTGCTTAGCGCTCCCGGCACTTTTATGGTTCTGAACTTGAAGGTCAAAGTTGGCGCACAGGCCGCGGGCGCCGCCATCATGAACGTCAGCACGAATCCCAACGCCAGCAGTTGCAATTTACGAGTTTTCATTGTTTCCCTCGTGGTCGACGATTTGGATCGGGCACATACCCGCCGGAATTTTCTTCCCAGACTCAAAAGCGGCAGCGATTGTACCCCATTGTGCCGGTTCGCGACAGAGTGAAAAAACTTTCATCGGTTGGCAAGCGCGGGCTTTCAACGAGCTTGGTGGAAGATTTTTCCGCCAGAAAAAAAGAGTTCGATTTACTGTTCCTGATCGGGCGGCATTTGCGGAGTTATGCCGGGTTGGTTCGGTTGATTGGGCTGCATGCCGGGGCCGGGTTGGCCGGGGAACCCGCCGCCGGGCTGGCCGGGGAAACCCCCACCAGGCGCGCCCGGTTGACTGCCCGGAGCGCCTGGTGCGCCTGGTGCGCCCGTCTGTATTGCGTTGGTCGCGCCTTGCAGCGAGGGCTGACTCGGCGTGGTCAGAAGTCCGCCGCGATCGGAGTTTGGATCGTAAACAAATTGCCACTCGTTGTAGTGGTTCTTCTTGTTAAACACGCGGATGGTTTTGTCTTTGCTCGTACTCGCGACTCCGACAATCGGACCACCGCCGAAGACCTGAGCGCCGCCGGGCGCCGCCGGATTTCCCTGGCCGCCCACCGTTCCGAAAGCTCCGGGAGCGCCTGGGCCGGCCGCTGCAAAGCTTGAACCCTGGTTGGGCGCGGCCCCGGGAGTCTGGTCGCCAGAATTTTCGTCCGGGTTCTGCGCCCCGCCTCCATTTGTAGCTACGGTTGTGCCGATTCCTGGGCCGCCCGCTCCCAGACCCGGATTCATGCCAGCGGCCGCGAGGCCGCCCGCCGTGGCCATCGTATTCATGGCACTGGAGGCGAGCCCCGCTTGCCCGCCGGGACCACCCACCATGCCTGGAGCGCCCGGCATTCCGGCAGCGCCCGGATTAAGGCCGCCTGGCGGAATTGCGCCTGCGATTCCCGCTCCGAGGGCCATTTGTACGTCGCCCATGTGAAGGATTTTAAAATCTTTTCCGTTAATTGGGTCCTTGTATCGTTTGCGCAGGAAGCGGACCTGGTTGGTATTTTCCAGTTCTTCAATGCGGGTGGGATACCGGCCGAATTTCTTGACGAAGTGTTTCATCGCCCGCGAGTACTGCACGCCGCGGTGAATCAACTCTTCCTCGCGATCGCGTTTTACCTGGAAGGCGATCACCGGAGCCATCACCACGGCTGCAACGGCGATGAGTGCGACAAAGAGGATGAGCGTGATCAGAATGTAGCCGCGCTCGGTGCGGCGGTGCGGGCTCGAGATGGGGCGGGTTGAGGTCACGTTCTTTCTCACTTCTCAGTTCGATGCACGAGCGGAGTCTTGCAGCCGCCTGAGACGTAGGGAGCTACGTTTCTACCGGTGCATGTCTCAGCCCAGGGTTAGCGGAATGCTCTGGCGGTTGTTGTTTAGCACGTCCTCTATTTCCACGGAGGTGGGTGAGATGCGCAGGACTTTGTAGTGGCGATCGACGACTTCGCCTTCGGCTGCGATGAAGACATCTTCGCCCTCCGAGAGGAAAATCTTCTTGGCCTCGCCCGGCTTGCTGGCGAATCCGAAAAATTTCAGGTTGATGGGCGGCGGAGGCGGAGGTTGTGGGGGGCCGTTTTCCGCGGCCTTTTCCGCATCCGTCTTTACCGGCGCAACCGGTTGCGGAATCTCCGCCTGAAGCGAGAAGATGTTACGGCCGTTGCCTTCGTACTTGGTATCTTCGCTGGCTTTCAGCCAGTCATAGCGCAGAGTGGGATCGAGCGAATGCTGGGCTGCGGCGGCCTTTTTGCCGTGAGTCTTGACGGCGGTTGCAGGCCGCGCCGAAGCAGCGGGCTGAGGGGCAGCCGGATCAAATGTGTGCGCCGGTGCTGCTGCGGTTGAATCGGAGCCTTTGAGGTTGAACAGCAAGACCACGACGGCAAACGCCATCAGGCTGACGGCCACGATCAGCTTCGTCCGATTTTCCGCGCCGAGTTTCACTTAGGCAGCACCCGTCTTGAGATAAGTTTTCAGCTTAAGCTGCAGCTTGACGATGCCGTTTTGTTCGCCGCCCAAGCCCACGCTATCGACCAGGAAGAACATCTGGTCGCGCTCCAGCGTGTTAACGAATCGCACCAATTGCAGATAGTCGCCGGCGAGGTCGGCGTCGATTTCGACGCGCCGCACACCGACCGGCAACGGATCCTTCATAACGTATTTAATGCTTCCGATTTTCACGCCCGTCTGGTTCGCAACTCTGCCCAGGTCGGCGGAGATTGCGGAATCCTGCGAAGGCAGCCGTTGCGCATAAAACTCGTCAATCTGTTTGCGGGCCACGGGAATTTTCTTGTCCAGACCGCGCAGCGGTTCGACCTCGCGAGTCTTTTGCTGCAATTCCTTCCAGTCTTGCGCGAGTTGATCGCGTCTCGAAGTTTCCGATCCCACCAGCGGCGAGAAAAATACCGCGATCGCGAGCACGTCCACCACCGCCATGGCAGTCAGCGCGATCTGCACTTTCCGCCGCGTGTCTCGAAGGTCGGGCATTACTGCGCACCTCCCGCGCTGCTGTTCCCAACGTCTGGCACGTAAAGGGCGCTGATGTGAAACTGCACCGTATCTCCCGACACTCCGCCGCCGACAGTAGAGTTTTCCTCTTCGATATAGGTGTCGTGGAAGTGTTGCGAAGCCTCCATTTTGCTGACCAGATCGAGCGCGTGTTCGCGGGAATCTCCGGCCACGATCAGCTTGATCTCCAGTTCGTTATCGGGCCCGAGGTCAGGATGAATCGAGACCACATGCAACCGGGGCGGCATGACTTGCTCCAGATTTTCGAAAGCCTTGGTCCAGGAAAAGGCTTTGTGCTGGAAAAGATCGTTGAGAAACTGGGAACGGTCGCGGGTGCTGCTGTTCTGGGGCAGGTTCAGCAAAGCTTCCGCGTTGGCTTTTTCCCTGTCTCGGGCAGCGCTTTGGGCCTCGTATTGCCGCATGAGTTGCCGATCTTTGCGCGCTGCAATCCATCCGTTCACGGTCATGCTGAGCAGCAGCAAAGTGAGAATGCCGAGTGCGGCCAGAGCGGCGCCCCAGCGCAGCCAGAAGCGCCGTGCATCCTCGTAGGGTTGACTCGCGAGATTGATATCAACGCGCATTTAAGAAAGCAAGGCTCCAACCACTCCGGCGATTCTCCACTTCGGAATCGAACCGACGCCTGCACCCAATTGCGAACTCCCGACTAATTCCGTGACCTCGGCGTCAGTCTGAGCACGCAGGGCAGGGACGGCTCCGGCCACGTCCGCCAGACCGGCGATGAAAATGTGTTCAATGTTCAGGTGGTAAGTATCCTGGAAAAATACGACCGAGGGATAAACTTCTTCCGCCAGTTGTTCTCCGGTAATGGTCACGCCGCGCGGGTTTTCCAGGGTGCGAAAAAGCAACAGCTGATTCTTGTCAAGAATGGCGATGCTGGTGGTGCGCGCGTCCACTTTTACAACCAGAGTTGGACGGTCGGCGTCGGCCGCGCCCAGGGCGGCCAGCATGGATGGCAGCACGATGCCCGGGTTGTAGCCTGCATCACGGAACACGGATTCGTAGTCTTCGATCACGCTGGCCAGCGCCACTGCAGCCACTACCTTAATCCCGCTGGCGGCGGGTTGCGCGTGATAGGAAATCTTGGCTTTGTCGAGGTCAAAAGGCAGCGACTTCTTGAGCCGGAAGCGAACCACACTTTCGGCTTCGGCGTGTTTGGCGGGGAGAGCGTCAAAATCCAGCAACATGACGCGAACTGCGGCGTCGGGCAGCACCGCGATGACATCCCGCGAGCGATTGCTCACGCTGCCCAGAGTTTCCTGAATGGTGTCGAAGACGCGCTTGCGCTCGCGCAAGTTCGCCTCCATCAGGTCCGGAACCACGCTGCCTGTCGTCAACTCTCCGGTGGCGCAGGTCTCGACCGAGCTGCCACGTTCCGAAACTCGCCCCGCAATCACGCGGTCGGCTGCAATTTCGCAGGCCAGCTTCGGTTTGGAGCTCGAATTGAAATTAGAACGCACTATCGACACCAATCCCTGCAGCGATTCTACAAGTAAAACGCTCCGGCGCTCCTAAATGCAATAGCTGGAAGGGCACCAGAGGCATTGACCGAAAGGTCAGCCTACGCTCCGTCGCCCGGCGCTGAACTTTATCGCATGCTTTCGATGAATGTGACTTTATTAATCTCTTTCAATGTGGTCAGCCCGATACGGACTTTGTCCAGGGCAGACTCACGCAGGAACCGCATGCCTTCATCGCGGGCGGCTCGCCGGATCTCGGAAGTCGGCTTCTTCAGCAGAATCATCTCGCGGATGCGGTCGCTCAAATCGAGCAGTTCGTGGATGGCAGTTCGTCCGCGGAATCCCGTGCCAGCACATTCGATGCAGCCTTGCCCTTCGTAGAAATTGACCTCGGACCAGGTCTTCGGATCGAGGCCGCTGGCTTCAAGAACCTCCGGGGCATAGTGCGTCGCGGTGCGGCAGGATTCGCAAATCAAGCGCACCAGCCGTTGCGCCAGAATGCAGTTCAGCGCGGAGACGAAGTTATAAGGCTCGACGCCCATGTTGAGGAAGCGCCCGATGACGTCGACCACGTTGTTGGCGTGAACCGTGGTGAAAACCAGGTGGCCGGTAAGCGCGGATTGGATCGCGATTTGCGCGGTTTCGGTGTCGCGGATTTCGCCGACCATGATCTTGTCGGGATCGTGACGCAAGATGGAGCGCAATCCACGGGCGAACGTCAGACCCTTTTTCTCATTGACTGGAATCTGCGTGATGCCGCGAATCTGGTACTCGACCGGGTCTTCAATGGTAATGATTTTATCTTCGTCGGTCTTGATCTCGCTGACGGCCGCGTACAGAGTGGTGGTCTTGCCGCTTCCCGTCGGTCCCGTGACCAGCACCATGCCGTAGGGTTCCTTGATGTAGCGGCGGAATTTCCGCAGGTCGTCCTCGTCGAAACCGACGACATCGAGCGTGAGTTTGTGGAACTTCTCGCTCATCGATTCTTTATCGAGCACGCGGAGTACAGCGTCCTCGCCGTGAATCGACGGCATGATCGAAACACGGAAGTCGATGGGCCGCTCGGGGCTGCCGTAGCGCACGCGGAAGCGTCCGTCCTGCGGAACCCGGCGTTCGGAAATATCCAACTCACTCATGACCTTGATACGCGAAATGATGGTCGAGTGATGCTCTTTGGCGATGGGCGGCATGGCTTGCGTGAGCACGCCATCGATGCGGAACTTGATGCACACCGAGTCGTCGCGAGTTTCGATGTGAATATCACTGGCTCGCCGCTGCAGCGCGGTAAAGATCGTGGTGTCGACTAAACGAATGATCGGGCTGATGTCACCTTGCTGCGTGGCCAGCCGGTCGATCGAAATACTCTCTTCGGTGCCGCTTTCATCTTCCCGGATTACATCGAGGGCAAAGCCTTCGCTCGCGTCTTCGAGAACGCGCTTCGACTGTTCCGTCTTCTTGAGAATTTCGGTGATCTGCGCCAGAGTCGAAACTTTGGTGACGATGCGCTTGCCCAGGAGCAGGCTGATCTCGTCGATCATCATCAGCTGGCTGGGATCGGCGATTGCGATCGCCAGGCGGCCGTCTTCGGTCTCTTCGAGGGGCACGAAGTTGTAGCGGAACATCAGGTGGACGGGAATCGTCTTGAAAAGATCGTGGTGCAGTTGGAAATTATGCAGATCGACGAACTGGCAGCGATAGCGCCGCGCGATATCCTGCGCGCGTTCCAGTTCCTCGGCGTGGGTGCCGGGCGCTGCCGTCCCGTTTCCACCCACGAATACCGCTTTGTTTTCTGTGGTTGTTGCCATTGCTAAACCCACCTAACCCAGGCCCGGAGCCCTATTTCTCGTTTAAATAACCATCTAGTGAATCGTGGATCCCAAAGTGAAGATCGGCAAATACAGCGAGATCAGTATTCCGCCCACAATCACTGCCATGAAAATGAGGATGATCGGTTCGATCAGGGCCATGGCCGCGCCCAGCGCGTTCTGCACGTCTTCCTCGTAAAACTCCGCCACCGAATTCAGCATTGCCGGCAAAGCTCCCGTGGACTCTCCCACTTCGATCATCTCCACCGACAACTCGGGAAACATTTTCTGTTCTTCCAGACTCTTGGCCAGCGGCTGCCCTTCGCGCACCCGAATCGCGGCATCCGATATTCCATTTAAGATGCGCCGGCTGCTCATCGAGGCGCCCGCGGTTTGCAGCGACGGCACCAGCGGCATGCCCCCCGCCAGCAGGGTCGAAAGCATGCGGGAAAAGTTTGCCACCTGATACTTCAGCCATATCTGCCCGAGCAGGGGCAGCGACAGAATGGCACGATCGATGCGTTCCGCTCCGCGATCGGTTTTCTTCCACTGCCAGAAAGACAGTAACGCGGCAACCACCGCGATCGCGAAAAGCGGGAAATACCGCTGCGCGTGGTTCCCGATATTGAGCATGATCAGCGTGATCGTCGGCAGGTCCGCACCCATATCCTGATAAAGCTTGGCAAATTGCGGCACCACGTAGGTCACCAGGAATATGAGCATGACCGTGACCACGGTGACCAACAGAGTTGGGTAGACCAGCGAGACCGCGAGTTTCTTCTTGAAGGTCAGCGCCATCCGCTGAAAGGCAATGTAGCGGGTAAGCACTTCTTCCATGTTGCCGCTTTTTTCGCCCGCCATCAACGTGCTGGTGTAGATCTTGGGAAACGCTCCCTGGCCGGAAAAAGCGTCGGAAAGCAACTCGCCGCCCTTGACCCGGTCGCGCACGTTCTGCAACAGGCTTTGCAGATACGGATCCCTTTGTCGCTTGATCAGCAAATCCAAAGAATTCAAAATCGGCAGGCCGGCCTTGATCAGCGTAAGGAATTGCGAGTTGAAGATGAGAAACTGCCCCTGCTTGACCTTGCCACGCCCGCGCAGGTTGATGCCACCGCCCGAGAACACTCCCCGCGGCTTGACCCAGTACACCAGGAAGCCCTGCTGCACAAAGCGGTCGCGAACCTCGGCTTCCGAATAGCCGCTCTCGACCTGCTCCGCCAGGCGTCCGCGCTCGTCCGCGAGTTTGATTACGAATTCGGCCATGCCGTTCGTTTACCGTTGTCCACCTCAGTCTAGCATTCCCCGCTGTCAGCCATTTGTTAAATGCCGGTCCAACCGTATCCGGAGTAATGCCGCCGCTCGCCCTGCCCCGCGTTCAGCTGGATACTCCGTAGCTAACTGAAACAACTATGTTTACCCTCTGCTTCAATTGGATTGTCATCCCGAGCGAAGCCGAGGGATCTGC
>Ga0209415_10020353_pt1 | contig 10316 bp, 5 predicted proteins | sample PeaSoiSIISIP2007_FD_187696 | JGI IMG/M metagenome (GOLD analysis project Ga0209415, IMG submission 187696) | Peat soil microbial communities from Weissenstadt, Germany - SII-SIP-2007 (SPAdes) (version 2) | ecosystem: Environmental > Terrestrial > Soil > Wetlands > Peat | place: Germany...
GCCTCTTGAGGGCCACTTACAATGCGCGGAGCACACCTTATCCGATGGGCGTCCACATCTGTTGCGCTATGCCTGGCTTTGCTACAAGGCCCATTGGAGGCTGACCAAATCGATGTCTTCCACCGTCCCATTCAGTATGAACGGAGCCACGACTACAGGGTCCTGCATTACGATATCCACCTCACTTTCGACCTGAAGGGTCGTTCGTTCTGGGGCGGCACCACCATAATCCTCGAGCCGCTGCGCGATAACTTCTCCGAATGCGTTCTCGACGCGGAGACGTTCAGGGTCAACAACGTGGAGACGGCGAACAAAAACCAGTCGCTGGCCTTTGAGCAATCCGAAACTTCGCTGACCGTTCATCTTCTTCGGGCCTACAGTTATGGTGAAAGGCTATCTTTCACTGTATATTACCGGGAAGACAGCCCGGAGGTCGACCCCGAAAAATATGGTATGCCGAAAGGCTATGACCTGGGATTGACATTCAAGCCGCCAACAGCGGATCATCCCCTGCTTGCCAATACCCTCTCGTTTCCGGAGGGGACCCGTCACTGGTTTCCCTGCTATGACCATCCCGCAGATAAGGCGACAAGCGATATCACCGTCAAGGTTGACAAGCCTAACGTAGTAATCGCGAATGGCCGGCTGCTGAGCGTCACCGAGAATGCAAAATCGAATCAGAGGACTTTTCATTGGTCTCAGACGAAACCCATAGCAACTTACCTGTTTGTGCTGGTGATCGGGCCGTACGTCAAGCTGGAGGACCACCTCGGAAATCTGCCGGTTGATTATTGGGTTTACCCTCAGGACGTTGCCGATGCGCGTCGCTCTTTTCATAACACACCCAAAATGATCCGCTTTTTCAACCAGGAATTTGGATATCCGTACCCGTGGCCGAAATACGATCAGATAATCCTTCCCCATTTCAGTGGTGGCGCTGAGAGTACATCCGCGACTGTGCTGGGTGATAACATCATTCACGACGCAAAGGCCGATCCTGATTTCCCGAGCGACTGGCTCGTCGCCCATGAGTTGGCGCACCAGTGGTGGGGTGACCTCGTGACCATGCGCGATTGGAGCGAAGCCTGGCTCAACGAGGGATTTGCGACCTACTTCCAGTACGTCTACACCCGACATGAACTTGGTGAAGATGAGGGCGCGCTCGATCTCGAGAGGAAAATCGACCAGTACCTGCGCGAGGCCCACGAGCGTTATGAAAGGCCCATCGTTTTCAATCGCTGGAACTCTCCCAATGATAACTTCGACCGGCACATCTACGAAAAGGGAGCGGCGGTGCTCGACATGCTGGACTGGGTCATGGGCGACAGACAGTTTCTGCGCGCTCTCTCTTACTTCTTACACCAGCACGCATTCGAGCCCGTGGACACGCATGATCTCGAGAAGGCCATCACAGACTCGACGGGGCAGGTCCTCGACTGGTTTTTTGATGAGTGGGTCTACAAGGCCGGGCATCCGGTTCTTGACGTAAGCTACGAATGGAATGAGGCCGCAAGAAAGGTGACACTACAGGTTAACCAGACACAACAGACGTCCGAATGGGTGCCGATTTTTCAGATGCCAGTAGTGATTGGAATCACCACTGGTGCCGGCAGACAGTCCCACACGGTATGGATTCGCGAGCGCCACGAGCGTTTCGAGTTTGATTGTGCGGAAAAGCCGCTCCTGGTCAGGTTTGACGAAGGCAATCATCTCCTCAAGGAGTTGACCTTTACGAAGACGGTGGATGAACTTGTATTCCAGTTGCAGCACGATGATGTTGTCGGACGAATGTGGGCGGCCTCGCAGTTGTCGCAGCGCCTGGGGAATTCAGGAGCGGTGAGCGCACTTGGGCGCAGCGCGGTCGAAGACCCATTTTGGGCAGTTCGCGAGAGGGCGTTGCAAGCGGAATCCGCGTCGCTGACTATTAATGACGTGGCATTCTTGAAGGAGCGGGCTCTCGATCCGAAATCGGCCGTCCGTGCGGAAGCCCTTCGCCTTTTGGGGAATCTTCATAATCATTCGCTCGTGTCCTTCTTTGAGGATCGATACAACGAAGACACCAGCTACCTTGCACAAGCAGAAGCACTTCGCGGGATGGGAAAGTGTGGAGATCCTTCTGTCGTTCAGTTCCTCGAGCGCGCCAGCCAAGTAAAGTCGCAAGGGAACATAATCGGTTTTGCAGCCAAAGAGGCACTGGACGCGCTGGGCAAGTAGCGACAAGCTCCCAACCCCTCCTGGAAGGCTATCGGGTTCACGCTTCCTCTGCCCCGAGGGGAGGGAGAAGATCTCCCCAGTCAGCAGGAGGAGTCTACCTGGCAACGCCTCCGCTATTCTCCAATCACCTCCAAAATCTCCGCATCTTCAGCGGTCCACGCGGGGTCGCCGTGGTGGGTGAACTTATGCGCGGCGTTGTCCCAGTGTAGATGAGTGATGCGGCTGTCGCCCTTCTCGTAGGCGTAGGTAGTCCCATCGTCTTGATAGAGGGTGAAGTCGGCGTCAGCGCCGGCATAGGCGCGCACCTTGGAGATTTTCTGCGCCTGCCTGGTGCTGTCAATCAACTCTCCCATCAGCACAATTGACCCGGCGCGCACGAAAAGCGGCAATGTATCGATCGGCGCCTGAACCTTGATGGTCCGGCCTCCGCGCAGGCGCTCATTGGTCCAGTAGTTGTACCAAACCGCGCCGGCCGGGAGGTAAACCATCCGGCTGATCGCGCCCTGATCGGTGACGGGGGCCACCAAAAAGGCAGGGCCGAACATGTACTCGTCCCCAATATCCGCGACTTTCGGGTCGTCAGGAAAATCCATGAACAAGGCCCGCATGTACGGCGCGCCAGTCTGGTAAGTGTTGTAGCCCAACGAATAAACATAGGGCAGCAACTGGTAACGCAGCTTAAGGTACTTGATCAGGATGGGCTCGGCCTGTTTGCCGTAGCTCCAAACTTCGTTGTGGACCCGGCTGCCGTGGGTGCGCATGATGGGCAAGAAGGCGCCATATTCAAACCAGCGTGTGTAAAGCTCGGGGTAGTCATCGTAGCCCCGCACGTTTTCACGGCAGTCGGAGGGATCGAGCAGCGGAGGGTGTTCTGGATGATGTTCATCGGGCAAATCCAGAAAGCCTCCTACGTCGTTACTCCAGTAAGCCATGCCGGTGGCGGTGAAGTTGAGCCCGGCGGGAACGTGCCGCTTAAGCGTGTCCCACGTGGCGTGAATGTCCGACGACCAGAAGATGGTAGCGTTGCGCTGCGCTCCGAGGTAGGCCGCACGCGCCAGAATCAGCGCTCGGTGATTGACGTCACGGCGGAACCCCTCATACAGAGCGGCCGTGTGCAACAAAGGATAGACGTTGAAATAGCGGGTGCCTGGCCCGATATAGAAGTAGCTTCCATTAGGGGGCACGTCGGGCTCGGTTTCGTCCGCCCAGATTGCGTCAAATCCTTTACTGAGGAGGTTGTCGCGAACCGTCTCCCACAACCAGCGAGCCGCTTCCGGGTTGGTGGTATCGAGGTTCGGGCCAACGGTCTGCTCCGGAAGGCTGGGAGTGGGGCGGCCGTCCGCAAGGTGGATGAACCAACCCTTCTGAAGGAGCATGTCGTAAAACCGCGAACCGCGCACGAAGTGGGGCCACACGCTGATCATGCTCTGGATGCCCATGTCATGAAGCTCGCGATTCATTCCCACGGGGTCGGGCCAGTTCTTAGGGTCCATATCCATTTGGCCCATCTTGGTGTAGTGGAGAAAATCCACCACGATCATGTCCAAAGGGAGATGGCGCTCGCGGTAGCCTCGGGCGACGCCCAGCAACTCCGCTTGTGTCAGGTACCGCTGTTTGCACTGGATGAATCCATAGGCGGCCTTAGGCAGCATCGGCGTCGGCCCGGTCAGCAGGCGATATCCGGAGTAGATTTCATCGGTAGTCCGGCCCGCAATCACAAAGAAGGAAACACGGTCGCCGACTTCCGACGTCCACTTGGTCTCTTCGTTAAAGCCAGCTTCGAGCGTCGTGCGAGAGGGGTTGTCCCAGACTAATCCGTAACCATGGTTGGTAACGATGAAAGGCACCCCGACGCTTTCGCCTCCGGTCGCATCATAATCGTGCCACGCCTCCACTTTGTGGCCACGCAGGTCGAAGAAACCTTGTAACTGCTGCCCCAGGCCATAGTAGTGTTCGTCATTGGGCGAGACGAACGTCGCGCTGACCCGATAGAAGGATGCGTCCGTCGGCCGCCTGTCATTCATGACCGAGGCATTCCCGTCATCGTAGGTGGGCTCGGTCATCGACCAGCCTGACATTTCCAGCAGCACCTTGCCCTGGGGCGTACTGACCGTAAGGTGCGGGTTGGCAGGGGCAAAGGGATCATCGCCGAAAAACCTGGCGTCCTCGATGTCAATTTGCATGGGGATGTGCTTCGGTGGGTGAACGACTTTGACCTCCAGGCGTGAGGACCGATAGATTTCGTCCTGCCCGCTCTTCCGGTGCGTCCATTCCTGCGCTGAGGGCGTGGCGACGAACCCATATCCGGGCCGTGCGGCGGCCTGATCCTTGAGCTTGCTCAAGCTGACTCGGATGATATTCGGAGCATAGGGTTCGAGGACGTAAGTGCTGCCGTTACGGTCCAGAACAAGTTGTGTACCCTGGGCGCTAACGCTTCCCAGCGGCAGTATTATTGCTCCAATCAGCACCACGGCCAGCCACACTCGCCGAACGAAGTCATCCAATCGCTCCGGGTTGACAGCGCACTCGGCTGCGATCAATTGGATTGAAGTCGACGGGGCTAGCTGGGCTCCACGAATCGCAATTTCTTTGGCGTTCTTCCCACTATGAACCATGAACTAATACCTCCGTTCAAATCGATCTAAACACGAGGCCGCAAACCATCATATTGATCATCTGAGAGACGGCAGTATACACCCGGCGGCCTCATTCGGAGCCTCCGGTTTGCATTCCGTCGCGACAAAAAGATAATGTCCGGTTTCAGCAAAGTAGAAATGTCCTGTCGAACTCCGTCAAACTTGACGGATGGAAAAACAGGAGATGCTGATGTTGAGTGGGAAAGAGCGGGATCGGTTGAAGGTGTTGCATGAAATGCAGAGGGGACATTTGAGGCAAGGGGCGGCGGCGGAGCAATTAGAGATCAGCGACCGCGAGGTGCGGAGGTTGCTGGCGCGGATCGCGGCGGAGGGCGATCGCGGAGTGGTGCATCGGCTGCGGGGAAGGGCGTCGAACCGGCGTTTGCCGGAGAGCCTGCGTAGCCGCGCACCGAAGCTGGTCAGGAGGTCCCAGCTTCCACCTTGCGATCCGACTGCGCCAGCGGGAACCCAGCAGACGGAGGACCGGCCCGTTTCGTGGAAACTGGTTGTGCCGAACATTCTCCGAGATCAGAAACCCATTTGGACCTTTCCGGCGAAGGTAGCCAAGGGCGAACATTGGAGACCCACGCTTGCCTTCGCAGGGGCCACCGCGGGTCTCGTGGCCCTTGACACCATTGACGCACCTTACTTCCGCCGGACCAGCGCTTTCAACCAGTTCAATAAAACCAATCAGGGTACCTCGACGGCTTGCTCGGCGTGACGCAATGGCGGTCGGCCAATCGCGGTTTTGTCGAGGGCCACTCCAGCCACGCGGTCAGAAACAACTGTGAACTCTTGCTTCCCGCGCGCCACCGAAAAATCAACCTGCTTTCCCTTGTAGAGAAGGCGCAGCTTGAAGTCGCCGTCCGATTCCACCGCCACTCTAATTTTCCCCTGTCCGGCAGCCACCGGTTCGGCTACAAGCGACGCCACGTGGCCGTTGAAGCGGAAGCGCTCACAGCCCGTGCGGGCATCCGACCGGAGGTCCCAGAGGAGTAGGTTGTGAGAAGCGTCCGGCTTCATTCCGATTCCGTATTCGAGAAGGTACATAATAGGAGCGACTCCGCTCCAGCCGACGAAGTCTTTCTTGGCCGGTTTGCCGGGCTCGACCGCATCCGGCGCGTAGTTCTCCCAAATGGTGCCTGTATTCCTGAACACCTGAGCGACGAGGTCCAGATGGGAAAGCGCAATCTCACGCGCCAGGTCGGAATAACCATAATCCTCTAGCCCCCGGACCACCATCGTCTCCGTCGGAACCCATACCGAACCTCGCCAGTATCCGCCGCTGGGGACGTAACCTGGGTCGTCGGCCGACACGGTGGGGACGCGGTTCAGCCGCGCAAAGGTAGCCCGGTTCTGGAGTTGTTTCACCAGGGCGCTAGCTTGGGAGGGAGCCGCCACCTTCGCCAACATCGTCCAATAAGCCGCGATTGACTTTACAGGGGCGCGTTGCCCATCGAGGGTCAGGTCATAATAGAATTGGCTCGATGGGTCCCACATGAGCTGGTTGATGTGCACGGCAAGGGCATCGGCTTGGCTGGCGTACTGGCTTGCCTCGTCCTGCTTCCCCAGCATTGTGGCAATTTGCGAAAGCTGCCGGCCAAATAGCACCACTTCGGAGGAAATATCAATGCCCGTCCCGCCGCCCACCAAATAGCGGTTTCGAGGCGAGTTATCCATGCTGGCCCAATCGGTAACGTAGAGGCCGTTGCCTTGCAAAAGGTATTTCTTTAAGGCGGCGTAATAGTTCACCAGCGGCTCCCAGACCATTCCGAGCCGCTCCTTATTACCCGTGACGTGGTAGCTTTCCAGTTCCGCCCAGGCCAGAAGGGGATGATCGAGGGCATCAAGCGTCAGTTTGGGCGGGGGTTGGGGAACTTCCCGGCCCTTGTAGACTATCGATGCGCTCTTGAACTCGGTACGGCCGAATTCGTCGAAGGGAAGCCATCCCCACCGGCTGAATAGAGGCTTTTGCTCGTGGTTGATCCAAAGGTCAAAGTCCACGCCCGTAGCCCGAACGATTTCCCGGGCGATTTCGCCGTCCTCGTGCTGCTTCGCATAGAAATTATCCAGTGTCGAAATCCCGGGCACCAGCGGGTAGGCATAGTTGCAGAACATCGTCATAAAGCAGCTATCCCAAAGGAAAATGTTCGGATTGAACGCCGCGTCGATGAACTGGGAAACGAAACCGGAGCCTAGCGACGGCTCGTGGAAGTTCTTGAACGCCAACTCCCAGGCCTTCCAATAAAGCTGGACATAAACTGGATTGGCATCATAGATCGGGGAGGGTAACTGACCGCGCGTATCCTCAAAGCGCGGAAGGGGGGACGGGGTGTATTGCTTTTTGGCAAAATACCGGCCCATCACCTCAGGCTGTTCAGCCTGAGCAGGGCCCGCCGCAAATGCCAGCCAAGAGCTGGTGAAAAGAAAAAGAAAGCAGAAGCCGACTGCCAACTGTCTGCAAGATAACTTCATAATGATCTTCCTTTCGGAACTGGTTAGTGAAAACTAGAAGAGTGAAGAGTCAAAAGTAAAAAGTGCAAGTCCGCTTTCGGCTTCTCGACGTACCACTTGGCACTGTCTTCACATCCGGGCTCGGCCATGGCTCAATCCAGCGGGGAATTCTTGCGCCTGACCACTTCCCGGCCAGACCTTGACTGGTTCCCGGGTTCGCACCTCGAAGGTCACTTCGTCCTCCTGGAACTCGACATGCCGAACTTCCACTGGGGAATCTGCAGCGAACAGGCGGCGCCCATCGCGTCGGACCTCGAAACCGTGCGCGCCAAGAGCCACGTCGTAAAGTGAACCGGCGACAAAATACTGCTTCAGGCTAGCCTCCTCGACCGGGTGGAGGTTTCCAAATCGCAAGCCATGCCAGGGATTGGCGTCAATGATTTCCTCGACGGCAATGAGCACCATCAAGGCTCCCCAGGTGTAATGGGGGTCGCTGGATCCTTCTCCTGTCGTGGCTAGAAAATTCTCATAGCAGTGCCCCTTTTCGCGCCAGGGCTTCAGGAACATCTTGGCACTGGACTCTGCCAGCAGCCGCGCTTCCTTATCCCATTCATAGATCTTGAATCCCTGGTAGACCAACCAATTGACGGGCGCCCAGACCTTGCCGCGCCAGTAGTGTTGTTTGGGATACAGGGGATCGTCACGGCTAATCGTGGGAAGAATCCACTCCCCCGCAAATTTGTTCGAGTCGTAAAAGAGTTTCCGTATCGCCTCCGCCTGTTCCGGCTCGGCGACCTTCCCCAGTAGGGACATGAAGATGTCGGGAGACATTTGCGGGAAAAAAGGGTCGCCCGGATGATCGTCCCAGTGGCGATTGAAATAGCAATGTTTGGCAGGGTTCCACAGCAGTCGGTTGATGCTGGCGGCCATACGCGCGTGCTCGGCGAGAAGGGCCTCCACGTCGTCTGTCTTGCCGAGTTCCTTCGCCAGCCAGGCCAAGACCCAGCAGTCCATGGCGTAGAGGCAATTGCGCTCCACCGTGTCCTGCTCGAGTGTGCCGGTTCTTTCGTTGTAGCGGGCGACGTGCCACCACTCGGGGCTGTCGTCATAGGATTCATAATAGGCCGTCTGCTGACGGTCCTCGTAAGGAATTTCCTCCGGGTAGTTGGAACCCAGTTCCAGCAGCCCGTTCTTGTTGCCGTCGCGCCAGCGTACCCCGTCACCCCGGTCAGCGAACCACCAGCGGTGGTTCTTCAGAAGCCGGGGATAGATTTCCGCCAGGAATTTCCGGTCCGGGCGGCGCAGATAGATTTTCGAGACCGCCAGCGCCCCAACCGGGTATTGGGTGTGGCCCCAAGCCACGGGGAAGACTGACGTGCCGACATGCGATGGCCATTGGCCATACTGGGCGAACATTCCCTGATCGTTTTGCCAGGAAGTGATGTCGCGCACCAGGTTGAAAGACTTCGCCTGATCCTCCTGACAGACCAGAAGCGCGCTGAAGAAGCTGTCCCAGAGGAAGTCAGGGGCTGAGTTGTTTTCCTCAGCCCAGTGGCGGCTGACCGTGATGTAAGGATGCCGCCGCGAGGGCGTATACACCTCACTCCATTCGAGCTGATCGTTGATGGCTGCCGGGACGTCCGCCAGCCAGCCGCCACCCTTGGGGCGGGCGAGCAAGTACTTCTCGCGGTTGCGCTCGAGCAGGTCATCGATGCGGCCCGGTTCGAGCCAGCGGCGGGTAGCCTCCTCCAAAGCCTCGTAGGTCTGCCCCTGGCGGCCGCAAAGGTGGAGCGTCTGAACTCCCCGGAACAAACCATGCCACTGGATCGTTCCACTCCCCGTAGTCTGATCGGCGGGGGTGCTCAGAGCCAACACCCAACGCATGCCGTCGCGCGTGCCTGGCACCCAGGAGCGGCCACGCAAGAATCGGCGATCCGGGCTGCCGGAGTACAAGACGGAGAACTGGGGCGGGTTCCAATCCCAGGGAGTGTAGGCCTGTAGAACCAGGGCAGAGGGGATGGACTGCGAGATGCGGCAGACGACTTCATTGGATTCCGTCTGCGCCCACTCGTAGGTAACCTCTGCTCCCCCGTCCGGCATTTGCCAGATTATCCGCGCGTAGGAGTTGTCCCAGGCCTTGGGCCCGACGGTCCTCCACCACTGCGGCCAGTTGGCAAACCAGTGCTTGAAGTGTTCCGCTGACAGTTCCGCCTGGTTGCCGTTCTCGAGCTCCTGCAACCAGACGGGCGGGAGGGAGAGGAATCGGAAAGCGAAGATGTCAGCGTGGTCGGCGATAAACACTTGACCCGCCCAAGCATCCGGAGACAACGGCCCCACGAGCCACTCCCGCGTGTTGCGCAGCCGCGCCCAGAGCTTGATGGGGTCTTCGCCGCTCATGGTGGCGAAACCCAACAGGCGGTAGATTTCGGCCGGGGGCGTAGCGTCGGGAGCAGGTGTCGGGTGAGCGCGGGCCTCGGCTTCCTGGACGGCTGCTGGAAAGGCCGCAGCCTGCCCAGGGTAGCTGGTTGCGGTACTGAGCGCCGTCCACTTAAAAAAGTCGCGTCGTGTGTATTGTGTCAAGACAAATCTCCTTCGTCTGGCACAACTCAAAAGAGGGCAAGGATCTGATTCTGATCTAGTTCTCTAAGCATGTTCTGGCTATTCGCGCTGCTAGGATCCTCGGCCGAAGCCAAGCGGAGTTCTTTATCGGCTTCCTGGCGGTCAGGCTCGTCAGTAGTCCAGATTTTGGTTTTGACAGTATCGTGAAATACCATCTCAGCACACCAAACTCGAAGGTGCATTGCGCGTGTAACCTCAACTTCGCACCTACTTGGGCTCAGGCATCCCCGGTTTGTCTTGCGGCCAGTTGTAGGGAAACGGCTTGCTGCCCCGGTATCTCGTCCGGTGCGCCCGGGCAGGGCAAGCCCTCCCCCTACAATCGACATAGGTAGGCGGTCGCCCGCTTTCCCTGTCACACCACCGTACATGCGGGTCCGCATACGGCGGTTCCGT
>Ga0209415_10020354_pt1 | contig 10316 bp, 4 predicted proteins | sample PeaSoiSIISIP2007_FD_187696 | JGI IMG/M metagenome (GOLD analysis project Ga0209415, IMG submission 187696) | Peat soil microbial communities from Weissenstadt, Germany - SII-SIP-2007 (SPAdes) (version 2) | ecosystem: Environmental > Terrestrial > Soil > Wetlands > Peat | place: Germany...
ACTTTTTTTCCGGTCGAGAAGCACGAACGGCTGCAGTGCGAAGGGATTCTTGAGCGCATCGTGCGCGAGGAAGGCTTGACCGTGCTGGGCTGGCGCGACACGCCGACTTTTGCATCGGCGATTGGGCGCGTGGCGAGGGCTTCGCAGCCTTATATTCAGCAGATTTTTGTGGGGCGCGGCGAGGGCATGGACGAAGATGCTTTCGAGCGGAAGTTGTATGTAGTGCGAAAGCGGGCGGAGGCCGAGGTGGGGCAATCGGAAATCGCCGACCGGGAGATTTTTTATATTCCGTCGCTTTCGGCGCGGACGATTGTTTACAAAGGATTGCTGCTGGCGCCGCAGATCACGAATTTTTATCGCGAGCTTTCCGATCCTGACGTAATGAGCGCGTTGTGCCTGGTGCACCAGCGCTTTTCGACGAACACGTTCCCCAGTTGGCAGCGGGCGCATCCTTATCGTTACATCGCGCACAACGGCGAGATCAACACGCTGCGCGGGAATGTGAACTGGATGTGGGCGCGGCAGTCGCTGTTGAAGTCACCGCTGTTTGGCGACGATCTGAAGAAAGTGTTTCCGGTGATTTCGCCGGATGGGAGTGATTCGGCAAACTTCGATAATGCGGTTGAGCTTCTTTTGCAGGCGGGACGCAGTCTGCCGCATGTGATGGCCATGCTGATTCCGGAGGCGTGGGCGGGGAATCCGCACATGAAGCCGGAGAAGCGGGCGTTCTACGAGTATCACGCTTCGCTGATGGAGCCGTGGGATGGGCCAGCGGCCATTGCATTTACTGACGGGCGGGTGATCGGCGCCACGCTCGATCGCAACGGACTGCGGCCGGGGCGCTATGTGGTGACGAATGACGGGCTGGTGGTGATGGCGTCGGAAGCGGGCGTACTCGACATTGCGCCGGAGGATGTGCAGAGAAAAGGACGGCTGCAGCCGGGGAAGATGTTTCTGGTTGACACAGTCGAGGGGCGCATCGTTTCGGACAAAGAAATCAAGCGCGAGTTGGCCTCGCGGCAGCCTTATGCGCAGTGGCTGAAGGAAAACCAGGTCACGATCGACCAGTTGCCGGAGCCTTCGCGCATGCATTACTCGGATCCGGAGACGCTGCTGCGGCGGCAGCGAGCTTTCGGATACAGCGACGAAGACGTAAAGATGATTCTGGGGCCGATGGCGACGAGCGGCGAAGAGCCGGTGGGCTCGATGGGGACGGATACGCCGCTGGCTTGTCTTTCTGATCGGCCGCAGTCGTTGTTCAGCTATTTCAAGCAGCTATTCGCGCAGGTGACGAACCCGCCCATCGATCCGATTCGCGAAGAGACGGTGATGTCGCTGTTCAGCTACATCGGCAGCGAGCGGAACATTCTCGACGAGCAGCCGGAGAATTGCCACATGTTGAAGCTGGCGCATCCGCTGCTGACCAACCGCGAACTGGAGAAGCTGCGGCGGGTTTCGACGCGCGATCTGCTGGCCATCACGCTGCCGGTTCTGTTCCGCGTGGCCGAGGGCGAGATGGGGCTGAAGCGGGCACTCGATGAACTTTGCCAGAGAGCTTCGTTGGCGGTGAAGGCGGGATACACACTGCTGATTCTTTCCGATCGCGGCGTGGACAAAGATTATGCGCCCATTCCAAGTTTGCTGGCGCTGGCGGCGGTGCACAATCTGCTGGTGCGCGAAGAGACACGAACGCAGGCGGCGCTGATCACCGAGTCGGGGGAACCGCGGGAGGTGATGCACTTCGCGCTCCTGAGCGGGTATGGCGCGAGCGCCATCAATCCTTATCTGGCGCTGGAGAGCGTGGAGAACCTGGCTTGGCGCGGCGAGTTGCCGCGTAACGTTAGCCCCGAGGACGCGGTCAAACATTTCTTCAAGGCTGTGAAAAAAGGCTTGCTCAAGACTTTTTCGAAGATGGGGATTTCGACCCTGCAGAGCTACCAGGGGGCGCAGGTTTTCGAAGCGATCGGCTTGAACAAAGAACTGGTCGACGCATATTTCGCGGGAACGACTTCGCGGTTGGAGGGGATCGGGCTCGGCGTACTGGCGCGGGAAGCGCAGATGAAACATGAGCATGCTTACCGTCCGCTGACGGAATTCGAAACGGAACTGGCGGTGGGCGGGAGTTATCACCAGCGGGTGGGGGGCGAGTATCACCTGGTGAATCCGCTGACCATCAGCAAGCTGCAGCAGGCAGTCCGGGAAGCTAGCTTTAAGACATTCCAGGAATACACCGACCTCATCGACAAGCAGAGCGCGAACCTGGCCACGTTGCGCAGCCTGATGAAGCTGAAGAAGAGCGACAAGCCGGTCGCTCTCGAAGAAGTGGAACCGGCGAAAGAAATTGTGAAGCGGTTTACCACCGGCGCGATGTCGTTTGGTTCAATCAGCAAGGAAGCGCATGAGACGCTGGCGATCGCGATGAACCGCATCGGGGGAAAGTCGAATACAGGCGAGGGCGGGGAAGACGAAGAACGTTTTAAGCCTGATGCCGGCGGAGATTTGCGGCGCAGCGCGGTGAAGCAGGTGGCGTCGGCGCGGTTTGGGGTGACAGCGAATTATCTGGTGAATGCCGATGAACTGCAGATCAAGATGGCGCAGGGCGCAAAGCCGGGCGAGGGTGGGCAGCTTCCGGGGCACAAGGTGGACGAGGTGATCGCGCGCATCCGGCATTCGATTCCGGGCGTTGGGCTGATCTCGCCGCCGCCGCATCACGATATTTATTCGATCGAAGATCTGGCGCAGCTGATTTATGACCTGAAAAATGTGAACCCGCAGGCACGCATTGCAGTGAAGTTGGTGGCGGAAGTCGGAGTGGGCACGGTGGCGGCAGGTGTGGCGAAGGCGCATGCCGACGTGGTGCTGATCAGCGGAGACAGCGGCGGGACGGGCGCTTCGCCCTTGAGTTCGATCAAGCATGCCGGGATTCCCTGGGAACTCGGACTGGCGGAGACGCAGCAGGTTTTGTTGCTCAACGATCTGCGCAGCCGCATCCGGGTGCAGACTGACGGCAAGCTTCAGACTGGGCGCGACGTGGTGGTGGCGGCGCTGCTGGGCGCGGAGGAATTTGGTTTTGCGACCACGCCACTGATCGCGCTAGGCTGCGTCATGATGCGCAAGTGTCATCTGAATACCTGTTCGGTGGGCATTGCCACGCAGGATCCCGAGCTGCGCAAGTTGTTTAAGGGACAGCCCGAGCATGTGATCAATTTCTTTTTCTTCCTGGCCGAGCAGGTGCGGCAGTACATGGCGGAGATGGGCTTTCGCACGGTGGACGATATGGTGGGGCGCGTGGACATGCTGGAAGTGGAGCCGGCGGTCGATCACTGGAAGGCGCGCGGGCTGGATTTGTCGGCTATTCTCTACAGCCCTCCGGTTCCGTCGCGCGTGGCGCGGCGGTGCGTGCAGGCGCAGGACCATGGGCTGCAGCAGGCGCTGGATTACAAGATTCTCGAGGAGGCGCGGGGCGCGATTGAAAATCTCACACCCGTCGCTATCGACCTGCCGGTGCGCAATGTGCACCGCTCGGTGGGCACGATGCTGAGCGGGGAAATTGCGCGGCGGCATGGGTCGGTGGGGCTGCCGGATGACACGATCAAGATTCGGCTCACGGGATCGGCGGGGCAGAGTTTGGGAGCGTTTCTGTCGAACGGCGTCACGTTGACGCTCGAGGGCGAGGCCAACGATTACATTGGCAAAGGATTGTCAGGCGGGCGCGTGGTAGTGTATCCGCCGAAAAAATCGCAGTTCGCTCCGGAAGAAAATATTTTGATCGGCAACGTGGCGCTCTATGGCGCGACCAGCGGAGAAGCGTTTTTTAACGGCATGGCCGGGGAGCGGTTCGCGGTGCGCAATTCAGGCGCGACCGCTGTGGTCGAAGGCGTGGGCGATCATGGTTGCGAATATATGACCAAGGGATTGGTTTTGGTGCTGGGAGCGTGCGGGCGCAATTTTGCCGCGGGCATGAGCGGGGGTGTGGCCTACGTGCTCGACGAGCGTCGCGATTTCACCGAGAAGCGGTGCAATCTGGATTCGGTGGATCTGGAGCCGGTGGTGGAAGCGCAGGATGCGCAAATTGTGAAAGACCTGGTCACGCGGCATCTCGATCTGACGGGCAGTCCGCGGGCGAAATGGATTCTGGAAAATTGGTGCGAGGTCCTGCCGCGGTTTATCAAGGTGTTCCCGCACGAGTTCAAGCGGGTACTGGGCGTGAGCCGCAGCCGCGAACGTTATATCCCGGTCGATCCGCTGGCGGTTCTGGCGGGCGCGGAGCAGGTGCAGCATGGATAACGTGCAGCTGGGTAAGGTGCGAAATGGGTAAGACCACCGGCTTCATGGAATATTCGCGTGAACTGGCGCCGCGGCGGCCCGTGACCCAGCGGGTAAATGATTGGTTTGAAATTTATCTCGATCTTCCTGAAGAGAAACTGCAGAGCCAGGGCGCGCGCTGCATGGATTGCGGTGTGCCGTTTTGCCAGACCGGATGCCCGGTGAGCAATCTGATTCCGGACTGGAACGATCTGGTGTATCGCGGGCGCTGGAAAGAAGCGGTGCGGCAGCTGCATGCGACGAATAATTTTCCGGAGTTTACGGGGCGCATCTGCCCTGCGCCGTGCGAGGCGTCGTGCGTGCTGGGGATCAATCAGCCGCCGGTGACCATCAAGCAGAATGAAAAGCATATTGTGGAGCGCGGGTTTGCCGAGAGATGGATTCGTCCCGATCCGCCGAAAGTTCGCTCGGGCAAGCGTGTGGCGATTGTGGGATCGGGGCCGGCGGGGCTGGCGGCGGCACAGCAGCTTTGCCGCGCGGGGCATGGGGTGGTGGTCTACGAAAAAGCCGACCGCATTGGCGGATTGCTTCGCTACGGCATTCCTGAGTTCAAGCTGGAGAAGCATGTGATTGATCGCCGGCTGGAGCAGATGGCGGCCGAGGGCGTGAAGTTTGTGACCAACGCGGAAGTTGGCAAAACGATCGCGGTCGACGAACTGCGGAACAGCTTTGATGCGATCGTGCTGGCGGGCGGGGCGGAGCAGCCGCGCGATTTGAAAATTCCGGGGCGCGAGTTGAAGGGAATCCATTACGCGATGGAATTTCTGCCGCAGCAGAACCGGCGCTGCCAAGGCGACACGCTCGAGGCTGAGACAGAGATTCTGGCAACGGGCAAACGGGTCGTGATTATCGGCGGCGGCGATACCGGAGCCGATTGCCTGGGAACCGTGCACCGGCAGAAGCCGATTTCGGTGCATCAGTTTGAAATCATGCCCAAGCCGCCGCTGGAGCGGTCGCCCTCGACGCCGTGGCCGCTGTGGCCGATGCAGCTTCGCGTGGAAGGCGCACACGAAGAAGGCGGGGTGCGCGACTGGAGCATTGCTACCACGAAGCTCACCGGGGCGGACGGGCGGGTGCAACAACTGCACGGCGTGCGGGTGGGACCTGCGCCCAAATTCGAGCCGATTGCGGGGACTGAGTTTGCGATGGATGCGGACCTGGTGCTGATCGCGATGGGATTTCTGGGTCCGGTGCGGAATGGATTGATTGAACAACTGGGCGTGGAACTGGATCAGCGCGGCAACGTGGCCACCGATTCGAATTACATGTCGTCGGTGCCGGGCGTGTTTGCGGCGGGGGATATGCGGCGCGGGCAATCGCTGGTGGTGTGGGCGATTTCCGAGGGGCGCAAAGCGGCGGCGGGCGTGGATAAATATCTGAGGGCTTCTACGGCGGTGCGGGCGGTGCCTACGCTGGTGACTGCGGCGCAGCAGATTGCTTAGTCCGAAGCGGTTGGGCGAGAACGCGGACCTCGGGGGCTAAAGCCCACGATCACGGCCAGTGCTTTATCGCGGCGCTGGAAGCGCTGCGCCACCCAAAATCAAGGGCATGAATCCGAATCGATCGCCTGCGCCACGCAATATCGAGTGCATGAGCGAATCAAAAATGACGGCGCAGAGTCGGGCGCGCAAGGTAAGATGACTGCTCAACCTTCATGATTGGGCTTCAAGACATCCGGACTGCACGGGAACGGATACGCAACGCGATTCGCGTTTCACCGTGCACGCATTCGGAAGCTTTTTCCGCGCTCACGGGCAACTTCATCTTCCTCAAGCTGGACAATCAGCAGCGCACGGGTGCGTTCAAGGAACGCGGGGCGCTGAACAAATTGCTCACGCTGACTGACGACGAGCGGGCGCGGGGAGTGATTGCGGCCTCCGCCGGCAATCATGCGCAGGGAGTCGCTTATCACGCGGGCCGGCACGGAATCCGGGCGCGCATCGTGATGCCGCTGCCCACGCCGCTGACCAAGGTTTCGTCCACGCGGGCCTATGGTGCCGATGTTCTATTGCATGGTGCGAATTACGATGAAGCGTACGCCAAGGCGCTTGAGCTGAGCCGCGAAGATGGGCTTACGCTGATCCATGCTTTTGATGATGATGCGGTTATTGCGGGGCAGGGGACGCTGGGGCTCGAGATTCTTGAGCAGCATCCTGAGGTCGAGGCTGTGGTGGTTCCGATTGGCGGGGGCGGGCTGATCGGCGGAATCGCCTGCGCAGTGAAGGAAACGAATCCGGCGGTGAGGCTGTATGGAGTTCAGCCGGCGAAGATTGCGTCGATGAAAGCTGCAGTAAAAGAGGGCAAGCCGGTGACGCTGACGGCGGCGGCGACCATCGCGGACGGCATCGCGGTGCGGCGGGCCGGGGAGCGAACGCTGCCCATGGTGCAGAAATATGTTGATGAGATTGTGACCGTCGAAGAAGAGGAAATCGCCAACGCCATACTTCTGCTGTTGGAGCGCGAGAAAACTTTGGCGGAGGGGGCGGGAGCGGCGGCCATTGCAGCCATGCTGAATCGCAAGCTGCCGCTGGCGGGGAAGCGTGTGGCGGTGCTGGTGTGCGGGGGCAATATTGACGTCACGCTGTTGTCGCGCATCATCGAGCGCGGTCTGGTGAAAGATGGGCGCCTGGTGCGGCTGCGGGTGCACTTGCCGGATTATCCCGGCGCTCTGCACCGGCTCACCGGGATTCTTGCCGAGCATCGTGCCAACATCGTCGAGACTTCGTATGACCGCGCGTACCACAACGTGAACCTCGGAGACACGGCCATTGACATCACCATGGAAACGCGAGGGCCCGATCACATCGCCGAATTGATCGCCGCGCTGGTGACGGCGGGGTACGCGCACGAGAGAATTCTGTAGGCCGGTTCAAAAACAAACCAACGCTGTTAGGTCTGTGGGCGGCAGTTGTATCAACCGAGATCCCTCTCTTCGCCTGAAGAACGGCTCCGCTCGGGATGACGCAGACGTGTAGCGACTAGGGGCGCAAACTACAACACCGCTCACGAATATTTCCGTTCGAATTGTCACAACCTCCGGCAGTACAATATGCGGTTAAATAAACCTCCAACACCAGGAAGTGACCCATGGTTCATCTCAAGGTAAACGGAGTCGACCGTGCGTTTGAGGGCGATCCGGAGATGCCGCTGCTGTGGTATTTGCGGGACATCCTCGGGCTGACGGGAACGAAATTCGGTTGCGGCATGGCGCTGTGCGGAGCCTGCACGGTGCTGCAGAACGGCAAGGCCGTGCGCTCCTGCAGCAAACAGATGAGCACGCTGGGGGGCGCCGAGATTACGACCATCGAAGAAATCTCGGTCCGCGGACCACACGCGGTGCAGGCTGCGTGGGTCGACGTGAACGTTCCGCAGTGCGGCTATTGCCAACCCGGACAGATCATGCAGGCGGTTTCGTTGCTGAAGTCCAAGCCTGCGGCCACCGACGACGATATCGACACGGTGATGGCAGGGAATATTTGCCGATGCGGGACCTACCAGCGCATCCGCGCGGCGATCAAACAGGCCGCGAAGGAGATGGCATGACTAAGAATGAGAAGTTCGCGATGGAAAAATTCGCGATTGAGAACGTCAGCCGCCGCGGTTTTCTGCAGGGGATGTTCTCGGCCGGCGCTTTTGTTCTGTGCGCCCGCCTGGTTCCGCAGCCGCTCTGGGCTGAGGGGGCATCAGCCGGCGCAATCGATGGCGCAGCCTTCCATCCCAGCTTGTGGGTAGGGATTCAGACCGACGGCACGGTCCTCATCGTGGCGCACCGGTCGGAGATGGGAAATGGCGTGCGCACCAGCCTGCCGCGAATCCTGGCCGACGAACTGGATGCGGATTGGAGTCGGGTGAAAGTTGTCCAGGGTGACGGTGACGAGAGATATGGTTCGCAGGATACGGATGGATCGCACTCCGTGCGTGAATTCTTTGACGTGTTGCGCGATGCGGGCGCGACGGCGCGGCTGATGCTGGTGCGCGCGGCGGCGCAGAAGTGGGGCGTGCCGGAGTCGCAATGCGTGGCGGATCCGGTGCATGTCGTGTCCGACAGGAATTCCAGCCGGAAACTTGGCTATGGAGAACTCGCGTCGCTCGCGGCCAAGCTGCCGGTTCCGAAGAAAGAAGAATTGAAATTGAAATCTCCCGATGCCTGGCTCTATATCGGAAAGCCAGCCAAGGGATTGGATGCTCCGGACATGTGTGCCGGGAAAGCAGTCTTCGGTATGGACGTTCGCTTGGACGGCATGCTATACGCGGCGGTAGCGCGGCCTCCTGTGTTGGGGGGCAAGGTGAAGTCGGTGGACGACAAGGCCACCTTACAGGTCATGGGCGTGAAGAAGACCATCGCCATCGATCCCTTCACCGCGCCGCATGCAGCGCAGCCGCTGGGCGGTGTCGCGGTGATCGCGGACAACACGTGGTCGGCGTTCAAGGGACGCAACAAGCTGCAGATCGCGTGGGAAAACGGCAGTCACGTTGTTTACAACTCCGGCCAGTTCAAGAAAGAGTTGCAGGAGACGGCGCGGCAGCCGGGGAAAGTGGTCCACACGGCGGGCGACGTAGACGCGGAATTCGCGAAGGGCGGAAAGATTATCGAAGCGGAATATTTTGCGCCGCACCTGGCGCACGCCAGCATGGAGCCTCCGGTGGCCGTAGCGGATGTGCAGGGCGAAAAGGTTACGGTCTGGTCGCCGACGCAGGATCCGCAGAACGTTCAGGAGCAGGTGGCGAAGGCGCTGGGGACGAAAAAAGAGAATGTGCTGTGTCACGTCACCATGCTGGGCGGCGGTTTCGGGCGCAAGTCGATTCCAGATTATGCGGTGGAAGCGGCGGTGCTCTCGAAGAAGACCGGCCGGCCGGTAAAGGTGGTATGGAGCCGCGAAGACGACATCAAGTTCGACTACTTTCATTCGGTGGCCGCGATGTATATGAAGGCGGCGCTCGACGAGAGTGGGAAGCCGAAGGCGTGGCTGCAGCGCTCGGTGTTCCCGCCGATTGGTTCTACCTTCGATGTGAGCGCGGTGTATGGCAGCGATGGCGAAATGAATCTGGGCTGGACGCCGTTTCCGTTTAATGTGGCGAACGTGCGCGCGGAAAACGGAAAAGCTGTGGCGCACGTGCGCATCGGATGGTTGCGCTCGGTAGCGAATATTTATCATGCATTCGCGGTGCAGTCATTCGCGAACGAGCTGGCCTACGCGGCCAATCGCGATCCCTACGAATATCTGATGGAACTGATCGGGCCGCCTCGCGTCCTCGATCAAGGCGGACACGCTTCGCAGGGCATCGCGGAGAAATATCCTTACGACATTGGACGGCTGCGGCACGTCGCGGAGATGGCCGCAGAAAAAGCGCAGTGGGGAAAGCGAAAACTTGGGAAGGGAAGTGGCATGGGCATCGCCGTGCACCGCAGCTTTCTGACTTACGTGGCGACGGTAGTGGAAGCCGAGGTCGACAGCCAGGGCTCGATTCGCATTCCGCACGTGCATACGGTCGTCGATGCAGGCATCGTGGCGAATCCGGAAATGGTTCGCCAGCAGTTTGAGGGCGCGGCCGTATTCGGAACGAGCATTGCGCGCACCGGCGAGATTACAGCCACGGATGGAGCGATCGATCAGTCGAATTTTTCCGACTATCCCGTGGCGAGAATGAACGACGCGCCGTACCAGACCGACATTCACATTGTGGAGAGCAAGGCGGCGCCGGCGGGAGTTGGCGAGCCGGGAGTGCCTCCGTTTGTTCCGGCGCTGTGCAACGCGATTTTTGCAGCAACCGGCAAGCGGGTTCGCGAGTTGCCGCTGTCACGGAACGGATTCTCGTAAGCGCGGACAAGTTGCTTTCCGCCAAGGTGCGATTGCCGGTGGAGGATTAGGGTGTCGAGGGGCTCACAGGGCCTGAACCACCGCCGAAGCAGTGCGCCAAAAGACAGATCAGCAATCCGCCGCCGACGGCTGTCGCTCCAATCACTTTCGGGTTCAGGATCGTACCGGCTG
>Ga0209415_10020357_pt1 | contig 10316 bp, 16 predicted proteins | sample PeaSoiSIISIP2007_FD_187696 | JGI IMG/M metagenome (GOLD analysis project Ga0209415, IMG submission 187696) | Peat soil microbial communities from Weissenstadt, Germany - SII-SIP-2007 (SPAdes) (version 2) | ecosystem: Environmental > Terrestrial > Soil > Wetlands > Peat | place: Germany...
GCCCCCTCGTTCAATGGTAGGACAGCTGACTCTGGATCAGCATATCGGGGTTCGAATCCCTGGGGGGCAGCCAATTAGAATCAGTCACTTCCGCGTGCTCGTCTGACTTCCCCTCATGTTCCGGTTGCGCCTGGGTTGCGTTTTGTTGCGGAGTTGTTTTCGTGTCCAGCCGGTCCACCCAGGAGACATCGGCACCGGGAATCAGGTGCCCGTACACGTCCGCCGTGATCTGAATCGAGCTGTGGCCCATTTGGTCGCGCACATAGGCCAGAGAAGCGCCATCCTGGATCAATAGCGAACCGAAGGTGTGCCGCAGCTCATGCAGGGTGAACTTGCGCAGGCCAGCATGCTCCAGTGCTGGCTGCATGTAACGGACGGCGATGTTGTCGGGCTTCAGCGGCGTGCCGACCTCGGAAGGGAACACCAGATCGTCGGCGATGCTGGGCTTGCCCTTCAGCATTCCTTCGAGCAGACGTCGGTCGCGCAGCTCCAGCAACACGGACCGTAGTTGCCGCGACAGGTCCACCCGGCGCGTCTTCTTGCTCTTGGGCGTGGTGAAACTATCGCACACATAGTTGCGCTGCACCAGAATGTACCGGTTCGAATCCTTCTCGTCGGCCCCAAATTGGATGTCGCCCCACTTCAACCCGATCAGTTCGCCGCGCCTGAGGCCCGCGCGCAGCGCGGTGAGGAAGAACGGATACCAGTCGGTGCAAACCTCCTGCACGCCCTCCAGGAACTTCTCTGCTTCGGCGCGTGTCATGGCCGCGGCCTGGCGTGCCGGTTTGTCTTCACGAACCGGCCTACCTTTGACGCTGGATTGCTTTCGATCAGACGGTCCTCCACAGCTGCGCTTAGCACGCTGCGCAGCGCACACACGATCAGGCGCATGGTGTTGCGTGAGAACCGAGGAACAGCGAACTCCTTATCGCCGCGCTTCACCGTCCTGGTTGCCTGCGACAGCGCAGCCACGAACTTCTTAACCCGCTCTCGGGTGATCTCCTTGAGCTGCTTTTTCCCGAATGCCGGCGTCACATGCAGCCGCAGCAGTTGCTCGTAGGAGCGGTGCGTCGAACGTTTGCACTCCACCTCGCCATGCGCGTGCAACCAACGCTCGGCGTACTCGCTGAAAATGGGGAGTAATTCGCGCTCGGTGGGAAGAAGCCGAGATCGCCGAGCGCCAGCCTAGCCTCCAACTTGGCTTTCACCTTCTGCGCTGCAGAGCGGCTGCCCACGCACTTCGCTTTGCGCCGGCCACAGTAGTCCACGAAGACATACCAGCTGCCGTTTCTCTTGCGAATTTTTACGCCCATCAGTTTTTCCTTGCGAGGTCGGCCAATATTTCATCAACGACCCCGTTCACGTCAATCGAGGATGCTGGCACCAACCGATGGCGCTCCATCCAGCGGTCAAATTCCGAGCGCCTAACCAGAATTTTTGTTCCCACACGGTACGCTGGCAGCGGATCGTCGCCGTCGTGAATCCATGTCCGCAGCGTGCGTTCCGACACGCAGGCATAACCTGTCAAAGCCCTGAGGTCCAGCCACTCCAGCGGCAGAACGCTGCACTCCTGACCGGCGTCGCCGGGTTTCGAGATTCGCGGCTGTCCATTCCCACTCATCTTTGACCGTTTCCTCAAGCCCCATGCCTTCCCGTGAATACGGCAGCAGCACTATCGCTAGAAGGCCATCAGCTTCGGACCTCGATGGTGCCGCAGCCGGTGTCCAGGATGCACGTCTGTGTGGATCTTTCCATCTTCACGCGCCCTGGAGCTGGGGCGTGGCAGGGACATCCACACGTTATGGCCAGCTCTCCGCGACAAACAAGCTCACCGCCTTTGGGGCTCAGCTTGAAGTGGTGGCCATTCCAGCACAGTTCGCTCAACCGCCAGCCGTGGTAGTCCAGCTCCGTCATTTCAGCCTTGTGGTACGTCATCGTGATGTCCTCCCTTTTGGTGCGTTTATTCGACGCGGGCCACTCGCCTGCCCGGCGGAGCGGCGCTTGTAGTTCCTCCGGCCGTGCTTGGCGGGCTTCATGTACTGGCACCCGTCGACCGGACAACGCCAGTAGCTACCGCCGCCGTCCAGCGTGGCCAGCACGAGCCAGACCGGCGCGCCAAGGGCGCTGTGGATGGAGCACATGTACCTACAGTTGCTCATGGTGATCCTTTCCTACAGCAGTGAATTCCTGAAAACCCGGGCCGCAACGCACGCACTCGAGACCGAGCACGCCACGGATGCCGTCAAGATGCTCATGGGCGCGTCGTCAACCACAGCGGCTACGGGGGCTACGCCCAAAACAATGGGTCCCCATTTTTAATCGGGGGAACATATATCCACGCATGTGCACGATCCCCCTTAAATGGGTGTAGCCAGCTGTAGCCAGATAAGGAATCCGTAACTTAGCTGCTGTTGCCAGATGTGTAGCCTCGGTGTAGCCGCTGTCGATGGTCAATTTCACTGTGCCTCCTCTGTCGGCTTCATGTAGAAGCGCTTACCGCGGGTCGGTCCTCGGCTCCAGTTCTGCTTCATCTTCCAGCCGTCATGTGTAAGGCAGCGCGCGACCTGGTTGCGGTCCGCCTGCGTGCAGCGGTCGAGCGGCTTGCCGATTGCATGCACCAGGATGTCGCTGATGGTGACCTTGCCCGGCTCGGAGCCGTCCCAGGGAGTCACAGGAATCGTGACCTTAGAAGTTCCGCCAGCCAGTTCTTCGCGCTGGTGTGGATCGTCGGCCCAGTCCAAGATGGCGCTATCCCAGACTCCCGGCTCGTAGCGTTGCTCTTGCTCACTTCGTGCAAGGTCGTTCAACTCCTTCGTCTCCAGCCACCAGACTTCGCCTGCCTTGTAAAGCGCATACGCTTGGGCCCAGAGTTGGTCGCGATCACGGCGGATACCTTCCACATCGATGTGCCCGCAGTGCACCGGCCAGAACCGGCGGTTGCCTGTGGAATCCACGAAGGGCGTCTCGTCATTCGTGCTGGCAGCAAAGACACAAGACCGTGGCACATCTTCGCTGCGCCGCCCGTAGGGCACCCGAAAGTGGTCCGTCCGGGCTGTCAGAAATGCCTTCACCCGCTCAACTTCTGCACGTCGCATGCTCACCAGTTCTGACAGCTCGATGATCCACTTGCCGTGTAAATCCATCCGTGAGTCTTTGCTTCCGAGGTCGTGAATGTGATCCGTGAACCAGGGGTCACCCGCGAGAGCGTGTAGGGCGCTGGACTTCTTGATGCCCTGTGGTCCTTCCAGCAGCAGGGTGTAGTCACATTGGCAGCCCGGCTGGAAGATCCGGGCGGCCCCCGAGATCAACCACCGTTGGCCCACGGCCCGCGCCCAGGCGGTGTCGGGGCAGCCCAAATAGGTGATCAGCCAGGCGCCGGTGCGGTCGCGGCCATCCCACTCTAGGCTGTTCAGGTAGTCGCGAATGGGATGGAAGGAATGCTCGCGCGCCACGGTTTGCACGGCTTCGGCTGTCAACCTGGAGTTGACCAAGATGCCGTTGCGCTGCATCCAGCTCGTGGCCAGCGTGTCGTCATTGTCGGTTCAATTCTTATTCGCCGCGCCTCCCCACGGCGCCGGCTTCAGTGTGACTACGTACAGTGAAAACTCGTTGTAGCCCAGCACTCCCTCCCACTCGGGTGCATGGCGTAGGGCTACAATGGCGTTCTCCAGAATCGCCTTCGGCCGCGGGACGCCACGCGCGCCGGGTCCGAAGATCAACCGGCTGCTCCACTCCGCCCCACTGACCGTTGATTCCCGTACTAAGCGGATTGCTTTCGCGATGGTCTGGTGACCGTAAGTGGAGCCCCTGCGGTGAGATTCCCACTTGTCGCGCATCAGGCCGCTCTTGCGGAACCCGCGGTCGATGGCGTCGTGGTCACAGTTCGTCTTGTTGGCCAACATGACGCAGAGCGCCAGGTCCGCTTCCGAGGCTGACGGGTAGAGCCCAGCCCATTGGCCAGCCACGAGGCGGTCAAACCTGTCGTGGACGATCAGGGATCCCTGCCTTGTCGGTGGTGCAGGGCCGCTCTTTTTCTGCCGGGTGAAGTCGAACTCGCCCGACTTCATCCTTTCGTATAGCGAGAGTAGGTCGCGGCGCTCGATGGTGAGCGGAGTGCCTTCCAGATGCTGGCCCGTGACCGTGAAGTAGCGCCCTGCCTTATACATCTCCACTTGGCCCTTTTTTCCGCCGTTGCAGGGCAGTTCGCCCTTCACCCAGATGTGAGCGCCCGTGCCAGTGGGCGAAATTTCGGTGTAGCTGTTCACCTCCTCAATAATTCTTTGCGCCCAGGGAGCGATTGCGCCGGTCTCTGGATTGCGACACTTGTCTAGGTCAATGCCGACATAGGGCGGGCCGATTACGATCCCGATTCCGTCGTGGCCATGGCGCTGGGCCACGGCAGCATCAAAGTCGCACCAGGTGGCCGGATCGGTAGAGGAGGCAGGCCCACCGTCGGCCGAGTACGGGACCTTCGTGAGCTTGCCCTTGCGGGTTTCGGATTTCCACAGGAGCCACCGCGGCTGGGCGCGCAGCTCTGCGGGAAAGTTGGTGAGCATATTTTGTGTCGCCACAAATTTTGGGAGCAAAAGCTAATTGCCGGGCGGAGACTTATGAGAATGCGAAAACCTGCAAAATCTCCGTCCGGCAGTCGTGGTACCGCCAGGATCGGGCGTCCTCAGGCCCGCAGATTCTCGGGCAAATCGTCGTCGGTGATATTCAGGCCGTGCACATTCGCCGCCGCCACCGGGGTCGAGTTGCCGTTGTTGCCGTTGCCGCCGGCGCGGACCATGGCCACGACGTTGGCATACACGGTGCCCTCGTGCTCGTTGTGCTGCACGATGATGGTGACCTTGGCCCCCAGCAGCTTCATGACGTCGTAGGTGGCTCCCGGGTCACGGCCCAGAATGGCGCGCACGGCCTTGCGCAGTGCACTCTTCTCGTGCATCGTCTGGTTGAACCGTTGATGGACCTCGACGGTCTTACCGTTTTCCACAATCTCCCAGATAAACTTGACCTTCTTTTTGGTTCCCCACTCAGTTTCCACGGTGCCAAGATCAACGATTTTGACGAGCGTGGCTTCGTGCGCGCCCTCGGAGGCGATGGTGAATTGTGTTTTCGGCGTCCCGATGACGAAGGACTGTGGGTTGGTGGTGTTTCCAGCTGGGGTTGTACTTGCGGTAGACATCCTTTCTTCTCCTTCTCCGGCGCTTGGCCGTGTAGTTTTAGTTTTTCGTACCGGGTTGTCGCTGCTGGCGCCCGCTACCTTCTCTCTCCCGACACTTCTGCTTGGCCGGGGCGAACTTCAGCTTCAGGTCCCGTCTCAAGCGGTCAACTTTTTGGTGAAGTGCGGCGAGCTCAAAGACCAGCTCGCGCAGGAGAAACATCGCGGACTGCAGCAACGATTGACCCATGCTGCAATTTTCAAGGGGTCATGAAAACTGCGACGGAGGTTTTAGCTGGCGGGATTTTCGCGAATTTCTCCGTCACGCTCGGGAGCAGCCGGGGTATGCGTCATCATGGCAACGGCTGCCTGGGCGAGCCGGCGCGTGACTGCGTATTGCTTAGGAAACTTATTGCGGAACGCGTTCACCTTATTGCAGCTTCAGCAAATCGGCAGTCTCGTTTGCCACCTTGCGAGCGTAGCGCAGGTTTTCCTGGTCACGCTCCACCCGATCCAGAATCCAATAGTCATGGGCAAATTCCTGGAGCAGGGCAGGGTCAAAGCCGAGGCGCACCAGCCTCCTAGAACCCTCTCGCCAACCGGCAGCGCTCGTGTCCGCCGCTTCGTTGTATCGCCGCTGGAACTGCTGACGCTCTTCCTCGGAAGTAAATGGCAATTGAGCCTCCTTTGGATCGTAACGGTTGAGGGCGAAGATCGTTCCAAATTATTGCGAGTACATGTGGGGCAAGAAATTCCTGCCGTGCCGCCGCGACCTTCTGCCGGCGACCCTCTCCATCCGGTCGCCTTCTTCGACCGTCAATTCGGAACGCCGGGCCTAAATGCCCGCCGGACGACCCCCGCCCCGGAAGCCATGCTTGAAATCCGATGGGCCACCACCGGGTGGCCCATCGGGCTTTAGGCTGGGCGTGAACGGGGGAGGGCAATGACCAAGCGACAGCGTCAGGATCAGGAAGATTGGCCAATCCTGCTGTTCGTCATTCCACTTCCAGTTCGACCACCCAAGCCGAGCCCGGCCCGAACTCTTTTTCATATGCCTTTCTCTCTTGCTCCGCCTTTTTCTTCGTCGAATACACCGACCCGACGCCGTCGGGCAACCCCACCTCGAAGCGTTCATGCGGCGGCTCGTCCGTATCAATTGCCCACACTTTCGTTTTGGGCTTTTCTTTTCCGCTAGGTTTTTGGCTCCGTTTCATTTTGTTCAGTTCTCCTTTTTCCTCTAGGTTTTTTGCTCGGCTGTGGCCGTTGGCATTGGCGCGTGAGTCTGATCTGCCCGGTGCTCCTCAGGCAGCACTTCTACAATTCCGATGGGTTTTGGCACTGGCAAGACCGGGAGAACTGGAGCTGCAACGCCCCCGCCCGCAGCCTTCGCGTTGGCCGCCCATCTCCTCGACCCACGCCTTCGCCTCGGCCTCGGAGTCCTTGAGCTCCCGCTGCTCGTCCACGGTGCTCACCATGGGTCCGTAGCAGCAGGCGAACTGGACGAAGTCTTCGCCGTTGCTGCGGTGGCACAACCGGCCGTAGTAGTAGCGAGCGATGACCGGCACGGCGGGTTTCGGCGCTGCGCCGTCACCCGCTCGGGTTCGGCGTCAACTGCAGCCGGTTGGCGCGGGGGGATCACGTTGGTTGGCTTGCCTTCCGGCTGGGCGAGCTTGGAGATCTCCGCCAGCACAAATTCGTCGTGCGTGCCATCAACAAGGTTCATGAACTCCTGCGCGGACTGGGCGATCTTGAGCAGTTTGCTGTCGCCGCGAACTTGGTTGGTGTTTTGCTTGCACCAGCTAAGCGCGAGTTCAGCCAGTCGCTTCGCCGCGTTGGCCGCCTTGCCGCGCTGGATGTCGGCCTCGGCTTCCTTGGCGGATTCAGCCATCAGCGAATCCAGCTTCTGCGAGGTGACCCAGTTGGCGATGTTGGCGCAGCCGGTGCGAAGGGCAAGGTAATCCTCCGCGCTCTTGTGCGGCTTGAGGCCGATCTGGGCTACCTGCGCAGCCTCGCGACCGACCTTAATGAGCCGATTAATGTCGCGCTGCGTCAGCTTCAGCTTGGGCTTTGGCTGGGGCCTCGGCTGGGGCGGGTTGGCCTCGCCTGCCGGCGAGGCTTCGTCCTGCTGCTCGGGCTGCGGACCTTCGGTCAGCATGTTGATATGCTCAGCAAACCGGTTCTTGACGGTGTTGTAAGCGGCGTAAAACGTGCCCCGGCTGATGTTGGGCATATTCCGCGCCAACCACTCCGTTCTGCCTACGACCTTTCCCTTCAGGTCGGATCGTTCCCCACGCTTATCCATAGCCGCAAAATGGATCACAAAAAATGGCAGGTTGGCTTCGATGATGGCGGTCGCTCGGTCAAGGGCTGATGCCGCGCTCGCGACCTCCATCTTTGCGGCGCAGCAGCGTTCGTGGAGGTATGCCTCCAGCTCCTCAAACGTCATGAGCCTCGCTTGTTCGAACTTCTGCTCGATCGTAAGATCGGCGAACTTCGCCCATGCAGGCACCAGTACTCCGTGGGCGACTTTGTCCGTCTCTGACAAAGTCCCGACCTGCGCGTTTCCGGCGGCCATTGCGTCAGCACTGTCCGGGCCGGAGTGGCTTCGACGCTGGCACTTGCACTCGCAACTTTGCCGTGCTCGTCCATCAGCGGCCGCCTCGTCAGCTTGGCGTTCACCGGCCCTCCTCCTCCGCCGATTCCGCGCCGCTAGATACGGAGGAGCGAGTCGGGTGGGAAGTCGTCTGGCTGACGGGCTCGGCCTCTTGGGAACAGGACGGCCAAGGCGAATTCATTCGCGGCCGAACTCCTGAAGCTCAAGACCCCGCGGGATGATGTCCCACGCAGTCTGGACCTCAGCAAATTGCCGCCTCTGCTCCCGAACGAGACAACCAAGCTGAACGACTTCCAGCACGCGCTGATTTCGTTCAGCCATTTGCTCGAAAAGGAGCTATGGAAGGTGGAACCACAGAAAGTCGGGGAGCGGGCGGTGAAAATCCTCGAAGGCACGGAGGCACAGGTTGCGGTCGCTCTGGAGCGCTTCGGGAATTTCCTGTTCCACAAGAGTGCTGGCGTAATCTGAGCGCTCAGGGCAATCGCGGGCGGCAAAACTCAACTGACCAACGGAACACGCTAAACTCTTTGAGCCTCCGAGCGTCTTCCAACGGCTATTCGTCAGTTGCAATGTGCCCAAGCAGCGTTCGCTTGCCGCTGTCCTTCAGCGCGATCCTGACCTTCTCCTCGTCGAGCCAGTCCTTGTGCGGGATTTTCAAATCAGGCACCCGTTGGGGCAGCAGCGCCGGAACGTGCTTCCTAATGGCGGCATCTGCGAGCGCGTAGCCATGGTTCTCCAACACGCACGCCTCGGCATCGGAAAAGCTGTCGAGATCGGTTCGGATCGCCGCGATGAAATTCCTTACCACGTCCTCGGAGTACCCTCCCTCAAGGTCATATTCTGCGACGGTTCCGCCGATGCCCCAGTACGTCCCTTTCATCTGCCCGGATACGAAATTGGAAATCAGCCAGCGTTTTCGGACGGCGAGCGCCTGATTTTCCGGGATTTCGATGTAGCGGCCGATTTCCCAAGCAAACCCAGTCTCGCCGCCGATCCGGAACAGGGCTCCGCCATCGGAAGCCAGCACGACCTCATGGTCTTTCCATATCGGCTCCAAGCCAAGGTTGTCGTACACGCCCCCGTCGCTGAAGGCGATCTCCCGCACGATCTTGTCCCGGATTGGCCGCTGGTCGTTGCCTCCCTTGAGTGCCTTCGGATCGAGATTCAAGTGGAGGGGCTTGAAAACGGGCGGGAAGCAGGACGAGGCTGCGACGGCGCTCCCAACTGTCCAGCCCGCTGGGGTGTCCTGAAATCCTGCCTCGTAGTCGCCGCTCTGCTGTTTCTTGAACATCCAATTGACGCCATAAGCAAGATCGGTGGAACAGAAGACATGGATGGGACTCGATGGTATCTGTGTCAGCAGTTTGCCGTTCGCCAGATGCTTGTCATACTGCTTCGCCAGCCCGGTGCTGTTGTGGGTCCCCGGCACTATTGCTTCGAGGGCGAGCCAGCGCCGGATATCGAGGGAGCAGAATGCACGAACCGGCCCGCTGGCGTGCCTGTCGAAATCAGCGATCCCTTGCGACACTGGGGCTGGCAACCGGCTGGCGAGGAATCCGTTCAGAATGCTCCCGCCGGAGACGGATGAGATCGTGGTGATCTTGGGCAGAATGCCGAATTCATTCAGTCTGCGAATGGCTCCGAGATGGAACAGGGTTGCGCGAAACCCTCCTCCTGAGAGGCTCAGGCCGATCGAATTCGGAATACGCTTGGTGAGCGGAAGGTAATTCGCTGTAGGCATGAGGCACCTCTTCGAAGCCTCCCATTCTGCCCCTTCCGGCCCTCGCCGCAACGCGATTTCCGGCTTTGTTCTATTTCTGGAACAACACCGATAAAAACCGTTGACGAAGGGCCGCCAGTGTTATAGTGCGCCGCATTTCACCTTGGGAGCGGAAGCATGAAGTTGTTCAAACGCGTTCGTTTTGCTGCGGTGCTTATCTCCCTATTCGCCTTCTCAACGATCAGCGCTTCCTCCCAAACGGCCACCATCCAGCGCGACAGCAACTTGCGCAAGTCGGCTAGCTCATCGAGCGCGGTTGTCGAGGTGCTCCCTGCTGGTACTCAGGTCAGCATGATCTCGAACAGGAAACGCTCTGGCTATTACCACGTTCAGGCACAAGACGGCGCAGTGGGCTGGGTATTGGCAAGAAACGTCAGCGTCTCTGCGGGGGTTGGAACCTCGACGACTGGGACGCTCTCAACGCACCAGCCACCGGGAGCGGGACAGGGGTTTGACCCCGGCTGTACCCTTCCATTTGATGCACTCAAGCTGAAGCATCCGATCATTGATGATTCCTGCACCATCGACGGGACCAAGCGCGGTGGGGGCAATCTGTCCGCAGGAAAGCTGGCGGAGAATCACGTTAAGAACAATTTCTGCTCAACGCAGCCTCCGGTTGATATTTCTTACGCCGACCTCCTGCAACTGGAAAGCGCACGGCAGGACGTGCACGATGCCGAGCTTCCTGATGCATCCGCCCGAAGCGCGAAGCTTACGAACGTGCTCACGGTCAATGGCCAAAGCATTGGCGAAGGCACCCT
>Ga0209415_10020358_pt1 | contig 10315 bp, 10 predicted proteins | sample PeaSoiSIISIP2007_FD_187696 | JGI IMG/M metagenome (GOLD analysis project Ga0209415, IMG submission 187696) | Peat soil microbial communities from Weissenstadt, Germany - SII-SIP-2007 (SPAdes) (version 2) | ecosystem: Environmental > Terrestrial > Soil > Wetlands > Peat | place: Germany...
TGGGATGCGTGAATCCGTCAGCGTCGGCCGCTGCGCCAGACCGGAACCTGGGCCAAGCGCCCCGACAGCAGTACTAGGCCTGAAGCCAGCCCGGCTTGACCGGTCTGCGACAGCGATCCGACGTGAAGGCCCAACGCTTTGTGACGGCGGTGACGTCAGAGCGCTCTATCGGCAGAGAAAGATAGCTCTTCGTGACCGGCCAGACCGCCGCAAGCGGCACCGGCGGCGGCCACGCTCGACTTAGCACGGATTAGCATCCCACAAACCAGTACAAAATTACCGTGATCATGACTGAAATCCGTGCTAAGTGCCACGCAGGTTGGCCGGGCACCCGTTATGACCGATTCCAGTTGTTACCCAGCGTGATGCGCGCGCTCGCCGCAACTGCTAACGGGCCGCGCGGGTGCCACGGACCCCAGATGCCACACGGACCAGATGCCACACGGACCCAGCTGCCGCACCGGTCGCGGAAACCACACGGGCCGCGGGGGTGCCGCGCGGGGTCGGCGGGTACCGCACGGGCCGCGGATCCCGCACGGGCCGCGGATCCCGCACGAGCCGCGGGGTGCCACACGGGCGGCGGGGGCCCAACGGGCCCAGGTGCCGCACGGGCCGCAGATCCCGCACGAGCCGCAGGGTGCCACACGGGCGACGGGGTGCCGCATCGGCCGTGGGGCCCAACGGGCACAGAAGCCGCACGGGCCGCGGATGCCATACCAGCCCCCAGGCGCCACACCGGTCGCAGCCGCCCCACGGGCCTCGGGGGCCGCATGGGCCGAGGGCAGGCGGTCAGCCCGGTTCCGGGCGGGTACTGGTGCGCTGGCCTAAGCCACCGGGCACAGCGTAGGCATCGCCATCGCATACGTTGCCAGGCTGCCCGGCCGGTGAGAACTCGGCGCGATGAGCGCGGAAGGCGATCAGCTCACTTCGTTGAGCATGCCGGTGGCGACGTCAAAGACGAAGCCGCGGACCTGATCCGTGTGCGGAATGAACGGGCTGGCGTTGATCCGCGCGATCGACTGGCGGACGTCGCTTTCCAGATCCCCGAACGCCTCCGCCGCCCAGGAGGGCTTGATCCCGGTGTCCGCCTCGATGCTTGCCTTGAACTGATCATCAGTGAAGGTGAGCATCCCGCAGTCGGTGTGGTGGATAAGTACGATCTCCTTGGTGCCGAGAAGCCGCTGGCTGATCGCCAGCGACCGGATCTCGTCATCGGTGACGACGCCGCCCGCGTTCCTGATCACGTGCGCCTGACCCTCGTCAAGTCCGAGAATCCCGTACACGTTGAGCCTGGCGTCCATGCACGCGACGACTGCCACGCCGAGCGCCGGCGGCAGCGGGAGCGGGCCTGTGAAGTCCTGGGCATACCGGGCGTTGTTGACGAGCAGCTGATCGGTGACTGACATGGCGCGAAGCCTCCCGGAGTCTTTGGCGGCAAACATGGCCTAACAGCCATAACCGCCCCTTCTGCCTGATGTTCCCTATCTAAGTTCTATAGTATTCAGATCTGCTTACTCGGTATAATGCGGCCTAGGAACCGGTCTACGCACCCGGTCTGCATCCAGTCTGCGTGTCGTCTGCGTACCCGGTCGGCGCACCCGGCCTGGGGCAACCGGCCTGGGCAACTGGTCTGCGTGTCGCCTGCACACCCGGTTCGGGTACCCGGTCTGGGCACCCGGTCTGGGCACCCGGTCTGCGTGTCGCCTGCGGACCCGGTCCGGGCACCCGGTCTGCGTGTCGCCTGCACACCCGGTCGGCGCACCCGGTGTGGGCACCCGGCCTGGGCGCCGCCTGCGTCGGCTGAGATTGGCCCAGGTTGGATCGGCCCTCCGGCTGGACGCGGGGATGGGGGCTTGCCTCTCCCGGCGCGCCAACTGCCGGATCTGACCGGCGGTCAGGGTCGATCCCGGGGAGATACGCCCCAGACCGGCCGACGCCGGATCTACCGGCCTTACGATGACTAGCCCAGACTGATCACACCCAATCCGGCCAGACTGCGCCCGGTGCCTCGCGGGGATTCGGGTACGAATCAGCGCAGGACGGCTCGTCGCGATACGTCAGCAGGAGGTGCCGCAGTGGCCGGCAGCGAGCGCAAGCCCCGCACGACCGCCAGGGACAAAGTGCCGGCGGCCGACCCGATGCACCGGCTGAAGCGATCGCCGTACGAGCGCGAGCTCTTCCGGCTCCAGGCCGAGCTTGTCAAGCTGCAGGAATGGGTGCGCGCCGAGCGGGCCAGGATCGTGGTGGTCTTCGAGGGCCGCGACGCGGCGGGCAAGGGCAGCACGATCAAGCGGGTGACGCAGTACCTGAACCCCCGGATCGCCCAGATCGCCGCGCTGCCGGCCCCGACGGAGCGGGAGCGGACCGAGTGGTACTTCCAGCGGTACATCAGCCATCTGCCGGCCGGCGGCCAGATAGTCCTGTTCGACCGCAGCTGGTACAACCGCGCCGGGGTCGAGCATGTTCTGGGATTCTGCACGAAGGAGGAGTACGGCCGGTTCCTGCATCAGTGCCCGATCTTCGAGCGGCTGCTGGTCGAGGACGGCATCCTGCTGCGGAAGTACTGGTTCTCGGTCAGCGATGAGGAGCAGGAGCGCCGGTTCCGGTCCAGGCTTGAGGACCCGATGCGGCGGTGGAAGCTCTCGCCGATGGACCTGGAGTCGATCACCCGGTGGGAGGACTACTCCCGCAGCAAGGACGAGATGTTCGTCCACACCGACATTCCGGAGGCACCGTGGTATGTCGTCGAGAGCGACGACAAGCGGAGCGCGAGGATCAACATGATCGCTCATCTGCTCTCCACCATCCCCTATCAGGACGTGCAGCGGCTGCCCATCTCGCTGCCGCACCGGCCGGTGGCGAAGGGCTACGTCCGGATGCCCCGCGATCTGCAGACCTACGTGCCCAATCACGCGAGCGCGCTCAAGGCCGCTCCGCATCAGCGGTGACGACCGCCGGACCAGCGGTGACGACCGCGCCGGCGGAGCCGTGGTCGGCACCGCGATCAGCGCCATCGCGGCCGTGGCGCAGCACAGCTGGCCCGCCGCCAGCGCCGCGGGTGCCAGACCGGACGATGATAGGAAGCGGCGCGAGTAAGGAAACCCGAGGCCATAGGAGCAGGCGGCGGCAAAGCACATGGCGTCGCCTGCCAGGGTCCTGCCGTCCAGCCGCGGCACGGCGCCGAGCAGCAGCAGCACGCCGGCGAAACCCACAGCCAGCCCGGCCACCTTGCGGCGCCCCGGGCGCTCGGACGGGATCAGCCAGATGGTCGCCGGCAGCGTCAGCAGCGGCGTCGTAGCGTTCCACAATCCGGCGTCGACCGAGCTGATCCGCTGCTCGCCGTAGGCAAGCAGCGTGAACGGCACGGCGTTCATCAGCAGCGCGGCCACCGCCAGGTGCACCCACAGGCACCGGTCAAGCGGCAGCCGCTGCCCTCGCAGCAGCACTACCGCCGACCACGACGAACCCGAGCAGGACGCGGCCGAAGGCGATCTGCAGCGGCGCGAACACGCGAACCGCGACCTTGATGAACAGGAACGAGAATCCCCAGATCCCGGCGAGCGCCACGTAGGCAGCGACCCACCGGGCCGAAGCAACCCCGCCGCCGGCCGGCCGTCACACCGACTGGAGCCGGTGGCGGCCGCCCCGTCGGCGGGGCTGCGGCCCGGCGTTCTCCTCGATGTCCTTGCGGCTCACCGCCAGGTAGCCGACAAAGCCGATGATCATGATCGTCAGGACCACGCTGACCGGCCCGTAGCCGAACCCGAGGCCGCCGTAGTGATGCGGTATCGACAGCCAGTCGGCGAACGACGCGCCGAGCGGCCTGGTCACGATGTACGCGAACCAGAACGCCAGGATGGAGTTCATGCCGAGCCGCCAGTAGCCGATCGCTGGGATGGCGAAGACCACGGCGAACAGCAGCCCGGACGTCAGGAAGCCCAGGCCCATGGTGCGCGCGGTCAGGTCACCGGCCGCGGTCCCGAGCGCGAACGTGGCAATTACGGTGGCCCAGTAGAACAGCTCCCGGCGCCGGGTGTAGACGCTGTGAATGGACAGCGTCTTCTCGCTCGCCTGCCAGAGCGCGAAGATCGCGGCCAGCACGACGATGAAGACCACGGTGGACAAGAAGTACGGGACGCCGAGCGCGATGTGCGTGGCGTCGGCGACCATCGTGCCGAACACGCTGACCATGACCACGGCGAACCAGTAGACCCAGGTCATGTACCGGCGGACGGCGAACTGGAGCGGGAGCGCGATCGCCAGGCCGACCCCGCCGATAGCCACCGCCACGTAAGGCCCGAGGCGGTGAGCCAGATAGTCGGAGGTGGTCTCGCCCATTCCGGTGGACAGGATCTTGATGATCCAGAAGTAGGCCGTGACGACCGGAACCTTGCTCGCGGCGATCCGAGCGGTCCGCACAGGCATGTGCTGCTGAGGCCGACCTATCGTCATGGCGGACAGGATGCCACAGCGGCCAGGGTGCGCGGACCACGTCGCTCCACCCCGGGGCGAAAGCCGCGGAACGCCGGCCTGGCACGCCGTGCGGCTGTGAAACCATGGCCGCATGGACGGACTGGATCTTCCGCCAGGTTCTCCCCTGCGTGTCTTCACCGCCGAGGAACGGCCCGATTTGTGGCAGCAGGCGAGGACGCTCTTCACCGGCGTCTGGCCCGAGTACAACATGCACGGCAACCGCACCGGCGAGTACTTCGGGCAGCTGGTGCCCAGGTACTCGCGGTTCCAGGTGCTCCTCTACGACGTCGCCGCCGACCGGATCGTCGGACGGGGACGGGCCATTCCCTTCCGCTGGGACGGCTCCCTGGCGGACCTGCCGGCCGGGATCGACGCCGTCGGCCTGCGCGCGGTCGGTGAACAGGCGGCGCCGACAGCGGTCTCCGCACTTGCCGCCGAGATCGAGAATGGCCGCCAGGGGCAGGGCCTCAGCCAGCTGATCATCCGGGCGATGGCGCTCGTCACCAGGAACGCGGGCCTGGATCCGCTCGTCGCCCCGGTCAGGCCCAGCCTGAAGGACCGGTACCCGCTCATTCCGATCGAGGAGTACGCACGCTGGCAGCGCGCTGACGGCCTGCCCTTCGATCCGTGGATGCGGGTGCACGCCAGGCTCGGCGCGACGATCCTGCGCGGCGAACCGCGGTCGCTGGAGATCACGGCGCCCGTGGCGGACTGGGAGCGGTGGATCGGGATGGAGCTTCCGCAGCCCGGTGAGTACGTCTTCCCTGCCGGTCTGGCGCCGCTGACGGTGGCCGACGGCGTCGGCCGCTACTGGGAACCCAACGTCTGGATGCTGCACGCGTCGGCCTGAGCGCGGCTAGCCCCGTGGATTTCTGAGCGCGAAACAACCCCCGCGCCTACTGTCGGTTCGGTGACCGATCGCCGGCCCCTGCCGACCCTGCTCTCCCAGCTGCTGGTCGCGTTCACGATCGAGTTCGACAACGAATCGGAGCGCCGGATCACCGCGCTGGACTCACGGCGGCGGTTCCTGGTCTCGCAGGCGATGTGGGCGAACTTCATGCAGTACGTCGGCAAGGAGGCCATCCCCCTCCGCGAGGTTGAGCCGCTGGCCCGGATCACGAACCTGGGCGGCCTTGAGCGGTGGGGCTACGTCGCCGTCGAGCCTGATCCGGCCGACCTCAGGCCCAGGCCGCCGCGCCGCGACTTGATGGTCCGGGCTACCCCGGCCGGCCTGCGGGCTCAGCAGGTCTGGCGGCCGCTGGCCGGGGAGATCGAGAGGCGCTGGCGGGAGCGGTTCGGCCACGACGAGATCGGCAGGCTCAGGCAGTCGCTGTCCGCGCTCGTCAGCCAGTCCGACGGTGAGCTGCCCCGTTATCTCCCGGTCGTGAATTTCGGGAACGGGATGCTGACCTCGGTCCCGCGGCCGCCGGCAGGCCTGCCGGCGGCTGGCGGCGGCGCCCCTGCCGACCTGTCCGTGCTGCTCTCCCGCGGGCTGCTCGTGGCCGCCATCGAGTTCGAGCGCGAATCGGATCTGTCGCTCGCGATCAGCGCGAACGCACTGCGGGTTCTGCCCGCTGAAGGCGCGGCGATCCGGGATCTGCCGCGGCTGACCGGGGTGTCGAAGGAAGCGATCAGCTCGTCGGTGGGATTCCTCAGCAGAAAGGGCTACGCGGTCGTCGAGCCCGATCCCGCGGCCAGCCGGGGGCAGCGGGTCCGCCTCACGCCGAAGGGCCGGCGCGCCCAGGACACCTACCACCGGCTGCTCGGCGTCATCGAGCAGGGGTGGCGCGCCCGGCTCGGTCCGGACGGCGCCGGCGGCCTTCGCGAGTCGGCGCAGAACCTGTTCGACCAGGCCGACGACGGGGCGCCGCGCCTGTCACAGGGCCTGCGGCCGCCACCAGACGGGTGGCGGGCGCGCCCGCCCTACCTGGCCCAGACGACGGCGGTGATCCGCGACCCGGGCGCGGCGCTGCCGCACTACCCGATGGTGCTGCACCGGGGCGGGTGGCCAGACGGCAGCTGAGCGCCGCCAGATCGGAGCCGGGCCGTCGGACGTCTTATCTGGTGGACCGGCGACCCGCGCCGCTCGTAGGCTGCGGACGTGGCCGCAGACTCCGATGCCGATCCCGTCCGGCGAGGCTACGACGCGCTGTCCTATCGCTATCGCGCCGACGACGCCGACGAGGGCAGGTACGCGCCCTGGCTGGCTGAGCTGCTTGAGCGGCTGCCAGCTTCCGGCCAGGTGCTCGACCTGGGCTGCGGCTGCGGCGTTCCCGTGGCGCGAGCACTCGCGGCCGCCGGGCACCAGGTCACCGGCGTGGACATCAGCGACGTGCAGATCGAGCGCGCGAGGCGCCTCGTCCCGGCCGGCACCTTCATCCGGGCGGATGCCACCACGCTCGACTTCCCGCAGGCGTCCTTCGACGCAGTCGTCTGCCTGTACGCGCTGATCCACATGCCACTCGCCGAGCAGCCGCGCCTGCTCAAGCGGGCCGGCGCCTGGCTTCGCCCCTCGGGCTGGTTCCTGGCGACCGCAGGCCAGTGTGCCTGGACCGGCACCGAGGACAACTGGCTCGGCGGGAATGCTCCGATGCTGTGGCGTCAGGCCGACGCGGCCAGCTATCGCACCTGGCTGGAACAGGCAGGGCTGGAGGTTACCGAGCAGGGGTTCGTGCCCGAGGGCGACAGCGGCCACGCCCTGTTCTGGGCGCGCCGGCCGCCCGTCTGAGGATGTACTCGGCGCCCGGGCGCCCGGCTGAGGATGTCCTCGGCGCGCCGACGGCCCCGGCTGAAGGATGTCCTGGGCGCGCGGGTCGTCCCGGTGACGAGCGTTCCGCCTGGCGCCCGGACGGGGCGGCAGTCCGCTCAGGGCGCCAGCCGGTAGCCGTAGCGTGCCATCAGAGGCGCGCACATCGTCGTCACGGCGGCCCGGTCAACCCGGTGCAGCCGGGAGCGCCACTCGGTGTCCTCGCGCAGCCTGACCGGCCCGGTGCGGAACCGGTTGTTGTTACCGCCGACGGTGTGCGTCGGGCGCATGGTCACCATGCCCGAGTCCGCGTCGGTCTCGAGCTGGGCCGCCTGGCCGGCCAGGCGCGCCAGGTCCTCGACGGTCTGGACCGGGCGCAGGACGAAGTCCTCGTACCGGAGCAGCTTCGTCCGCGCCGGTCCGGCGGCCCGCCGGACGGAACTCCCGGCCAGGTTGCCCGCCGACCAGCTGAGCGCGGCGTAAGCGCTCTGACGCCAGCGGATTCCAGGCTCCGGCTGGTCACCGGACCGGAACCGCATGATCGAGTAGACGGTGCCGCGCGGATCACGGACGATCTGCACGAAGCTCGGGTCGACCTCGGGCATGCGCAGCAGCAGCGCGGCGTCGGTCGGCTCCTTGGATGCGTCGACGATGACACCCGCGCCCGTCTCCTCGGCGATGCCGCGGTAGAGCCTGGTCAGCCCCTCCGCGTACCGGCCGAGCGGGGAATCCGGCGGCAGCTCCTTGTCGCGGCCGCGAAGCACGGAGCCGACCCGGAGCCAGGTGTGGTACTCGTGCAGGGCCTCGCGCTGGTACTGCCACATCTGGCGCGCCGCCGCCGTCCTGGCCTCGCCTTCCCCGAACGTCGATCGCAAGATCCGGCTCCAGACCGGGCAGCCCACGAGCGGCTCCCCGCAGCCGCACCGGGATTCGGGCAGGGTCAGCTTGGGCCAGAGCGTCCGCAGCTCGCCCACGCAGAAGAACCCGTCGAGCTGGCCGACCATGTTGCTCAGCACGGTCGTCCCGCTGTGGTAGATGCCAAGCACGTAGAGAACCCGGAGGTCAGCGCCCGGCACGATGCACCATCCCCCGTCCATTGTCACCAGAGAACCCTGGCATAGGCGCGCTGGCCGACATTCGTCGCACGTCTATTGTCGGCGCGAGCGCCGAGCCTTCGGATTCGGTTCTGTATTTGCCTTCTTAACGGGCCGTCCCGCTTGTTCCGCCTGCACCGGCCCCGCCGACAGCGCACCAGTCAGGAACCTGCGTCGTGGCGAGCCCGGGCTCATTTTGGCAGATGGCGCGGGCTGCTGCGACCGGTTTGGGCGGTACTGACCGGCCTCCGGCCCCGGTGCCTCCGCGCTGACCTGCGGTGATCTACCTACCCGGTGCCGCCTGCGCGAACGCGGCTGAACCAGGCGGGCTTGCCTCCCGAGCCCCTGGCCGACGGTCAGGGCCGGAGGATCGGCATCACTACCTCGTCGACGATCTCCCGCACGGCATGGCTGCTCGGCGGGCCGGCGGAGAAGTAGTGCTGGCGGATCATGACCGGGCCCACCTGCGCGACGAGCCCGGTCACCGCGGCGGGGCGGACCTCGCCCCGGTCGACCCCCTGCCGCAGGATCTTCAGCATCACCTGCTGATGCGGCTCGATCACGGCCGTATGCACCGCCCGCACGATCGCGGTGTTGCTCTGCGGATTGCCGAGGATGCCCCACATCGCGGTCCCTGCCGGGGTGCGCATGGTGTCCGCCATGCACTCGAGCTGCCTGACGAGGTCGCCGCGCACGCTGCCGGTGTCCGGCTGCTCGTCCAGCGAAGGCAGCCGGCCGCGCAGCGCGTCGAGCACCAGCGCCTCCCTGGAAGGCCAGCGCCGGTACAGGGCGCCCTTGCCGGTACGGGCCCGGGCAGCGACACCTTCCATCGTGAGGCGGTCATACCCGACGTCGGCGAGCTCGCCAAGCACCGCATCGAAGATCGCGTTCTCGAGCTGCTCACCCCGCCGCCGCGTGGCTGGCCGCTGAGGGCAGGACATCGCCGCCGACCTCCCCGCACTGCCGAGCCGACCACGACGGCCGCCCGCCGGATGTTAAGGAACGTTTGCGTTACTTACCTGGACAGTGTATCGTCCGGAAAATAGTAGACGCCTTCGTTCCTTAACATATCAGTTGGAGCAGATCATGAACGTCGCTGTCTTCGGCGCCACCGGCCTAACCGGCCGCCATGTCGTGCGCCTCCTGGTCGACGGGGGCCACGGCGTCCGTGCGCTCGCCCGCGACCCGGCGGGATTCGAGACCTTCGACGAGGCTGTCACCGTGGTCCGCGGCGACGCCAGGGATGGCTCGGCCGTCGCGCAGGCCATTAAGGGCACCGATGCCGTGATCTCCGCGTTCGGGCAGCGGTCACGACGCAAGGACGACCTCCAGGAGGCCTTCTACCGCAACCTCATCAGCGCGATGGAGCAGGCCGGCGCCCGGCGGCTGGTCGCGCTCTCAGCGTTCGGCGTCGGAGACAGCCGCGCCCAGATCCCGCTCGTGTTCCGGCTGATCAGGAACACGCTGCTGAAGAACGTGTACGACGACAAGGACCGGGCGGACGCTCTGCTGATCGCGAGCGGGCTCGACTACACCAACGTGCGGCCCGCTCGGCTCACCGACGGCCCGGCCAAGGGCGGTGTCCGGGCATCGCTGGATGGCCGCGGCCTCAGCAACTCGATCGGCCGGGCCGATGTCGCGGCGTTTCTGGTCGGCCAGCTCGATGACCTAACCTGGCTGCGCCAGTCTCCGCTGATCGGCTACTGAGGGCAGCCAACCCCGCGATCGCGCGCAGATCCCGGATCTGCGGCCCCGCGACCGGTACCGCGTGGCGGAGGGTGTCGGTGACCGGCCGATCACCCGGCCGGGCGAGGGAGGGATGCGTTGTGAGCCAGCAGCCAGGCCCGGTCGGCGCGGGCACGCCCGGACAGCCGGGAGGCGCCCAGCCGGAGCGGGAGCCGCCAGCGAGCGAGCAGGCCGAGCGAGAGCACGCCCAGCCGGAGCACGCCCAGCCGGAGCACGCCCAGCCGGAGCACGCCCAGCCGGAGCACGCCCAGCCGGA
>Ga0209415_10020359_pt1 | contig 10315 bp, 10 predicted proteins | sample PeaSoiSIISIP2007_FD_187696 | JGI IMG/M metagenome (GOLD analysis project Ga0209415, IMG submission 187696) | Peat soil microbial communities from Weissenstadt, Germany - SII-SIP-2007 (SPAdes) (version 2) | ecosystem: Environmental > Terrestrial > Soil > Wetlands > Peat | place: Germany...
TCTTGACCTTGACCACCTCGAACGCCTTGCCGAGACCCTTGATTTCGGATTTGAGGATGATGTTCATCGCGTTCTCCGGTTCAGCGCATGGTCTCTGCCACGAAGGGCAGGAGACCGATGATGCGCGCGCGCTTGATGGCCGTGGCCAGCTCGCGCTGGTAGTCGGAAGAGGTTCCGGACATGCGGCGGGGGACGATCTTGCCGCGTTCGTTCACGAAGCGGCGGAGCAGCTTCTCGTCCTTGTAGTCGATGTGGGCGATCTTGTTCTCGGTGAAGAAGCAGCTCTTCTTGCGCTTGCGTCGGATGGCCATGGTCAGTCCTCCTTGTCCGAAAGGTCCGGGTCGTCCAGGAGCTCCGGTTGGTCGACGGGGTGGAGCGGGGGCAGTCCGGACGGATTGTCCACGACGGTGAGGAAGCGCAGGATGGACTCGTCCAGCCTGAGCATGCGCTCCAGCTCCGCCACCAGGGTTCCCTTGGCGACGTTGTAGTAGAACACCGTGTAGTCGGCGTGGCTGCGACCCTGGATCTCGTAGGCGATGCGGCGCTTGCCCCACCGGTCGATCCGGACGATCTCGCCGCCGCCGGCGATCAATGTCTCGAACTTCTTGACGGACGCCTCGATGGCGGCGTCCTCCTGGTTGGCGTCGACGAGGACGACCGTTTCGTACAGCTTGGCCATTGGGCCTCCCTTTGGACTTGGGCCCCCGCGCGACGCGGGAGCAGGGTGGTTGCCCTCGGTCCGGAGAATCCGGCGACCGAGAGGGAGGCAAGATTAGTAAAACTTCGCCGTTTCCGCGATGCTCAGGGGAGAAGCTTCAGGTTGTCGAAGAGGACCGGACCCGAACCCGCCTGGATGTTGACGGCCATGCGCACGGTGAGATCGGAGAAGGTCTTGCCCGCGAGCTGGCTTCCCAGGTAGGAGGGGATGGGCATGATCAGGGTGTTCCAGCTCCCCAGGGACAGGCCGGTGAGATCGAACTGGCCCACCCATTGGTTGTAGATCCCCAGCGAAGGCACCTCGATGTAGAACTGCAACCATCCGTAGTAGTACGGATTTGCCATGGTGGAGAGCTTGACCGAGATCTGCAGGTTGCCGAATCCGGCAGCCACCGACTGGTCCAGATTGCCGGTCTCGAGCTCGGTGTAGTTGTTGGGGACCAGCGACATGGAGAACATCCCTTCCACGTGGTCCGTGGAACTGGACGTGGCCGCCGCGGGACCACCGTAGGACGGAGTCCACAGGGCGGGGTTCTCGAAGCCGAGGGCCGCGTTGCCCGAGGAGACCGGATCGTCGTGGAGGCCGAAGATCCACGGGGTCGTGCCCGCTTCGACGGCTCCCGCGTCGGGGCTGGTGCCCTGGTAGATCTGTCCGGGAAGGTAGACGACGCCGTAGTCGATGGCGGGAGATCCCGGCAGGGGGGTGAAGTCGCGGTTGGCGGGATCCGCGAGGAGGGGATCGGTTCCCACGGGGAAGTTGTGGGACCAGGTCATGCCCATCGCCTGGAATTGCGACGGATCCGCCGGGGTCGAAGCGAGCGGGTAGGAGTACTCCGATCCGGTGGCCAGTCCGGCGGAGGGGATGTTGTCCTCCATCAGGCTTCCCGCCATGTTCTTGATGGCCTTCGAGGTGGCGAAGGTGCCGAGGTTCAGTCCTGTGTTGTTCCCGATCCGGTTGGCGAGGGAGTTCGGGATGACCGTGCCCGCGTTGTTCACGAGGCAGTTGAACGCGATGCCCACCGCGTCGTTCGCGAACACGTTGTGGAGGACGTCGTTGGAGCCGCTCGCCTCGTCCAGGTAGACGGCGGAGGCGCCGTTGTAGGAACTGTCGACCAGGTTGGAATCGATGGTGACGCTCCCGGCCGAATGGATGGGGAGGTCGATTCCTCCCGCGTCGGAGTTCATCCTGCCGAAGCCGTGGATCCAGTTGCGTCGGATCACGGACCCGTCGACGTATTCCGTCTGGGCGTCCACGCCGCAGTAGCCGGAACCGAAGATGTCGTTGCGGGTGACCACGGCTCCCTGGAGTTCGAGCGAGACGGTCCCCTCGTTCTGGCCCATGCGCGTTCCGTCGCGGAAGACGTTGTTGTCCACGGTGTCGCGCAGGCCGTTCAGGTCCAGGCAGCGTCCGTCGCATCCCGCGATCGTCGAATGGTCGATGCGGCTGTCGGCGCCCATGACGAGTCCCGCGTGCTGCGAGTAGTCCCACAGGGATTCGTTCCAGCGGAGGATGCCCGCTTCCTGGATGTTCAGGTTGCGGTACCGGATCCGGGTGATCGTTCCGTCGGGAACCGGCACGACGCCCTGCATCTCCAGGTCGTGGATGGACCAGTTGGAGACGTTGCGAAGCACGAACGCCGCCGAGGACGACTGGACTCGGATCGGCAACTGGTTGGGATCGGAACCGTCGGTCTGGAGCCAGATCTTGCCGGAGGCCGCGTCCCAGGCCCATTCCCAGGCATTGCCGATCAGGTTCTTGGAACCCTGCAGGTAGAAGGACGTCCCGACCCCGGCGGCCCATGCGCCGTCGCTGGGGATCCCGATCTGCCCGGCGGTGCCGGAGGAGGTGATGGACACGGAATGGGAGGTCAAGTGGTAGAGGGTGGAAACCACGGCGCGCGCTCCGGAGAGGTCGACCGCCGGGATGGAGGGATTCTTGAGGAGCGTGGCGTTGCTGCCCGAGCCCGCCGTGAGGAATTTCTGGGTGGAGATGGCCAGGGGGAAGTGGGGGAGGGTGGCCTCGGGAAGCGGCGTCGAGTCGTTCCAGAGAAGGATGCCCCGCTCGTAGTAGCTGGATTCCGACTTCTGGTGGGCGATCGCGGTGTTGTAGTCGAACGGCGCGTTCCAGAGGTTGCCCGACACCCGGGTCCAGACCACGGGGGAACCCTGCCGGATCAGGACGTGCTCCCCGGGGTGTCCCTGGACCACGATGGGGTTGCCGAAGACACCGCTCGCGGTCGCCACGGTTCCCGTCGCCGTCGCCAGGTAGGTTCCGCCTCGCAGGTCGCAGACGTCACCCGGGGAATGGAGCGAGGAAACGCACTTGTCCAGGGTCTGGAAGGGTTGGGTGATGGTGCCGGGCGACGCGTCGGACCCGGCGTTTGCGTCCGCATAGAAAGTTGTGGCACCAGAGGCGCCGACGATCGCAAGGATTGATGCTGCGCAAAGGACTGTTTTCATCTTGGAGCTCGCCTCCTGTGTGGGGATGGATCTTATCATAGCTCGTGCGAGGAATGTTTCAAGCCCCGAGCGTCCAAGATGTGAGGCACTCGCCTCTGCGGGGCGACCTCAGGAAGCCAAGCGCAGCGACCGTGCCAACAGGCAGGGAACGAACTGGGAACGGATTCCAACGCGGTAACCATCGCCCCAGCCCTCCAGTTCCGAGAGCATTTCGAAGATGTTTCCCGACAACGAAACCCGGTCCACCGGGGTGCGCGATCCCCCCTGCACCAGGAATCCCTGCACACCGATGCTGATGTCCCCGGAGATGGGGTTGCACCCGGTGGATCCTTCCAGCTTGACCACGTGGAGCACCTTCGGAAACGCCTGCTCCAAGGTCTCCCGCGAACGGCCGCCGACGAGTTCCACCTGGAGGTTGGAAAAGCCCGCCGAAACCCGGCCCGTGTAACCCCGGACCGCGTCTCCGGTGGGCGCGATGCCCTCGCGCGCCGATGTCTCCAGGTTGTGGAGGAATCCCCGGAGAATCCCATCGTCCACGAGCCGCCTGGGCGAGGTGGCCAGACCTTCGCCGTCGAAGGCCCGGGATCCGGACATCTCCTTCAGGTGGGGTTGCGTCGACAGGTGGAAGTCCGGGGGAGCCAGACGCTCTCCCACGCGCCCCACGAGCCTGGACGAGCCTTTCTGCACGGCGTCGGCGAGGAAGGCCCCCAGGAAGATCGACAGGAACTGGGCGGACACCCTCTCGTCCAGGAGCACCGGCAGCGGGCCGGAAGGTATCGGGCGGGCTCCCAGGAGTTCCACCGACCGTTCCACCGCCTGCAGGGCGATCCCCTCCGGATCCAGCCGGGACGGATCGCGCCAGGTGATCCCGTCCCAGCCCATCTTGTCGATCCCGTCCTGCCGGGACACCACGCCGATTCCGAACGACGCCGATCCGGACCGGCGTTCTCCCAGGAATCCCTTGGAATTCGCGAGGAGCATCCTGCCGGTCGAGCGGGAAGCCCCGAGATGCGGGATGTTCACCACGCGGGGATCGGCTTGCCTGGCCTTGGCCTCGGCGGCCAGGCAGGAGTCGAGCATCGCCTTCGGATCGAAGCCCTCCACGGCCGGAACCCACAGGCCCAGATCCTCGGAATGGTAAGGGGATCCGGGTCCGACCTGCATCTCGGGGCTCGGGAGATGGAGGCCGAGGGGATCCGTGAACCGGGCCAGAGCCACCGCGTCGCGGGCGCATCGCCGCACGGCATCCGGCGCCAGTCGTTCGGTGAACGAGTATCCGGGTCTTCCGTCGACCAGGGCGCGCAACCCCAGGCCGGCGGAATCGGAACGTTCCAGGTTCTGGACCTTTCCTTCGAAGGCGTCCAGGGAGAGGCTTTCCGATTCCTCCCAGATGGCATCCGCCTCGTGCGCTCCGGCGGCGCGGGCCTCTTCCAGGGCCAGGGCTAGCGCTTCCCGCGGCTCCATGCCTTCTCCGCTCACGAACGACCTCCGACCAGGATCGGGTCCACCAGGAGGGAGGGCTGCCCGACGCAGACCGGGATCTGTCCCGACGCCGCGCCGCAGGTTCCCGGAGCGAGTTCGAAGTCGTCTCCCACCATGCGTATCCTGGGCATGATCTCGTGGCCCTTCCCGGTCAAGGTCGCGCCGCGCACCGCCTCGCCCACGCGCCCTTCCTTCACCAGGTACCCCTCCTCCACCGCGAAGTTGAACTCGCCGGTGGCGGGATTGACGGAGCCGCCGCCCATGCGCACGGCCCACAGGCCCGTCCCCATGGAATCGAGCATGTCCTGGACGGAACTCGTCCCGGGGGCGACGAAGGTGTTCCGCATCCGCGACACCGGCGCGTACCTGTAGCTCTCGCGGCGGGCGCTGCCCGTGCGGGGCAAGCCGCATTCGGCGGCACCGATCCGGTCGGCCAGGAAGCCCTTCAGGATCCCCCCTTCGATCAGCACGGTCCGTTCCGTCGGTGTCCCCTCGTCGTCGAAGTCCAGGGATCCCCAGGCGTCGGGAAGGGTCCCGTCGTCGATGGCGGTGAGGCACGGCTGCGCGACGCTCTCCCCGATCCGTCCCGCGAACGGGGTCGCCTTGCGCCGCAGAGCCTCGGTCTCCAGGGGGTGTCCGCAGGCCTCGTGGAAGATCACCCCTCCGAAACCGTTCCCGATCAGGACGGGCATCTCCCCCGCGGGCGCGGGTGCGGCGTCCAGCATGCGCACTGCGCGTTCCGCGGCGCGCCGCGACTGGGCCTCCACGTCCAGGCCCCGGAGGAATTCCAGGCCGCGCCGAGCGCCGGGGGCTTCGTTTCCGGTCTGCCTCTGGCCCTGGTGCTCGGCCACCACGGCCACGGTGAAGCGCGTCCAGCACCTGTCGTCCTCCACGTCCAGGCCTTCGGAATTCAGGATCAGGATGCGGCTTCTGCGGTGCAGCAGGGTGGAGGACACCTGCGCCACGCGATCGGAGACGGAACGCGCGGATTCGTCCGCGCGCCGCAGGGCCTCCAGTCGGCCGTCGACGCCGGGATCGTCCGGATCGAGGCGGGCCGGATGGGGCGCCACGGCTTTGCGGCCGTCGATGGGGTCGCCCAGGTCCAGTCCAGAGCCGTCGCGCGGACGGGCCGCCGCCATCTCCTCCACCACGCGCAGCAGGGAGTCCTCCGATTCCCTGCTCGTGTGGGCGTAGAGGACCTGGCCGCCGAAGACCATCCTCAACCCGATGCCGAATTCCGTCCCCGCCGTGGCGGATTCGATCTTGCGGTCCCGCAGGAGCAAGGACGAGAACCTCGTCTCCTCCACGAACAGTTCGGCGAGATCGGCCCCGCGGGTCCGTGCCGCCTGGAAGATCCGTCCGGCGCGCTCGCGATCCATCAAGCGGCCGCGCAGGCGCCGCAGCCGTCCCCGCCAGTGCAGCCGGAACTCGCGGCCGGGCCCGAATCCGGGGCCGCGCCGGGAGCCTCGGCCTTCTCCCCGGACTTGTAGCTCGCGCTCCGGTAGTCGGTGGAGTAGAAACCGTCTCCCTTGAAGATGAAACCGGCTCCGCCGGAAATCACCCTCTCCATCCGGTTGCCGGTGGCCTCGTTCACCACGACCGGGGATTCGGACATCCTGTGGAACAATTCCCGGGTTTCGCCGGAAACGGGATCTCTGTAGACGTATGTGGGCATCTGGGGGTCTCCCTCCGTTGAGTTGTTGGAGGAAAAATACAGGGGTCGCACCCGAACGGCGTCCGTTGCCGCCAGGGTGCTCGTCGGATCGGGACCGGGTTCCGGTGCCGGCGCCGGCTAGAAGCCGATGCCGACCGCGGCCGCGGCGATGGGACCCGAACCGGTGTACAGCTCGAGATTGTCCTTCGCCGTCTTCGACATGGTTCCGCTCACCAGGGTCGATCGCTTGCTGGTGATCGCGGTGGACCAGCCCGTGGTCAGGATCACCACCAGCCCGTCGGTGCGACGGATCTCGTAGCCGACCTGCGCGTCCACCCACTGGATGGGATTGATGTTCACCGTGCTCTGGCTGGAGTTCCCGTCGTCCAGCGACGCGGAATCCACGCCGGAGGCCCGCTTCCAGGCCACGCCCACGAACGGCGAGCTGAAGGCCTTGGAGGTGAACCAGCGCACCCCGAAGCCTCCGCGCAACCCCGCGTTGCTCCAGGAACCGCCCGCGTCCAGCGCAAGTTGCTGGAAGGGGTACCAGGTGGCCCGACCTCCCAGGATGCTGGCCAGGGAATTCCCGCCGAGTTCCAACCCCACCACGTAAGGCGCAGCCTTGCGGGGATTCTCGGGCGGCGGCGGAGAGGTGGTGTCGAAGACCGTGTGGTCGCCCATCGCACGGGCGGTGGCGGCGGTGGCGAGGATGATGATGATGGCGCGCAGTGGGCTCATGGGGGAAAATGTACCTCCCCGCGCCCATCCCCGCCCCCCGGTTGCGCCGGGGCGCCGGGTCCCCGATCGCCACCGCGGCGCCGGGAAGCCCTCGATTTCCGTGCTATTCGGTGATCGATCGGCGTGTTTCGTCCGAGACGTACGGGTTTCCCTTGGAATCCAGGACGTCGAAGCTTCCGTCGTCGAGTTTCAGGATGATCTGGAGCGGATTCCCGTTGCGCGGATCGGAGTATTCCACGCTCTGCACGCCCGAAGCCAGGTAGATCGGCTGGAAGGTGGGGGGGCTGGACCCGTCGTAGAGGAAGGCGTCCTTGGTGTCCCCGGAGATCTTCACGATGCGGGAACTGTCCGGGCTCGCGAACGATTCCAGGCTCGGAGCATCCGTGGAGGCGACCTCGACGGGGTCCTCGGCCGAATTGGCGGGGATGTAGGTGCCGTCGTTGTAGCAGTAGAGGTCGCCGATGTGGTTGGGGTCCTGCCACCACCAGAAATCGTCGTTCCAGAAGCACCAACGCCCGACGTCCTCGTCGTACCACCACCAGCGCCCTTCGTAGTCGCGGGTCCAGAAGTACTGGTCGCCCACGTACCAGCCGTACCAGTTGAATCCGTAGTCGTCCACGTAGTGTCCGTACTCGAAGCCGTCGTCGCGGTGCCAGTAGTAGTGTCCGCGTTCGGATTCCTCGGCGTCGGCGTGCTCCAGCCTGGCCAGGTACTCCGGCCGCCCGACCACGCGCATCTGGCCGCGGACGAAGTCGCTGTTGAAATGCCGGGGGGAAACCGGGCGAGCGCTCAGAACCGCGTTGTCCAGGCCGCGATCGGGGTGGGGAACCCTCGTGTGCGCCCGGCTGGTCATGACCATCTCGGAGCGGTCGGTGATGTATCCCGGTTCGGACTTCACCCCGAGCTTCTGCAGCCGCTTGCGGACGTAGCCCTGGGTGTAGGGATGGTGGGCGATGGCGTGGGCCGCGTGGTAGTCGGGCTCGGCGAGGTGGCCCTGACGCTGGGGTTCCTGCGCGGGCCGGGACGGCTCCGCGACGCCGGGGGACGCGTCCCACTGGATCCGGCCGTAGGTCGCGGGATGGTAGGGTGCGGACGGGGCGGGGCGCTGGCTCCGGACCTGCGGTTCGTGGGGCTGCCCACCCCGGGGTTGCTCCACCGGCTGCGCGTTGGCACGGGCGGGTCTGCCCATGAAGATGACGACGGGCGTGCGCTGGGGCGCCGGACGCGCAGGCGCCTGGGGCCTCGGAGACGGCTGCTGCGGTCGCTGCGGGTGGTTGTCGCCCTGGCCGCCGTTCTGTCCGCCTCGTTGGTCGCCGCCCTGGTCGCTTCCGCCGTGGCGGTTGTCCTGGGAGTTCGCCGCGAGAGCCGCGACCAGCACCGCGCAGAGCAGGGGAATGGGAGTTCGATTCATCGGTTCACCTCGCTTCGGGACTGAAGTCAGGGAACCAATTAACAAAGCCGGGAGGTGGAACCGTGGTCCGGGATCGACGGACACCCGGGATCCGGGTCCGGTCGCCTACTTCTCCAGCGCGTCCAGCTTCTCCTTCAGCACGTCCGGCGTGAAGGGCTTGACGATGTAGTTGGTGGCCCCCGCCTGGATGGCCTCCAGGATGCGGGTCTTCTCCGATTCCGAGGTGACCATGATCACCGGGACCTTGGCCGTGGCCGGGTTGGCGCGGATCGCCTTCAGGGCTTCGATGCCGGTCATGTTGGGCATGTTCCAGTCCATCAGGACGAGTTCGTAGGCGGTCTTGCCCACCTTGGACACCGCGTCCTGGCCGTCCTCGGCCTCGTCGACGTCCGTGAACCCCAGGCTCGCGAGGGTGTTCTTCTGGATCCGACGCATCGTGCTGGAATCGTCCACGAGAAGGATTTTCATGGGTTGCGCTCCTGGCTCACTTCTGTTCGGTCACGGCGATGCAGACTTCCACAACGAAGTCGCCGTGCGAGCAGGTGAAGGGGATGACGATGCTGGGGATGTCCTTGGGGGTGGTCACCTTGTGGTTGGTGCCCACCACGACCGAAGGAAGCGAGATGGTCACGTTCAGCCCCTGCAGGTCGGCCTTGGCCGCGCCGGCGATGATGTTGGCGAGCTCGCCCACGGCGTCGGTGACGTCGGCGTCGATGGTGGTGACGTTGAGTCCGATGAACGCCGAGACCGTCTGCAGCGCGGTCCTGGTGGGGAAGCTGATGATCACGGCGCCCTTGGCTCCGCCGGACAGCCCGATGATCCCGGACACGTCGTGGGTCAGGCTGGGTTCGGCCTTGACGTAGGGTGCCTGGGGAGTGGGCACCGTGTTCACCATCGTCTGGAAGGTGGAGACGGTGGCTTTCAAGAAGGGATTGATCAGATCTGACCGCATCGCGGTGACTCCCCGGTGTGAGGTGGAACGATGGGACTCTACCACCTCGCCCGGAGCCGAGTCAAGCTTCCGTTCGCGCGTCCCCCGCCGCCTCGCGGGAAAGCCTCGCGAAGAAGCTCCCTCCGGGCTCCATTCCCGTGGTCGCTTCGCGGGCGAGCGCGCGCACCGCGCGGGCGAACGGCGAGTCCGGCTCGGCGCGGAAGGCCGGAACGCGGGCCGAGGTGTGCCGGTCCATCCCCTCCTGCCGGGGGATCCATCCGGCCCAGGAGGGTTCCCATCCCAGAAATCGTCCGCAGACCTGGGAGAGCCGCGTTCCCGCCCGAACGGCCTCCTCCTCGCCGGAGGCGAGGTTCACGCAGAGCTTCGCGGGCAGGTCGCGGCGATGGGAGCGCAGGACCTTCATCAGGGCGTAGGCGTCGGCCTGGGCGGTCGGTTCCGGCGTGGTGACCACGAGCAGGCGGTCGGAGGCGAGGACCAGGTTCAGCGTGGTTTCGCCGATGCCCGCGCCGGTGTCGACGACGGCGAGGTCGTATCCGGACTGGAGCCGCGAGAGGGCCTGGGAGAGATCTCCGAGCCGGGCCGCGGGCAGGGCGGAGAGGTGGGCGACTCCGGAGGCGGCGGGGAGGAGGTCCACTCCGGACTCCACGGACAGCAGCGCCTCTTCGGGTCCGCAGCGCCCCGCAAGGACGTCGTCCAGGTCGTGGACGGGGTGCAGGCCGCAGAGGATGTGCAGGTTGGCCAGCCCCATGTCGCCATCCACCAGCAGGATCCTGCGGCCGAGGTCGGCCAGGGCCAACGCGACGGAAATCGCCACATGGGACTTCCCCACGCCGCCCTTGCCGGAGGCGACGGCGAGGGTGGGACAGGCGAGATCGGAGCCCAGGCGCCCTGGAGCGGTGGG
>Ga0209415_10020360_pt1 | contig 10315 bp, 10 predicted proteins | sample PeaSoiSIISIP2007_FD_187696 | JGI IMG/M metagenome (GOLD analysis project Ga0209415, IMG submission 187696) | Peat soil microbial communities from Weissenstadt, Germany - SII-SIP-2007 (SPAdes) (version 2) | ecosystem: Environmental > Terrestrial > Soil > Wetlands > Peat | place: Germany...
TGCTCACGCGCGACCGCGGCGTCCTCCGACGGAGCGTCGTGCGCCTGGGGTACCTGCTCCGCAGCGACGACCCCTACCGGCAGCTTGCGGAGGTCGCCGGCCGGTACGAGCTGGCCCACCAGGCGCAGCCGTTCTCGCGCTGTATCCGATGCAACGGGCGCATCGAGCCGGTCGACAAGGCAGACGTTGCGGAGCGCCTGGCTCCTCGGACGCTGCGCTACTACGACGTGTTCGGTCGCTGCGACTCGTGCGCCGCGGTCTACTGGCAGGGCTCGCACTACGAGCGCATGCAGGGGCTCGTCAGCGAGGTGCTGAAGTCCTCGTAACCGGCTGGGACCCGGCGCGCAACCGCCCCACGCATGCGGCAGACGCGGGGGCCTCCGTGCCTCCGTGAGGCGACAACCGGACGCGGCAACCGGAGGCGGTAACGTGAGGCGACGGCGCGCGGCGCCGACTCGCGTAGTATCGATGATGATCCCGGCGTCGTCCACCCGACGCGATCCGCCGTCGCCGATGTCCGCGATCCTGGCGGGGAACGGCCGCGAGGTCCCGAGGAGGGTGCAGTGCAGCGCGTGATCGTCCGTGATGCGCGAGTCTTCGACGGGACCGGACGCGACCCCGTAGCGGGCCGTGATGTCATCGTGGAGGACGGCCGGATCTCGGCGATCCAGGCCGGCGGCGCCGCGCTTCGAGGCGACATCGTCGTCGATGCGAACGGCGCCACCCTGCTTCCTGGCCTCACCGATGCGCACGTGCACCTCGGGATCGTCGGAGCGCCATCCCGGCCCCAGGGCGACGGCTCGCTCGTCGACTACGCGCTCCTGGTCGGGACGCTCATCGAGGAGACGCTCCACGAGGGCTTCACGACGGTTCGCGACGCCGGCGGTCTGGATCCGGCGTGGGCGCGCGCGGTTGCAGCGGGGAGCATCCGCGGGCCGCGCATCCTCCCGTCGGGTTCCTTCCTGACGCAGACCGGCGGACACGGCGACGCCCGGGCAGCGCACCAGGCCGTGCACGGGCCGGGTTCGATTGCCGGCCTCGTGGCCAACCCGGAGGTGGTCGACGGGGCCGACGCCCTGCGGCGGGCGGCCCGCGAGCAGCTCCGCCGCGGCGCGACGCAGATCAAGGTCTTCGTCTCCGGCGGCGTCCTGTCGCCGACCGATCCGCTAGAGTCGATCCAGTTCACCGTCGAGGAGATCGCGGCGGCCGTGGAGGTCGCGCGCAGCTGGGGCACGTACGTCCTGGTCCACGCCCACACGTCCGCCGCCATGCGCAACGCGCTCTCCGCCGGCGCACGGTCGATTGAGCACGCGTCGATGCTCGACGAGGAGACGGCGCAACGCATCCTTGGGGCAGGGGCTTTCGTCGTGCCGACCCTCCTGATCGTGAGCCGCCTGCCGCCCCTCGGCCCCGCCGAGGCCGCCAAGGCTGCCCGCGTGTCGGGCGCCTCGCGAGAGAGTGTCCGCCTCGCGCACGCAAGCAGGATCCCGCTCGGGTCGGGCTCCGACCTGGTGGGCGTCGACCAGGCGCGGCGCGCCGGCGAGATCGTCGAGAAGGCGAAGGAAATCGGACCGATGGCGGCGCTCGTCAGCGCAACGCGCGTGAACGCGGAGCTTTTCGGTCTCGCGGACCGCATCGGGACCATCGAGCCGGGCAAGGACGCGGATCTGATCCTGGTGCGGGGAGACCCGCTGGACCGGATCGAGACGCTCGCGGAGCCCAACGGCGTCCCGTTCGTGCTGCAGCGCGGCGAGGTGGTCCGGGACGACGAGGGCCGGGCCTCGGCAGGGTGAGGCGCAGTCGCCGATGTCGATGTCGATGTCGATTGTCGGATCGCCGCGGAAGGAGTACCGTGGGTTAGCCGCCGGCAGTTGCCTGAGGCGCTCGCGTGGTCGACCCTTCTCGAACGGACCGTGCGTCTGATCCTTCGTTCGGGAAGAGAACAGGGTCAACCCAGTGAGCACCGGCAGCATTGCCAGGGTCATCGCCGAACGTGGCTTCGGTTTCATCGCAGGCGACGACGGCAAGCAGTACTTCTTCCACCGTGACGGACTGACGTCCGGACTCGTCTTCGACGATCTGGCCGGTGGCGAGAAGGTCACGTTCGAGATCGAAGCAAACCCGAAGGGCCCGCGCGCCACGCAGGTCAGGCGGGCATAGCGCCCCGAGACCGATCGTGGACGCAGGACGGACGTTGTCCGCCCTGCGTCCACACCCCCGCCCTGGGGCTGACGGCCGGGAATCCTGGCGCTCGGCGAGGGTGGAATCCAACCGGCCGGCAGCCCAGCCACGAACTCGCGCCGGCGACAGCCGGCCCCCGGGACATCCTCAGGCCCATCTCCCGGGTTTCCTCCTCCTCGAGGTCTGCACGAGAGGAGCGACCCGTTGACACTCCGCACGGCCGTCGTGGCCACCTACCCCCCTCGTCACTGCGGCATCGCCGCGTTCACGCGCGACTTCGTGCGGGCGACAGGGATCCAGTCGGTGGTCGCCCTCCACGCGCCTGGCTTGCCCGCGATCTACCCGCTGGAGGTCCACCACCAGGTTCGGCGCGACGTGCTGTTGGACTACCGCACGACGGCGGTCGGCCTGGCCGACGACGGCGTCGAGCTGGTCTCCATCCAGCACGAATACGGGATCTGGGGCGGCAGCGACGGGTCGAACGTGCTCGACTTCGTCCGCGCACTGTCGATGCCGTCCGTTGCCACGCTGCACACCGTCCGCAGGACGCCTACCCCCGCCCAGCACCGCATCCTCGTCGAGCTGTGTGCGGCGGTTGATGGCGTCGCGGTCATGTCGCACGCTGCGGCCACGCTCCTCGCGCGCGTCTACGGCGTCAGCCCCATGCGCGTCAGCGTCATCCCCCACGGCGTGCCGGACCTGGCGCGCGTGGATCCGGAGCTGGTCAAGCCGGGCCTCGACCTCGCCGGGCGAGCCGTCATCCTGAGTTTCGGCCTGATCGGGCCGGGAAAAGGCTACGAGCTTGCGATCGCCGCCATGCCGGCCGTGGTCGAGGCGATCCCGAACGCGTTGTACGTCATCCTCGGGGCCACCCACCCCGACCTGCTCCTGCGCGAGGGCGAGGCGTACCGCGAAGACCTGGTGGCGCGTGCGGCCGCGCTGGGGGTGGCGCAGCACGTGCGGTTCGTCAATCGCTTCGTCGGCCAGGCCGAGCTGGGCCGCTGGCTTCAGGCCGCCGACGTGTTCGTGACGCCATACCCGAACCTCGAGCAGATCGTCTCCGGCACGCTGTCCTACGCCATGGGCGCCGGCAAGGCGATCGTGTCGACACCGTACGAGTACGCGGTCGAGCTGCTGGCCGATGGACGCGGGATCCTCGTGCCCCCGGCATCGGCCCCGCACCTCACAGCCGCGTTCGTTGACCTGCTGCGCGATCGGGCCGGTCGGAACCGGTTGGGCGCGCTCGCCCATCAGTTCGGGCGGCACATGGTCTGGTCCGAGGTCGGGGCTGCCTACTCGGCACTGTTCGACCGGATCGCTCGAGCGGGACGCGGTCCGCGAGTTCCCAGCGCCGGACGACCGTTCGCACCGCCGCTGCTGCATGCCCTGCCGGCCGGGGCTCCGAATGCCTGAGAGCCCGCTCGTGCATCCAGTTCACCGCCAGCACCTCGACGCGCTGGCCGGCGAGTTCGGGATCCTGCAGCACGCCAGGGGCGCCGTGCCCGATCCAGCTCACGGTTCCTGCACCGACGACGTGGCCCGTGCGCTGGTCGTGGACCTGCTCCAGGCCCGCGTCGTGGGCTGGGAGGCCGTCGCGACCAGTGCCCGTCGCTCGGTTCGGTTCCTCGCGGACGCCGTCGACGCTGGCTCGGGTCGGGCTCGCAACCTGCGTCGCGCCGACGGTTCGTGGCTGGACGAGGTCGGCTCCGAGGATTCGCATGGGCGGGCGCTGTTCGCGCTCGGAGAGGCGATCCGGCGAGCGCCCGAGCCCGCCGTGCGCCAGCTGGCATCGAGGACATTCGTCAGGGCCCTCCCGGCCGCGCTTGGGCTCACCGCGATCCGTGCGCGTGCGTCGTCAATGCTGGGCTGCGACGCGGCGACCCGGGGTGGCGGCATCGACAGCGCCCTGCCCGCCGCCTACCGACGGCTGACGGCGAGCCTGCGGCGCACCTTCGAAGCGCGCGGCTACGTACGCGAGTGGCCCTGGCCAGAGGAGGCGCTCACGTACGAGAACGGGTTGCCGGCACAGGCGCTCATCGTCGCGGGTTCGCACCTCGGAGACGCCGACGCGGCCCGCACCGGCCTCCGGGTCCTCGACTGGCTCCTGGCGGTCCAGACGCTGGCGGACGGTCGCCTGTCGCCCGTGGGGTGCAGCGGCTGGTGGCCACGCAGTGGCGCGCGCGCCCGCTTCGACCAGCAGCCGATCGAGGCGACGTCGCTGCTCCTGGCCGCAGATGCGGCCTATCGGACCACCGGACGGGAGCGCTACCGCGTGTCCGCCGAACGAGCGTACGCGTGGTTCCTCGGCGACAACGACGTGGGCGTGCCCGTGGCGGATCCGGCACGGGGAGCCTGCCATGACGGCCTGACGCCCGACGGCGTCAACGCTAACCAGGGCGCGGAGTCGACGCTCATGTGGCTGACCGCGGTGGAGCGCATGCGCGCGCTGGGAAAGCTGGACATCGCGCCGACGGCGCACCCTGCGCCGGCAGCGCCTCCGCGCCCGGACCGGGGACGACGCCGCTCCGGCCCGGTCGCCGTCAGGGCCGCCTGGTGAACGGTCCGGAGCCGCTGTTCCGCCGCAATTCGGCCAACCCCATACTGACGGCGGCCGACGTCCCGTACCCCGCCAACGCCGTCTTCAATCCCGGGGCCGCGCGCGTGGACGGGGAGACAGTGCTCCTGGTGCGCGTCGAGGACATGCGGGGGATCTCGCAGCTCCACGTGGCCCGGAGCGCCGACGGCGCGTCGGGCTGGCGGTTCGACGCAGCGCCGCTCCTCCGCTCCGATCCTGACGTCGCTCCCGAGGAGATCTGGGGCTGCGAGGATCCCCGCCTCACGTGGCTTCCCGAAGAGGGGACGTGGGCCATCGCCTACACGGCGTACAGCAGCCGCGGCCCGCTCGTGTCGCTGGCGACGAGCCGGGACTTCCGCGAGCTGCAGCGCCTTGGACCCGTGATGACGCCAGAGGACAAGGACGCCGCCCTCTTTCCTCGTCGCTTCGGGGGCCGCTGGGCCATGATCCATCGCCCCTCGCCGCTCCGCGGCGGAGCGCACATGTGGATCTCGTTCTCGCCTGACCTCCGCCACTGGGCTGACCATCGGCTCCTCCTCGAAGCCCGGGATGGAGCGTGGTGGGACGCCGGGAAGATCGGCCTCGGGCCGCCGCCGATCGAGACCGCCGATGGCTGGCTGATCCTGTACCACGGCGCTCACATGACCGCATCCGGCCCCATCTACCGCGTGGGCCTGGCGCTGCTCGACCTCGACGACCCGAGGGTGGTCCTGCGGCGCAGCGATGAATGGGTCTTCGGGCCGCAGGCGCCGTACGAGCGGTCGGGGGACGTCCCCACGGTGGTGTTCCCCGGCGGCGTCCTGGTGGACCTTGCCGCCGATCGGCTCGACATGTACTACGGCGCCGCGGACACGGTCGTCGGTCTCGCGTCGGCGTCGCTCAGTGCGGTGCTCGACTACGTGCGGAGCTGTCCCCGCCCGTAGCGAGCTGGCGCGACCCGATGCGCCGGCGTGCTCAGGCCGGCCAGGCCGGAGCCGGGGGCGTCGATCCCGGCGCGTAGGCTGGCGCCCCATGTCCGCCGCGCCAGGTCCGCCATCCCAGCAGGATCACGGCGCCGAAGCCGAACAGGCTTGCCACTGCCGTGACGGGCGGCACGACGGAGAACACGGCGAGGACCACGACGCCGAGGATGGCCGCCGCGTACGGGCGCTCCGCAACGCGGGCCGGGTTCAGGCGCGCCAGGATCCATTCACCGATCCAGATCGCGGCTACGAGGTAACCCACGAACGCCAGGGCCGGCCACACCGCGACGAGGAAGACCAGGCCGATCGGAATGCCGATGATGGTCAGCATCAGAGCGACGGCCAGCACGGGCGCGACGATGGCGCCCGCAATCCCGGCGATGAACGTCTGGGCGGGCTCGCGGCGGATGAGCTCGCCGGCGGCGCGCACCTGACGGGCGGCGAGACCGGCGAGCGCGAGCGCGGCGACGACGCCGACCAGCGCGAATCCGAGGGCGATCAGCAGGATCGCCGGGCCGAGGATGAAGCCGATGCCGACCAGGGAGGCGGTGAGATCGCGGACGTTCCCGCCCACGCTGGCATCGCCAAGCTTCTGCACGGATGAGTCGAGCGTGAGCACGTCGCCGCTGACCATGCTGCCCGCGCTCAGCGTCACCGGGCTGCGTACGGCGAGGATGGTGTCGGCGCGGGCGCCGTTGAGGATGGCTGTCCCGTCCACCACCACGATCGAGTTGGCCTCGCCGTCGATCGTGGCGGTGCCGCGGATGACCACGACCGCGTCGGCGTGCTCGCCGGCGGGGACCGTCACGTCGCCGTCGACGGCGATCAGCACGCGGCCACTGTGCGGCAGGGTGTCGGCGGCGAGGACCGATGGCACGAAGAGCAACAGCAGGATGAACGCGGCAGCCACCGCGGACAGGCGACGCATCAGGGCTTCCCTCCCGGAACGTGGTCACTCCACGGGCTGGGGGCCCCGGCCGAACCACGGGCGTCATCGTCGGCTGGTAGGCGGCTCGGTGCCTCACCCGGACGTCCGATTGTCCTCACCCGGGAGGATGATTTCGCGGCCGAGTGGCCCTGTTCGTGGCCTGTCGCGGTCTGTTGAATCACGGGACGTGAAGGCATCGGTTCTGCTCGACCATGTGCGCTGGCGGTCGTCGGTGGGCGCGCACCTGGCGCCGGACGTGGGGGCTGCGGCCGTGGAATGGGAACGCAACCTGGGCCGCGCAACGTTCGGGGCCATCCTTGCGGCGGCTGCCCTGGTTGCCGCCCGGCTTGCTTTCGGCCCCGGCCGGCTCGAGGTCGCACTGCTTTCGGTCGTGCTGGCCGTCATGGTGACGGCGCGCGTGGCGGGCTTCTGGGCCAGCCTCGTCACGACGTTTGTCGCGGCGGTGTTGGTCGACCTGGGCTGGCTCTACCCGGGGAGCGCGTCGCCCGCGAGCCGGCCGCTGGACGTTGTCGCGCTGTGTCTGTTTGGGCTGGTCGCCATCCTCACCGGGCGGGCGGCCGCGGTGTCAGAGTCTTCGGGTAGGGCGCGCGGCGCGCCGGTCACATCCGGGACGGCCGTGGCCCCCGTCACGTCCCCAGCGGCCGTTGTCCCCGGCGCGCCCGGGCCGACCCGTTCGGCGGTGTTCGCGCCCCCGGGCGAGCCCCTCACCGCCCGCGAGGTCGACGTGCTCTCCCTCCTCGCAGCCGGTCTCTCGAACGATGAGATCGCGGAGCACCTGGTCGTCTCGCCCAACACCGTGAAGACGCACCTCTCGCACGCCTACGCGAAGCTTGGCGCGACCTCTCGCACCGCCGCCGTCGCGCGAGCCCGCGCAGCGGGGCTCGTGAGCGCAGCTGCGGCTGTGCCTGGCGCCGGCCTGGGGGCGCCAGGCGGCGACCGGCCGGACCGGGGAGCGCTCGAGCGCGCCGGACGCTGAACCCGCTCTCAGCGCACCTCGAACGATCGCTTCGCCAGACCGTACCAGTAGCCGTCGATCCTGAAGTCTGGCGCTTCGTCCGCGTTGGAGGCGGCGCCGAGCGTCACGAACAGCGGGGCGAAGTGCTCGACGGTCGGATGCGCGTAGGGCATGCCCGGCGCCTTCTCGCGGAACGCGAACAGCGCGTCAAGGTCCCCGCGCTGAAGCGCCTCCGCTGCCCACTGATCGAACTCGATCGACCAGTCGGGAGCGCCCGGCCGGCCGAGGAAGTAGTCATGCACGTACGGGAGGCCGTGGGTCATGAACCCGCTGCCCACGATCAGCACGCCTTCGTCGCGTAGCGGCGCCAGGCGGCGGCCGAGGGCGAACAGGTGCCCCGGGTCGAGGTCGGGCATCGACAGCTGGAGGACCGGGATGTCGGCGTTGGGGTACATGGTCAGCAGCGGCACCCACGCGCCGTGATCCAGGCCCCGCGCGGGCCGATCGAGAACCGGTTCGTTCGCGGGCATGAGCCCCTTCACCTTCAACGCCAGCTCCGGCGCGCCGGGCGAGTCGTAGGTCAGCCGGTAGTAGCGCTCGGGGAAGCCGTAGAAGTCGTAGACGAGAGGCACACGTGTCGTCGCCCCGATGGCCATCGGGGCGGTCTGCCAGTGCGCGCTGACGATGAGGATCGACGACGGGCGCGGGAGCCGCGCCGCCCACCGTGACAGCTGCCCCGGCCAGACCTCGTCATCGAGCAGGGTCGGCGCGCCGTGCCCCAGATAGAGGGCGGGCAGCCGCACAGGCGGCAGCGCCTGTCGGCCCGGGTCGGAGCGCGACGCGGTCATGGTCGGGTTGCGTGGCGCTGCGGTCATGGTCGGGTCGTGTGGCGGTGCGGTCATGGCGAGGGCATTGTGGCGGACTTCACCCCTTGGCGCCATCCGCTCTGCCGCCGCGCGCCTGGGCGCCATCCGCTCTGCCGCCGCGCGCCTGGACCATCGGACGCCGCCGCTGCCGCGGGGCCGCACCGGCACGCTATGGTTCCCCCCGGGACCCGCCCCACGAAGGAAGGAGCAGGAGCCGTGCCGCAGAAGATCATCCTCGATTGCGATCCCGGCCACGACGATGCGATGGCGATCCTGCTCGCGAACGCGTCGCCGGCGATCGACCTGCTCGCGATCACGACCGTCGCGGGCAACCAGACGCTTGCGAAGACCACGCTCAACGCGCGGCGCGTCTGCAGCCGCGCCGGGATCCGCGGAGTGCCCGTCGCGGCCGGCTGTGAGCGGCCGCTCGTGCGCGAACGGCGCGTCGCCGCGAACATCCACGGTGAGTCGGGCCTGGAGGGCCCGACGTTCACGGGAGAGCCCGACGTGCCGCTTGATCCGCGCCACGCCGTCGATCTCATCGTGGGGAGCCTGCTGGCGTCTGACGGCGACATCATGCTGGTCCCCACCGGTCCGCTGACCAACATCGCCATGGCGATGCGCCGCGAGCCGCGGATCGTGCCGAAGATTCGCCACATCTCGCTCATGGGCGGGGCATGGGGCTTCGGGAACCAGACGCCGTCGGCCGAGTTCAACATCCTCGTCGACCCGGAGGCAGCGCGGATCGTCTTCGAGAGCGGGGCCCCAATCACGATGTGCGGTCTGGAACTGACACACCAGGCGAAGGCGACGCCTGACATCATCGAGCGCTTCGCCGGCCTGCATACGCCGCTGGGCGACTTCGCGGTCGAGATGCTGCGCTTCTTTGCCGGCACGTACCGGAAGATGCACGGTCTCGAGGGGCCGCCCCTGCACGACCCGACTGCCGTCGCCTGGGTGATCGACCCGACCATCATGGAGACGCAGCCGGCGCACGTGGACATCGAGACGCACGCCGAGTTCTCTTACGGGCGCACCGTGGTGGACCTGCACGACGTGCTCGGGCTCCCCAAGAACGCACTCGTGGCGACCAGGCTCGACGTCGGGCGCTTCTGGGACCTCATGGTCGGAGCTATCGCGAGCTACGGGGCTTGACGGATGCTCGGCGACCGAGCCGCGCCCCCGACCGGGCTGCGCCCTCGACGCCGGGCCATGCCCTCGACGCCGGGCCATGCCCTCGACGCCGGGCCACGCCTCTGGTGGCGCACACTGCACCCATGGTGTACGACTTCGACCGGTTCGTAGACGCGCAGCGGCTCGTCTACCGCAGCGTCCTCGACGAGCTACGCCGGGGACGGAAGTCCGGTCACTGGATGTGGTTCATCTTCCCGCAGATCGCGGGGCTCGGATCCAGCGAGATGTCGAGGTTCTTCGCGATCTCGTCCCTGGACGAGGCTCGCGCCTACCTCGCGCACCCGCTGCTCGGACCCCGGTTGTGCGAGTGCGCCGCGGTCGTGGCGGCCACGCGGAGCAGGACGGCGGAACAGATCTTCGGTGCGGTCGACGCGACGAAGCTCCGTTCGTGCATGACGCTGTTCCATCGCGCATCTGCCGACGAGCCCGTGTTCCGCCAGGTACTCGAGCGCTTGTTCGATGGCGCGTCCGACGACGCGACCGATTCGCGCCTCGGCCTGCGCGGCGGCCCTGTTGCGGGTCCCCAGCTCGCGGAGGACAACCCGGAACGTCCTGTCTAGTGCTGTGTCTCAAGAATGGCTCGACAACGACTGACCTTGGCCAGGATGGCCTCGACGGAGGCCGTCCAGACGA
>Ga0209415_10020362_pt1 | contig 10314 bp, 9 predicted proteins | sample PeaSoiSIISIP2007_FD_187696 | JGI IMG/M metagenome (GOLD analysis project Ga0209415, IMG submission 187696) | Peat soil microbial communities from Weissenstadt, Germany - SII-SIP-2007 (SPAdes) (version 2) | ecosystem: Environmental > Terrestrial > Soil > Wetlands > Peat | place: Germany...
CATCAGGGCATCGCGCTGAACGTGCGCGCGGTGATCGCGTTCAAGGTCGGCAACGACGAGGAATCCATCGTCAACGCCGGACAGCGGTTCCTGTCCGACCAGGACCAGATGTCGCTGCTGACCGGGCGTATCTTCGCCGGCCACCTGCGCTCGATCATCGGCTCGCTCACGGTCGAGGAGATCGTCACCGAGCGGCAGAAGCTGGCCACCGAGGTCCTGGACGGATCCAAGGGCGAGATGGCCAGGATCGGGCTGATCGTGGACTCCCTGCAGATCCAGTCGATCGACGACATGGGCGCCGGCTACATCGCCGCCATGGCCGCGCCGAACAACGCCGCCATCCAGCGGCAGGCGAAGATCGCGCAGGCCCAGGCCGACCAGGCCGCGGCGGAGGCGCAGCAGGCCTCGGCGCGCAAGCAGGCCGAGTTCGCCAGGGAAACCTCGGTCGTGCAGGCCCAGTACAAGGCCGAGGTGGACAAGGCGCAGGCGGAGGCCGCGCAGGCGGGCCCGCTGGCCCAGGCCGAGGCGCAGCGCGCGGTCATCAACGCCCAGGCCGAGCTGGCCCGGCAGCAGGCCGAGCTGCGTCAGCAGCAGCTGGTCTCCGAGGTGGTCAAGCCCGCCGAGGCCGAGGCCGAGCGGGTGCGGATCCTGGCCAAGGCGGACGCCGAGCGGACCCGTATCCAGGCCGAGGCCGCCGCCTCGAACAACCGCGTCGCCCTGGACCAGCTGCTGATCAACCAGCTGCCGCTGATCGTCAAGGAGGCCGCGGCCGGGCTGGCCGGGGCGAATGTCAGCGTGCTCAACGGCGCCGACGGCCTCGGCGAGATCGCCGCCGGGCTGGTCGGCCAGGGCCTGACGATCCTCGACTCCGTCCGCAAGGGAATGCCCACGCAGCTTCAGGCCGGCCGGCCCGACGCGAGCACCTCCAACGGCCAGAACGGGCCGCAGGCCTGACGTCCCGTAAAAGTAGCGATTTGCTGACGCCGGGCCGGGACCCACCGCGGCCCGGCGTCACGACGATCTAGGCTCGCATTCGTGACAGCAGCGTCGACGGCCGCCCCGGTCCGTTCGGAGACAGCCGAGCGGGCGCGCCCGCTGAGCGTCCAGCGGACGGTGGCGCTGGCCGCCGTGTACTACCTGCTGGCGGCCCTCGCGGTCACCCTGTTGCTGTGGCGCGACCCGGCGTCGAGGACCGTGGCGGGCAACCCCAACGACGCCGACCAGTTCGCCTGGTTCTTCCGCTACGACGCGACGGCGATCGCGCACCTGCACCTCCCGGCCCTGGTGACCACGGCGATGAACGCACCGCAGGGCGTGAACGTGATGTGGAACACGTTCATGCTGCTGCCCGGGATCCTGCTCGCGCCGGTGACGCTGCTCTTCGGTCCCCAGGTCAGCCTGACCATGATGCTGACCGCCGGCTTCGCCGGGTCGGCGACGGCCATGTTCGCCGTCTTGCGGCGCTGGCAGGCCGGCGTGGCCGCCGCGGCGCTCGGCGCGGCGGTGTACGGGTTCTCCCCGGCCCTGGTGCACTCGGCCATCGGCCACTACGACCTGCAGTTCGCCGTGTTCCCCCCGCTGATCGTCGACGCGGTGCTGCGGCTGGCGACCGGGCGCACCAGCGCTGTGCGCGGCGGCCTCTGGCTGGGCCTGCTGGCCGCCGCGCAACTGTTCATCACCGAGGAGATCCTGTTCGACACCGGGCTGGCCGCGGCCCTGATGCTGATCGTCATCGCCGCCAGCCGGCCCAGGGAGGTGCCGGGCCGGATCCGGACGCTGGCCGGCGGCCTGGGCACCGCGGCCTGCGTGCTGGCCGTCGTCGCCGGATACCCGCTGTGGGTGCAGTTCCTCGGCCCGCTGCACCAGGCCGGCAGCCCGTTCACCACCGACTTCTTCAAGAACGACCTGTCCGGGTTCGTCGTCCCGTCCTCGTTCATGCTCTTCCACACCGCCGGCAGCGCGGCCGAGGCGCTCAGGTACCAGGGACAGCTGCCCGAGTACCTCGGCTACCTGGGCTGGCCGCTGATCGTGGTGCTCACGGCGGGCACGATCCGGTTCTGGCGGCGGCTGCCGGTCCGGGCCTGCGCCGTCGCCTGCGCCGTGCTCAGCTTGTTCTCGCTCGGTGGCACCCTGCTGGTCAGCGGGCACGAGCACGCCTGGATCAAGCTGCCCTGGTACTGGCTGCAGGGCCTGCCCGTCCTGTCCGCGGCACTGCCCGACCGGTTCTCGATCGTGGCCGACGGCGCGGCCGCCGCCCTGCTGGCCTGCTGCGCCGACGCGGCCGGGCCGGCCATGGCCGCGTTCGCGGCCCGCCGCCTGCCCCGGCTTGCGTCCGGGGGCAGGCCGGCCGCGATCGTCATGTCCTGCGCCGTGCTGGCCGTCCTGCCGATCGTGCCCCGGCCGCTGCCGGCCGCGGCCACGACCCCGGTGCCGGCCGGCTGGTCGGCGGCGTTCGCCTCGCTGCACCTGCCCGTCCCGGCCACCGTGCTCACGGTACCGGTCCCCATGTCGACCTTCACCGAGCCGCTGCGCTGGCAGGCCGACACCGGCCAGCCCGCCACGCTGGTCGGCGGGTACTTCATGGGCCCGGCCTGGAACGGGCACGCCTATACCGACGGCAACGGCCTGTCGCAGGCGGGCCGCTACCTGAACTTCCTGTGGGCCGAGTCAGGGACCGGGCTGCCCGCGTCACTGACCGGCGGGGTGCCGGCCAGCGCGCGCCCCGGGTCGCCGAGCTACGCGCCGATCGCGGCGGTGAACCCCAGGCGGATGCTCGCGCAGATCGCCGCCTGGCACGTGACGGCCGTGGTCGCGGTGACGGCCAGGGACTCGGTCCTCGGCGACTACCTCACCAGCCTGCTCGGCCCGCCGTCCGTCGTGGTCGGCAACGTCATGGCCTGGAACACGTAGCACGCCAGGTAGCACAAAACACCGCAGGCTATCAGGCTCTGACCTCGGCGCAAGCCTGGGCGCCGCCTTGAGAGGCGATTCTTAGGAAAGGCTGAGATTCATAGCCGCAGTAGAAGGTGATCCGCGGCTACCCAGAACTCGGCCGGGCAGTTTGGTCACGTAAGCCGATAACGACTGTGAGGAGCAACGATGACCTGGCTGCTAATGAACATCCCCCTGATGGTCCTGTTCTTCGCCCTGTGGGCGGGCATCCCGATGTGGCTGGTGCTCAAGCGCCCGGACGGCAAGCCGAGCCTGGCGGCGGCCCCCGCGGTCAGGCACCTGCCCGCGCGTGAGCACCAGGACGCTGACTACCGTCGCGTCGCCTAGTCCCGCCATGCCAGGCCGCCCCGCGGTCGTCCCTTGGCGAGCCGTGGTTGTGAGAGGCTGCCGGGATGCTGGCCTTCAGTGTCGCGTGCGCGGCAGCCGCGGTCGTCTGGGCCTACCTGGTCCTAGGGCACGGCGGGTACTGGCGGACCGGCCAGCGGCTTCCTCCGCCCGGTGCCGTGGGCGAGCCGTCCCGGTGGCCGGACGTGGTGGCGGTCATCCCGGCCCGCAACGAGGCCGAGATGCTGCCGGCCGTACTCCCCACGCTGCTCGGCCAGGACTACCCCGGCGCGCTGACCGTCATCCTGGTCGACGACTGCAGCACGGACGGCACCGCCGAGGTCGCGGCCGGACTCGGCCGGGGGCAGGCAGAGCCGCCGGGCCGCCCCGGGCGCGCCCTGCGGGTGGTGGCCGGCACCCCGCTGCCGCCCGGCTGGGCAGGCAAGGTCTGGGCCATGGCCCAGGGCCTGGCCGCGGCCGGCGACCTTGGAGCCGTGGGGTACGTGCTGTTCACCGACGCCGACATCGCCTGGGAGGCCGGCGCGCTGCGGGCCCTGGTACGCGCGGCCGAGGGGGACGACCGGGATCTGGTCTCCCAGATGGCGTTGCTGCGGACGGCGACCCGGTGGGAACGGGTCGTGGTCCCCGCGTTCGTGTACTTCTTCGCCCAGCTCTACCCGTTCCCCCGGGTGAACTCGCCCCGGTCGCGCACGGCGGCGGCCGCCGGCGGCTGCATGCTCGTGCGCCGTGCGGCCCTGGAGCGATCCGCCGGGCTGGTCCCGATCAGCGCCGCCCGCATCGATGACGTGGCCCTGGGCCAGATGATCAAGCGCCAGCGCGGGCGCACCTGGCTCGGGCTTTCGACCGCGGTGGTGAGCGTGCGCCCGTACCCCCGGCTCGCCGACCTGTGGCATATGGTGGCCCGGTCGGCCTACATCCAGCTCAGGTACTCCCCCTGGCTGCTGGCCGGGACCGTGGCCGGGCTCGCCTTCCTCTATGTCCTGCCGCCGGCCGGAGCGATCATCGGGCTCGCGGCCGGGGCCACGGCGCCGGCCGCGGCCGCCGCCGCAGCGGGCCTGGCCGGCTGGGCCCTGATGTCGCTGACCTACCTGCCCATGCTCCGGCTGTACCGGCTGTCGCCGTTGCGGGCCCCCGGCCTGCCGCTGATCGCCATGCTGTACGCCGCGATGACCGTCGACTCCGCGCGGCGCCACTACGCGGGCCGCGGCGCGGAATGGAAGGGCCGGACCGACCGCGCCCCATTACGCTGGCTTCGTGGCAGACACGCACCGAACGGGCCGGCTGTGGGCGGACAAGCCGGGGAACGGCTGGCGCCGTTATCTCATCGCCGACGTCTTCACCGCCACCCCGCTCGAGGGCAACCAGCTCGCGGTGTTCCCGGACGGGCGCGGCCTGGGCAGCGATGTGATGCAGCGTGCGGCTCGGGAGCTGAACCTGTCCGAGACGGTGTTCTTCCTGCCCGCCGAGGACTCCGCGGACGTCCGGATGCGGATCTTCACCCCGGCGGCCGAACTGTCCTTCGCCGGGCACCCGGTACTCGGCTCGGCGTTCGTGCTCGGCGAGTCTCTGGGCGCGCCGGCGGTGACGCTGGAGACCGGGGTCGGGACGGTGCCGGTCGAGCTGGAGCGGACCGGGAACCGGATCACGTTCGGGTGGATGGAGCAGCCCATCCCGGTTCCCGAGCCGTACGAGGACGCCGCGGCGCTGCTGGCCGCGCTGGACGTCAGGGAGTCCGGCCTGCCGGTCGAGGCGTACCGCAACGGGCCCCGGCACGTCTACGTCGAGCTGGCCAGCGAGGCCGAGGTCGCCGGGCTGTGGCCGGACCAGCGCGCGCTCGCCCACCTCCCGATCTACGTGAACACCTTCGCCGGCCAGGGCCCGTCCTGGAAGACCCGGATCTTCGCGCCGTACCACGGGGTGCCGGAGGACCCGGCCACCGGCTCCGCGGCCGGGCCGCTCGCGGTCCACCTGGCCCGGCACGGGCGGATCGGCTTCGGCGACGAGATCGAGATCAGGCAGGGCGAGGAGATCGGCAGGCCGTCACGGCTGTACGCGCGGGCCGAGGGCTCGGCCGGCCAGGTGGAGCGGGTGCTGGTCGGCGGGTCGGCGGTCATCGTCGCCCGCGGCGAGTACCGGCTCAGCTGAATCTTCCGCCGGCGGGGGCCGGCGGGGATGATGGGCGTGGCACACATCCAGCAGCGAGGCAGAAAGGTGGACCCGTGACGATCAGCGTTCAGGGCGTGGTGGCCCGCGGTAAGGGCGAGCCGGTGGAGCTCACGACCGTTCTCGTGCCGGAACCCGGGCCGGGTGAGGCGCTGGTCCAGGTGCAGGCGTGCGGGGTGTGCCACACCGACCTGCACTACAAGGAGGGCGGCATCGGGGACGACTTCCCGTACCTGCTCGGCCACGAGGCGGCCGGCGTGGTCGAGGCCGTGGGCCCGGACGTCACCGACGTCGCGCCCGGCGACTTCGTCATCCTCAACTGGCGCGCCGTCTGCGGCCGCTGCCGGGCGTGCAGCCGCGGCCGGCCGTGGTACTGCTTCAGCACCCACAACGCGACCCAGAAGATGACCCTGGCCGACGGCACGGTGCTGTCCCCGGCCCTCGGCATCGGCGCGTTCGCGGAAAAGACGCTGGTCGCTTCCGGCCAGTGCACCAAGGTCGACCCTGCCATCCCCGCGGCCACCGCCGGGCTGCTCGGCTGCGGCGTGATGGCGGGCCTGGGCGCGGCGCTCAACACCGGCGGCGTGACCAGGGGGGACACCGTGGCGGTGATCGGCTGCGGCGGCGTCGGCGACGGAGCGATCCTCGGCGCCCGGCTGGCCGGCGCGAAGACGATCATCGCGGTCGACGTGGACGACCGGAAGCTGGCCTGGGCCCGCGATTTCGGCGCCACGGACGTGATCAACTCGCGCGGCGCCGATCCTGTCGCCCGGATCAGGGAGCTGACCGGGGGATTCGGCGCAGACGTGGTGATCGAGGCCATCGGCCGGCCGGAGACCTACGAGCAGGCGTTCTACGCCCGCGACCTGGCCGGCACCGTGGTGCTGGTCGGCGTGCCGACCCCGGAGATGCGGCTGGACCTGCCGCTGCTCGACGTATTCGGCCGCGGCGGCGCGCTCAAATCCTCCTGGTATGGGGACTGCCTGCCCAGCCGCGACTTCCCGATGCTGGTCGACCTGCACCTGTCCGGCCGGCTGCCCCTGGACAAATTCGTGTCGGAAACCATCGGCCTGGACCAGGTCGAGGAGGCCTTCGCCAAGATGGGCCGCGGCGAGGTGCTCCGCAGCGTCGTGACCCTGTGAGGGGTGCGGCCGCCCAGGCCCCCGCCCGCATCGCGATGTGGTCGGGGCCGCGGACCGTGTCCACCGCCCTGATGCGGGCCTGGGAGAACCGGCCGGACACCGTGGTCACCGACGAGCCGCTCTACGCCTTCTATCTTTTCAGAACGGGCCTTCCTCATCCGGGCCGCGACCAGGTGATCGCGAGCCAGCCGACCGACTGGCGGGTGGTACTGGCCCGGCTGACCAGTGCTCCGCTGCCGTCCGGGGTGAGCATCAGCTACGCCAAGCACATGACGCATCACCTGCTGCCGGAGGTGGACCGCGCCGCCCTCGCCCCGCTGCGGCACGCCCACCTCATCAGGGACCCGCGGGAACTGCTCGCTTCCTACGCCCGGGTACGCACCGAGCCGGACCTGGACGATCTGGGCCTGCGCCAGCAGGCGGAGATCTTCGAGACCTTCGGCGGGCCGGTCGTCGACTCCCGTGACCTGCTCACCGACCCGGAGGGGATCCTGCGTGCCCTGTGCCGGGCGCTGGACGTGCCGTTCGACGGCGGGATGCTGTCCTGGCCCCCCGGGCCGCGGGACAGCGACGGGGTGTGGGCGCCCCACTGGTACGGCAGCGTGCGCGCCTCCACCGGCTTCGCCGCCTACCGGCCCCCGGCCGAGCCGCTGCCCGCGCGGCTCGAACCGCTCGCCGAACGCTGCCTGCCGTACTTCCAGCGGCTGCATCAGTACCGGATCTCGAGCCAGGGAGTCGCTGATGCTGCAGATCTACGATGAGCGCAACCGCGATCTCATCGTCAGCGTGGGCGGCAAGCTCACGCACCGGGACCGGGCCGTGGTGAGCCCGTTCGATTCCGCCGTCCAGGGCGGCGACGCGGTCTGGGAAGGGCTCAGGCTCTACGCCGGGCGCATCTTCCGGCTGGACGAGCATCTGGCCCGGCTGCGGGACTCGGCCAAGGCGCTCGCGTTCGGGCAGATCCCCGCGGCCGAGGAGATCACCGAGCAGATCAGGCGGACGATCGCCGCCAACGGCATGCGGGACGGCGTGCACATCAGGCTCACCCTGACCCGCGGGGTGAAGGTCACTTCCGGCATGGATCCCCGGCTCAACCAGGCCGGCCCCACGCTGATCGTGCTGGCCGAATACAAGGACCCGGTCTACGACCTGTCCGGCATCACGCTGGTCACCGCGAGCGTGCGCCGTCCGGCCCCGGACTGCCTCGATCCCAAGATCCATCACAACAACCTGCTGCCGTCCATCCTGGCCAAGATCGAGGCCAACGTGGCCGGCGCGGATGACGCGGTCATGCTCGACCACCGCGGCTTCATCGCCGAGACCAACGCCACGCACATCTTCTGGGTGACCGGCGGGACACTGGCCACGCCAACCACCGTGTCCTGCCCCGAGGGCATCACCCGGGCCGCCGTGCTGGAACTGGCTGCGGCGGCCGGCCTTGATCACCTGACCGGCGACTACACCCTGCCCCAGCTCTACACCGCCGACGAGGCGTTCGTGACCGGCACCATGGGCGGCCTGGTCCCCGTCATCGCCGTCGACGGGCGCGCCATCGGCGACGGCAAGCCGGGCCCGGTGACCATGCGCCTGACCGCCCTGTTCGCCGACCTCACCGCCACCACGGGCACGCCAGTCGCCTGACGCGCGGCGGGCCTGCGCGGTCGAGCGGCGCCGCGGATCCCCGCAACCGTCCCGCTTACAGTCCGCGACTGTGATGTAACCATAGCCGGATGCCTACGCACCCCTAACGTTTCTGTCACGGCCCTGCGGATAAATGGCCCTTGATCGCGCCGTCCTCGAGCTCCAGGACCGAATCGGCCATGCTGATCAGGTTGGGGTCGTGGGTGGCGACCAGGGCGGTCACGCCCTCGGACTCGACCACGGCGTGCAGCAGGCGCATGATCTGCTTGGCGGTCTCGGAATCCAGCTGCCCGGTGGGCTCGTCGGCCAGCAGGACCTGGGGGCTGCCCGCCAGCGCCCGGGCGATCGCGACCCGTTGCTGCTGGCCGCCGGACAGCTCGCCCGGCCGCTGCCTGGTGTGCTCGCCCAGGCCGACGATGTCCAGCATGAGCCGGACCCGGTCCTCCCGTTCCCTGGGCGGCAGGCCGGCGATCCGCAAGGGCACGCCGACGTTCTCCGCGGCCGACAGGATCGGGATGAGGCCGAACGACTGGAAGATGAACGCCACCGACGTGCGGCGCAGCCGCATCCGCTCGTGATCGGACATGGACGTCACCTCGCTGTCCCCGACCCGGACGCGGCCGTCGTCGGGCATGTCGAGGCCGCCGACGATGTTCAGCAGCGTGGTCTTGCCCGATCCCGACCTGCCGCGCAGCGCCACCAGCTGGCCCGTCTGCACGGTGAACGAGACGCCGCGCAGGGCGCGGGTCGCGGTGTGGCCGCTGCCGAAGGTGCGGGTGACCCCTTCGACGGCCACCATGTCGGTCGCGGCGGTCACCGGGACTCCTCGGGGTTCTCGGGGCTTTGCGGCTTACGAGGGCTCTGCTGGCCCGGCCAGACGCCGATGTGGTCGGGCTCGGCTTCCAGCCGCACCAGCCCGCGCATGCCGAGCGGTTCGGTCATCTCGCGGGGCAGCTGCAGCCGGCCGGCCCGGTCGAGGACCGCGTACTCGACCGCGTGCGGCACCACGCCGGCGTCGCCGGCCAGGGTGTCCCGCAGGGTCTCGGTGCTGGTCCGCCCGTCCCGGATCGCCACGACCCGGCGGACCACCGACGAGACCGCCGGGTCGTGCGTGACGATCAGCACGGTCACGCCGAGCTCGACGTTGGCCTTCTGCAGCGCGCTGAACACCTCGGCCGCGGTAGCCGAGTCGAGTTCCCCGGTGGGCTCGTCGGCCAGCAGCACCTTGGGGTCGTTGGTCAGCGCGACCGCGATGGCCGCCCGCTGCTGCTCGCCGCCGGACATCTGATCGGGCCTGCGGTGCAGGCAGTCGCCGAGGCCGAGCAGCTCGAGCAGTTCGGCCGCGCGCCCGCGGCGGGTCCGGGACCGGGCCCCGGCCAGCCGCATCGGCAGCTCCACGTTCTGCTGCGCGGTCAGGTAGGGGAGCAGGTTGCGGGTGGTCTGCTGCCAGATGAAGCCCACCACCCGGCGCCGGTAGGCCAGCCGCTGCCGCGCGTTCATCGCCGAGAGATCGTTCCCCGCCACCCGCACCGAACCCGCGGTGGGCGTGTCCAGTCCGGCCAGGATGTTCATCAGGGTGGACTTGCCGCTGCCCGACGCGCCGACCAGCGCGACGATCTCGCCCTCATCCACCAGCAGGTCGAGGCCCTGCAGCGCCTGGACCTCGATCCCGGCCGCGACGTAGATGCGCACCAGCCGGTCGCAGACGATCAGCGAGCCCACGCCGAAGTGGTCGTGCCGCGCCGATTCGGCGCCCAGGTCGGCCACGCTGGTCCGGGGAGACGACCCTGCTGCCTTGGCCGCCTGTGGCGGCGGGGCTTGACCCTCCCGGCTGGCCATGCTCATGCGCGCCTCCTCTGCCTACTAGTTTGCCCGCAGAATGCCGGCGATACCGCGCCGGCGCAGCGTCCTGGCCTCGGCGGCCAGGGCCGCCACGGCCAGGGCCACGACGACGGCGGCGGGCAGGCCGAGCGCGGTCACGTCGGGCTGGAACAGGACCGGGGCGCCGGCCCCGGTGAACGCGGACAGGTCGATGGACGAGCCGATCAGGCGGGGCAGCACGACCGCGCAG
>Ga0209415_10020363_pt1 | contig 10314 bp, 10 predicted proteins | sample PeaSoiSIISIP2007_FD_187696 | JGI IMG/M metagenome (GOLD analysis project Ga0209415, IMG submission 187696) | Peat soil microbial communities from Weissenstadt, Germany - SII-SIP-2007 (SPAdes) (version 2) | ecosystem: Environmental > Terrestrial > Soil > Wetlands > Peat | place: Germany...
CAAGCCGTACTGCGTCCTCTTGCTCGACGAGATCGAGAAGGCCCACCCGGACGTCTTCAACATCCTGCTGCAGATCCTCGAGGACGGTCGCCTGACCGACTCGCAGGGGCGCACCGTGGACTTCCGTCACGCGATCGTGATCATGACCTCGAACATCGGCGCTCAGGAAATCGCGCGCAACACGCCGCTCGGCTTCGCCGTTTCCGCCGACGAGACCGGGATCAGCTACGACGACATGAAGAACCGCATCATGGGCGAGCTGAAGAAGGTCTTCCGGCCCGAGTTCCTCAACCGCATCGACGACGTGATCGTCTTCCACAAGCTCCAGCGCGAGGAGATCAAGCAGATCGTCGAGCTGCTGTTGACGCGGATCCGCCGCTCGATGGCAGAGCGCGAGCTCCAGCTCGACCTGACCGACGAGGCGAAGGACATGCTCGTCGAGAAGGGTTGGGATCCCGCGATGGGCGCGCGTCCGCTGCGCCGCGCGATCCAGCGCTACATCGAGGACCCGCTCGCCGACTTCGTCCTGCGCTCCCAGCTCCCGCCCGGCGCGACCGTGATCGTCGATCCCGCTCCCGAGGGTGACGCGCAGGAGGTCCGCTTGACGATCGTCAAGCCGAAGAAGGCAAAGCAGCCGGTCACGGTCGGCGGCGGTTCGGACGACGAGCCGAGCGAGCCGGAAGCCTCCGAGGACTCCGAGCCGGATAAGGAGTAGTTCGGTCGGGCGCATGCCTGTGCCCCGAACGGGGTACGCGGTCCGGGACCCCGGCGCATGCCTGTGCCCCGAATGGGGTGCCGCCGGGGTCGGGAAGGCAGCCCTCCGTTGTGTCCCCTGCGCCGCGTAGTCTCGCGGGATGGCTCGCTCGGCCTCAGTTCACGTCTGCTCGGCCTGCGGTCACGAGGAGCCGCGCTGGCACGGGCGCTGTCCGGGTTGCGGCGAGTGGAACACGCTCGTCGAGGAGGTCCGCGAGCGGGCGGGCCGCGCGAGCCTCGCCGCGAGCGCCGCGCGCAAGCCGATCGCGCTCGCCCACGCGCACGCGCCTGACGCCCCGCGCCTTGCGACGGGGATCGGCGAGCTCGACCGCGTGCTCGGCGGCGGCGTCGTGCCGGGCTCGGTCGTCTTGATCGGCGGCGCGCCCGGGATCGGCAAGTCGACGCTGATGAATATGGCGCTCGGTAACCTCTGCGCGTCCGGGCGGCGCACGCTCTACATCTCGGCCGAGGAGTCGACAGCGCAGGTGCACCTGCGCGCCGCGCGTCTCGCCGGCGGCGCGCTCGATGTGCCGGCGATCGCCGAAACCGACCTCGAGGCCGTGCTCGCGACGCTCGAACGCGAGCGACCCGAAGTCTGCGTGATCGACTCGGTCCAGACGCTCGACGCGCGCGAGCTGAGCGGCGCACCGGGCTCGGTCGGTCAGGTGCGCGAGGTCGCGAGCCGGATCGTCACGACCGCGAAGCGCGAGCGGATCGCGGTGCTCCTCGTCGGACACGTCACGAAGGACGGTGCGCTGGCGGGGCCGCGGGTGCTCGAGCACCTCGTCGACTGCGTGCTCGCGTTCGAAGGCGAGCGCGAGCGGACCTACAGGACGGTACGCGCGATCAAGAACCGCTTCGGCTCGACCAACGAGGTCGGTGTCTTCGAGATGCGCCAGGATGGTCTGGTCGAGGTGCTCGACGCCTCCGCGCGCTTCGTCGGCGCGGCGACGCGCGCCCCGGGCAGCGTCGTGCTCGCCGCGATGGAGGGCACGCGGCCGCTGCTCGTCGAGGTGCAGGCGCTCGTCACACCTTCCGAGCTCGTGCCGCCGCGCCGCGTCGTGAACGGCTTTGACCGCAACCGCCTCGCGCTCGTGCTCGCCGTCCTGGCACGCCACGGCGGCGTCCCGGTCGGTGCCGCCGACGTCTTCGTCAACGTCGTGGGCGGGGTTCGCGTCGACGAGCCGGGCGCCGATCTCGCGGTCGCGCTGGCCGTCGCGAGCGCGCAGCGCAACGTCCCGCTCGGCGGAGCGCAGGCGGCGGTGCCGGTTGGGGCGTTTGGCGAGCTCGGCCTTACGGGTGAGCTGCGCTGGGTCGGCCATCCGGAGCGGCGCATCGCCGAGGCGCGCAAGTTCGGCCTCGAGACGATCGTCGCGCCGCCAGGCAGCAAAGGCGATGAGGTGGCAACACTGCGCGAAGCGCTCGCGCTCGCGCTACCGCGCCAGCAGCGCGCGCCGGCGCTGGCTGCTTGATCGCCGCGCCGACGGGTTTCGCAACGTGCTCAGGCGAGCCCTTTAGCCGCGCTGAATCTCGCTAGAATCGGGGGTGATGGCGGTGACTCGATCCGACGACGTAGGCGATATCGAGCCGCTTACAGACCCTCGCCTCGTCAAGGCCCTCGAGATGGTCGCGCCGGGGACGGCGCTGCGCGAGGGGATCGATCACGTCGTCGAGTCGCGTAGCGGCGGGCTGCTTGTGATCGGCGAGGTCGACGAGCTCGCGTTCCTCTGCTCGGGCGGGATCAAGCTCGAGATCGACTACTCGCCGGGCATGCTCTACCAGCTCGCCAAGATGGACGGCGCGATCACGCTGAACGCGAACGCGACGAAGGTCGCGATGGCGAACGTCCAGCTGATGCCCGACCCGACGATTCTGTCGGTCGAGACCGGAACGCGCCATCGCACCGCCGAGCGTGTCGCCAAGCAGACCGACGCCCTCGTCATCGCGATCTCGCAGCGACGCGAGGTGATCTCGCTCTATGTCGACGGCGTCAAGTACGTGCTAGAGGACATCCCGACCGTCCTCGCGAAGGCGAACCAGGCACTCGCGACACTCGACAAGTACCGCGCGCGCCTCGACCAGGTTTCGACGCGCCTGACGGCGCTCGAGTTCGAGGGCGGCGGCACGCTGCACGACGTGCTGACCGTGCTCCAGCGCGCCGAGCTCGTGGCGCGCATGGCGGTCGAGATCGAGCGCCACATCGTCGAACTCGGAAAGGAGGGCCGGCTGATCGAGATGCACCTCGAGGACACGATGGTTGGCACCGCTGCCGAGAAGGCGGCGCTCGTGCGCGACTACATCGCCTCGCCGAGTGACGAGCAGTTTGCGAGCGTGCTCGAGCAGATTGGTCGTCTCAGCCACCACGACCTGCTCGACTTCGGCTGCCTCGCCGAGCTGCTCGGCTACGGGCGCAAGCTCAACACGCTCGACTACCCGGTGATGCCGCGCGGCTACCGGATCCTGGGACGGATCCCGCGCCTGCCCAAGCTGATCGTGGCGAGCATCGTGCAGACTTTCGGCGGCCTCGACGAGCTGCTCGCTGCAAGCGATTCGGAGCTCGAGGCCGTGGAGGGAGTAGGGGAGATCCGAGCGAAGGACATCCGCGAGGGCCTTCGCCGGCTACAAGAGGTCAACCTGGTGGATCGCTACCTGCAAATGTGATCTGGTCAGCTCGCCGCGGGTGTGGGCGGGCACGCGTCAAGGAGGAAACAAAGATTCCCGAAACAGCTGCAGCAGACCTGCTCGAGGATGGGTTCGATCCCGACGCCGACGTTGAGCTCGACATCGACGATGAGTTCGACGCCGAGATCGATCCTGACGCTGATGATGTGACAGTCGAGGTGGTGGCCGAGTACATCGAGTTCGAGCTCGGCGACAACGTCGTCTATCCGCATCATGGCGCGGGCAAGGTCTGCGCAAAGGAGATCAAGGAGGTCTTCGGCGAGCGCCGCGAGTACCTCACGATCAAGATCCTGCACAACGACATGACCGTCATGGTCCCGACCGAGAACGCGACGCTTGCCGGTTTGCGACGCGTGATCGACGAGGAGACGGTGGAGAAGGTGCTTGACGTCCTGCGCGACGACGTCTCGGATATGCCGAAGAACTGGAATCGCCGGTTCAAGCACAACCGCGACAAGATCAAGACTGGCGACATCTACGAGCTGTCGGAGGTCGTTCGCAACCTTGCTCTGCGCGAGCACGAGAAGGGGCTTTCGAGTGGCGAGAAGCAGATGTACACGCGGACGAAGAAGATCCTCGCGTCGGAGCTGATGTACGCCCTCGACAAGACCGAGTCGGAAGCCGAGGCTTATCTGGACGAGCTGCTGTCGCGATCGAGCGACGCCGAGACGTTGGCGGCTCGTCGGTAGCTGCCGGAGAGAGAGGAGATGGCAGTCGCGCTGGTCGTGGCTGCTGGTCAAGGGGAGCGCCTTGGGTCGGAGCGACCCAAGGCGCTCGTCTCGCTGGGCGGCAGGCCGATGTGGGAGTGGAGCGCAGTCGCGCTGCGCGCCACCCCCACGATCGAGGAGATCATCGTGGCGCTACCGCCCGGGGTGTCCGCCCTTCCCGGCGTGCGGTGCGTGACCGGGGGGGCAGTGCGCAGCGACTCGGTGCGCAACGCCCTTGCGGCCGCGCCGGAAGGCGCCGATCCGATTCTGATCCACGATGCAGCGCGGCCGCTCGTCACCCCCGAGCTGATCGTGGCGGTACTTGCCGGGCTCGCGGGCGTTGACGCGGCGATCGCGGCCGCGCCCGTCACTGATACGACGAAGGAATGCGACGAAGAGCAGCTCGTGCTGCGCACGCTCGACCGCTCGCGTCTTTGGGCCGTGCAAACACCGCAGGTGTTTCGCCGCGCCGCGCTCGAGCGGGCGCTTTCGCTCCCCTACGAGGAGGTCGCGAAAGCCACCGACGAGGCCGCCCTCGTCGAGCGCCACGGCGGCCGTGTGCGCGTCGTCGCCGCCCCGCGCGAGAACCTGAAGGTGACGACTCCGCTCGATCTGCTCGTCGCCGAGCAGCTACTCGCCGCGCGGGCAGCTGATTGAATCGCGCCGATGCTCACCGACTATCACGTCCACCTGCGCCCGGACGAGCTCGACGCGAGCGCCGAGCTCTACTTCACAGCGGCCGGCGCGGAGCGTTATCGCGAGGCGGCTCGGGCGGCGGGAATCAGCGAGCTCGGCGTGTCCGAGCACGTACACCGCTTCAGCCAGGCGCTCACGATCTGGGACCACCCCTTCTGGCGCGAGTACGCGCACGACGATCTGTTCGGCTATTGCGCGTTCGTGCGCGAGGAGACCGACCTGCGACTGGGGCTCGAGGTCGACTTCATCCCGGGGCGCGAGGACCGCATCGCGAACCTGATCGAGCGTTGCGAGCTCGACTACGCGATCGGGTCGGTCCACTTCCTCGGCGACCGCGCCGTCGATGACACCGACTACGACGTCTGGCAGAGCGGCCACAGTCCGGAGCGGATCTGGCGCCGCTACTTCGAGACGCTCGCCGAGGCCGCCGGCAGCGGCCTGTTCGACATCCTCGCGCATCCCGATCTCGTGAAGATCTGGGGCGATCCGCGCCGCCGTCCCGATGGGGATCTGCGCCGCTACTACGAGCCTGCGGTCGAGGCGATCGTCGAGGCCGGGATCGCGGTTGAGGTCTCAACAGCGGGCTTACGTAAACCTATAGCTGAGGTTTACCCTTCGCCTTTGTTTCTTGCCCTTTGCCTCGAGGGTTCTGCCCCGGTTGCGCTCTCGAGCGACGCACACGTTCCCGCGCAGGTCGGCTACGCCTACGACCAGGCGCTCGAGCTGCTCGCCTCGCTCGGCGTCAGCGAGCTCGCGACGTTCTCCCGGCGCGAGCGTACCCTCGCGCCGATCGGCGGCGAAGGCGCGTGATCAGGACCGGCATCGGCTATGACTCGCACCGCCTCGTGGCGGGCCGCCGGCTGATCCTCGGCGGCGTCGAGCTTCCCTCGGAGCTCGGCCTCGAGGGGCACTCGGATGCGGACGCGCTCTGCCACGCGGTGACCGACGCGCTGCTCGGCGCGGCCTCCCTCGGCGACATCGGCGAGCACTTCCCCGACAGCGACGAGCGCTACCGCGACGCCGACTCGATCGAGCTCCTGCGCGCCGCCGCCGGCATGGTTCGCGAGGCGGGCTTCGTGCCGGTGAACGTCGACGCGACGATCCTGCTCGAGCGCCCGAAGCTCGCCGGCGCGCGCGCTGCGATGCGCGAGCGCCTCGCCGACGCGATCGGGCTGGGACCCGACGAGGTCAACGTGAAGGCGAGCACTGGCGAGGGGATTGGGTTCGTCGGCCGCGGCGAGGGCGTCGCGGTCCTCGCGATCGCCACGCTGCGCCGCGCAGCCGATGACTGAGCTTCGCCTCTACGACACTCGTACGCGAACGGTTGCGCCGTTCGCGCCGCGCGAGCCCGGGCGCGTCTCGATCTATGCCTGCGGCCCGACCGTCTATGACCGCATTCACATCGGCAACGCGCGACCGTTCGTCGTCTTCAGCCTGTTCAAGCGCTTCCTCGAGCAGCGCGGCTACGCAGTCACGCTCGCGATCAACGTGACGGACGTGAACGACAAGATCTACGCCGCCGCGGCGACCCGCGGGGTCGCGAGCGTCGAGCTCGCCCGCGAGATGACGGCGCACTACATCGAGGACACCGACAGGCTGGGGCTCGGGCGACCCGACCACGAGCCGCTCGCGAGCGAGTGGATCGAGCCGATCGTGGCCGAGATCGCGGCGCTGATCGCGGCCGGCCACGCCTACGTCGCGGGCGGCGACGTCTACTTTCGCGTGCGCGGCGATCGGGCGTACGGCACGCTCTCGCGGCGCGAGCCCGACCAGATGGACCAGGGCGAGGACGTCGAGGGTGCCCTGCTCAAGGAGGACCCGCTCGACTTCGCGCTCTGGAAGGCGCACAAGGCGGGCGAGGACAGCGAGTGGGACTCGCCCTGGGGAGCGGGCCGGCCGGGCTGGCACATCGAGTGCTCGGCGATGTCCGAGGGTTTGCTCGGCCCCGGCTTTGACATCCACGGCGGCGGCCTCGACCTCCTCTTTCCCCACCACGAGAACGAGGCCGCCCAGACGCGCTGCGCGCGCGGCGCCGAGCTCGCGCGCGTCTGGATGCACAACGGGATGCTCGAGCTCGGCGCGGAGAAGATGGCCAAGTCGGTCGGCAACATCGCCCCGCTGCACGAGGTGCTCGATGAACATGGGCGCGATGCCGTCGTTCTGTTCTTCTGCGGCGCCCACTACCGCCAGCCGATCGACTTCGGCGCCGCGCCGCTGGCGCAGGCACGCGCGAACGTCGCGCGCCTGCGCGAGCTCGCCCGCAAGCTCGTCGATGCGAGCTCGCCGCCCGCGCTTGCCCCCCTGCGCGAGCGCTTCTTCGCGAATCTCGCCGACGACTACAACACGCCCGCCGCCCTCGCCGTGCTCTGGGAGTGGGTGCGCGAGGCCTTTCGTCGCAGCGAGCCGACCGGCGCCGGCGACCTGCGCGAGATGCTCGGCGTCCTCGGTCTCGCGAACCTGCTGGACGGGACACCGGCACAGGCCCCGCCCGAGGTCCTCGCCCTGGCAGCGGAGCGCGAGCAGGCGCGCTCCGCGCGCGATTTCGCTCGCGCGGACGAGCTCCGCGACGCGATCGCGGCCGCCGGCTGGACGGTCCGCGACGGTCCGGGCGGTTTCGAGCTGCTCCCGCTGTAGTGGTGATCTACGGTCCCAACGCGGTACGCGAGGCGCTGCGCGGCCGGCGTGCGGCGAGCGTTCACGACGTGCTCGTCACAGAAGCTCTCGCCGGCGAGGATTGGCTGCGCGGCGTCCCGCTGGCGCGCAGCACGCCGGAGGCGATCGAGCGAGCCTGTGGATCGGGTGAGCACCAGGGCGTCTGCGCCACGGCCGGAGAGTTCCCCTACGTGCAGGCTGACGAGTTGCTGGCGGCAGCCGATCCGCTGATCCTCGCGCTCGACGAGATCCAGGACCCTCAGAACCTCGGTGCGCTCTGTCGCACCGCGGAGTGCGTCGGCGTCACCGGGGTCGTCCTCTGCGAGCGGCGCGCGGTCGCCGTGACCCCCGCCGTCTGCCGCGCCTCGGCCGGGGCGGTCGAGCACCTGCGCGTTGCGCGCGTGCGCAACCTCGCGGACTTCCTCGCCGGCGCCAAGCGCGGCGAGTGTTGGTGCTACGGCGCCGCGATCAGCGAGAACGCGGTGCGCTACGACGCCCCCGACTACCGCGGACGCGTGGTCGTCGTTCTCGGTGCGGAGGGGCGCGGGCTGCGCCCGCGCGTTGCCGCGAGCTGTGACCAACTCGTCATGCTGCCCCTGCGCGGGCGTACCGGCTCACTCAACGTCAGCGCCGCGGGGGCCGCTTTGCTGTACGAGGTATTGCAGCGCCGCGAATCCCTTGACGCTGTCCATAACAACGGCTAAGGTTCCGCTCCACAGAGAGCCTTAACCTCTAGTTTAGGTTCATCAAACCGCAGCTGACGCCAGGGGAGGAGCGCGTCACTGAGCCATCCACACATGCCCGAAGGGCACGAAAGGAAAGCTCGTGGCACTCACCTCCCGCCAAGTCAACGCTCAACCTAAGGTTGAGGATGGCTTCCTGATCGCCCTCGCGAAGCAGGGCGATCCCACCGCCTACCACCGCCTCGTCGCGCGCTACCAGGGCTTCGTGCGACTCAAGGCTTCGTCCTACTTCCTCGCCGGTGGCGACTCCGACGACCTCATCCAGGAGGGGTTGATCGGGCTCTACAAGGCGATCCGCGACTATCGCAGCGATCGCGAGTCGAGCTTCCGCAACTTCGCCGAGCTCTGCATCACGCGCCAGATCATCACCGCCGTCAAGACGGCGACGCGCAACAAGCACGCGCCGCTCAACCACTACGTCTCCTTCACCGGTCCCGCCGGCGGCTGCGCCGACGACGAGGCGCCGTCGCTCGACGAGCAGATCGCCGGCCCCGCTACCAACGACCCGGCAAGCCGAGTTGTCTCGACCGAGGAGCTGCGCTCGCTCGTCGGTTGCCTGTCGACCGCGCTCTCGCAGCTCGAATCGAACGTCCTCTCGCTGTACCTCGACGGCCGCTCCTACGAGGAGATCGGCGGCCGCCTCAGCTGCGATACGAAGACGGTCGACAACGCGCTCCAGCGCGTGAAGCGCAAGGTCGGCGCGCACCTCGGCGAGCGCGCGGTGCTGGCCTGAGCCGCGTAACAGGCGCGCGCGGCCCTAGAGGCCGAGCGCGCGTGCGGCGCGTTCCTCGGCGGCGCGATCGGGCGTAACCGGCACGCCCTGCGCGATCGGCTCGGGCGAGCCCCAGCTCTCGAGCGCGAGGTCGAAGGCGGCGACCGGTGCCTCGCACGCCCGCGCCAGCGCGCTCGCGCGGCGCTCGAGCGTGAGCCTGTCGCCGATCCCGAAGACCCTCTTTGCGCTGGCGCTCACCGCGTCATCCTCACTCAACAGCAGGCCCGCGCCCGCCAGCGGGTAGCGCCCGAGCGCTCCGAGCGTGACGAGCAGGTCATAGCGCGCGCGCCGATGTAGCCCCGGTAGCGCGAGGCGCTCGAACAAGCGCTCGAAGCGCTGCGCTTCGCTCCAGCTTGCCTGCGCCGTCAAGGCCGCCGCCTGCGAGCCGAAGCGTTCCACGAAGCGCCGGTACGCAGCCAGAGTCGTCTGCCCCCGCGCAGGGTCGTGTGCCGTTCGTGGGCCGAGGGCCGCGCCGTCGAGCAGCGGCAACTCGCCGCTGTGCCAGCTCGTGCGCCGCTCGCGCACGGTCGCGAACGGGTCATCGCTCGCAAGCGGGCCGAGATAGGCGATCAGGAACGCCAGCCAGGTGGCCTCCTCGAGGTCCGCTTCGCCGGCGACCTCCGCGTAGAGACCCGGCGGCGCCTCGTGCAGAACCTCGAGTCGCCTGCTCGCTCGAGCGATCTCCTGCGCGAGGCGGACGCCGTCAGCGCTGGAGCGCAGACCGGGGGCGAGTGGCGAGCGAAACCCGTCGTCGGCCGCGCGCACTTCGCGTCGGATCATCAGGCGTCCGGGACCGCCTGCGCTCGCTCTGCGCGGGCGCAGGCTCGACTGGGTGCGCTTTGGCGGCCCGCGACGCACCGCCGCCTGGGCGGCCGCACGCTGTTCGGACTCGACGCCCGCGCGGCAGATCGGGCACGACTCGATGAGCGTCCCATGACGGCAGAACTTCGGCACCCTCGCCAGTCTAGGGAGGCGCGCCGAGAGGCTGCCCTACCGCGCGGATCCTGGACCGACCGTTACGCACCGGTGCAGCGTAGGTCGGCGTCTTGCCGGCCGATTCGGTATTGGGCGAGGCTCGGCGCCACGCCGGTGAAGCCGCCGCTCGTGCAGTTCTGTTGCGCCTGCGCGAGTGTGGCCTGCGTTCCGGCCACCCAGTCGGGCAGCTCGACGTTGAAGGCCGTCGGTGTTGTCTGCGCCGTCAGCCCCGTGATCTCCCTCCACTGGGCGCTGGTGGAATAGATCCCGATCGGCCCAGTCGCTCCGGCGTCGTGCAGGCCGGCAATGAAACCCTGCAGCGCAGCAATGTTCA
>Ga0209415_10020364_pt1 | contig 10313 bp, 13 predicted proteins | sample PeaSoiSIISIP2007_FD_187696 | JGI IMG/M metagenome (GOLD analysis project Ga0209415, IMG submission 187696) | Peat soil microbial communities from Weissenstadt, Germany - SII-SIP-2007 (SPAdes) (version 2) | ecosystem: Environmental > Terrestrial > Soil > Wetlands > Peat | place: Germany...
CCGCGAGCGCCTCGGGCTGCCCGGGCCGCTGGGCGCGATCGACAATTCGAAGCTCAACGTCAAGGGCGGCAGCGTCGCGATCGGACACCCGTTCGCCGCCACCGGTGCCCGCATTCTCGCAGTGCTGACCAAGCTACTGTCGCTCGATCCGCAATCCAAGCGCGGCATCGCGTCGGCCTGCACCGCCGGTGGCATGGGCGTAACCGCGATCCTGGAGCGTGCGTGAGTCGATACGAGACACTCATGGCCCGCGACGGGCATGAGTTCACCGCCTACATCGCCAAGCCGGCCGCCCGGGCGCGCGGCGCGGTGGTGATCGTGCAGGAGATCTTCGGCCTGTCGCCCTGGATACTGCGCGCGGCCGACAGCTATGCGGCCGCGGGCTACCTGACGGTGGCGCCGGCGCTGTTCGATCGCATCCGGCGCAATCTGGTGCTGGGCTATTCGCCGCCAGAGATGCAGCAGGCCATGGGTTATCGCAAGCAGATCGACACCGCCAAGGCGGTGCTCGATATCCAGGCTGCCGCCGCGATCGCCCGCCACGTCGGCCGGGTCGCGGTCATCGGCTTCTGCTGGGGCGGAACCCTCGCCTGGGCGGCGGCCAGCGAGGTGGCCCTGGGTGCCGCGGCCTGCTACTACGGCTCCGGCATTGTCAATCTGCTGCCCAAGGTGCCCAGCTGCCCGACCATGCTGCACTTCGGCGAGCACGACAACAGCATCCCGCTGAGCGACATCGATCGACTGCGCGATGCCTATCCGCAGGGCGTCTACCATCTGTATCCCGCCTGTCACGCATTCGCGAACGATGACCGCCCGGATCATTACGACGCCGAGGCCACCGCGCTGGCGCGTTCGCGCACCGACGCCTTCCTGGCGCAGCACATCGGCTAGGCACGGACGGCCGGTCCGATGCGCGCGACCGCATGAGCGACTCGAAGCCACTGGCCGCCGGCAGCGCTGCGGCAGGCGGCTTCGGCGTGCTGCTGGTCAATACCGGCACCCCGGATGCGCCGCGCAGCGCTGCCGTCGGCGGCTTCCTGCGCCGCTTCCTGTCCGATTCGCGGGTGGTCGAGCTGCCGCGGGCCCTGTGGCTGCCGCTGCTGTACGGCCTGGTGGTACCGTTGCGCGCTCCGCGCAGCGCGCGCAAGTACCGGCAGATCTGGCAGCCCGAAGGCTCGCCGCTGCTGCTCAACACCTCGAAATTGCGCGCCGCGCTCGAGCGCGAGCTGACCGCGCTGCGGGGCGACATCCGGGTCGAGCAGGCGTTCCTGTATTCGGCGCCGTATGTGCGCGACAGCCTCGAGGCGCTGCGCAATGCCGGCATCCGCCGGCTGATCGTGCTGCCGTTGTTTCCTCAGAGCAGCGGCAGCACCACCGGCGCGGTCTACGACCAGGTCGCGGCGGCGCTGCGCAGCTGGCGCACGCTGCCCGAGCTGCGCTATATCGCGGGTTATCATGCCGACGGCGGTTACATCGGCGCACTCGCCGCCAGCCTGGGCGAGCACTGGCGGCTGCATGGACGCAGCGGCCACCTGCTGCTGTCCTTTCACGGCATTCCTCAGTCCTATGTCGCCGCTGGCGATCGCTACGCCGATGAGTGTCGCCAGACTGCGGCGCAGCTCGCGGCCGCGCTCGATCTGGCCCCGCGCGACTGGAGCCTGAGCTTTCAATCGCGCTTCGGCGCCAACCGCTGGCTGACACCGGCGACCGATCGCAGCCTGCGCGAGCTGCCCCGCCGCGGCATTCGCGCCGTCACCGTGCTGTGTCCGGGGTTCGCGGCCGACTGCCTCGAGACGCTCGAGGAGATCGCGCTCGGCGGCCGCGATATCTTCCTGCATGCCGGCGGCGAGCGCTTCGACTACGTGCCGGCGCTCAACGGCCGCGCCGATCACGCCGCTGCGCTGGCGCACGTGATCCTGCGCAGCGGCACCGACTGGCCGGCAGCCGCAGGCCCCACGGCGCTGCTGCGCTGATAGCGCCGTGCCGAAGGTGCCGCGCTGATGTTCGGCCGCCTGCTGGAGCTCGCTATCGCCACGCCCGACATCGCCGCGTCGGTGCAGTTCTATGAACGTCTGGGCTTCAGGCAGCTGATCACGGGCGACGCCTGGAGGCATCGCTACGGCGTACTCGGCGACGGCAGAATTCACCTCGGTCTGCACGAGCGTGCCATGCCTTCTCCGGCGCTGACCTTCGTGCTGCCGCAGCTGGCGAGCGCGCAGCCGCGGCTGCGCGCCGCGAATTTCGAGCCGGAGCTGGCCGCGCTGGGCGAAGACGAGCTGCATCAGCTGCGGCTGCGCGACCCGGGCGGACATGCCGTGATGCTGCTCGAGGCGCGCACCTATTCGCCGGCGGCCCCCGGCACGCCGCTGCAGTCGCTGTGCGGCTATTTCTCGCACCTGAGTCTGCCGCAGGCCGACTACGAGGCGGCGCGCGCTTTCTGGGAGCGGGCGGGATTCGTGGCGCTGTCGCCGGAGGATCAGCCGTTTCCTCATCTGCCGTTGACCAGCGATCACCTCGATCTGGGTTTTCATCAGCGCCGCACCTTCGATGCGCCACTGCTGGTGTTCGAATGCGCCGACCTGCAAGCCAGCCTGGCGCGACTGCGCGAGCGCGGGATAGCGCCCTCGGCGCTGCTGCCTCGCGGCCTTGTGAGCGCGCGCAGCGCCCTGATCGAAGCGCCCGAGGGCACCGCGCTACTGCTGCTGCAGGCGCTCGATTGACCAGCAGCGCGATCGCGCTTTCACTCGTCCGAGCGCTGCGCCACCAGCCGATAGCGCACGTGCATCCGATCGGCGACGCGCAGCGCGCCGAGCGCGACGCTGTAAGGCGTGAGTCCGAGTTCGGCATGCGTCAGATCGAACTCGCCGCGCGCCACCAGCTGCTGCGGTGAGCGCTCCAGCGCCAGCGGCACATCGACCTGTGCCGTCTGGCCGCGCACCACGATCCGCGCCACCAGATGCAGTCCGTCGCCCTGGCTGCGGATCTGCTCCGACTGCAGATGGATGGTCGGGTAGTGCGCGGCATCGAGCAGCTGCGGACCGAGCATGTGATCGCGCGTACCGGCTATCGCAACGTCGTCGAGCCTGGTCTGAAACTCCTCGCCTTGCGCGGCCCGCAGCTGCGGCTCATCGACGCTCAAAGCGGCGACCGGAAAATCCAGCTGCCAGCTGCTGTGCGCCGGATCGCCGGCCACGCTGATCTCACCGGAGAGTTGCCGCACAGCGATGACATGGTTGTGTCCCAGGTTCGCCATCCGTCCGTCGCGATAAACCAGGACCAGCACCTGGGATTGCTCGGCATCGATCCGGTAATGCATCGCGCCTGCGGGCACGGCGACTGCCGGCGCGGGCGCGACCGGCGGCGGCGGCCGCGCTACCGGAATCGAGCGGCATGCGGCCACAGACAGTGTCGCCAGCAGCAGCGCCGGTGCGATTCCGGGCATGCGGCGCGAACTGCGAATGATTCCGGTTCGCGTGCCACGCCTGGGTTGCGGAGCGATGGCGCAATCGAACGCCGCCGTGGCTGGCAGCTGCGGTCGCCGATGTGCGGGCATGGTGTTGTCCATTGCGCGGTCGGAAGGAGAATAGCGCAGCGCAGGCGTCGCTTCAGCGCGCGCCACGCACTAGAATGGATGCTTCTCTTTCAACCCAACCGGCCTTCCGTGGCCGCTTAAAGGATGCATCGATGAGCGAACCCATCTCCCATTCACGTCGCGACGCCCTGAAGCAGTTTGTGATGCTGTGTGGCGCAGCCGGCGCGCTGCGATCGGCGCAGGCGGCCGAGTTGCCGCACCTGGCGCCTACCGATCCGACCGCGCAGGCTCTGGCCTACCACGACGATGCCAAGACGGTCGATGCCAAGCAGTTTTCCACCTATCAGCCCGGTCAGACGTGCAGCACCTGCCTGCAGCTGCAGGGTAATGCCGGCGATGCCTGGCGCCCGTGCAACATCTTCGCCGGCAAACTGGTGAACGCGAACGGCTGGTGCAAGGTCTGGGTGAAGAAGGCCTAAAGCGCACAGCCCGACCGCGGCGTCCCGCCGCGGCCGGCTCAACCGCTGCGCGTCGCGCGCGCCAGGCGTTCGGCCTGGCGGCGCAGCAGGCTGCCGAAGCCGTGGCTATCGCAGAATGCGGCGACGCGCTCCAGATCCGGGGTGCGTCGCTGCAGATCGGCGGCAGCGAGCCGCGGCCTGGCAACATCGATCGGTGCATCGCAGACGATGCGCGTCAGCGAGCGCGCCAGGTACGCTGCGTCGCGATGTAATCTCAGGCGCCCGGGCAACGCCGCCGCACCGCGCAGCGGCAGAGCGACGATCGCATCCAGGCCCTCGAACAGCTCCTCGAGCGTGGCGAACAGACCCATCAGCGCCGCGGCCGTCTTCGGACCGACCCCCGGTACTCCCGGCACGTTATCGACGCTGTCACCGCGCAGTGCCAGATAGTCGGCCATGCGCTCGGGCGGCACGCCAAAGCGCGCCGCGATCTGCTCGTAGCGATACTCGGCGGCGCCGCCGTAGTCCCAGAACACGTCGCCGGGCCAGATCAGCTGGGCCAGATCCTTGTCGCGCGACACCACGGTCACCGGCAGTCCGTCGTCGCGACAGCGCTGCGCCAGGGTGCCAATCAGATCATCGGCCTCGTACCGCTCGCTGGCGAATTCGGCCACTCCGAGGTGCCGGCAGAACTCGCGGCACAGCGCAAACTGGCGTTTGAGCGCCTCGGGCGCAGCCTCGCGATTGGCCTTGTACGGCGGATAGAGCTTCTGGCGAAAGCCAGTGCCATGGCTCTCGTCGAACGCCACCGCGACATAGCGCGGCTGGCGCCGCTCGAGCAGGTCACTCAGGAAACAGGCGAATCCGTACAGGGCCTGGGTCGGATTGCCGTCGCTGTCGGCGATCTCGGGCGGCAGCGAATGCCAGGCGCGGAACACGTAAACCGAGGCATCGATGAGGTAGACCACGGCCCCGCGCTGCTGGGCGCTAGCCGAGCCAGCGCGCGATGCGATCGTGCAGCGGACTGTGACGCGGAAAGTGCGCCAGCAGGTATTCCATCTGATCGGCCAGCACGCGCCGACCCTTGAGGAAGATGTACTCGGCATAGGTCGGAGTGAATGGCACCGCGATCAGCTGCATCTTCGCCTGTTCGGGCGTGCGCCAGGCCTTCTCGTTGTTGCAGCGGCGGCAGGCCGCGACCACATTGGTCCAGACGTCCAGGCCGCCCTGGCTGAAAGGACGCACGTGGTCGCGCGACAGCTCGCGGCTGGCAAAACGGCCTGCGCAGTACATGCAAAGGTAGGCGTCGCGCCGGAACAGGGTCTCGTTGTTGAGCGGCGGCACGTAGTCATGGCGGGTATTGCCGGGATTGCCGGTGTGGCCGACGGTGGCGATGATCGAGCTGACCTCGAGCATCGTGCGCCGGCCGCTGCGGGCATTGACACCCCCATAGAGCCGATACAGCAGCGAACCGCAGGTATAGGCGATCTGCTCCTGGTGATAGAGCCGGGCCGCCTCGCGGTAGTCGATCCATTCGAGCGGCATCCCGGCCACGTCCGTGCGCAGCACCATCTGCGACAGTCCGTGGGGCGCGCTGAGCGGCACCAGGAACGTCGGGTCGGAATCGCCACGCGCGCTGTCGGCATTCATGATCTGTAAGATACGGCAGGGTTATGCGAGAATTCAACGATTAAGCATTGTATCGTGCGCGCCCTCCAGCGCGTGCATCAGCCCCGTGAAACGGTGGCTACTGTAGGGAGATCCATATGCCAGTCACGATCGGCGGGCTTCGGGAGCGCGCGAGCGGGGAAACGCGCGTCAGTCTGGTCCCCGAGATCGCCGACAAGTTCGCCGCGCTGGGAGCACGGGTGCTGCTGGAGCGCGGTGCCGGCATCAGCGCCCAGTTTCCGGATGCGCTGTACAAGAAGGTCGAATGGGCCGACAGCGCCGAGGCGGTGCTCGCGGCGGCCGATATCCTGTTGACGGTGCAGCCACCGACGATCAGCCAGATCCAGGGGCTGAGGTCCGGCGCGGTCGTCATCGGCTTCATGCAGGCGCACGCTCAGCCGGACATGGTACGCGCGCTGCGCGACCGGCAGATCACGGCGTTCGCGATGGAACTGGTACCACGCATCTCGCGCGCTCAATCGATGGATGCGCTGTCGTCGCAGGCGGCGATCGGCGGCTACAAGGCGGCGCTGATCGCGGCCAATACGCTCGATCGGTTCCTGCCGATGCTGACCACCGCAGCCGGCACCATCCGGCCGGCACAGGTCCTGATAATCGGGGTCGGCGTAGCCGGCCTGCAGGCGATCGCCACCGCCAAGCGGCTGGGCGCGGTGGTCGAGGCGTACGACGTACGCAGCGCGACCCGCGAGCAGGTGAAATCCCTCGGCGCCAAGTTCGTCGAGACCGGCGTGTCGGCCGAGGGCGCCGGCGGCTATGCGCGCGAGCTCACCGACGAGGAAAAGCGCAAGCAGCAGGAAGTGCTCGATTCGCGCATCGCGCTCGCCGACGCGGTGATCTCGACCGCGGCCATTCCCGGGCGGCGCGCTCCGCGCATCATCGGGCGCGCGGCGGTCGAGCGCATGAAGGCCGGCGCGGTGATCGTCGACATGGCGGCCGAGTCCGGCGGCAACTGCGAGCTCACGCAGGCCGGACAGACGGTGCTGCACCAGGGCGTGAAGATCGTCGGTCCGGTGAACCTGCCCGCGCAGCTCGCGTTTCATGCCAGCGAGATGTATGCCCGCAATCTCTACAATTTCCTGAAGCCGGCGCTCGGCAAGGACGCCGCGCTCGCGATCGACTGGCAGGATGAGGTGTTCGCGCAGTCGTGTCTGACGCACGCCGGTGCCATCAAACACGAACCGACCCGCAAGCTGGTGGAGGGAACATGACCGGAATCGTCGCACTGTACATTTTCATGCTGGCCGCGTTCACCGGCTACGAAGTGATCGCGCGCGTACCGGTGATCCTGCACACGCCGCTGATGTCGGGCTCGAACTTCGTGCACGGCATCGTGCTGGTGGGCGCCATGGTCGCGCTCGGGGCTGCGAGCACGCCACTCGAAAAGGCCATCGGCTTCATCGGCGTGCTGCTCGCGGCCGGCAACGCGGTCGGCGGCTACGCGGTCACCGAGCGCATGCTCGAGATGTTCAAGTCGAGCGGTGCCAAGGGCGGCAAGGGCGGCGGTGCCAAGGGGACGCACTGATGGACCTTCAGTTCAGCGCCGACGCCCTGATCCAGGCGAGCTACCTGGTCACTGCGTTCCTGTTCATCATGGGACTGAAACGCATGAGCTCGCCGGTGACCGCGCGCAGCGGCATCCTGTGGGCCGGTGCCGGCATGCTGGTGGCGACACTGGCGACGTTCTTCTACCCCGGCATGAGCAACTATCCGCTGATCATCGCGGCGGTGGTGATCGGATCGGCGGTGGCCTGGATCAGCGGCCGGCGGGTCGCGATGACCAACATCCCGCAGATGATCGCGCTGTACAACGGCATGGGCGGCGGTGCCGCCGCGGCGATCGCCGCGGTGGAGCTGTATCGCGGCGGCCAGCAGAGCACCGCGGGCGCTGCACTGGCCGTGGTCGGCGGCATCATCGGCGCCGTGTCCTTCAGCGGCAGCCTGATCGCGTTCGGCAAGCTGCAGGGGCTGATCCGCAGGTCGCTGCGCTTCGGCGGCCAGCAGCTGCTGAATCTGCTGATCCTCGCCGGCGCGCTGCTGCTCGGCGCGCTCGTGGTCTCGGGCGTCAACGCAACCCCGGCGGTGGTCAGCGGACTGTTCGCGATGGCGCTGCTGCTCGGCCTGTCGATGACACTGCCGATTGGCGGCGCCGACATGCCGGTGGTGATCTCGCTCTATAACGCGCTGACCGGACTGGCGGTCGCGTTCGAAGGCTTCGTGCTCGGCAACGCCGCGATGATCATCGCCGGCACCGTGGTCGGATCGGCCGGCACGCTGCTGACGCAGCTGATGGCCAAGGCGATGAACCGCTCGCTCGGCAATGTGCTGTTCTCCGGCTTCGGCGACACCGGCGGCGCTGCCGCCGGCAGCGCGGTCACCGGCAGCCTCAAGCCGATCGAGGCCGCCGACGCCGGCGTCATGATGGCGTTCGCGCAGAAGGTGATCGTGGTGCCGGGCTACGGCATGGCAGTGGCCCAGGCCCAGCACAAGGTGTGGGAGCTGTGCCAGCTGCTGATCGATCGCGGCGTCACGGTGCGCTTTGCGATCCACCCGGTCGCCGGCCGCATGCCCGGTCACATGAACGTGCTGCTGGCCGAGGCCGGCGTGCCGTACGACCTGATCGCGGACCTGGACGAGATCAACGCCGAATTCGAGACCGCCGATGTCGCGCTGATCATCGGCGCCAACGACGTGGTCAACCCGGTCGCGCGCAATGACAAGTCGAGCCCGATCTACGGCATGCCGATCCTCAACGCCGACAAGGCCAAGAATGTCATCGTGATCAAGCGCGGCCAGGGCGCGGGCTTCTCCGGCATCGAGAATGCGCTGTTCTACCTCGACAATACCCGCATGCTCTATGGGGACGGCCAGGCCGCGGCTGCGGCGCTGATCGGCGCGGTGAAGTCGGTCTGAAGATCGCCGGGGTCGGCGGCTACTGGCGGCGGAATCGCTGCAGGTGCTGCTCGCGCTGATGCTGCAGCATCTGTTGACGCTGCTGTGGCGTCGCGCGCAGCCAGCGTTCGCGCAGCTGCGCCCGCTGCTGCGGCGGCAGCCGCGAGAAGAACCGGAAATTCTGTCGTACCGCCTGCTGCTGTTCCGCCGGCAGACTTTGGAAGCGCTGCCAGCGCTGTCGGATCAGCGCCCGCTGCTCGGGCGGCAGCCGCTGCCAGGTCTGGAAGCGTTCGCGCGCGCCGCTGCGCTGCTCCGGCGTCATCGACAGCCAGCGCGATGCGCCGCGCGCCAGCGCCTGCTGGCGCGCCGGCGGCAGGCTGTCCCACTGTCCCTGGAAGTGTCCGAGCAGCTGCTGCTGCGGGGCTGAGAGCGACGACCACGCCGTCACCTGGGCAGGCGGCCCGGACTGTTGCGCCCAGCTCGGCGCGCAGGCCGCCAGCATCAGACCCGCCAACAGCGCATAGCGCCGGGTGCTCATGGGTGAGCCACCGGCGTGCTGGAATCGGGCGGCGCGCTGCGCTGGGGAGGCGGAGAGCTCGGCGGCGGCGTGCTCGCCGGCGGCGGCGGCGTGGCGCGCCGAGTCACCTGATCGATATCCGTGCCTGCCAGGTAGTCGTGCCAGGCCTTGTCGTCGGAGTCGACCGAGCCCAGGAACTCGAGCAGGCCATCGTCGACAGGATCCTCGGCGGCATGCCCGATCCGCAGCATTGCAAGGACGGTCAAGCCGAGAACCACGGCGCCGGCACGGATCCTCACGATCCGACCGCGGGCGCCGTGGCGCCGGCGGCTTCGGTGGCTGCCCATTCATAGAAATCGTAGTCCACGTCCTGATCGCCGTTGAGCGGAACCGCATCGTTGTCGCTCAGCAGCTCGATGTCTTCCAGGCCGCCACCGGGCACCGGGCTTTCCAGCGCGCTTCTGCCGTGCGGCCCATAGACCAGCAGCAACGCCAGCACCGCAGCCACCGCCGCCCCGGCCGGCACCCAGCGGCGCGCGAACGACGGCGCGTACCCAGGCCGCGCCGCCAGTGCCGCGTGGCGCGCCTGCGTCAGACGCGAGCGCACGGCGCCGGGCAGCTCGTCGGCGCTCTGCAGCAGCAGCGCGCGCGTGCGCTGTTCGAACTCGCTGCGGCCGACCTCGCTCTCCTCGCCGTTCATGTGCGGAACTCTCCAAGCTTGGCGCGCAATGCCTGCAGCGCGCGAAAATAATGCGTCTTGACGCTACCCTGCGAGCATTTCATCGCTGCCGCGGTCTGCGCGACGTCGAGACCCTCGAAGTTGCGCAGCAGGAACGCCTCGCGCTGCCGGGCGGGTAAAGCGCCGATCGCCTGCTCCAGCACCGCCATCGCCTGGTCGGACTCCAGTTGCGCGGGCGGCTGCGGCGCGTGATCCACCGCCTGATCAACCGGGTCGGCGGGATTGTCCTCATCTTCCGCGCGCCACGGCAGGAACGCCATCACGCGGCCGCGCACGTTGCGCCGGCGCTGCACGTCCCGAACTCGATTCTCCAGGATGCGGTAGAACAGCGGCTTCCATTCCTCGCTCGGGCGCGATGCATAGCGCGCGCTGAGCTGCATCATCGCGTCCTGCACCACGTCGAGCGCATCGGCTTCGTGACGCAGCGCAATCTGTGCGATCCTGAACGCCTTGCGCTCCACGCTCGCTAAAAACGTTTCGAGCGCGCGC
>Ga0209415_10020365_pt1 | contig 10313 bp, 5 predicted proteins | sample PeaSoiSIISIP2007_FD_187696 | JGI IMG/M metagenome (GOLD analysis project Ga0209415, IMG submission 187696) | Peat soil microbial communities from Weissenstadt, Germany - SII-SIP-2007 (SPAdes) (version 2) | ecosystem: Environmental > Terrestrial > Soil > Wetlands > Peat | place: Germany...
GCGAAACGCCCGGACTCCAGGACCTCCTCGAGGGCCTGTCGCGCCGCGGTCGGAGTCAGCGGGTCGCCCACCCTCAGGCGCAGGACGAGAGGCACCTTGACGTCGTCCCAGACATTCCCCTCGAGAACGACCGTCACGCGGGCGATCGCCTTGCCTTCGAGCCCCTCCCAGTCCGGCGGAGGATTGAGCGCGGGCGTCTGCGCCCTCTGCTCCGCGGGGGGGGGGCGGGGGATCGGGACGACGGATTGAGCCGGCTGAGCGTGTGCGAGGCCGGGTAAGGCGCCGATCACTCCAGCGAAAGCCAGGTCTCTCAGGCGCATCCTTCTCTGAACTGCTACTCGAACTCGAGCCTCCAGCGAAGATCTACGCCGAGATTGCCCAGCGCCGACGACGACACGTCGTTGATGTTATCGTACGATCCCTGCACGCTCAGGCGGTTGTTCAGACGCCATTCGATGACCGATCGGAGCTCCCGGTCCTCGCTCAGGCCCGCGGTGACGCTCGCGCGCACGTCGGTCGTCAGGCGCTTTCCGACAGTGAGCTGGGGCTCGGTCTTGCCGGTCACCGTGGAGTACGCGCTCCCGAACCGGAAGTCGTCGATGATGGGGAGCGCCGTCTTGACGGCCCGGTCCGCGCCGGACGCCGCCCCCAGCGCATTGAGCCCGATGCTCAACCCGAGGCTGCTCGCCTGCAGCTGGTCGAGTTCGGCGCGCGTGGTCCCTACGGTCAGCAAGAGGACGATGTCCTCCTGGGAAAGCGCAGGCTCGCTCGTCATCTCGACGCGCAGGTTGTCCGCGTCCCCGTACGCGTGGAGCGTGATGCGCCAGAGCGACCCGCCGCGCGTCGACCCGGCCGACGCCGCCGTCGACCCGCCGCTCGCGCCCCCGCCGGCGGCGCCCACGCTCGTGTCCGTGTAGCGGCGGTACTCGGTGACGGCCGTGATGTCGACGTTCGGCGCGATGCGCGTCGGGTCGTCGAAGCGGATGAGCCCCTGCTGGACGTCGAATTCGCTCGTCTGGAAGTGAAAGCGCCCGCCCGGCTGCGTGCGCAGCACGCCGCGGAGCCCGACGCGCTGGTTGGTCCCGGTGACCTCGAGCGTCCCGGAGTCGACGCCCAGCTGCACCTCGACCAGGTTGTTCTTGATGACGATGGGCACGCTCGACAGGACGCGCAGATCCAGGGCAACGAAGTCGAGCGCGGGGTCGTACGCGTTCACGACGGTGCGCTTGGCGCGCGTCGCCAGCGCCGTGATGTCCGCGTTGAGCGATATCGGCCGCAGGTAAGCGAGCGAGAGGACCGTCACGTCGCCCGTCAACCGCGGAAGCGCGGACAGGCCCGATCCCCGCGTCATCGGGTCGAACCCGAGCTCGAGATTGGCGTCGAGCGTCGCCGAAACCCCTTCTTCCGGTGTCAGGTGCGTGTCGCGCAGCGCGATGTGCGAGTCGAGCTGGCCGATCTCCAGTCCGCGGAGGGGAACCGATGCGTCGAACGAGGCCGTTCCCCCCGCGAACTTCGCGTTCCCCGACGCGGAAAGCTCGTTCGCGCTCGCGCTCACGTCGACCCGCAAGTCCGTCAGGGCGCTGGGCAGGCCGCGGACCTCGACTTCGTCTCCGGTCGCATGGAGCTCGCCGGCGAGCGCCGGCGCCCTCGCCCTGCCGGTGACCCGCACGTTCCCTTCGACGTGGCCGCTCGCGCGGTCCACCCGGGGCACCAGCCGCGGCAGGATGGCGAGGTCGACCGGGTCGAGCCTCGCGTCGAGGTCGAGCGTCGCATCGGTGGACACCTTCCTGACCGCTCCGCTCAAAACGAAGCCACCGTGGAAGCCGGATTCGCCGGGCGAAGGACCGTGGCCTTCGCGCGTGTCCGTGTCGAGCGCCATCTCGAGCGGCGGAATCGAGAGAGTGTCGCCGGCAAGCACCAGCGGGTCGCGGGGCGGCCTGAGCGTGATCTTCCGCCCGGCCCGCGAGACGAACGTCGGTCCCACGACCAGCCTCACGCTCGCCTTGGCAGGGGCGTCGAGCGGGATGTCGTCGACGATCAGCTCTCCCCACGCCTGGCCGTCGAGTGAACCCGCAGACGCGCCGATCAGCCCTCCGGAATCGTCCTTGGGAGGTTCGAGGACCCGGTCCAGAAGACCGAGGTCCAGCGCCCGCAGCGATACGCGACCCTTGACGTGCGACGACTTGGCGCGCGTGACGACGACGTCGCCCAGCCGCACAGTGTCGCCGAGGAGGCTGCCGTTCACCGTCCACTCGCCGCGCGACGAAGCGTCGGCCAGGTACGCCTGTTTGTCGAACGGCGGGGCGATCTGCGCTCCGCACTTCGTGCGTCCAGGGCTCCGCTTCGGCTGCGGCATCCGCTGCGTCAACGTGACGTCGAGATGGGAGCTCGGCAGGGCCACGGCGCGCGCGCGCGTTCCCGCCAGGTCGAGCTCCGCCCGCGCGACGAACCCGGCGTCGGGCTGGAAGTCGTCCAGGTTCCCCGAGACGTGCGCCACCCCCGACACGCTTCCCTCGAGCAACCGGGCGATGGGGCCCAGCGAATCGACGCGCGAGAGAGGCAACCCTTGCACCATCACGTTCCCGGCGAGCGCCCCGCCCCGCCGGATCGACGCCGACCCGAGCACGGTCCCCGTCGCGCCCGCTCTCGCGCCGACGGCCGGCTGCACCTTGTCGAGGACGAAGGAGCGCACGTCCACGTCTGCGCCCGCGATGCCGCGCTGCCGATCGTACCACTTGAGCGACACGTCGGCGTCTCCCCTGGCGAACCGCTCGCCGTACAGCAAGACGTCCGTCAGGTGTCCCTTCGCCGTCACGTCGACGTAGCCGTTGCCGCAAGCATCCTCGGGGCCGCCAAGGGAGACGTGGACGTCCGAGCGCGCGGCGAACTTCCCGTCGATGCCGTCGAAGCGCGGATCTTCATCCAGAGCAAACATCGACAGCAGGTCGCGGAGGCCGAAGCCGCCGCTCGATCCGACGGCGTCCACGACGAAGCCGCGCGTTCCGCCGAAGCGCAGCTGGGCCGTCGGCACCTCGTACGCGCTGTTGCCGCGCTTCGCGTGAGCGGCCGTGATCTCGACCTCCGGCTTGTCGACGTCCACCGTCACGTGGCCCGCGCTCATGTCGCCAAAGGCGACGTCTGCCACGACGAACCCCGCCAGCGACCGGATGTCGCCCTCCGGCTCGGGCCGATTGAACACGCCGCCGATGTGTGCGGTCGCGTCGAGCTTCCCGTGCATCGGTACTGGACCGATGGGTGAGATGTCGTCCAGGTCCGCCCAGACGTGCGGAACGTCGACCCGCAGATCGTTGCGGAAACCAAGAGAGACGAACGCTCCGTCGACGTGCGATCGCGGGAGAGCTGCGTGCACGTCCATGAACTTGACACCGTCGGGCCGGACGCCGAGGTGCGCGGCGATCTGCGCCTCCGAGAAGCCAAAGAGCCGTTCGCGGGCGCGGTCCTCGGCGGGGCGATCGTAAACGCCGAACGAGTAAGTCTTCGCCGTGAAGTCGCCGTCGAGCTTCAGGGGCGCGAAGGTGCCGGCGACGAGCGGCACGTGAATTTCGCGGATGTCCCAGCCGACCCACGAGCTCGGGTGCACGCCGAGGGCGCGGAGCAGCGCCGTGAAGTCGACGCCCGAGACGTCCAGACGCGTGCGGTCGAGCTTCACGCCCTTGGCGAGCGGCGAGACGACGGTATCCGAGAACGTGAGCGTGCCCCGGGCTAGGCGCACGGTCGTCCGCGGGCTCTCGACGACGTTTCGTCGGATCGAGAGCTGGCTCTGGACCTCTTCGGCGAACGCGAATTGCGCGAGCCGCACGTCGTGGGCCTCGACGGTGCCGCTCACCTCCGGCAGCACCGTGTCACCGGCGAAACGTACGTCCGCGTCGACGCCGACCCAGCCGTTGGTCTCCGGCAAGCTCGCCGCACGCTCGGCGAGGCCGATGGGCGCACGCGCGTGCACGTGTCCGTCCACGCGCGGAAGCCGGCCTGGCTCGTCCGGGAGCTGCACGCGCACGTGGCTGAGCGACAGCTCCGCGCGGCGCATGTCGCCGGCGGGCAGGTCGCACGACGGCGTCGTGCCGGGTGCGGCGTCGAGGTCGACCGAACCGACGCCCGTGAAGCGCCGCACCAGCACGCCGCTCGGATCCACGCGGACGCGTGCCTCGACCATGCACAGCGCGTCGTCGTCGGTCGCGACCGAGCCGTCCGCCCGGGCCCGCCCGCGGTGAAGCTCGGCCCGCCCGGTGCGCAGCGCCACCTCGAACGACCCCCCTAGCACGGGATCGTCCTCGGCAGTCACGTCCAGGTCGAGCGAGCGCGCCTCGACGCGGACCTCGTCGACGTCGAGATCGATGGCGCCATCCGTGACCGAGAAGGCGTTGAACGGCGCGTGCAGCGGCCCGACGCGCTTCGCCCCCATGTCCTTGACGGCCAGGTTGAGGAGCCGGCCTTCGCGCACCACGGCGCGCAGGCGCGGGCCGTCGAGGTCGATCCCGTCGATGGCGAGCTTTCCGGCGAGAAGCGCGAAGAACCTGGGCCTGACGAGGATTCGGCCGCACTCGAGCGCCGGAGGACCGCTGTCGCTCGAGTTGACCCGCACCCCGTCAAGCTCGACCGCGAGCGGCCAGACGCGGAGCGCCGTCGCGTAGGTTGCCACGATCCCCCGCTCGCGCAGCAAGCGCTGCGACTCGCGCGCCGCCCACTGCCTGGCGCTCGCCGAGCGGATCACCAGCGCGGCCACGAAGGGCAGCGCGCCGACCACCGCCAGCGCCGCGCAGACCGCGCGCGTCACGGAGCGACCCCAGTCGCGCTTCTTGCTCCGGGCTCCGGTGCGGCGGGTGGCCATGGTGCTCCAACTGTAGCCCCCGGGCGGCGCGGAGCCCATTTTCGGGGCTGATGAGCTATTACGGGGCCCATGCGCCGCACGACCCCAGGCGTGCTGGGCACACAAGACCTCGTCGACGCGCGCGTTGCTCGCGCGGATGAGGAGGATCCGCAGCGAGTCGTGAGCATGCTCGAGCCCTTCGTCACCGACGAGCGGCGGGCGAGGCTGCGCGCAGTCATCGCCAGGCGCCTGGCGAGCGTCACAGTCGTGCTCGACCGGCCCTACGACCCGCACAACGGCGCCGCGGTCCTTCGGTCGTGCGAGGCTTTTGCCGTCCAGAGGCTGCACGTCGTCGAGCGCGACGGCACTCCGCTGGCGATCGCGCGCTCCGTGGCCCGGGGCGCGGAGAAGTGGGTCGACGTCCTCTGCCACGATTCCCATGCTTCGGCCGTCGGCTGGGCGCGTGACGCCGGGATCCCGCTCGTTGCGACTCACCCCGATGGGGAGCTCGAGCCCGAAGACCTGGCGCGCATGCCCCGCCTCGCGATCGTTCTCGGCAACGAGCGGGAAGGAATTCACGAGGAGCTCGCCGTGCGCTGCGCCGCCCGCGTGAGGGTCCCGATGAGGGGCTTCGTCGAAAGTCTGAACGTGAGCGTGACGGCTGCGATCTTGCTCCACTCGGCCACCCGCGGCAGGGCCGGTGACCTGGACGAGCCGGCCAGACTGCGCCTTTACGCGCGCGGCCTGTACCTGTCTGTGGCTCACGCCGACGATATCCTCGCGCGGCTGCGGCCGTAGCTGCCAAGCAAGACGCCCGAGCGGAACATCCGCGGTTGCTACCGCTGGCCTCCCGCCTTAGCCTTTCCTGGCAACGATCCCGATGGCCGAAGACCTCTACGCCCTGCTCGGGGTCCCCAAGAACGCAGACGCAGACGCCATCAAGAAGGCGTACCGCAAGCTCGCGTCGAAGCTTCACCCGGACAAGAACCCGGGTAACGCGGCCGCGGAGGCTCGCTTCAAGCAAGTGAACCACGCGAACGACGTCCTGGGGGATCCCAGGAAGCGCGCGATCTACGACGAGTTCGGCGAGGAGGGGCTCCGCGAGGGCTTCGATCCCGCAAAAGCGCGCGCGTACCGGGACTGGTCGCGCCAGGGACGAGGAGCGGGTGGTTACGCCGGCGGACAGGGGATGGACCTCGACGACCTCTTCGGCCGCGGCTCGACGGGCAACCTCGGCGACATGTTCGGCGATCTGATGGGCCGGACGAGACGCGCGCGCGGACCGCTCCGGGGTCCGGACCTCGAGAGCGAGGTCACCATCGATTTCGCCTCCGCGGTTCGCGGCGCCACGCTCGAGCTTCGACCACAGGGACAGATGGCCGCCCCCGTGACCGTGCGGATTCCCGCCGGCGCCGGCGAAGGGAGCCGGGTGCGCATCGGAGGTCAAGGCGGGCCGTCACCCAACGGCGGTCCCAGAGGGGATCTCGTGCTCACGGTCCATGTGTCGCCTCACCCCTATTTCCGCCGCGAGGGGGACGACCTTCACCTCGATTTGCCCATCACGATCGCGGAGGCCTACCACGGCGCAAAGGTACGCGTGCCGACGGTCGAAGGCGCCGTGTCGCTGAGGGTGCCGGAGCACGCGGTGAGCGGGCAGGTGATGCGGCTGCGGGGAAAGGGCGTCGCGAAGAAGGGGCGCGAGCCTGGAGACCTGTACGTCCACTTCCTCGTACAAATTCCCAGCCATGCCTCGGCCGAGGTGGCAGACCTCGTTGATCGGATTGCCAAGTTCCAAGACGAGGACCCTCGCAAGGACATCCACCTCTAGGTCATCCTGAGCGAAGCGAAGGACCCCCCGCTCGTCGGGCATCCTAGCGCCCTCGTCGCTTCTTCCCCTTGGCTCCTCGCGCCGCCTTCTTCCCTTTGCCCGAAGCGTGCGGCCGTTCGTTGCGCGCGCGCTCGTGGCCCTTCGCCGGGCGCCTCGGCTCCTGCCGCTTCGCCCGAGGACCGCGGTCGCCGCGATCGCGGGACTCCCCGCCGATCCGCCGCGCGTAGACCGTGCGGCGAAGGATGGCCGCGTCGGCGATCTCGACCGTCAGGCGGTCTCCCAGGGCGACGCGGTCGCCCGAGCGCGCGGCGACGACCCGGAGCGCATCGTCGTCGACTTCCCACCGGTCGCCGCCCAGGTCCTCCAGGCGCACGAGGACGTCCACGAAGGGCGCATCGAGCTGCACGAAGACCCCCGAGCCGACGACTGCGGTGACCGTCCCTTCGAAGCGCTTTCCGACGTGCTCCTTCATGAGGAACGTCCGGTAGAGATCGACGATCGCCCGCTCGACCTCCATCGACCGCCGCTCGGCGATGCTCGAAGCGAGCGCCGACTCCGCGAGCGCGCCGCGCGCCTCCTCGTCGCGTCGCGGCGCGCGTCCCGACAGAATCTCGTGCACGATCCGGTGCACGACGAGGTCCGGATAGCGACGGATGGGCGAGGTGAAGTGCAGGTACGCCTTCGACGCCAGACCGAAGTGACCGACGTTCGTCACGTCGTAGGTCGCCTGCTTCATCGAGCGAAGGAGCAGCGAGTTGAGGACTGCCGCGAGAGGGTGACCCGCGAAGGACTTGAGGAGATCGCCCAGCTTCTTTGGGTCCCGCGTGTCCTCGATGTCGAACGCGATCCCGAGCGATTCGCACATGGCGGCGAAGCGATCGAGCTTCTGCTCGTCCGGCGGAGGGTGTACGCGGAAGATGGTCGGCATGCCGCGCTCTTCGAACCATCGCGCGACGGTCTCGTTCGCGAGCAGCATCAGCTCTTCGATGAGCTGGTACGCCCGCTTCACCCCCGGATCGTCGGCGCGCCGCGCAACGTCGACGGGCTCGCGCGTCGTCGGGTCGAGGACGACCTTCGCCTCCGCCAGCTCGAAATCGAGCGCGCCGCGGTTCATCCGCCGCGAGCGCAGGGCGCGCGACAGGTCCAGGGCCACGCGCAGGCCATCGACAAGCTCGTCGGCGGCCGGTTCGCGGGTGGCCCGATCGGACAGGCCCAGCGCCCGCGCGACGCCTCCGTAAGTGAGCTTCGCGCGCGAGCGCATGAGCCCGCGTACCAGGCGGCTCGACACGACCCGCCCGGTCGAGTCGAGCTCGGCCTCGACGCAGAGGCAGAGCCGGTCGACGTCCGGCAAGAGCGAGCAGAGATTCGAGGACAGCGCCCGCGGCAGCATCGGGATCGCGCGGTCCGGCAGGTACACGCTGCAGCCTCGGGCCTTCGCCTCGTCGTCGACCATCGTGCGGGGGGTGACGTACGTGCTCACGTCCGCGATCGCGATCCACACGCGGTAGCCGGGCTGGCCATCGACCTGCGCCCGCTGCACCCAGACCGCGTCGTCGTGGTCGCGCGCGTCCTCGGGGTCGATCGTCGGCAGCGGGAGGTGCCGGAGGTCCTCGCGGCCTGCCTTCATCTCATCGGGGACCTCGAGGCCGAACGCCTCCGCCTCGGCGATCGCGGCGTCCGAATGGGGCTCGCCGATGCCCTCGAGCACCAGGATCTTCGCGACCTCGACCGACAGCTCGCCGGGACGCCCTAGGACAGTCTCGATGCGCCCTTCGGGCGTCTCGTCGTAGGATTCCGGCCATCGGGTGATGGCGACGACGACGGCGTCCCCGTCGCTTCCGCTGTTCCCCTCGGGACCGCGGCTGTCCGCCGGGCGCGGGAGCACGATCGGGCCGCGGACGCGGGTGTCGTCCGGCTCGAGCCACGCGCTCTTCCCCTTGCGGCGCAGCGTCCCCGCCACCCGCTTCACCCCCCGCTCGATGACCTGGACGACAGCCCCTTCGGCGCCGCGCGCGCTGCGGGCTCGCACCCGCACGAGCACCCGGTCTCCGTGCATCGCTCCACCCAGGGCCTCCGGCGGGACGAAGACGTCGTCGCCCACGGCCCCGGGCGCGAGGCTCGCGACGAACCCGAACCCCCGCGGGTGCACCGACAGAAGCCCCTCGCGCTCGGCGCCGCGTGCCCCCGCCGTCGGGGCGCTCAGCTTGAACCTTTGCCCAGGTCGAGCCGCGAGGACGCCCTCGAGGCTCAGGTCGTCGAGGAGCCGTTGCAGCCCGAGATAGTCCGCCTCCGAAACGCGCAGCCGCGAGGCGATCTCGCGCGCGTGCAGGGGGTTCGGGTCGGAAGACAGCAGATCGAGGACATCCGCCCGGGAGGGGAGGCGCGTTGGCATGGGCCGGCAGAGTAGTAGCCGCTACGGTCGGTCGGCGGAAGGGTTGACCGCCTTCGCTTGCTATACGATTGGGACGCGGGACATGCGCTCGGAAGGGACTATCGGTGCGGTCGCCCTGGCGGCCTCGCTCCTGCCCGTGCTCGCGGGCCTCGCGGCGAGCGCGGCGCTCCTCGTGGACTACACGCGCGTCGACCCGGTGTTCTGCGCCGAGGGGAGCGCTTGCGATGCCGTACGGCACACGATGTTCGCAGCCCCTCTGGGGGTGCCGTTGCCCGCGGTCGGTCTCGCGGGGTTCCTGGCGATAGGGGCGGTGTCGCTGATCGCCGGGCAGCGCGCCCGGGCCGTTCAGCTCGGGCTCGCGCTGGGCGCCGCGCTCGTGGGGGTTTCGCTGCTCGTCGTCCAGGTCCTCCTGGGCCGGTATTGTCTGTACTGCTGCGTCGCCGACGCGAGCGGGTTGGTGACCCTCCCCGTGGCGATGGGGAGGCTCGGCGGCGCCAGCGCACCGTCCCCGCCGTCGTGGGCTGCGGCCGGCGCGGGATCGCTGCTCGTGGCCGTCGCCGTCCCGCTTGTCGCCGGTTACGCCCGCAAAGCGCCGGGGCTGGCTCCCGTCATCGCCGCGGAGATCGCGCGGACCCCGAGGGGCGAGGTGACGGTGGTCGACTTCGTCGATTTCGAGTGCCCGTTCTGCCGCAAGACGCACACGGAGCTCGAGCCACTGCTCGAGGCCCACAAGACCCGGCTTCGCGTCGTTCGCAGGCAGGTTCCCCTTCGCTCTCATGCGCACGCACTCGACGCGGCCCGCGCCGCGTGCTGCGGGGAGCGCCTCGGCAAGGGAGACGCGATGGCCGACGCGCTGTTCGCCGCGCCGGTGGACGACTTGACGCGCGAGGGGTGCGAGAGGCTCGCCGAGAGCGTGGGACTCGTGCTCGACCCGTACCGCGCGTGCGTCGCCGATCCGAAGACCGACGAGCAGATCGAGGCGGACCGCGCGGAGTTCAAGGAGTCCGGCGGGTACGCGCTTCCGACGATATGGATCGGAGACCGCCGGCTCGTCGGGGCGCAGCCGAGGGAGGCGCTGGAGCAGGCGCTGCAGCAGGCGCTTGCGCGGGTCGGAGGCTAGTGCAGCGCCGTCGAGATGAGATCAAGCCTTTGCTGTCTGCCTGAGAGTCCGTGAAGGAAAGGTGGCTGTCCTGAGCGGCAGCGAAGGACCCCACGGTAGCCGCGGATCCACGGGAAGTGTGGGGTCCTTCGGCCTTCGGCCTCAG
>Ga0209415_10020366_pt1 | contig 10313 bp, 9 predicted proteins | sample PeaSoiSIISIP2007_FD_187696 | JGI IMG/M metagenome (GOLD analysis project Ga0209415, IMG submission 187696) | Peat soil microbial communities from Weissenstadt, Germany - SII-SIP-2007 (SPAdes) (version 2) | ecosystem: Environmental > Terrestrial > Soil > Wetlands > Peat | place: Germany...
TGCGCGGGCATTCCAACATCCAGGGCCTGACCGATCTCGGCCTGATGTCGAACCTGCTGCCGGGCTATATGGCGGTGCCGACGGACAGCGAAACGACCCTGGCCGCCTACATGTCGACGCGCGGCTTCAAGCCGCTGCGGCCGAACCAGACCAGCTACTGGCAGAACTACAAGAAGTTCTTCGTCAGCTTCCAGAAGACGATGTACGGCGACGCGGCGAAGCCGGAGAACGACTGGGCCTATGACTGGCTGCCCAAGCTGGATGTGGCGAACTACGACATCCTGCGTGCCTTCGAGATGATGCATCAAGGCCAGGTCAACGGCTATTTCTGCCAGGGCTTCAACCCGCTGATGTCGTTCCCGGACAAGAACAAAATCCGCGACTCGCTCGGCAAGCTGAAGTTCCTGGTGGTGATCGACCCGCTGCAGACCGAGACCGCGCGGTTCTGGGAGAACCACGGCGAGCTGAACCCGGCCGACCCGGCGAAAATCGCCACCGAGGTGTTCGAGCTGCCGGCGACGTGTTTCGCGGAGGAGGAAGGCTCGCTCACCAACTCGGGCCGCTGGCTGCAATGGCACTGGGCGGGCGCCGACGCGCCGGGCGTCGCCAAGCACGACACCTGGATCATGGCGCAGCTCTTCCTGCGCATGAAGGCGCTGTACGCCAAGGAGGGCGGCGCCTTCCCCGACGCGATCCTGAACCTGGCCTGGCCATACAAGGACCCCGGCGAGCCGACGCCCACCGAGCTGGCGCGCGAGATCAACGGCCAGGTGCTGGTGGATGTGCCGGACCCGGCGGATGCCACCAAGAAGCTGCTGACGGCGGGCAAGCAACTGCTCAATTTTTCGCAGTTGCGCGACGACGGCACCACCGCGTGCGGCTGCTGGATCTACTCCGGCTGCTTCAACGAGGCCGGCAACAACATGGCGCGGCGGGACAACCACGACCCGGACGACGCCGGCGTGTTCCCGAACTGGGCGTTCTCCTGGCCGCTCAACCGGCGCATCCTGTACAACCGCGCATCCTGCGACGTGTCCGGCAAGCCGTGGGATCCATCGCGAAAACTGATCGCGTGGACCGGCGATCACTGGGCCGGCTACGACGTGCCCGACATCTTGCCGACCGCCAAGCCCGACGTGGTCGGGCCGTTCATCATGAACGCGGAGGGGGTCGGCCGGCTGTGGGTGCGTCGGATGGTGCGCGACGGACCGTTCCCGACGCATTACGAACCGTTCGAGAGCCCGGTGGTCAACGTGATGGCCCCAAAAATCCAGGGCAACCCGGTCTCGCGCGTGTTCGCCGACGACCTGGCGAAGTTCGGCGACGCCAAGACCTATCCCTACGCCGCGGTGACCTATCGGCTGACCGAGCATTTCCACTACTGGACCAAGCACGTCTGGGTGAACGCCGTGCTGCAGCCGGAGTTCTTCGTCGAAATCAGTCCGGCCCTGGCGAAGGAGAAGGGCATCGAGAACGGCGGCTGGGTGCGGGTGGACAGCAAGCGCGGCTTCGTCCGCGCCAAGGCGGTGGTCACGAAACGAATCACCCCGCTGGTGTGCGACGGCAAGACCGTTCATGTCGTCGGCGTGCCGATCCACTGGGGCTTCATGGGCGCCGCGCGTGCCGGGTTCGGCGCCAACGCGCTGACCCCGTTCGTCGGCGACGCCAATGTCGAAACCCCGGAGTTCAAGGCGTTTCTCGTGGACATCCGTCCCGAGAACCCGCCGGTCGCATAGGGGGGCGCGGCGATGGCAAGCAATCCCGGCCTGACCCTGCTGCGCAAATCGGCCTCCGACGAGGCGCCGCCCGCGGTGCTGCCGGGCGACGACGGCGTCGCCAAGCTGATCGATGTCTCCAAGTGCATCGGCTGCAAGGCGTGCCAGGCGGCATGCCTGGAGTGGAACGAACGCCACGAGGAGGTCGGTTTCAACGTCGGCAGCTACGAGAACCCGCACGACCTGACGGCGGAGAGCTGGACGCTGATGCGTTTCGCCGAATGGGACAACCCCGAGACCGGCAACCTGGAGTGGCTGATCCGCAAGGACGGCTGCATGCACTGCGCCGATCCGGGTTGCCTGAAGGCGTGCCCGTCGCCCGGCGCGATTGTGCAATACGCCAACGGCATCGTCGATTTCGTTTCGGAGCACTGCATCGGCTGCGGCTACTGCATCAAGGGCTGTCCGTTCAACATCCCGCGCCTCAGCCCGGTCGAGCAGGTGGTGCACAAATGCACGCTGTGTTCCGACCGCGTCGCGGTGGGCGGCGGGCCGGCCTGTGCCAAGGCTTGCCCGACGCACGCGATCAGTTTCGGCAGCAAGGCGGAGATGAAGACATTGGCCGGGCAGCGCATCGCCGATCTGAAGTCGCGCGGGTTCGAGCAGGCGGGGCTGTACGATCCGGCCGGCGTCGGCGGCACCCACGTGATGTATGTGCTGCATCACGCCGACAAGCCGGAGATCTATTCCGGCCTGCCGGCCAATCCGCACATTTCGCGACTGGTGGGGGTGTGGAAGGGCGCGGCAAAAGTCGCTGGTCTGGCGGCGATCGGCGCCGCGGTGGTGGGCGCGTTCGTGCATCATCTGCTGGCTGGCGCGAGCGTTGTGTCCAAGGAGGATGAGCAGAAGGCAACGCACCTGGCGGAGGGGGCCGACTGATGTCCGCTGCATCGCTGCACAAGGCCCCCTCGGGTGAGGCGGTGGTGGTCGACCGCTACACCGGCCTCGCGCGCGCCAACCACTGGGTGACCGCGATCTCGCTGATCCTGCTGGCGCTGTCCGGGATGGCGCTGTTCCATCCGGCGCTGTTCTTCCTGACCGCGCTGTTCGGCGGCGGTCAATTCACCCGCATCATCCATCCCTGGATCGGCGTGGTGCTGTTCTTCTCCTTCGCCGGGCTGTTCATCCGCTTCTGGCGTGCCAATTTGTGGGAACGGGAGGATAACGTCTGGCTGGCCAGCCCCGGTGCGGTGCTAAGTGGGCACGAGGAGCGCCTGCCGGAGATCGGCCGCTACAACGCGGGCCAAAAACTGGTGTTCTGGGGCATGACGCTGCTGATCCTCGTGCTGTTCGTCAGCGGGCTGACCATCTGGGACACGTATTTCTTCGCGTACACCTCGATCGAGACGAAGCGGGCGGTGGTGGTGCTGCACGCCGCAGCGGCGGTGTGCGCGATCCTGATCTGGATCGCGCATGTCTATGCGGCGATCTGGGTGCGCGGCACGGTGCGCGCGATGACGCGCGGCTCGGTGACCGGCGGGTGGGCGTGGCGGCATCACCGTAAGTGGTTGCGGGAAGAGGTGGCGAAGGGGCGGGCGGACGGGGGGTGAGTGCCTGGCGAAGCCGCCGGCCAGTCCCAATGACGCGACCACGGTGGCCCGCCAGGTCGATGCGCATGCTCATCGAGGTACTATGAGGTGGAAACCCCTGGCACCGCACCGCATGCGGTGGCACCGTGCAACAGCGATGGAACCGCCGGGAGCAACCAACATGGACAGGCACGCCTCGCGCGCGCGCAGCCTGACGATCGTCGCGCTGCTGCTTCTGGCGCTGCCCGCGACGGCCGCGCCGCTCGACGCGCCGACGCAGCAGCAACTGCTCGGCATCTTCGACGCCTACGACAAGGCAATTGTTGCCGGGAAGCTCGATGCGGCGATGGCGCTGATGTCCACCCAGTTGCGCGACCGCGCCAAATCCCATCTCAAGACCGCCGACGACCGGCGTAAGGCGCTCGCGATGGCTCGGATGATGGTGCCGGACAGCATCACGGTGGTGCACAGCTTCATCAATCCCCCGGGCACCCAGGCCCGCCTCGTCACCGTGGCCAGCAAGACCGTGCCCAAGACCCAGAAGGATCCCGCCGGTCCACCCCCGGGAACCGTCGTGCGCAACGGCATGACCCTCGGCTTCGTCAAGCAGGGCGGCACCTGGAAGTTCGACGAGCAGATTTTTGGCGCCGATCCGACCGAGGTCACCGGCTGCAAGAGCGAAACCGCCGATCCACGCGAGTCCTATGATCCCGACCGAAACGTCTCCGCCGGCGGACCGATCGTCCGCGTCGACTTCAAGCCGGACTACACACTTGTGGTGTTCACCGTCGTCGATGAGGCCAACTGCGCGTTTCTGCCCGCCAAAGCGGGCCTCGCGGCGCTGGGGGTCGATCCCGCACTGCTGGTGCCCTACGCGATCGTCGAGTTGAGCGGCATCGCCCACCGCACCGATTCGCAGAAGATGCTCGCACAGGGCGTGCAGGTTCACCCGGAAGAATAGCCTGCGCGACCGCCCACAGGCGCAGCGGGTCCGACTCTGTCGCGCTTGCGGCTTGGGGCTTGCACTCGGGAGCTTGGCGTTTGGCCGGCGACGCTCGGACGTCGGATGGGTCGGTGAGGGCGGCGACGGGCGCACCGCTGTGCCCGCTTCCAGCCAAGCGGCCCGATTCGCGTGAGAATCGCCGCCTTGGTGTCCGCCGGTCAATCGCTATGATGATCCTCAGGGCGTGGCCACAGCATGGCGCCGTGTAACACACGCAGGATGGCAATCTCTGGCGGGTCCGATGTCATGGCACCAGGTTCGACCCGACCCGTGCCGCCGCCGCGGGGTTTCTTGCCTTGAGCCATTCGACGATTCCGAGAAAGTCGGCGCTGGCCGGGGCCGTCCAGCGCAGCCCCATCACAGGCCGGGCGTGACCAGCCGCTGGAAGGCGGCAACAACCGTGGCATGGTCGACGACCCGACCCTCGCGCAGGGCCTGCTTGCCCGCCTCGACAGCGGCCAGGAACTGCCGTTCGTTCGCCACGAAGGATCGCAGCGCCTCATTGATGAGCCAGGATTTCGAGCGGCCGGTTGCAGCGGCCAGGCGGCCCAGTTCGGCATCGAGATCGGCGTCGACGCGGGCGGCGATGGTGATGGACTTCGGCATGCTTTCTTCCGGCCTGTCTAACAATGTTTACATCGTACGACATCGGCCTTCTCTAAGGCAAGGGTCTTGAAACGTGAGGCACTCCCAGCCAGTAACGGTGTTGCCAGGACGAAATCCGGCGTGGCGTGGTAGAGGTCGTCTTCGGCGGCTCTCGTCGTCAGAAAGGAACCACACGATGAAACCGGCCGAGACGGCCGAACTCGACCGCTTGTGGCGCGACATCCCGTCGCTGCTCGAACAGGATGCCGACTGGGCGCTGCGCGAGGTTCTCGCCGCGGGCGTCGCCGGCTACACGCGCGAGGAGGACACACCTCCTGGCCTGCTGATCCGGCACAATCCGGACGGCACGCGCCAGTTGGTGCAGATCAACTTGGACGGTCCCGACACGATCATACGCGCGCTGTGACCGCCCTTGGCTGAGGTGGATCGGCCCCAGTTCTGGGTCTTCGCGGGACCGAATGGCGCGGGAAAGTCCGCACTGGTCGCCCGCTTCCGGGTCCGCGAGCGAATCCCGGTGGTGAATCCCGATACGATCGCGCAACGTCTCGACCGAGCGAATGCGGATACGCCGTCAGTGATGCTTCGGGCTGGCAGGCTGGCCGCAGTGGAGCGGCGGACGCTCATCCTGGCCCGGCAGAACTTCGGGATGGAAACCACGCTGACAGGCCACAGCGAGCTGCGCATCATGGCTGACGCGCGTGAGGCGGGTTACAAGGTCACATTGGTGTTTCTTGGGCTCGCCGATGTCTTCACCTCGCTCGCGCGCGTGCGCGAACGGGTCGCGCGCGGTGGGCATAACGTTCCGCCGGCCATCGTTCAGCGGCGCTATGCGCGAAGCCTCGCCCACCTGCCTGCGGCGATCGGTTTTGCCGATCGGTGCTTCGTTCTTGACAACACAGGAAGGAGGCATCGGTTGCTGCTGACGATCGACGGTGGCCAGGTCCGGCATGTCAGTCGCGACCTGCCGGGGTGGCTGCGGCGCGCGGTTCCGGCGGCGCTCCTCGGTCTCTCTGAGCCGAGCGCCTGAACAATCGGACCGTCTCCATCCCGGACCATTCGGATTGACGCTATACTGCCCCGACGGCCCGCGAGAACCGCCGCCCTGGAGCGCCATGACCGAGGAAACGCCCCGCCCACGTCCCGCGCCACGCGGCGAGCTGCACACGCAATTCGCGGTGCCGCCCGATCCCGCGACGCTGTTCGCCCGCCGCGCCGCCCGCTTCGCCGCCCGCGCCGAGGGGCATGACCTCGCGCCCTATCTCCGGTTCATGGCCGGCATTGCCCAGGCGCAGGCGTCACTGCTTCCCGACCTGCCGCCGTTGCCGCCCATCCCGCTCGACCATGCCGCCCGCGCCGCCGAGCACGCCATGCCACCGATCGACCGCGCCCGCCTGCTCGACGACCCCGCCCTCACCGAAACAATCGCCCGCTTCCTGGCAACCGTCGCCACCATCCCCATGCCGCAACCGGCCGCCGCCGCGCTGGCCCGCCTGCGCACGGGCCCGGCCGCGCAACGCCAGCACCTGGCCAACGCGCTGGAAGACGCCGTCGCCGCCGACGCCGTTGCAGAACACGTCTTCATCGCCGCCGCGCTGCAACTGCACGCCGCGCGCCTGGCCGCGCTGCTTCCCCCAGACCTGTTGCAACCCGTCGGCACCGGCGTCTGCCCGGCCTGCGGCGGCGCGCCCGTCGCCTGCGTCCTGGTCGACCGCCCCGGCGCGCACCACGCCCGCTACTGCGTCTGCGCCACCTGCGCCACGCACTGGAACGCGGTGCGCGTCACCTGCGTGCTGTGTGGCGGCACGCAGGGCATCGCCTACCACCACATCGAAGGCCGCGACGCCGGCATCGCCGCCGAGACCTGCAACACCTGCCACGGCTACGTGAAACTGCTGTCGCAGGCCGAGCATCCGGAACTCGACCCGGTGGCCGACGACGTCGCCAGCCTGGGCCTCGACCTGAAGCTGCAGGACGCGGGCTGGCGGCGCGGCGCGGTGAACCCGTTCCTGACGGGCTATTGATGCACCGCCCGCCCTCGGTCGATGCCGTGCTGCGCGCGCCCGCCGGGGCGCTGGCCGTGGCGCGCTTTGGCCGTGCGCCGGCGACCGACGCCGTGCGCGCCGCGATCGCCGCCGCCCGCCCCGCCCTGCGCGACGGCACCGCCGCACCCGACCCCGCCGCGCTGGCCGACGTGGCGCTGGCGGCACTGGAACGCTCCGAAAACCCATCATTACGGCCGGTGCTCAACCTCACCGGCACGGTGCTGCACACCAATCTCGGCCGCGCCCTGCTGGCCGCGTCGGCGATCGCGGCCGCCGTCGCCGTCATGGCCGCCCCCGCCGCGCTGGAATACGACCTGGCCAGCGGCGGCCGCGGCGAGCGCGACGACCACGTCCGCGCCCTGCTGCGCGAACTCACCGGCGCCGAGGACGCGCTGGTGGTCAACAACAATGCCGCCGCGGTGCTGCTGGCCCTCGCCGTGCTGGCAGCCGGCAAGCAGACCATCGTTTCGCGCGGCGAACTGATCGAGATCGGCGGCGCCTTCCGCCTCCCCGCCATCATGGCCAGTGCCGGCACGCGCCTGGTCGAGGTCGGCACCACCAACCGCACGCACAAGCGCGACTACGAGCAGGCGATCGGCCCGGACACCGCGCTGCTGTTGAAAGTGCACACCTCGAACTATCGCATCGAGGGGTTTACCGCCGAGGTGCCCCCGCGCGAGCTGGCCGTCATCACGCATGCGCACGGGCTGCCGATGCTGGACGATCTCGGCTCCGGAACATTGCTGCCGCTCGATCGCTGGGGCCTGCCGCACGAGCGCACGGTGGCCGAGGCGGTGCGCGACGGCGCCGACCTGGTGACGTTCTCCGGCGACAAGCTGCTGGGAGGGCCGCAGGCCGGTTTCATCGTCGGCCGCGCCGAGCTGGTGGCGCGTTGCGCGCAGCACCCGCTGAAGCGCGCGCTGCGGCTCGACAAGCTGCGGCTGGCGGCGCTGGAGGCGACGCTGCGGCTGTATCGCGATCCCGATCGGCTGGCGGAACGGTTGCCGACGCTGCGCCTGCTGACGCGTCCCGCAGCGCAAATCCGGGCGATGGCGGAAGGCCTTATCGCGCCGATGGCTGCTTGGGCGGGGCCGGACTGGCGCGTGGAGGTCGTCGCCTGCCGCAGCCAGATCGGTTCCGGTGCGCTGCCGGTGGAGACGCTGGAAAGTGCCGGTCTGGCGCTGCATCCGATCGGCGGCGGGTCCGGCCGCGCGCTGGCCGGGCTGGCCGCACGGCTGCGCGCGCTGTCGCCGCCGGTGATCGGCGCGGTGAAGGACGATGCGCTGCGGCTCGATCTGCGGTGTCTGGAAGACCCCGCCCCGCTGCTGGCCGCATTGGAGCGCAAGCCGTGACGCCCATGTACACCTCTCCCGCTCTTCGCGGGAGAGGTGAATGGAAAATCGCCGTGATCATCGGCACGGCCGGCCACGTCGATCACGGAAAATCCTCGCTGGTGCGCGCGCTGACCGGCACCGATCCCGACCGGCTCAAGGAAGAAAAAGAGCGCGGCATCACCATCGACCTCGGCTTCGCCTATTGGCCCCAGCCCGACGGACGGGTGATCGGCTTCGTCGACGTGCCGGGCCACGAGCGCTTCGTCCACACCATGCTGGCCGGCGCGCACGGCATCGACCTGGTGCTGCTGATTGTCGCCGCCGACGACGGGGTGATGCCGCAGACGCGCGAGCACCTGGCGATCATGCGGCTGCTCGGCCTGACGCGCGCCGTGGTGGCACTGACCAAGGTCGATCTGGTCGACACCGCGCGCCGTGCAGTGGTCACTTCGCAGATCGCGGCGCTGCTCGCCCCGACCCCGTTCGCCGGCGCCGACATTATTCCGGTCTCAGTGATCACCGGCGAGGGTATGGACGCGCTCGCCGCACGGCTGCGCGCCGAGCCGGCCCATGACCGTGCCGGCGGCCTGCGCTTCCGCCTCGCGGTGGATCGCTGCTTCTCGCTGGCCGGCGCCGGCACGGTGGTGACCGGGACCGTGCTGTCCGGCGGCGTAGCGGTCGGCGACCGCGTGCTGGTCTCGCCGTCCGGGCTGGAGGCGCGGGTGCGCTCGTTGCATCGGCAGAACCAGGCGGCGGAGGCGGCGGTCGCCGGCGATCGTTGCGCGCTGAACCTGGCCGGCCCGTCGATCACCCGCACCGCGATCCAGCGCGGCGACATGGTGCTGGACCCGGCGCTGCACGCACCGACGCGACGAATGGACGCGCGCATCACGGTGCTGGGCGAGGAGAAACGCCCGCTGTCAAGCTGGATGCCGATCCGTCTGCACCATGCCGCCGCCGATGTCGCCGGCCGGCTGGTGCCGCTGGATGCGGACCGGGTCGCTCCGGGCGAGGCCGGCCTGGTGCAACTGGTGCTCGACGCGCCGATCGCCGCGTTGGCCGGCGACCGCGTCGTGCTGCGCGACACCAGCGCCAGCCGCACCCTCGGCGGCGGCACGCTGCTGGACCTGCGCGCCCCGGACCGGCGGCGGCGCACGCCGGAGCGGCTTGCCGTGCTGGCGGCGCTGGACGCGCCGGTCGGTCCCGCGATGCTCGCCGCACTCGCCAACCAGGACCCCTGGCTGGTCGACCTGGACCTGTTCCTGCGCGATCACGGGCTGTCGGCCGAGGCCGCCGACGCGTTGCTGACGGAAGCCAAGCTGGTGACGCTGCCGGGCGAGGCCACGCGCTGGGGCACCGCACAAGCGGCCTGGGCCACGCTGCGCCGCTCCGCCGTTGCGGTGCTGGACGCATTCCACACCGCCAATCCGGATCTGCAAGGGCTCTCCGCACCGCGGCTGCGCCTCGCAGTGCAGCCGCGCCTCACCCCGATCCCGTTCCGCGCCGCGCTGGCCGGACTACAGGCCGCGGGGGACCTTGTCGTGGAAGGCGCCTGGGTCCGCCGCCCCGGCCACGTCGCACGCCTGCTGCCGGAGGACGAGGCGATCTGGCGCGCCATCCTGCCGCGCCTGTCGGACGCGGAACGTTTCCGCCCGCCGCGCGTGCGCGACTTCGCCCAGTCGCTGCGCGTCGATGAACGCCGGGTGCGCCGCGTGCTGAAATCCGTCGCCCGCCGCGGCGAGGTGGACGAGGTGGCGCTGGATCATTTCTTCCTGCGCAAGACGGTGGCCGAGATGGTGGCGATCGCCGCACGATTATCGGACCCGGCGGGTACCCTGTTCAACGCCGCCGCATTCCGCGATCATCTGGGCGAGGGCGGCCACAACGCCGGGCGCAAGGTGGCGATCCAGGTGCTGGACTTCCTCGACCGGCACGGTGTGACGGTGCGGCGCGGCGATGAGCGGTTTGTCAACCAGCGGCGCGCGGGGCTGTTCGGTTGATGGCGGCACGATACTCCCCCTCCC
>Ga0209415_10020368_pt1 | contig 10313 bp, 9 predicted proteins | sample PeaSoiSIISIP2007_FD_187696 | JGI IMG/M metagenome (GOLD analysis project Ga0209415, IMG submission 187696) | Peat soil microbial communities from Weissenstadt, Germany - SII-SIP-2007 (SPAdes) (version 2) | ecosystem: Environmental > Terrestrial > Soil > Wetlands > Peat | place: Germany...
GCCAGGCTGATCAGCACCTGGTTGGAGGGGGTCTGGGCGGTGCCCATGCCCTGGCGCACGAAGCCCAGGACGATGATGATCCGGGTGAAGCAGGTGGTGGTGAGCAGGATCGCCGGGGCCATGGTCAGCACGGTCAGCAGCAGCACCGCCTGGAGGGTGGAGCTCAGGGCCGGGCCCTGGGGGGTCTTGCCGAAATCGATGGTCACGGTGGGCAGGGCGCCGGCCGCCGCCGCGGCGTGCGGGGCCGCCGCCGCGTGCTGGGCAGCCTGCAGGGCGGGGACCAGACAGGCGATCAGCAGCAGGGCCGGGGCCAGGCGGACCAGGCGGCGCGCCAGCCCGGTCATGGCTGCTCCTGCTGCAGCATGGCCTCCATGTCCCGGACCGGCATGGGGGTGCTGAGGTTCACCTGGCGCTCCAGGGCCTGGTCGAAGCGGCCCGGGCCGCCCGCCTCCACGTTGTCCAGGCGGGTCATGAGGCTCAGCCCCTGGGGGCTCAGGGCGATGAGGAAGCGCTCCTCGTCCACCTTCAGGATGGATACGAAGCGCCGGTCGCCCAGGGCCAGGGTCTCCTCCACCTTGAGGCGGGCGCCGCCGCTCCCTGGCAACTTATTGGCGCCCCAGCGGCGGAAGGCCCACAGTCCCCCGCCGGCCAGGCCCGCCACCAGCAGCATGGAACCCAGGGCGCGCCACACGGAGGGGCCGGCGCTTTCGCCGGGGGCGGTCTGCGTCGGTTTCCCGTCATCCAGGACCATGGGCGCCTGCAGTTCCCGCTCGGAGGGGCCGGGCGCCGGGGCCTGGGCCCACAGCCCGAGGCCCATCCCCAGCAGCATTGCCACGGCCATGAAACGTTTCAGCGCGATCTGCGACACGACGGACTCCCGACACTTCCCGGGTACCGGTGCGATGGCCGTGCCAGACTTGCGGGTGGAGGACGGACATGGGCGAAGGGGCGGACCCGGGCGGGAAGGCCGTGGGCGATCCGGGCCCGCTGCCGGCGGTGATCCTCGCCGCCGGCGCCTCCCGGCGGCTGGGCCAGCCCAAGCAGCTGGTGCGGGTGGCCGGCGAAACCCTGCTGGGGCGGACCGTGCGGGCGGCTCTGGCCGTATGCGCCCCGGTACTGGTGGTGCTGGGTTCCGGGGCCGAGGCCATGGCCGAGGAACTGGCCGGGCTGCCGGTGACCCTGGTGGCCAACGACCAGTGGCCGGAGGGCATGGCCGCCTCCATCCGGGCCGGGGTCCGGGCGATGCCGGCCGGGGCGGAGGGGGTGCTGCTGCTGGTGTGCGATCAGCCGGCGGTGGACGCGACGCTGCTGGCCCGGATGCTGGACGCCCGCCGCCGGCACCCGGACGCGGTCATCGCCTGCGGCTACGCCGGCACCCGCGGCGTCCCGGCCCTGTTCCCGGCCCGCTGCCTGGAGCAGCTGCTGGCGCTGCGGGGCGACTGGGGCGCGCGGGGCCTGCTGCAGGGGGCCGAGGTGATCGTGCTGCCCTTCCCGGAGGGGGCGCTGGACGTGGACCGGCCCGGCGATCTGCCGGGCCTGGGGGGCGCCTGATCCTTCGGGTCGGGGTAGGGCGCCCCGCCGGGCAGGGGTGACGGGTCCGGTCCGGCAGGGGGAAGCTCCCTACGGGGCGGGGAAGGTGACCTCGGCCCGGCCACCGGCGGTGACGGTGCAGGGCCGGGTTTCGCAGTCGGCGCGGGTGAAGCTGCCGTCGTCGCCCAGGGTGGCCAGGCGCAGCCGGATCTGGTAGTCCCCCGGCGGCAGCGCCACGCTGAAGCGGCTGGGCGTATTGCCCTGGACCAGGTCCGGGCGCAGGCTGGTCACCTGGAATAGGGTGCTGCCTTCGGCCCCGGCGGCGGGGCCGGCGGGCACCGGCGGGGCGGCCCCGGGCCGCCAGGCCTGCAGGATATCCCCCTCGAAGTGCGCCTGGTCCGGGAGCTGGCGCCGGATGGTCCCGTCCAGGTTGCCGCTGCGGGCCTGGTGGGCCACCTTGGGATTGCAGGTGTGCCTGCTGGGGTCGCCCTTGGCGGGGAAGGACTGCGCCTCGCTGGCGTGCAACCCGTAGAAGCCGCCCTCGTGGGGGTACGGCAGGGTCACCACATGGCAGGTGCCGGCCAGGGTCCTGGGCAGCGCGGCCAGCCGGTAGTTCCCATGGCCGTCGGTGACGGTGGTGGCCAGCACGGTGGTGCCGATGGCGGTGTCCTTCCTGGCCACCGTGGCCACCTGGGCGGTCACCGGATGGTGCTGCAGGGGATGGTCCTGGGCGTCGGTCACCTTCCCTTCGAGGCTGACGCAGTTGCCAAGGCGGGCGGCCCACATCTGCGGGTGCAGCACGAAGCCGGTCTGGCCGGCCTTGCGCAGCAGCGAGCCCGAGGCCCGGAAGGTGATCTGCAGATCCCCGGTGCTGGCACCGCTCAGTTCACCCAGCACCGGCACGGGGATGCCGTCCCGGATCAGCTTCTGGGGAAGGTCCAGGGGCTGCAGGCCGGTGCCGGCCGCCATGGCCGCCTGGTGCCCCTCCGGTTGCAGCTGCAGGACCAGGCTCGTGAAGTCGTCCCGCTCCAGGCCGTGGGCCTGGATCAGCGGCCAGCGGACGCTTGCCCCCTCGGGGGTCGAGCGCAGGTCCAGGTCCTGGGACACCGGCAGCACCTGGGAGGCCTTGCCGTCCCCGGTGGCCAGCTTGAGGCCGGACACCCGCAAAAAGAGCTGGGTTCCGGTGGGCAGGTCGCTCACCATGGCGGCGCTGAGGGTCTTCTGTCCGGGTTTGGCCGCCTCCTTCGGCCGGGTCCCTGCTACCGCCGAAGCCTTCTTGGTGTCGTTATCGGAGCAGCACAAATTAATCATGCTCAGGGTTCCCAGCAGCAGCACGGCGCGGCTGCTCCGGATGCGATTCATCACCTTCATGGTGGGCACCTCCGGTCATGGGTGCCCGGGCGACGGATAAAGTTCATGATAAATTGACAATACAGTGATCCGACCGCAGACCCGATCCGCAGGAATCCTGAAAGGATTCCTGGTGGCTGCGCGGGTTATGAGTTACAGTCGTGGCGAAGCCCAGGTTTCGGGGTAATAGATGTTTGAACATGCAATTGCCGATCCGGAGGTGCCCATGTCCCCTGCCACGCAGCCTGTCCTGTTCGTATCCCACGGCGCGCCGACCCTGGCGCTGGAGGGCGGCGCCTGGGCGGAGGCCCTGCACGCCTGGGCCGCCGGCCTGGAAGGGGTGCGGGCCATCCTGGTGCTGAGCGCCCACTGGGAAAGCGCCGGGCCGGTGCGGGTGCTGGCCCATCCGCGGCCGGAAACCCTGCACGATTTCGGCGGCTTCCCGGAGGCGCTGTACCGGATGCAGTACCCCGCCCCGGGCGACCCGGATCTGGCCGCCCGGGTGGTGGCCATGCTGCAGGCCGGAGGCCTGGAGGCCGGGCTGGACCCGCTCCGGCCCCTGGACCACGGGGTCTGGGTGCCCCTGCGGGCGGCCTTCCCGGAGGCCCGGATCCCGGTGGTGCAGGTGTCGCTGCCGATCGCGCGCACGCCCCATGGCCTGTTCGAACTGGGGCGGCTGCTGGCCCCCCTGCGCCAGGAAGGGGTGGTGATGATCGCCAGCGGCGGCATCGTCCACAACCTCCGCCTGCTGGACTGGTCCGACCGTCCCGGAACCGAGGCCTGGGCGCAGGCCTTCGAGGACTGGGTGGTCCAGGGCCTGGCGCGGACCCAGGCGACGCCGGCGGCCCCGGACGCGCTGGACGGGCTGTTCTCGGCCGCCGCCCAGGCGCCCTTCTACGCCCGGGCGGTGCCCACGACCGAGCACTTCGATCCGCTCTATTTCGCCATGGGGGCGGCCGGCGCCGGCCGGCTGCGCACGGTCCACCAGGGCTGGCAGTACGGCAGCCTGTCGCTGCGGGTATGGGACTGGGCCGACTGAAGGCCCGCCGGCGCTTCGGCTACTGCACGCTGAAGTTCCGGGCCTCCAGCAGGTCGCCCAGGGCCTGCTCCAGGGCGGTCACGGCGGTGGCGTAGGCGATCTGCGCCGCGGTCTCGTTGGCCCGGGCCTGGTCCAGGTTGGTCATGTCCTGGAGCACGTTGAAGTTGGTGGACATGCCGTTCTGGAACTTCTTCTGCTCGGCCTCCAGGGTCTTTTCCTGCAGGTAGCGGGTCTTTTCGGCCGCCTTGACCTCTTTTTCGGTGGCGTCGATGTTGCGCACCGCGGTGCGCACCGCCAGGGTGATGCTCAGCTCCTGGTTGCGCAGGGCCAGCTCGTTGCCGCGCAGGGTGGCGCGGGCCGAGGCCAGGCCGCCCCTGGCCACCCGGTTCTGGATGGGCATGGCCAGGGACAGGCCGACGGTGTAGCCCGGGTACTTGGCCCCGGCCAGATCGCTGTTCACCGAATCGAGGCTGTTGTAGGTGTCGCTGCCGCCGCTGTAGCTGACGTAGCCGTTGAGCTGGGGCTTCAGCTTGTCCTGGGCCACGGTCAGCTGCAGATCGCTGACGTCCCGGGTGTTCTGGGCGACCTTCAGCTCCAGCCGGTTCTTGAGCGCCCGGTCCACGGCCTGCTCCTCGGTGACCTGGGTGTGGGCCAGATTGGGCTCGTCGGTGAGTTCCAGGCCGGCGGGCCGTTCGCCGTTGGGGAACAGGGCGATGATCAGGGCGTCCTTGGCGTTGTCCAGGGCGGCCTGGTCGGTGATGATGGCCTGCTCGGCCGTGGCCACCTGGGCCTCGGCGGAGATCACGTCCAGGGGCGCCATGGTGCCGACCCGGAGCCGGAGGTTGTTCTCGTCCAGCTGCTGCTGGGCCAGCTTCAGGGAGATCTGGCCGTTCAGCAGGGTCTTCTGGGCCTGCACCACGGCCCAGTACTGGGCCTCGGTGGACGCCACCAGGCTGATCATGGCCAGCTGGAAGGTGTAGTCGGCGGCGGCGGCGTTCTTGCGGGCGATCACCAGCGGCGCGGTGGTCACCTCCAGGCCGAAGCCCTGCAGGAAGTTCTGGTTGTACTGGGCGGTGAAGGTGCCGCTGTAGGGATTGCTGGTGCTGTACGGGCCGTTGTTGGCGGCCACCGTGGAGCCGGAATAGTCCCCCCGGCTGTAGCTGAAGACCGGCTGGTACTGCAGACTCAGGGAGCCGCCCCACTCGAAGGGCCGGCTCAGGGTGGCGGTGAGGTTGCGGTTGCTGGCGACGTTGAAGGTGTCGATGGCCTGGGAGTTCTTGAGTCCGGCCGGGGCGCTGCTGGCGGTTTCCAGGCGCGAGATGCCGAGGCTGGCCGCCAGGTTCCAGTCGAAGGCGCCCAGGGCGCTGGTCACGCCGGACCGGGTCACTTCCCGCTGCTGCTGGGAGATCTCCACCTGCAGGTTGTTCTTGAGGGCAGTCTGCAGCGCCTCCCGGAGGCTGAGGCGCACGGCCGGAGCCGGGGCCGCGGCCGGAGCCGGTGCCGGCGCCTGCTGGGCCTGGGCCGCCAGGGCGCAGCCCGCCAGAAGCATGGTTAGCATGGGAACTCGAGCCATTACCACTCCTTATGGGTCAACAGATCCAGGACAGGGCAAAAGGTTTAGGGCCAGGCCTCAACCATGCGCGGCGGCCGGGGTCAGCACCCGGCCCAGCAGGTCCAGGGCCGCCTTGGAGCCTTCCCACAGCATCAGCTCCCGGGCTTCCCGGAAGCCGCACCAGCGGTACTCGGAGTGCTCGTCCAGGGCCAGGCGCACCTGCGCATCGGCGGCCACCTCCAGGTGGAAGCAGGATTCGGTGTTGAACCGGGGCTCCCCGGAAGGCAGGCCCAGGATCCGGGGATCCATCCAGAACGTATGCTCGAAGGCCAGGGTCGTCAACTGGCCCGTTAGGCCGGTCTCCTCCTGCAGCTCCCGGTGGGCGGCGGCTTCCAGGCTTTCGCCGGGCTCCACCATGCCGGTGACACTGGACCACCACAGCCCCTGGCTGGGATTGCGCAGCATGACCAGCAGCTCCGGGCCCCCGGGACCGCGCCGCCAGGTGAGGGCCGATACGCTATGGCTGGGGCTGGCCACCGGTTCCGGCCGCAGGCCCAGGTGCACGATCAGGTGGGCCTGGAGCCGATCGGCGGCCTGGGCCCAGGTGGGCGCGGCCGGGCCCAGCAGGGAGCTCAGGGAGCACACGCCCTTGTCGGTGATGCCGCAGGGGGTGATCCAGCGGAAGGCGTCCAGGTTGGGGGCCACGTTGAAGGCGAGGCCGTGGGTGGTGACCCACCGGTGCAGGTGCAGCCCCAGGGCGCCCAGCTTCTCCAGGCCGCGCGGGGTCTCCACCCAGACCCCGGGGAAGCCCGCCAGGCGCTGGGCGGCCACGCCGAAATCGGCGGCGGTGTCGATCATGGCCTGTTCCAGGCCGCGCACCAGGCGCCCGACATCCTCGCGGCCGCCCTTGAGGTTGCACACCGGGTAGACCACGATCTGGCCCGGTCCGTGGTAGGTGACCTGGCCGCCCCGGTCGGTCTCGTGGACCTCCACCCCGTGCTCGACCAGGAACGGGTCGCTCACGTGGATGTCCTGGCGGGAGGCGTTGCGGCCGAGGGTGAAGACCGGGTTGTGCTCCAGGACCAGGATCTGGTCGGGCCGGTCGGCCTCGGGGTTCCGCACATGCTCGGCCATGGCCTGCTGCATGCGCAGTCCGGCCGGGTAGAGCACCCGGCCCAGGCGGCGGATCTGGGCGGGCCGCGGGGCGCCGGGGAACGGGGTCATAGGCTGAGATCGTCGTCGGCCAGGGCCTTGGCGGTCTGGGCGGCGCGGAAGGCGGTGAGCCGTGCCCGCAGGGCGGGATCGGCCAGGGCCAGGATCCCGGCCGCCAGCAGCGCGGCGTTCACCGCGCCGGCCTTGCCGATGGCCAGGGTGCCCACCGGGATTCCGGCCGGCATCTGCACCGTGGCCAGGAGCGCGTCCATGCCGTCCAGGGCCCAGCCCTTCATGGGCACCCCCAGGACCGGCAGCTGGGTCTTGCCGGCGCAGACCCCGGCCAGGTGCGCGGCGCCGCCGGCGGCGGCGATGAGCACCTTCAGTCCGCGCGCTTCGGCGGTTTCGCAGTAGGCCAGCACCTTGTCCGGGGTCCGGTGGGCCGAGGCCACGTGCGCCTCGAACGGGATCTCCAGCTTCTGCAGGATCAGGGCGGTCTCCGTCATGACCCCCCAGTCGGACTTGGAGCCCATGAGGATGCCCACCTGGGGCGAACTGCTCTGGATCACGATGCCTCCTGTCAATCCTGGTCTGTCCATCCTGACGCTGCCTGAGGCTCCATCATAGCCTTAGCGGGGCCGGCCGGGCGATCCTTGCCGGACGGGCGCCGCCGGAAGCTGCGAAGATGATCCATGACCGCGCGCGTGCAACCCCCCTCCCCGCCGTCGGCCGAGGCCGGGCGGTCGCTGCGCATCGTCGTGGTCGGCGGCGGGGCGGCGGGGATGGTGGCGGCGTGGCGGGCCGCGGGGCTGGGCCACCGGGTGCTGCTGCTGGAGGCCAACGACCGCCTGGGCATCAAGCTGCGCATCAGCGGCGGCGGCAAGTGCAACATCACCCACGCCGGGCCGGTGGCGGAGCTGCTGGGGGCCTTCGCCCGGGGCCAGGCGCGGTTCCTGCGCCCGGCGCTGCACGGCTTCAGCAACGAGGCGGTGCTGGCCCTGCTGCAGCGGGAGGGGGTGGCGACCCGGGCCCGGGACAACGGCCGGGTCTTCCCCGTGGACCAGCCTGGTTCGGCCGCCCTGGTGACCGAGGCGTTCGAGACGCTGGTGCGCCGGGCGGGGGTGGAGGTGCGCCTGGGGGCGCGGGTGCTGGGCCTGCGCGGGGCGCGGCCGCGCCTGGAGGCCCTGCTCCTGGCCGACGGCGAAACGGTGGCGGCGGACCGGTTCATCCTGGCCACCGGCGGGGCCAGCTATCCCCGCTGCGGCACCCGGGGCGAGTTCCTGGGCTGGCTGGAGGCCCTGCGGGTGCCGGTGGCGCCCTGGTTCCCGGCCCTGGCCCCGGTGCCCCTGCGCAGCCCCTGGCCGGCCTGGGAGGGCGTGGCGCTGCGCGACGGGGGGCTGGAGCTGCGGGCCGGCCGCCAAGGCCGGCTGCTGGCCGCCGCGGCCGGCGATGTGCTGTTCACCCGGACCGGGCTGACCGGCCCGGCGGTGCTGGCCCTGAGCCAGGCAACCGAATCCGCCCGCCGGGCGGGTCCGGTCTGGCTCGGCTATGCGCTGGCCGCCCCGGCGCCGGCGGCGCTGGAGGCGGAACTGCTGCGCGAGCAGGTGGCCCGGCCGCACCTGGCGGCCCGCACCTGGCTGCAGCGCTGGCTGCCGGAGCGGTTGTGCGAGCCGGCCCTGGGGCTGGTGGCGCTGGCCGTGGACCAGCGGCTCAAGGATCTGCCCCGGGCCGGACGCCGGGCGCTGCTGGGCCTGGTGGCCGGCTTCCCGCTGGGTGAACCGGGTCCGGTCGCGCTGGAGAAGGGCGAAGTGTGCGCCGGCGGCGTGTGCCTGGACGCGGTGGAGCCCCGCACCATGGCGCTGCGCGGCTGGGACAACCTGCGGGTCTGCGGCGAGCTGCTGGACCTGGACGGCCCGGTGGGCGGCTACAACCTGCAGGCCGCCTTCAGCACCGGCTACGCGGCCGGGAGCTAGGCCTTGGCCTTCTTGAACTGGGCGATGATATCGTCCACGGACTCCTTCTTGCCGTCGGCCTCCAGGGTCGTTTCGAAGATCTTGTCCTGGGTGGCGGTGACCCGGTTCTCGAAGATCTGCGGTTCCACCGGCTGGGAGGGCTGGCCGTCCACGCCGTCGATGTGGAAGATGTCCAGGAGGCGGTTGAGGCCCTCCTTGAACTGCTTGAGCAGCAGGACCACCTTCTCCACCTTCTGCCGGGTGATGTCCTGGAACTGGAGGGTGTTGAGGATCTCGAAGGACTCGTCGGAGACGGTCGTCAACGGGGCCAGGCAGGTGCCCAGGTCCACGGCCGGCGGCGGGGGGGCGAGCTGCTGGGCGAAGATGAACTCCAGGATCTCCTGGGCCAGCTGGACGGGGTCGGCGCCCTCGCCGGCCTGGGCCATGAAGGTGTCCATCTGGGCCCGGAAGGCGGCCTGGCTGTCCTGGATCTCGGCCACGGCCTTGACCGCGGCCTTGACCGCCGAGCTGGCCTGGTCGCTGGCGGCCATGAGGCTGTCCAGCCGGTTCATGACCTCCTGGGTGGCGGTCTCGGTGTCGGCGGTGATGGCGTCCAGCTGGGCGGCCAGTTCCGGCACCTGGGTGCTCTGGTGCTTGACCGAAGTGTCCAGCTGCTGGAGGTTGGTGAGGGTGGCGTTGATGCTGGTCACCAGCGCCCCGAGTTCGCCCTTGGCCTTGATGTCGATCTGCTGGAAGATCCGGCCATTGGCCATGTCCTCGGCGGCCTGGGCCAGGCGGCTCAGGCTGTTCTGGGAACCCTCGTGCAGTTCGCCGCGGATCATCTCGATCAGCTCCTGGAGGGTGTCCAGGCGGTTGTCCAGGGCTTCGCTGCGCTCGCGGAATTCCTTGAGCAGGCCTTCGGGCTCGATGGCTTCCTGCGGGGCCGCCTCCTGGCTGGGCGCTTCCTCGGGAAGCGCGGCATTCAGGGGGAGCGCCACATGGCTTTGCGCTTCCTGCGGAAGCGCGACCTGCTGCCCCTCGTTGGGGGATAGGGCTTGCTCTGGGTCCATGGGGTTCCCCCTAAGGTACGGTTCTGGGTGAGGGCGCAGGCCGGATGCTGACAAACATTCCTTCGGGCAATTCCCACGATTGCATAAGTTCCCTGGGAATTCCAATCGTCTGTTCGGGCAGGCCCTTGACGAACTGGACGGCTGCTATGGTGGCGCCCCTGGGCAGGACCAGGCGCACCTGCTCGATGGGGTGGGCGCCGTAGGGGCCCATGCCCAGCCAGTGGGCTTCATGGGCCTTGGACAGCCGCACCTGGACGGTCTTCTGGAAGAACCCGCTCTTGACGGGGGCCACGGCCACGGAGATGGTGGGCCGCAGCAGGGCCAGGCGGCCGGCGGCCTGCAGGGTGGCGCACACCTGCAGCACGCTCACGTCGCTGAGCTTGGAGGCGGCGACCACTTCCAGGAAGGTGCGGTGGCCGTCCAGGAAGGCCAGGGCGCCCCGGTCCTCGGCAAAGAGCTTCAGGTCCTTGGTGAGCTTGGGCTCCTTGAGCAGCGGCCAGGGCACCAGCTCCAGGTCCGGGAAGATGCCGGAGAGGTGCTTGCGGGCGTCGCTGGTGCGCGCGGCCTCCATGAGCAGGTCGGGCACCGAGCGGCGGATGCTGGGGGCCACCTTCACCGCGGTGGTGACGAATTCGAAGCCGCCCTGGTCCCATTCCAGGATATCGAAG
>Ga0209415_10020369_pt1 | contig 10313 bp, 9 predicted proteins | sample PeaSoiSIISIP2007_FD_187696 | JGI IMG/M metagenome (GOLD analysis project Ga0209415, IMG submission 187696) | Peat soil microbial communities from Weissenstadt, Germany - SII-SIP-2007 (SPAdes) (version 2) | ecosystem: Environmental > Terrestrial > Soil > Wetlands > Peat | place: Germany...
AGCGTCGTGGTTCGATCCGATGTCAAGGTAGGTAACTTCCGACCAATGCGAGCCGGGATTACCTCGCTGGAACAGGCAAACGTTTTTGGCGCGGACGCGCTCTCTTCGGTCTCGGAAAATAGTTGGCGGCTCTATCTCATTTCGGTCTTGATGCGCGACAAACGCAGCACGTCTTGGTCGCCGTACAGCAAAACCCTTGATGTACACATGGTGATCTCGTCGGTTCCAAACAGCGAGCGTCACGGCGTGTATGCCAGGCTCTATTGCATAAGGTGCAATATTCACTTCAACGAGCGGATAGATCGCCTGTTCGCTCTTTCTGTCGCGCCGCCAAGTCAACCAAATCGACAAAACTGAAACACAAAAGGCACCCATGGACACCGCGAGTGCCACTGCTGACGCATGCATTTCGATCCATCCCCACATCGGTACGCCTCCCTCCACTTTCGTGGTACCCCGTGGCGATGACCGGATATAGTCACGGCGACAGCCTCGAAATCGTGCTATGGCTGACATTGCAGCTTCGCGAAATGTCTACAAGGGGCTCACCGGCGGAGCGATTCACGGCGCTGATCAGGCTGTGTGAAAACGTGCCTCGGCAAAAGCTACTGAGAATTGTTTTCTCTGTTGTGCCCTCAGGGCGGATATTGCGCGTGTTGCTGGCTTTCTTATCTCCGAAATTGAGACGGAAATTCTACGTTCCAAAAGAACGTTAGAGTTTTCACACGGTCCCTGATGCGGGGTGAGTTTCGGCTTGCGGCCGAAGTTGACGCCGCGCGCACTGGCCGAGGCTGCGCGGCGACTTTTACGGGTCATAAAGCCGCGCCGACCATTCGCCGGCGCGGCCGGCGGGCGGTACGATGGCCTCGTGGCGCGGTTTCGCGGCGAGGCCGTGCCGGCGACGGGGTTCTCCATTGGGGTGTCGCGGCTCCTCGCCGCGCTCACCCATCTCGGCAAGATCGAGACGAAGCCCGAGCCGGGGCCGGTGATCGTCACGGTGTTCGACAAGGACAGCATCGCGGACTACCAGCGCATGGCGAGCGCGCTGCGCCAGGCCGGCATCCGCGCCGAGCTTTATCTCGGCTCCGGCCGCTTCGGCGCCCAGATGAAATATGCCGACCGCCGCGGCAGCCCGTGCGTCGTCATCCGAGGCGCGGACGAGAAGGCCAAGGGCCAAGTGCAGATCAAGGACCTGATCGTCGGCGCCGAGCTTGCCGGGCTCTCCAAGGAGCGCGACGACTATTTGCAGAAGCAGGCGGCGGCGCAATTCGCGGTGCCGGAAGACCGGCTGGTCGAGGCCGTGCGCGAGGTGCTGGCGCGGCACAAGGTGAGGTGGGGGTGACCGCGTAGCCTGGATGGAGGGCACGCCCCTTGCGTGCCCGTAATCCGGGAACAGCCTCGCACAATTGGCACCTGGACTGCACCCCGGATTGCGGGACCGCGAAGAGGCGGTCCCTTCATCCGGGCTACGAGCTACGAGCCGTCATCCGCCGTACGCGATCGTCATGCCGCCGTCGGCGACGACGATCTGGCCGGTGATGAAGCTCGCCGCGGGCGAGGCCAGGAACGCGACCACCGGGCCGATCTCGTCGGGCTCGCCGATGCGGCGCAGCGGCGTGGCGGCGGTGCGCTTGGCCAACAGCTCCGGGTTCTGCCACAGCGCGCGGGCGAAGTCGGTCTTGACGAGGCCGAGCGCGACGCAATTGACGCGGACGTTCTTGGCGCCCCATTCCACCGCGAGATTGCGCGCCAGCGCGAAATCGGCGGCTTTCGAAATCCCGTAGGCGCCGAGCACGCCGGTGCCGCGCAGCCCGGCGATGGACGACACGAAGACGACGGCGCCGCCGCCGCGCCCGGCCATGCCGGGGATGACGAGATTGGCGAGCCACAGGCTGCTCTTGACGTTCGTCCCCATGACCTTGTCGAAGGCGTCGTCGGAGAGCTCGCCGAGCGGGCCGTACACCGGGTTGACGGCGGCGTTGCAGACGAGAATATCGATGCGGCCGTAGCGGGCGAGCGTCCCGGCCACCAGCGCCTCGACCTCGGGCTTGCGCGACACGTTGCAGGGAATGGCCGCGGCCTCGCCGCCGCGGGCGCGGATTTCCGTCGCGACGACCTCGCAGGGCTCCGCCTTGCGGCTTGAGATCACCACCTTGGCGCCGAGGCCGGCCATGGCTTCGGCGCTGGCACGGCCGATGCCGCGGCTCGATCCGGTCACGATCGCGACCTTGCCGGCAAGGCCGAACGGCGACGCCGCCGCGCCGCCTGCCTCCGCGCCCTTCGCCGCGCCCGCCGCGGGCGCGGCGGCGGCGCCCTCACCCGCCATGGCGCTTGCGGTTCGGGTTGGCGAGATATTTGCGCAGCTCCTGCTTCGCCACGGTCTCGCGGTGGACCTCGTCGGGCCCGTCGGCGAGCCGCAGCACCCGGGTGCGCGCCCACGCATTGGCGAGGTGGAAATCCTGGCTGACGCCGGCGCCGCCGCACACCTGGATGGCGCGGTCGACCACCCGCTGCGCCATGTTGGGCGCCACCACCTTGATCATGGCGATCTCCGCCCGCGCCGCCTTGCTGCCGACCGTGTCCATCATCTCGGCGGCGTGCAGCGTCAACAGCCGCGCCTGGTCGATGTCGATGCGGGATTCCGCGATCCAATGGCGCGTCACGCCGTGGTCGGCGATGGCGCGGCCGAACGCGCTGCGGGACAGCGCGCGCTCGCACATGGTCTCCAGCGCGCGCTCGGCGACGCCGATCAGCCGCATGCAATGGTGGATACGGCCCGGCCCGAGCCGCCCCTGCGCGATCTCGAAGCCGCGCCCCTCGCCGAGCAGCACGTTCGCCACCGGCACCCGCACGTTGTCGAACACCACCTCGCCGTGGCCGTGGGGCGCCTCGTCATAGCCGAACACGGTGAGCGCGCGCACCACCTTCACGCCCGGCGCATCGAGCGGCACCAGCACCATGGACTGGCGCCGGTGCGGCTCGGCGTCGCGGTCGGTCATCCCCATCACGATGGCGAGCTTGCAGCGGCGGTCCATGGCGCCCGAGCTCCACCATTTGCGGCCGTTGATGACGTAATGGTCGCCGTCGCGCCTGATCTCGGCGCGGATGTTGGTGGCGTCGGAGGAGGCGACGGCGGGCTCCGTCATGGCGAAGCAGGAGCGGATTTCGGCCGCCATCAGCGGCTTGAGCCAGCGCCGCTTCTGCTCCTCGCTGCCGTAGCGGATCAGCGTCTCCATGTTGCCGGTGTCGGGCGCCGAGCAGTTGAACGACTCGGGGCCGATCGGCGAGCGGCCCATGATCTCGCACAGCGGCGCGTATTCGAGATTGGTGAGCGCGTCCGGATCATGGTGCCTGGGCAGGAACAGGTTCCACAGGCCGGCGGTCTTGGCCTTGGCCTTGAGCTCGGCCATGACCGGCACTTCGGCCCAGCGGTCGGCAGCCGCGGCGAGCTGGTGCTCGAACACCAGCTCGGCCGGGTAGACGTGCTCCGCCATGAAGGCGGTGATGCGTCCTGCCAGTTCCTCGGTGCGCGGCGAGACGGTGCGCGGCGATGCGGTCATGGCGTTCTCCTCAGGCCGCCGCGATCAGCCCGCCCAGGCGGGCGAGCTCGGCAAGATGGTGGTCGGCGTCGCCGAACAGCGTGTCGATCGCGGTGATGCGCTTGAAATAATGCCCGATCTTGTACTCCATGGTCATGCCGATGCCGCCGTGAAGCTGGATCGCCTGCTGGCCGACGAAGCGGCCGGAGCGGCCGATCTGCACCTTGGCGGCGGCGATCGCCTTGCGCCGCTCGGCTTCGTCGGGCTCGTCCGCCATCATGGTGGCATAGAGCGCCATGCCGCGCGCCTGTTCAAGCGCGATCAGCATGTCGGCGGCGCGGTGCTGGAGCACCTGGAAGTTGCCGATCGGCACGCCGAACTGCTTGCGGGTCTTGAGGTAGTCGACGGTGATCTCATGGGCGGCCGCGAGGGCGCCGACCGCCTAGGCGGCCAGCGCCGCGATCGCCCCGTCGACCGCCTGGGCGATCAGCGGGAACGCGTTGCCGGGCTCGCCGATCGCGGCCGCCGCCGCGACCCCTACCCCCGCGAGCGCGATCTCGGCGGCGCGCAGCCCGTCGACGGTCGGGTAGCCGCGGCGCGACACGCCGGCCGCGTCGGCATCGACCAGGAACAGCCCGATCCCGGCGCGGTCGCGCCGCTCGCCCGCAAGCCGCGCCGACACCACGAGCTTGCCGGCGCAATCGCCGTGGATGACGAGGCTCTTGGTGCCGTCGAGGACGTAACCGCTGCCGTCGCGGCGCGCCGTCGTCGCCACGTCGGCCAGATCGTAACGCGATTGCCGCTCATGATGCGCGAAAGCCAGCAGGAGGTCGCCGGCCGCGATCTTCGGCACCAGCGCCGCCCGCGTCGCTTCGCTGGCGCCGCGCCGCACCAAGCCGCCGGCCAGCACGACGGTGGCGAAGAACGGCTCCAGCGCCAGCGCGCGGCCGAACGCCTCCATGACGATCATGGTCTCGACCGGCCCGCCGCCGATGCCGCCATCGCGCTCCGCGAACGGCAGGCCGAGGAGGCCAAGCTCCGCATAGCGGCGCCACAGCTCGCGGCTCCATCCGGCGGGCTCGCCCATGAAGCGCCGGCGCGCGTCGAAGCCGTAGCGATCGCCCATCAGCCGCTCGATGCTGTCCTTGAGCAGGCGCTGCTCGTCCGTCAGCTCGAAATCCATTCACAACCCCAGTCGCAGTTCGCCGCAGCTTTCTTATCCCTCCCCGTCTTCGGGGAGGGCAGGGTGGGGTCTTATCCCTCCCCGTCCAATCGAAATCGGCTGTTGCCGATGTCGACATGTTTAGCGCCGAAATCGGATAAATCCGAGTTCGGATGGACGGCAGGGTGGGGTGCGTTCCACAAGCCCAGTGCCGGTTTCCCCCACCCCGCCCTCCCCGAAGACGGGGAGGGAGAATGCATTCACAACCCCAATATGGCCTTGGCGATGATGTTCTTCTGGATCTCGTTCGAGCCGCCATAGATCGAGGCCTTGCGCCAGTTGAAATAATGCGGTGCCAGCGGGCCGGCCCAGTCGGGGCCGATCGGCGGCTCGTTGCGGCGCTCGTTCTCCGCCCGGGTCTCGTCCGGCCGGGCGTCGTCCGGCAGCGCGAAGGGGCCGACCGCCTCCAGCAGCAGCTCGCTGATCGCCTGCTGGATCTCCGAGCCCTTGATCTTGAGGATCGAGGAGGCGGGGTCGGGCCGGTTGCCCTTGCGCCCGCGCTCGGCCGCGACGACGCGAAGCTCCGTCATCTCCAGCGCCTTGAGCTCCACCTCGACCGCCGCGATCTTGATGCGGAAGCGCTCGTCCTCGATCAGCGGCCGGTCGCCGGAGCGCTCCAGCGCCGCGATCTCCTTGAGGCGGCGGATGCGCGCCTTCGAGGTGCCGATGCGGGCAATGCCGGAGCGCTCGTTGCCGAGCAGGAACTTGGCGTAGTCCCAGCCCCGGTTCTCCTCGCCGACGCGATTCTCGACCGCAACCCGCACGTCGTCGAAGAATACCTCGTTGACCTCGCGGCCGCCGTCGATGGTCTGGATCGGGCGCACCGTGATGCCGGGCGTCTTCATGTCGATCAGGAGGAACGAGATGCCCTCCTGCTTCTTCGCCGCCGCATCGGTGCGCACCAGGCAGAAGATCCAGTCGGCATGTTGCGCCATGGTGGTCCAGGTCTTCTGGCCGTTGACGACGTAGTGGGCGCCGTCGCGCCGCGCCGCGGTCTTGAGCGAGGCGAGGTCGGAGCCGGCGCCCGGCTCGGAAAAGCCCTGGCACCACCAGTCGTCGAGATTGGCGACGCGCGGCAGGTGGCGGCGCTTCTGCGCCTCGCTGCCGAACGCGATGATCACCGGCCCCACCATCATGCAGCCGAACGGCAGCGGATCGGGCGCCGGCGCCTGCTGCAGCTCGTCGCGGAAGATGTATTGCTGCACCGGGCTCCAACCGGTGCCGCCCCACGCCACCGGCCAGTGCGGCACCGCCCAGCCCCGGGCGTTGAGAATGCGCTGCCAGTCGACCAGGTCCTGCTTGCCGATGCGCCGGCCCTCCACCATCTTGCGGCGGATCGGCTGCGGCAGCGCGGTGCGCATGAACGCCCGTACCTCGTCGCGAAACGCGTTCTCCGCGGGCGTGAAACGCAGGTCCATGGCCGAGCCTCTCGTTCTATCCTGGGACCGCGGGCGTCCCGCCCGCGGTCCAATCATATCTCGAACAGGCCGGCGGCGCCCATGCCGCCGCCGATGCACATGGTGACGACGGCGCGCCTGGCGCCGCGCCGGCGGCCTTCGATCAGGACGTGGCCGGTCATGCGCGATCCGCTCATGCCGAACGGATGGCCGATCGAGATCGAGCCGCCGTCGACAATGAGGCGCTCCTGCGCAATGCCGAGCCGGTCGCGGCAATACAGCACCTGGCTCGCGAACGCCTCGTTGAGCTCCCACAGGTCGATGTCGTCGACCGCGAGCCCGTGGCGCGACAGCAGCTTCGGCACCGCGAACACCGGACCGATGCCCATCTCGTCGGGCTCGCAGCCGGCAACCGCAAAGCCGCGGAAGATGCCGAGCGGCTCAAGGCCGCGCATCTCGGCGCGCGTCGCGCTCATCACCACGCAGGCGGAGGCGCCGTCGGAAAGCTGGCTCGCATTGCCGGCGGTGATGAAGCCGCCGTCGCGCACCGGCTTGAGGGCGGCGAGCCCCGCAAGCGTGGTGTCGGGGCGGTTGCCTTCGTCGCGGTTGAGGGTGACGGGCTCGCGGCTCTCCGCCTTGGTGTCGCGGTCCACCACCTTCTTGGTGGTCGGGAGCGGCGCGATCTCGTCGGCGAACCGGCCGGCCTGCTGGCCGGCGGCGGTGCGGCGCTGGCTTTCCAGCGCATATTCGTCCTGCGCCTTGCGGCCGACGTGATAGCGCGCGGCGACGATATCGGCGGTCTCGATCATCGGCATCCACACCTCCGGCTTGTGCGCCATCAGCCATTCCTCGGTGACGGGCGGCGGCGCGCCGCCCTGCTGCAGCAGGCTGATGCTCTCGAGCCCGCCGGCGACGATCACGTCGCATTCGCCGGCGATGATGCGCTGCGCCGCGATCGCGATGGTCTGCAGGCCCGACGAGCAGAACCGGTTGACCGTGACGCCGGCGACGCTCACCGGCAGGCCGGCGCGGATCGCCGACAGCCGTGCAATGTTCTGGCCGGTTGCCCGCTCCGGCATGGCGCAGCCCATCACCACGTCCTCGACCTCGCCGGGCTCGACGCCGGCGCGCGCCACCGCGTGCTTGACCACGTGGCCGCCGAGCACGGCGCCGTGGGTCATGTTGAACGCGCCGCGAAACGCCTTGCCGATCGGCGTGCGGGCGGTGGAGACGATCACGGCGTCGGGCATCGGGGACTCCTGGACGTGGTGGCTAGATCTTCCGCACCGTGCTTCGTCTCCCCTCCCCCTTGTGGGGAGGGCAAGGGGCGCCCTTCTTGGGTGGGGGTTGTGGAGCGAGGCACCGCCTTGCCGCTTTGGCGCCGCTCCTCGTCGATCAATTCCTTTTTCGACAGCTTGCCGACGCTGGTGCGCGGCAGGGCGGCGCGGATTTCGAGCGCGGCCGGCATTTCGTGGCGGCCGATCCTGGGGCCAAGGAAATCCCGTAGCGCGTCGAGCGTCAAGGCCGGCGCGCCCGGCCGCAGCTTGACGAAGGCCTTGGCGGCCTCGCCCCGATAGGGATCGGCGACGCCGATCACCAGCACCTCCTCGACGTCCGGATGCTCGTAGACCGCCTGCTCGATGACCTGCGGATAGACGTTGAAGCCGCCCGAGATGATCATGTCCTTCTTGCGGTCGAGGATGAAGAAATAGCCGTCCTCATCCATCATGCCGATGTCGCCGCTGAGAAAAAAGCCGTCGGCAAAGGCGGCCTCGGTCTCCGCCGGCCGGTTCCAGTAGCGCTCCATCACGTTCCTGCCCTTGATGCGCAACTCGCCGACCTCGCCGGGGCCGAGGACGCGGTGCGGATCGTCGAGCGCCACCACCTCGACCGTGATCCCGGGCAGCGGAAGCCCGATGGTGCCGGGCTTGACGGGGCCGGCGAGCGGCGCGCTGGTGCCGGCCGGCGCGGTTTCCGTCATGCCCCAGCCGCTCGGCAGCGGCAGGCCGACCAGGCGGCGGAACCGCTCGGCGATCTCGACCGGCAGCGGCGCGCCGCCCGAGCCGCAGCCGCGCAGCGAGGAGAGGTCGCGCCGCTCGATGCCCGGATGATTGACGAAGGCGATCCACATGGTGGGGACGCCGGGAAACGACGTGACCCGGTTGACCTCGATGTCGCGTAGCACCGCCTCGATGTCGAAGCGCGATCGCAGCAACAGCTCGTTGCCGCTGGCGAGATGCCGCAGCATCACGGCGGTGAGGCCGTAAATGTGGAACAGCGGCAGCACCATGAGGACGCGATCGGGTCCGGCACCCGGCGGCCGCTGGCCGCCGACCCAGATGCGGTAGCTCGACACGGCGGCGGTGAGATTGGCGTGGGTGAGCACCGCGGCCTTGGGCGTGCCGGTGGTGGCGCCGGTGTATTGCAGGAGCGCGATGTCGTCGGGCGACACCGCCGGCCACGCGGCGGGCTGCGGCGCCGCCGCCATCAGGCGATCGAGCGGGATCGCCCGCGGGTCGCCGGCCAGCGGGTGCGCCGCGGTGGCGGGCGCGAACGCGGCGTCCGCGCCGACGATGACGCGATCGGCGTGCCCGGCCGCCGCCAGCGCGAGCGCGTTGGGCAGCAGAGCGGACAGGTCCGTGGTCACGACGGTGCGGGCGCCGCTGTCGGCAAGCTTGTGGATGAGCTCGCGCTCGGCATCGAGCGGGCTCAGGTGGACGACGCGGGCGCCGGTGCGCAGCGCGCCGAACAAGGCGACCGGATGCCAGGGCGTGTTGGGGAGATAAAGCGCAACGGCGCTGCCGCGACCGATCCCGATGTCGAGGAACCCCGCCGCGGCACGCTCGGCGAGCGCGCCGAGCTCGCCATAGAAGATGCGCCGGCCGCGATATTCCAACGCCGGCCGGTCGCCGTAATCGGCGACGGCGCGGGCGAGCAGGTCGTGCAGGGTCGAGGTCGCGATCGGCGCATCCCAACGCATCCCGGCCGGATAGGAGTTCTCCCAGGCATGGGGGCGGCGCGAACGCATCGGCGATTCATCCGCATGTGAAAGTTCAAATTCATCGTAACACGATCGAACGACAGTCGTAGCCCGGATGGAGCGCAGCGCAATCCGGGGCAAGCTTTTCCGGTCCGGCACCGCCGGCCCCGGATTGCGCGAACGCAAGCGTTCGCTCCATTCGGGCTACACCTCCAGCCATTCGCGTCGAACCGCCTGGTTCGCCTTCAACTCTTGCGGCGTTCCCTCGAATACGATGGCGCCGTGACCCATGACGTAGACCCGGGCGGAGATTTCAAGCGCGATCGTCAGCTTCTGCTCGACCAGGAGGATCGCCACGCCGCGCCGCGCGATCTCCGAGATCAGCTCCGCCACCTTGACGACGATGAGCGGCGCCAAGCCCTCGGTCGGCTCGTCGATCATGATGAGGTCGGGATCGCCCATCAGGGTGCGGCAGATGGTGAGCATCTGCTTTTCCCCGCCCGAGAGGACGCCCGCCGCGGTGTCGGCGCGCGCCGCGAGGTTCGGGAACCTGGCCAGCATGTCCTCGATGCGCCATTTGCCCGGGCGCTTGGCGTGCTTGAGGCCGAGCATCAGGTTCTGCCGCACCGTGAGGGTTGGAAAGATGTCGCGGTTCTCCGGCACATAGCCGAGGCCGAGCCGGGCGATGCGGTGGCTCGGCAGGCCGGCGATCTCGCCGCCCTTGAAGCGGATCGAGCCGACCGGGGCGACCTCCCCGATGATCGCCTTGACGGTGGTGGAGCGGCCGACGCCGTTGCGGCCGATGAGGCTCACGACTTCGCCGGCGCCGACGTCGAGGTCGACGCCGTGGAGGATGTGGCTCTTGCCGTAATAGGCGTTGAGGCCGCGCACCGCGAGCATCAGCACGCCTCCTCGCCCAGATAGGCTTCCCGGACCTTCGGATTGCGGCGGATTTCCGCGGGCGTTCCCGACGCGATGATCTCGCCATAGACCAAGACCGAGATGCGGTCGGCGAGGCCGAACACCACGCTCATGTCGTGCTCGACGATCATCAGCGTGCGGCCGTGGCTGACGCGCCGGATCAGCGCGACCGCGCGGTCGGTCTCGGCGCGGCTCATGCCGGCGGTCGGCTCGTCGAGCAGGATGACGTCGGCGCCGCCCGCGACCGTGATGGC
>Ga0209415_10020370_pt1 | contig 10313 bp, 11 predicted proteins | sample PeaSoiSIISIP2007_FD_187696 | JGI IMG/M metagenome (GOLD analysis project Ga0209415, IMG submission 187696) | Peat soil microbial communities from Weissenstadt, Germany - SII-SIP-2007 (SPAdes) (version 2) | ecosystem: Environmental > Terrestrial > Soil > Wetlands > Peat | place: Germany...
CTTGCCGATCACCTCGCCGGTGCGCGCCGCCGTGAGAATCAGGAATGCCAGGGCGCGGGGGGCAACGCCGTCCTGTGCGCGCAAAAGGGCCATGAACGCCGGCAGCTCATCGTAGGGGAGAGCGGCGTGATGTTTGACCGGTCGGATCTTGGCGCGTGCCGGCAGCAGCTTTTCGAGATGGCCTCGCCACCGGGCGGGGTTATCGCCTTGGCGATACTCGAGGGCCTTAGCCCAGTCGAGCACCGCCTCGACCCGCCCGCGGACCCGTTTCGCCGTTTCCGGCTTGGTCGACCACAGCGGCTTGAGGATTTTCATGACGAGGGCGGTATCGATGGCCTGGACCGGAATGGAGCCGATCACCGGCTCGGCATAGGTCTTGAGGGTGGCGGTCCACTGCGCCGCGTGTTTCGGGTTGCGCCAGCCGGCGCGATGCGCGGCGACGTATTGCTCGGCGCAGTACGCGAAGGTCAGCGACTTGGCGGCATCGAGCGCCGCTTTGGCGTTGGCGGCCTTTCTGGCTTCGATCGGATCGATGCCGTCATGCGCGAGACGTCGACACTCCGCGGCCTTCTCACGCGCCTCAGCGAGCCCCAGGACCGAGAGCGACCCCAGTCCCATTTCACGGGCGCGGCCGCGCAGCGTGAAGCGGAAGATCCACGATTTCGCGACGCGGGACCGTCCGTCGCCGGTCACCTGCAGGTAGAGCCCGCCACCGTCGGGGTACATGCCAGGAGCCTTGGCCTGCGTCACCTGCAGCGCCGACAGCCTTTTGACGAGCTGGGCCATCCTCTCCTACCCACACGCCTACCCACAAGTCAGAAGTCAATTGTAGCGCATGTGGGCGGACCGGCACAGAGGGAAAATCGCTAAAAGTCCCTATTTTGCAAGGGCATCGCGGACGCCCGCGAACATATGCGAACGCGCGGGTGGCGGAGGGGGTGGGATTCGAACCCACGGTACCCTTGCGGGCACAACGGTTTTCGAGACCGCCCCGATCGACCACTCTGGCACCCCTCCGGGGAGGGGGCGATGTAGCATGGGCGGTCGGAGGGCGCAACCCGATGCGATGCCGGCCGCAAGGGCCGCAAATCCTGGCGTTTGCGGTTGACAGGCCGGCCGCGCCGAGTATATTTGCCGCCTTTCCGGCCGGGCCGCCAACGCCCGGGGACCGAGGAATTTGGCCATGTTCGCAGTCATCGAAACCGGCGGCAAACAATACAAGGTGTCGCCCAACGACATCATCCGCGTCGAGAAGCTCGCCGGGGCGGCGGGCGACACGATCACCTTCGACCGGGTGCTGATGCTCGATGGCAAGGTGGGCGCGCCCACCGTGGCCGGCGCCTCGGTCAGCGCCACGGTGCTCGAACAGGAGCTCGCGGCGAAGGTCATCAGCTTCAAGAAGCGTCGGCGCCAGAATTCGCGGCGCAAGATCGGCCATCGCCAGTCGCTGACCGTGGTCCGCATCACCGGCATCGCCGGGGCGTAAGGCCGCGAGGGATCGAAATACATGGCACATAAAAAGGCAGGTGGCAGCTCCCGCAACGGACGCGACTCGGCGGGTCGCCGGTTGGGCGTCAAGCGCTTCGGCGGCCAGACCGTGCTCGCCGGCAACATCCTGGTGCGCCAGCGCGGCACCAAGTTCCATCCCGGCGCCCATGTCGGCATCGGCACCGACCACACGCTGTTCGCGACCGCCACCGGCAAGGTGACGTTCGCGCGCAAGACCGGCGGCCGGATGATCGTCTCGATCGAGCCGTCGAGCTGACGCGGCGCTTGTCCTCAGGGATTCGCCGCGCATGCAGGGGAATGGCTCGCCATTCCCCTTTTTCGTCGGTCTCCGATCGCTCGCCTAACGGGCAGCCGCCATGAAGTTCCTCGATCAGGCCAAGATCTTCCTCAAGAGCGGCGACGGCGGCGCCGGCTGCGTCGGCTTCCGGCGCGAGAAGTTCATCGAGTTCGGCGGACCGGACGGCGGCGATGGCGGGCGCGGCGGCGACGTCATCCTCGAATGCGCGGCCAACCTCAACACGCTGATCGACTACCGCTACCGGCAGCATTTCAAGGCCGGGCGCGGCAATCACGGCATGGGCCGCGACCGCTCCGGCGCGCGCGGCAAGGACATCACCCTGCGCGTGCCCGAGGGAACGCAGGTCCTGGCCGAGGACGGCGAGACCGTGCTGTCCGACTTCACCGCGGCCGGCCAACGCCTGGTATTGCTCGAGGGCGGCGACGGCGGGCGCGGCAACACCCAGTTCAAGAGCTCGACCAACCAGGCGCCGCGCCGTGCCGATCCCGGCTGGCCGGGCAAGGAGATGTGGGTCTGGCTGCGCCTCAAGCTGATCGCCGACGCCGGCCTGGTCGGCAAGCCCAATGCCGGCAAGTCGACGCTGCTCGCCGCCGTCACCAAGGCGCGGCCCAAGATCGCCGACTATCCGTTCACCACGCTGCATCCCAATCTCGGCGTCGCGCAGCTCGACGACGACGAGTTCGTCATCGCCGACATCCCCGGCCTGATCGAGGGCGCGCACGATGGCGCGGGTCTCGGCGACCGCTTTCTCGGCCATGTGGAACGGTGTCGGGTCTTGCTGCATTTGGTCGACGGCACCGAGGAGGACCCGGCCGAGTCCTATCGCATCGTGCGCGAAGAGATCGCCCGCTATGGCGGCGGGCTCGAGCGCAAGCCCGAGATCGTGGCGCTCAACAAGATCGATGCGCTCGCCAAGGAAGAGGTCGCCAGGAAGCGCCGCGCGCTGGCCAAGGCCTGCGGGCACAAGGTGCGGGCGATCTCGGGCGTCGCCGGCACGGGGCTGCGCGAGACGCTGGGCGAGCTGCTCGACCGCATCAAGGAAGCGCGCGCTTCCGAGGCCGAACGGGCCGAGGAAAAGCGCGCCGCCGAGTTCTCGGCATGAGCGCGCCCGCCCGCAATCCGCTCGACGCCACGCGCAGGCTCGTGGTCAAGATCGGCTCGGCGCTGCTGGTCGGCGACAAGGGCGAGATCCGCCGCGCCTGGCTCGAAGCGCTGTGCGAGGACGTCGCGCAAGCACGCGGACGCGGTCAGGAAGTGGTGGTAGTCACCTCGGGCGCCATCGCCATCGGCCGGCGCCATCTCCATCTCGCCGAGCGCGAGCTGCGCCTCGACGAAAAGCAGGCCGCCGCCGCCACCGGCCAGATCCGTCTCGCGCACGCCTGGCAGGAGGCGCTGGCGCGCCACGAGATCACGGTGGCGCAACTGCTGCTCACCATCGACGACACCGAGAACCGGCGGCGCTGGCTCAACGCGCGCAACACGATGGAGACGCTGCTGCGGCTGGGCGCGGTGCCGGTGATCAACGAGAACGACACCGTCGCCACCCAGGAAATCCGCTTCGGCGACAACGACCGCCTGGCCGCGCGCGTGGCGCAGATGATCGCCGCCGACACGCTGATCCTGTTCTCCGATATCGACGGGCTGTACAGCGCCGATCCGCGCGGCACGGCCGATGCGCGCTTCATCCCCGAGGTGCGCGAGATCACCGCCGAAATCGAGGCCGCGGCCGGCGATCCGGGAAGCGGCATCGGCTCGGGCGGCATGGTCACCAAGCTGCAGGCGGCGCGCATCGCGCTGGCCGCCGGCTGCCGCATGGCGGTCGCCCCCGGCACCGCGCTGCATCCGCTGCGCGCGGTGGCCGAGGGCGGCCGCTGCACCTGGTTCCTGCCCGGCCACGAGCCGCTCACCGCGCGCAAGCAGTGGATCGCCGGTTCGGTCATGCCGCAGGGCACGCTGGTGGTCGATGCCGGCGCGCGCAAGGCGCTGGCCAAGGGCGGCAGCCTATTGCCGGCGGGCGTCAAGGCGGTCGAAGGCGAGTTCCAGAAGGGCGACGCGGTGCTGGTCAAGGACCAGGAGGGCCGCGCCGTGGGCCGCGGACTGGCGGCCTATTCGGCCGACGACGCGCGGCGTATCATCGGGCGCAAGAGCGGCGAGTTCGAATCCCTGCTCGGCTACCGTGGCCGGGACGAGATCATCCACCGCGACGATCTGGTGTTGGAAGCATGACCCACGACGCGCCCACCGAGTTGCAGAGCCTGATGACCGAGATCGGCCGGCGCGCCCGCGCCGCCGGCGCGGTGCTGGCGCTCGCCCCGACCGAGGCCAAGAACAGGGCGCTGCGCTTTTCCGCCGCCTCGATCCGCGCGCGCGCCGCCGCGATCAAGGACGCCAACGCCAGGGACATGGCGACGGCGCGGGCCGAAGGCCTGTCGGCCGCCATGCTCGACCGGCTGCTGCTCGACGACAAACGCATCGCCGGAATGGCGCAAAGCCTGGAAGAGATCGCCAAACTGCCCGACCCGGTGGGCACCGAGATCGCGCGCTGGTCGCGGCCCAACGGGCTCGACATCGCCCGCGTGCGCACGCCGCTCGGCGTGATCGGCATCGTCTACGAGAGCCGGCCCAACGTCACCGCCGATGCCGGCGGATTGTGCCTCAAGGCCGGCAACGCGGCGATCCTGCGCGGCGGCAAGGAGGGCCTGAGTTCCTCGACGGCGATTCTCGCCTGTCTGCATGAAGGGCTCGCTGCCGCCGGCCTGCCCGCCGACGCGCTGCAGATGATCCCGACTTCCGACCGCGCCGCCGTCGGCATCATGCTGCGCATGAACGAATACATCGACGTGATCGTGCCGCGCGGCGGGCGCTCCCTGATCGAACGGGTGATCGCCGAGAGCCGCATCCCGCTGTTCCAGCATCTCGAGGGCAATTGCCACACCTATGTCGACGGTGCCGCCGATCTCGAAATGGCGCGCAAGATCGTGCTCAACGCCAAGATGCGGCGCACGGGGGTGTGCGGCGCCACCGAGACGCTGCTGGTCGACCGGCGCGTCGCCAAATCGCACCTGCCGGCGCTGGTGGCCGATCTGCTCGCCGCCGGCTGCGCGGTACGCGGCGACGCCGACACGCAAGCGGTCGATCCGCGCGTGACGCCGGCCAGCGAGGACGACTGGTACACCGAATTCCTCGACGCGATCATCGCGGTCAAGGTGGTGGACGGCGTCGATGCCGCCATCGCGCACATCGCCAAGTACGGCTCGCGCCATACCGAGGCGATCGTCACCGCCGATGCCGAGGCCGCCGCCCGCTTCCTGGCGCGCGTCGACAGCGCGATCGTGCTGCACAACGCCTCTACCCAGTTCGCCGACGGCGGCGAGTTCGGCATGGGCGCCGAGATCGGCATTTCCACCGGCCGGCTGCACGCGCGCGGCCCGGTGGGCGTCGAGCAGCTCACCATCTTCAAATACGTCCTGCGCGGCAGCGGGCAGGTCCGGCCCTGAGCAGTCGTCCGCCGAACCCCCGGGGCGACCGCAACCGGCGCCGCATTGGGCTGCTGGGCGGCTCGTTCAACCCGGCGCATGGCGGGCACCGCCATATCAGCCTGGCGGCCCTGAAATCGCTCGCGCTCGACGAGGTCTGGTGGCTGGTGGCGCCGCAGAATCCGCTCAAGCCGGTGGCCGGCATGGCGGCGCTGGACCAGCGGCTGCGCCGGGCGGAATCGGTCGCGTGCCATCCCCGGCTGCGGGTCACGGCGTTGGAGGCGGCGCTCGGCACAAGGTTCACCTCGGATACGATCGCGGCGCTGCGCCGGCGCTTCCCGCGGACGCGCTTCGTCTGGCTGATCGGCGCCGACAATCTTGCCCAGATGCATCGCTGGCGGCGGTGGCAGGCGATTTTCACACAAGTGCCGGTTGCCGCGCTGGACCGCAGTCCCTATTCTCATAGGGCGCTGGCCGGCAAGGCCGCGCGCCGTTTCGCCCGGGCGAGGGTCCCGGCCGGACGGGCAGGGGTCCTTGCCGGAAGGGCGCCGCCGGCGTGGGTCTTCCTGCATCAGCGGCCCCATCCGGCCTCGGCGACCGCGATTCGCGCCAGGGCGCGCGGCAAGGGGGCTGGTTAGGGTTCTTCGGCAACGGAATCAGGAGTCGATCATTACGCATTCATCCGCCAAATCGCACCAGCGGCCCCCCGCAGCCGACGCGCTGGCCGCCTCCGTAACCGCATCGCTGGATCGCGACAAGGCGGAAGAAATAGTGGTAATCGATCTGCGCGGCCGGTCCAGCGTGACCGACTGCATGGTGATCGCCACCGGCCGCTCGCAGCGCCAAGTGGGCGCCATGGCCGATCATCTGCTCGAACGCCTCAAGGCCGAGGGCGTTGCCGTGGCCACCGAGGGGATGGGCCAGGGGGATTGGGTGTTGATCGACGCCGGCGACGTGATCGTGCACCTGTTCCGCCCCGAGGTCCGCGAGTTCTACGATCTCGAAGGCATGTGGGACGAGCGCTCGGGCGGGCGCGAGAAGGCGCGCGCGGCGCGCCGCCTCTGACGAGTTCCCGCATGCGCCTGCCGATCTACCAGGTCGATGCCTTCGCCAGCCGGGTGTTCGCCGGCAATCCCGCGGCCATCGTGCCGCTCGATGCTTGGCTGCCCGACGCGACCATGCAGTCGATCGCCGCCGAGAACAATCTCGCCGAGACCGCGTTCCTGGTGCGGCAGGCCGATGCCTGGGGCCTGCGCTGGTTCACCCCGGCGGTCGAGGTCGATCTGTGCGGCCATGCCACGCTCGCCTCCGCCTGGGTGATTTTCGCGCGGATCGATCCGGCCGCGGCCGAGGCGCGCTTCGACACGCGCTCGGGCCGCCTGACGGTGCGCCGTGACGGCGAGTTGCTGGCGATGGATTTCCCGTCCCGGCCGCCGGCGCCGTGCGCCGCGCCGCCGACTCTGGCCGCGGCACTCGGGGCCGCGCCGCGCGAGGTGCTCGCTGCGCGCGATCTGGTGGCCGTGTACGAAAACGCCGCGCAAGTGCGAGCGCTCAAGCCCGACATGGCGGCGGTGGCCGCGCTCGACGTCTTCGCGCTGTGCGTCACCGCGCCCGGCGACGGCGATTGCGATTTCGTCTCGCGCTTCTTCGCGCCCGCCCTGGGCATTCCCGAGGATCCGGTGACCGGCTCGGCCCACTGCACGCTGGTCCCCTACTGGTCGAAGCGGCTGGGTAAACGCGAGCTGCGCGCGCGCCAGGTCTCGCCGCGCGGCGGCGAGCTGGTCTGCCGCGATTTGGGCGAGCGGGTGTCGATCGCCGGCCGCGCCGTGCCCTATCTCGAGGGCACGATCACGGTCTAGATGCGCTTCCAGGCGATTGGTCGTGTCCTCGTCCTGAGGAGGCGCCAAAGGCGCCGTCTCGAAGGACGAGTTGGAGAACATGGGAAATAATTGGGTGGCCCCCCGGCTCACCCTTCGAGACGGCCGCTGCGCGGCCTCCTCAAGGTAAGGTGACGAACCGAAGCGGCGCCCCAGGCCAACGCCGAGGTGACGAAGTATCGAAGGGGTCAAGGCATATGAGTATGGGCGGCAAATACCCATATGCCTTCCGACCCATTACGAGCCTAGTTTAGCGTCTTTACTGCGTCTGAGTAGGAGACGTGCTGATATGTGCCGGCAAGGACTAACTGAGCGCGATCTCGGCGGTGATCGGACCTTCGAGGATGATGCGCGACAAGTAGTCGTCGAGCGCCTCGCTCAAATCGTCGAGCTTGTCGGTGAAATTGTGGTTGGCGTCGGCGATGGTGCTGTAGTCCACCGAGATATTGCGTTGGCTGGCCAGTTTCTGCACCAGGCGCGTCACCGCGCTTTCGGGAACCAGCTCGTCGTCGGTGCCGTGAACGATCAAACCCGATGCCGGACAGGGCGCCAGGAACGAGAAATCGTAGTTGTTGGCCGGCGGGGCGACGGAAATGAAGCCGTCGATCTCGGGCCGGCGCATCAGCAGCTGCATTCCCACCCAGGCGCCGAACGAGAAGCCGCCTACCCAGCAGGCGACGGCGTTCGGGTTGAGCGCCTGCATCCAGTCGAGCGCGGCGGCGGCGTCGGAAAGTTCGCCCAGGCCGTTGTCGAACTGGCCCTGGGAGCGACCTACCCCACGGAAATTAAAGCGCAAAACCGAAAAGCCGCGCCGCACGAAGGCGCGGAACATGGCGTAGACGACGCGATTGTTCATGGTCGCGCCGTAATAAGGATGGGGATGCAACAGCAGAGCAATCGGGGCCGTGGGCGATTTCCCATGATGGTAGCGGCCTTCGAGGCGCCCATCCGGGCCGGTGAACATCACTTCGGGCATGGCGGTGAGAAGAGCCTATGACGGTGATTTGAGGGGTTTAACCGGAATGTTTTGAGGGATTCTTAGCAGCGCAAACACGGAGCCGAGGCTAAATACTTGACTATGGGGGTAGGACTTCATATATACCCTTCGCGCGCAGGCGAACCTCGAATGCGTCCGTCGGCGCAAGGCGCACACAATAACACATTGGTCCCCATGACTTTCAAGAGCCTTCGGGACGAAATTCGATCGATCATGGAGCGCGATCCGGCTGCGCACTCCGGGATCGAGGTGCTGCTCGCTTATCCGGGATTGCATGCAGTCCTGTATTTCCGCGCCTCCAACTGGCTATGGCGGAGGGGGTTTCACCTCGTCGGACGGATCGTCTCCAACATCGGCCGGCTGGTGACCGGGATCGAGATCCACCCCGGCGCGCGCATCGGCGCGCGGCTGTTCATCGATCACGGTTCGGGTGTGGTGATCGGCGAGACGGCGGAGATCGGCGATGACGTGACCCTGTATCAGGGCGTCACGCTGGGCGGCACCACCCTGCACGAAGGCAAGCGTCATCCGACCCTCGAAGACGGCGTGATCGTCGGCGCCGGCGCGCGCGTGCTCGGGCCGATCACCGTGGGCGCGGGCGCGCGCATCGGCGCAAATGCCGTGGTTCTGGCAGACGTGCCCAAGGGCGTGACCATGGTCGGCATTCCGGCGCGCGCGGTGATGCGCCGCGACAAGGAGCGCCAGTTCCACGCCTACGGGCTCGATGCCGACCTGCCCGATCCGCTGGTGCGCGCCATCGACGATCTGCGCCAAGAGGTTGCCCGGATCAATGCCCGCATGGAGGAGTTGGAGGCGGGTCAGGCCAAGGATCACGAACCGCGTTCTCGCGCCGGCGGCGCGAGCTAGAGGAGTAGCCATCGTGAAACTCAGCACCAAGGGTCGCTATGCGGTGATGGCGATGGTCGATCTGGCCTGCCAGACCAGCGGCAAGCCGGTTTCGCTCGCCGACATCGCGATGCGCCAGGAGATCTCCCAGTCCTATCTCGAGCAACTGTTCGGCAAGCTGCGCAAGGGAGGGCTGGTGAAGAGCGTGCGCGGCCCCGGCGGCGGCTATGTGTTGGCGCGCCCTGCCGAAGTCATGCGAATATCCGACATCGTGCTGGCGGTCGACGAGCCGATGCGCGCCACGCGCTGCCACCCCAGCTCGCCCGCCGGCTGCCAGAGCGACAAGGGCCGTTGCCTGACCCACGATCTGTGGGAGGAGCTCGGCAACCAGATCTATTTCTATCTCAGTTCGGTGACGCTGGGCGACGTGGCCGGCCGCCGCGTGCTGGGCACCAGCCGCATCTTCCGCTCGCCCGAGGAGCGCCGCGCCGTGGCGCCCGTCGAACCCGCGCCGGCCACCTACTGAGGTTGCGCGTCCATGGCATTCGCCGCCTATCTCGACCATAACGCGACGACGCCGGTTCGCCCCGCGGCGGCCGAAGCGGTCGCGCGGACGCTGGCGGTCGGCGGCAATCCTTCCGCGGTGCATGGTTTCGGCCGCGCCGCGCGGCGCCTGATCGAGGATGCACGCGACGCGGTCGCGGCGCTGGTCGGCGCCGATCCGGCGGGCGTGATCTTCACCTCGGGCGGCACCGAGGCGAACGCCTTGGCGCTGGCCGGGCTCGGGCGCCGCCGCATCCTGGCTTCGGCGATCGAGCATCCGTCCGTGCTCGCGGCCGCCGCGGTCGAGACGATCCCGGTGACCGCGGAGGGCGCGGTCGATCTCGCCGCTCTCGATGCGCTGCTCGGCTCCGGCGGCGGGCCGGCGCTGGTTGCGGTGATGCTCGCCAACAACGAGACCGGCGCGATCCAGCCGGTGGCCGAGGCGGCGCGCATCGCGCACGCGCATGGCGCGCTGCTCCACTGCGACGCGGTTCAGGCCGCGGGCCGCATCGCGGTCGATCTTCGCGCGCTCGGCGCCGATTCGCTGGCGCTGTCGTCGCACAAGCTGGGCGGGCCGATGGGCGCGGGCGCGTTGGTGCTCGCCGATCCGCTGCTGCCGCTGGTAGCGCAGCTCAAGGGCGGAACCCAGGAGAGCCGGCGCCGCGCCGGCACCGAGAACCTGCCCGGCATCGCCGGCTTCGGCGCCGCCGCGCTCGCTTCCCGCGCTTCCCTGGCCGGAGAGGCGGCGCGCGTCGGGGCTTTGCGCG
>Ga0209415_10020371_pt1 | contig 10313 bp, 12 predicted proteins | sample PeaSoiSIISIP2007_FD_187696 | JGI IMG/M metagenome (GOLD analysis project Ga0209415, IMG submission 187696) | Peat soil microbial communities from Weissenstadt, Germany - SII-SIP-2007 (SPAdes) (version 2) | ecosystem: Environmental > Terrestrial > Soil > Wetlands > Peat | place: Germany...
ATCACGTTTTGTTCCCGCTGAGAATCCCCCCTCCCGAGCCAACCCTCAACCCGTTGTGTCAAACGGGTTTTTCAAGCGATTGCCCTGAGGGGCAGCGCCCCTGGCCTTGCCTTAGCGGGATAGGTCCTCGATGTATGCCATCGGCAGGAAGAACCGCTCCAACCCACCCTCACGCTCGCCGATCGAGACGAATTCCAGCTTTCGCCAAAAAGCCTTGGCGGCATCAGAGTAGGCGTCCAGAACGACGCCAACGGACGACACCACCCTCGACGCTGTCAGGGCATTTTCGAAGGCATGCATGCACAGCAACCTTCCCAGACCCTGTCCTTGGTAAGCCGAGTTGACGCCGAACCTGCCAAGCAGCGTCGCCCCGAGCAATGGAGGATTTCTGAGCTTGAACTTCTGGGCGACCGCCGTGGGCAGCGCTCCCGCCTCGATCTGCGCGCTGGTCAGCGTGTAGTAGCCGATGACTGTCTGACTGGGCGGCCGTGTCCAGACCCAGACCAGCGCTGAACGCCTTTCCATGCTCTGGCGCGCATAGTTTCGCAGGTATTCGTCGATCCTGGAATCCCCACACGAAAAGGCCGCTCGATCGTGGTGTCGGTCGAGCGGCCTGATCTCATTGGTCGGAAGGCGAGGCGTCGGCGTCATCCTGTCTGGAACATGTCCCTGGAGCGCTTTGCCGCCTTGCGCGCATCCTCTGAGGGTTTTGGCGACGTGAGCAGTGCGGCGAAGAAACGATCGCGCTCCTGCTCTGTCAGCAGAATCCGATCGTAATCGGCAATCGAGCGAACCGCAGCCTCCATGGCCTTCGCAACGACGAAGTCGGTTACGCTGCGGCCTTCAAGGCTGGAGGCGCGTTCCAGCAGTGCCTTGGCCGAGGGGGTGATCCTGGCGTTGAGCCGTTCGCTTTTGGCCTCGGACCGGGCGACCGCCTTGGAGGCCGGGGTCACGTCGGCAGTTGCGACCTTGCTGGCCATGGCGGTTCCCTGGATGCTTGCCTCGCTTGCCGGTGCCACCGCGGTGGGACCCGGTTCGCGGTAGCCAATATGTACTCCCAACGTGCTCACGATTCAAGGGCCGACAGTCGTGCGATGGCGGCGATTCCCGGCGGTGACCCTGGACGCGGAGGCCAAGGTGGTCGAGCTGCGGCCCTCGGTGCCGGAGCGCGGCGGCTGGCTGGCCTGTATCGGCGGCCAGGTGGTCGGCGCGGCCCTGCCGCTGCGGGCCGTGCGCACCGCCGAGGCGGCGCTGGGCGGGGGAGACTGAGCGGGCGGCGTCGGCGGGGCCGATCCTCCGTCTCCAGGTAACCGCCCGCCACGGTCGGAGCAGCTTGGTTGTGGGTCAGTTTGAATGTGCGCCGAGGGCAGATCGGGTTGAGCATGCCCCGCGAGGCCCATTCGGTGTCCCAGGCACACAGAACTGTTGAACATCGGCACGGAATTCACGATCCTGATGCCTCGACGGCACGGGCATCGGGTGAATCTCGGATGAGCCACTCAGCAAACAATTCTTGTCCGCGTCGCACGCGTGGCGCTCGCGGATTGCGGCTGGCCGGATTGGCCTGCCTTGCCGTGATGGGTGGATGCGCGCGCCCGGCGCAGCCTGGTGGCGAGGCGATCGGTGACCTGACGTTTCGCGACGGGCTCACGATACCGGTCAAGCCGCCGGGCCTGCAGGTCCCGGACAAGGTGGTGGTCATTTACATGTTGAAGCCCGGCGATTCGGTAGAGTCCTGGAACGAAATCGGCCTGATGGGCATCTACGGCGGCAAGGCGCAGGCAAATGATTTCATGCGCACGACGCCGCTGGTGACCAGCTACGAGAAATGTCCGGCCGCAGCCAAGACGATGACGATAACGCCGCTGCCGTCCGAGCCGCCATCAGGCAGGGTCATGTACGTGGCGCACGTGCATGACTGTCCACCGCTGCCGGATTATTTTCAGGTGGGCGTCGGCATCACGGGCGTTGCGAGTTCATGGCAAGTCGCCTACGGCATGAAAGGCGGCCAGCCGACCCAGGCCCAGCTCGATGCGTGGACCAAGGATTTGCTGGCCGTCCACTACATCAGGCAGTAGCGGGCTGATGAACGATACAACCAACGTTCTGCCAGGAAACTGTTACCGAGTTGGCAATGGTACGACGTCGCGGGATGGTGCGCCAGACTGACGCCCAGCCGAAGCAGTGATAGCGTCACCGGCATGCGACGCCACGACGCGATTCTGTTCGACCTGCTGACGGCGCTGTTGGACAGTTGGACCCTGTGGAACGACGTTGCGGGCGACGCGGATCGCGGCCGCGCCTGGCGCGCCGCCTATCTGCGCATCACCTACCGCACCGGCGCCTATCGCCCGTACGAGGCACTGGTCGCCGAGGCCGCCGAGGCGGTCCGCCTGCCGCGCCGCCTGGCGGATGACCTCGCCGCGCGCTACGCCGAACTGCGGCCGTGGGACGACGCGCCCGAGGTGCTGGCCAAGCTCGCCGCCGCCGGACTGCGTCTTGGCGTGGTTACCAACTGCTCGGAGCGGCTGGGCCGGGTGGCGGCCGAGCGGGTCGGCACGCGTTTCGACGTGCTGGTTACCGCCGAGCGCGCCGGGGTGTACAAGCCCGATCCGCGCGCGTATCGGCTGGCGCTGCACGAGTTGGGCGTCCCGCCCGAGCGCTGCCTGTTCGTTGCGGGATCAGCCTATGATCTGACCGGCACCGCTGCGGTGGGGCTGCCGACCTACTGGCACGACCGCGTCGGCATGCCGCCGCCCGAAGGAGCGCCCGCGCCGCTGGCGCGCCACGCCACGCTGCGTCCACTGCTGGAGGTCGCCGGGGTCACCCAAGCAACTTGAGCGCGGTCAACCTGACGGGCATCGTCGCCCCACCCGTACACCTCTTCCGCGGTTGCGGATTTAGACCGCGAAGCGGATCGAGCCCGCAAGCGTCAGAGAGGTGAACGCAGTTCCAGTCAGCCTGAACCTGCTCCGCGGTCACTTTGCGTAGGCGCCGACACCCACCGTGTAATCGCCGACGCGCACGACGAACTGCGTTTTCCGCTCGATCGCCTTGGTCACCGGATTGCGCCATTTGTAGTCGATCCACCCGGTGTCGGCGACGGCAAGCTTCTCTCGGATGAATGGCTTGCCATCAATATCCTTAAGGTCGAGCATGGACTTGCCGATGAGCGCCGGACTGTCGCCATGCGCCATCATGACGCCCTGGGAGTTCTGCACGGTCACATAGAGGTCCTGGTCGTGCCAGGGTCCTTCCTTGGCGCTGAACTCAGCGAAGGCCTTGTCCGGGCCGACCGACTTCAGGTACGCGGCGGCCTTGACCGCCATCGCCTTGGCATCCTCGGGTGACGCCTCGCCGGCGGCATAGGCATGCGCCGCGACCACGAACGCGAGGATGGTTGCACCGAGAACCAACAGCTTCCGCATCGCGATGACCCTGGCAAACTGATTGCCGAGTGGCCATAGCGGCAAAAGATTAACGCTTGGTTAGCATGAAAGTCCGGATTTGTGGCACTAACTCGCCATCCAGCCGCCATCGATCGGCAGCGCTGCGCCGGTGATGTCGCGCCCCGCCGGACCGCACAGGAACAGGATCAGCTCGGCAACGTTTTCTGGCCCGATGAAGCGCCCCGTCGGCTGCCGCGCCGCGACGAATTTTCGGAGCGCCGCTTCGCGTTCCAACCCCTCGGCCGCCATCATCTCCTGGATCCGCCGCTCCGAGGCGGGCGTGTGCACCGCACCCGGACAGATGGCGTTGCAGGTGATGTTGTCGGCCAGCGTCTCCAGCGCCACCGCCCGCGTCAGGCCCAGCAGCGCCGTCTTGGTCGTCACGTAGTCGACCCGATTGGCGACGGCGAAATCGCCATAGACCGACGACATGTTGACGATGCGGCCGAACCCGCGCGCCCGCATGCCGGCCACCGCCAGCCGGATCGTGTGGAACGCAGCCGAGAGATTGACCGCCAGCGCGCGGTCCCAGTCCGCCACCGCGAACCGTTCCACCGGTGCAAAGGACCGCACCACCGCATTGTTCACCAACACATCGACCCCGCCGAAGCGCGCGGCGATCTCGCTCATCAGGAATTCTATTTCCTCCACCACGGTCAGGTCGGCGCGCAGATAGATCGCGCGGCCGTTGTGCGTCTCGGCCAGTTTTTTGGCGACCTCGATGCCGTCATGGATCTTTTCGATCCCGTGCAGCACGACGGTGCAGCCCGCCGCGGCGAGCTTGCCCGCGGTGGCGTAGCCGAGGCCGCCGACTGATCCGGTGATCAACGCCGTCTTGCCCTGCAGGGTCATCTGTCGCCTCCCTTGCGCACTGCCCGATCATCCGCCCGCAGCGCCGCGCGACGCAACTTCCGGCCGTGCGAGGGAGGTCAGCCCTTGCTGACGTTCCAGAACGTCGGGTAGGGGCTGCGCAGGATGCCCGTCACGGCAGCGCGATAGGCGATCGGCAGCGACCATTGTCCGACCGGAATGTAGGGTACCTCGTCCCACACGGTGCGCTGGATGTCCTCGGCGATGCTGCGTTGCGCCGCCAGGTCCGGGGCGTCCAGCCAGGCCTCGCGCAGCGCGACCAGGCGCGGGCTGGTGGGCCAGCCGAACCAGCCGTTCAGCCCGGCGCCGCGGATCATGTTGTTGCCGATCGGGTTGGTCAGGCCCAGCCCGTCGGCCGTGGTGACGAACGTGCTCCAGCCACCCTTGCCCACGGGTTCCTTGCTGGCGCGGCGGGAAATCACGGTGCCCCAGTCGGTGCTGACATACTCGACGTTCAGCCCGACGCGCTGATAGACGGCATGGGTGACCTGCGCGACCGCCTGCAGCGAGGGATAATCCGATGGCGACAGCAGTATGACAGGTTCGTTGTTGTAGCCCGACTCCTTTACCAACTGCCGTGCCCGCGCGAGGTCGCGCGGGCCGGTCAGCGCGTCGAGGCCGACGTTGTTTTCGAGTGGCGAGCCGACGGTGAACACGCCCACCCCCGTCTTTGCCGTGCTGCTCTCGTTGCCCATCACCGCGGCGACAAATTCCGACTGATCGACCGCCGGCAGCAGCGCGGGGCGCAGCTTCACGTTGTCGAACGGCGGCTGCAGATGGTTGAACACGATCACGCCGATGACGCCGAACGGATCGTTGGTGGTGACGCGCAGCGCCTGGTTGCGGCGCATCAGTGGCAACAGGTCGATCAGCGGCTGCTCGACCCAATCGACCTCGCCGGCTTGCAGCGCGGCACCGGCGGTGGCGGGATCGGGCATCACGTGCCACTCGACCCGGTCGAAATGCACGATCTTGCCGCCGGCGGTGAAACTGGGCGCCTCGGCGCGCGGGCGATATCCAGCGAAGCGCGCGTAGACCGCGCGCGCCCCGGCGACCCATTCGTCGCGGACGAAACGATACGGCCCGCTGCCGACGATCTCGTCGATCTGCTTGAACGGGTCGGTCTTCGCCACCCGCTCCGGCATGATGAAGCAGTTGTTGTTGGCAACCGCCATGGTCAGCAGCGGGAAGGGCTTGGCCAGGCGCAGCTCGAATCGCTGGTCGTCCAACACGCGCATCTCGGCAAGGCGCGCGGCGACGATCTGGCCGAACGCGTCGCGCCTGCTCCAGCGGGCGATCGAGGCGGTGCAGTCGGCGGCGCGCACCGGCGTGCCGTCGTGGAACACCAGCCCCTCGCGCAGCGTGAAGCGCCAGGTGAGGTGATCGTCCGACACCTCGTGCCCGGCGCACATCTGCGGCTGCGGCTGCAGCGCGGCGTCCAGGCCGTAGAGCGTATCCCACACCATGTAGGCGTGGTTGCGCGTGACATTGGCCGTGGTCCAGACCGGGTCCGGGCTGGTCAGGTTCGCCTGCGGCACGAAGCGCAGCGTGCGCGCCGCGGTCCCCGCCGCTGTCCCCTGGGCGATGGCGGGGCGGGCGAGTGCGATGGCGGCCGGCAAGGCCCCGAGCAGAGTGCGGCGTCGCATGTGGCTGCCCCTTGGTTGTGACGCACGGTTGGCGTGACGCAGGGTAAGTCGATGCAAGTGGCGAATCCAGCGCCATTGAGGCGGCCCGCGGCAATGTGCCGGCTTTGCTTCCCCGCGCGATGGTCCGGAGTGCCGTGGCTTGGGGGTTTGCCGGGGCCGGGCCATACTCGGCGCGGGAAGCGGGCAGGGGAGCCGTCGATGGACTACACAAATTTGGGGCGAACGGGGCTGAAAGTCAGCGTCGCGGGGCTTGGCTGCGGCGGCAACAGCCGGCTGGGCCTGTCCACCGGCAAGACCGAGGCGGACGCCGTCGCACTGATCCGCGCGGCGATCGATCTGGGGGTGAACCTGATCGACACCGCGGCGGCATACGGCACCGAGGGCGTGGTCGGCCAGGCGTTGCGCGGCATGGCGCGCGACAAGGTGGTGGTCTGCACCAAGGTCTCGCGCCAAGCGGGCGAGCAACAGTTTTCTCCCGAATGGGTGGTACAGAGTCTGGACAATTCTCTGCGCGCGCTCGGGCTTGAGTATGTCGACGTGTTCCAGCTTCATGCGGTGCCGCCCGCCATCTACGAGCATGCGCGCGACGTGATCGTTCCGGTGCTGTTGAAGGAGAAGGAAAAGGGGAAATTCCGCCATCTCGGCATCACCGAGACGGCGCCGAACGATCCCAACCAGGACATGCTGTATCGCGCCGCGCGCGATCCGCAGTGGGAGACGGCGATGCTCGCCTTCCACATGATGCACCAGGTGGCGCGCGAGCGGGTGTTCCCCGCCACGCGTGCCAATGGCGTCGGCACGCTGATGATGTTCGCGGTGCGCAGCATCTTCGCGCGCCCCGCGCATCTGGCCGGAACGATGAAGGAGCTGGCGGCGGCCGGGAAGGTGCCGGCGGCGCTGGCCGAGAGCGACGATCCGCTCGGCTTCCTGGTGCATGCGGGCGGCGCCAGCTCGGTGACCGACGCCGCCTATCGCTATGTGCGGCACGAGCCGGGGGTCGATGTCGTGCTGTTCGGCACCGGCGATCGGGCGCATCTGCGCACCAACGTCGCCTCGATCCTGGCGCCGCCCTTGCCGGAGGCGGATCGCGCCAGGCTGGCCGCGCTGTTTGGTCATCTGCGGGGCGTCGGGCTCGACCTGCCGCACCGCGCGCGCCCCGCGAGTGCACCGTGAAGGTTGGCGCGCCGTGAAGTTCGGGCTGCGCTACTGCAACACCGGCCGCTACACCGATCCCGCGCGCGCGGTCGAGCTGGTGCAGGCCGGCGAGGCGGCCGGGTTCGAGAGCGCCTGGACGGTGGAGCACACCGTCATTCCGCGTGGCTATCAATCCGCCTATCCGTACACCGCGGACGGCAAGCTGCCGGGCGGGGAGGGCGATTTCGTGCTGCCCGACCCGCTGATCTGGATGGCCTATGTCGCCGCCGCAACGACCCGCATCAACCTCGCCACCGGCATCCTGATCCTGCCGCAGCACAACCCCGTGGTGTGCGCCAAGCAGGTCGCCACGCTGGATGCCATGTCGGGCGGGCGCGTGCTGCTGGGCATCGGCGTCGGCTGGCTGAAGGAGGAGTTCGACGCGCTCGGCGTGCCGTTCGCGGATCGTGGTCGCCGCACCGACGACTACATCGCCGCGATGCGCGAGCTGTGGTCGGCGGACGTGCCGAGCTATCATGGTGCGTTCGTGAATTTCACCGACGCCTTCATGCGCCCCAAGCCGGTGCGCGGCGCGGTGCCGATCATCATCGGCGGTCAGACCCCACCCGCCGCGCGGCGTGCGGGGCGGCTGGCGCAGGGTTTTTTCCCCGGCCGCGGCGTGCCGCTCGATCTGATCGATCTGGTCCGGCAGACGGCGATCGAGCACGGCCGCGATCCGGCGGAGGTGGAGATCACCGTTGCCGTCCCGGACGATCTCTCCGAGATTCCGCGCCTTGCTGGGCTGGGGGTTACGCGCGTGCTGGTGCCGGTGACCGGCGTCGCCGGGCTGCGCGGCGTGATCCGTGGCCCGGCGGACGTTCTGGCCTGGCGCGAAACGATCGCGCGCTACGCGAATGTCTAACCCACTGTCATTGCGAGGAGCGAAGCGGTCCCCGGGCTTGGCCCGGGGAAGCAATCTGGTGCCAATGAGGCGGGAGATTGCTTCGTCGCTTCGCTCCTCGCAATGACAATACGGCAGGAGGAGCGCATGGATTTCGGCATCGGCATCGCAACGTCGGGCAACTCCTGGAAGCTTGCGCAGCGGGCCGAGGAGCTCGGATTCACCCATGCGTGGTTCTACGACACGCAGATGCTGACGGCGGATTGTTTCGTCGCAATGGGGGCCGCGGCGATGAAGACCTCGCGCATCCGGCTGGGCACCGGGGTGCTGGTGCCGTCGAACCGCATCGCCGCGGTGACGGCGAACGCGCTTGCCACGCTGAACCAGTTGGCGCCGGGGCGGATCGATTTCGGCGTCGGCACGGGCTTTTCGGCGCGCCGCGCGATGGGTCTGGGCGCAATGAAGCTGGCCGACATGGATGAGTATATCCGTGTCGTCTACGGATTGTTGCACGATCAGACCGTGGAGACCGAGATCGAGGGAAAACCTCGAAAAATCCGTTTCCTCAATCCGGAGAAGGGCTTGATCAACACCAAGGACCCGATCCGCCTGCATGTCTCCGCCTATGGGCCGAAGGCACGCGCACTCACCGCGCGGCATGGCGCGGCGTGGATGTGCTTCGTCGATACGATCGATCGCGGCCAGGCCTGGCTGGAGGAGATGCGGGCAAGCTGGGCCGCCGACGGGCACGCGGTGGACGCGCTCTATGCCACCGCCTGGGCGCCGGGCTGCGTGCTGGCGCCGGGTGAGCCAGCCGACAGCCCGCGTGCCGTGGCGCAGGCCGGCCCGCGCGCCGCGGTGCTGCTGCATCGCGCGGCGGACGTGGCGATGAGCGGCTGGCAGAACACCTCGGACGTGCCGGAAGCGGTCGCGGAACAGGTGGCCGGCTACCTCGAGGTGGCGAAGCGCTTCGAGCCGGCGGACGCGCGCTACCTGATGAACCACCGCGGCCATTTCGTCTTCGTCAAGGACGAGGAGCGTCCGTTCATCACCGCCGAACTGATCCGCCGCACGACGTTCACCGCGACTGAGCAGGAGATCAAGCAACGCATCGAGGCGCTGCGCGGCGCCGGCTATTCGCAGTTCGTCATCCCGATCACCCCGGGGACCGAGGACGCGATCGAGGACTGGGGCCGCATCCGCAAGGCCTTTGCGTAGCGCTGACGGAAGGAAACCATCATGCAGTTCGGCTTCAACCTGCCGATCAGCGGCCCGGTGCTGTCGGCCGAGCACATCACCCGCCTGGCGCAGGCGGGCGAGGCGATCGGCTACGACTATCTGACCCTGACCGATCACGTGCTGCTGCCCGACATGGCGGCGCCCGGCTATCCCTACACGGAATCCGGCGAGTTCATGTCCTCGCGCCCGACGCAGCGGCACGAGCAGCTTGCCGCCGCCGCGTTCATCGCCGCGAAGACGTCGCGGGTGCGGATCGTTCTGGCTGTCATGGTGGTGCCGCACCGGCCCGCGGTGATCGCGGCGAAGACGCTGGCGACGATCGATTATCTGTCCGGCGGCCGGCTGACGGTGGGCATCGGCGCGGGCTGGCTGGAGGCGGAATCGAACGCCGTGGTGCTGACGCCGTTCAAGGAACGCGGCGCGGTGACCGATGAGTACGTGCAGGCGTTCCGCGCGCTGTGGACCGAGCACAAGCCGGTGATCGACGGCAAGTATGTCAAGGTCGATGGCACGATGCTGCTGGAGCCGAAGCCGGTGCAGCAGCCGATTCCGATCTGGGTGGGCGGTGAGAGCGGCCCGTCGCTGCGTCGCGCCGCGCGGCTGGGCGACGCGTGGTATCCGATCGGCAGCAATCAGGCCGCGTTGTACGACACGCTGCCGCGCTTCGCGGCGGGTATCGCGCGGCTGCGCAAGTTCACGGCGGAGGCCGGGCGGGCGGCGAACGCGGTGGCGGTGACGTATCGGGTGAAGCGTTACGGTGCCAACGTGGGCGCGATCGCCACGGACGGCGAGCGCCGGCTGTTCTCGGGGGCCGATTCCGACATCATCGCCGATCTGCGGGCGCTGCGGGATCTGGGGGTGGTGGCGTTGGATTTCGATTTCGAGATGGATGACGTGGATGCGTCACTGGCGGAGATGCGGCGGTTTCGGGAGGAGGTGCTGGCGAAGGTGTAGAGAACTCAGGCTGACCGGAACCGCCGTACACCTCTCCCACTCTTCGCCCTAGGCTCCGGACTCAATTGCTTGTAACCAGTTGATTCGACTCATTTTTACCTTTCGATCCCGGAAAATGAA
>Ga0209415_10020372_pt1 | contig 10312 bp, 8 predicted proteins | sample PeaSoiSIISIP2007_FD_187696 | JGI IMG/M metagenome (GOLD analysis project Ga0209415, IMG submission 187696) | Peat soil microbial communities from Weissenstadt, Germany - SII-SIP-2007 (SPAdes) (version 2) | ecosystem: Environmental > Terrestrial > Soil > Wetlands > Peat | place: Germany...
GGATCGTCACGCCGCCGAACGGGCGGGCGACGCTCTCCTTCTCCACGGGGACGAGCGTCGCGCTCGGCGAGGGTGCCGATCTGACGGTGGGCGGCGAGGGAGGGTCGGAGGTCCTCCGGCTCGCTCGCGGTTTCGTCGACCTGCACGTGGCGAAGCTCGCCGCGGGCCAGCGCTTCCTCGTGGACACACCCGACGCCGAGGTCGAGGTCCGTGGCACCCAGTTCCGCGTCGCGCTGGCCGCGGCGGATCCCGCGTGCGGCGGAGGAACGACGACGCGGGTCACGGTGACCGAGGGCGTCGTCGTGGTGCGCCACGCGGGAGTGGAGGCGAGCGTCGCCGCCGGAGGGCGCTGGCCGAGCGCTTGCGGGTACGCGGGCGTCGCCGCCTCTCCTCCGGCGGCCGATGCGCCTCTGGCCGTTGCGCCGACGGCGAGGCCCTTCGCGGGCGGTCGCGCGGTTCCTGGATCCGCGCTGGCCGAACAGAACGATCTGTTCGCCGAGGCCACGACCGCCAGGCGCCGCGGGGACGTCGCCGGCGCGGTGGCCGCCTTCGATCGGCTGCTCGTGAAGTATCCGGCATGCCCGCTCGCGGAGGGCGCCTCCGTCGAGCGGATGCGCCTGCTCCGGGGGACGGCTCCCGCGCGGGCGGCAGCGGTCGCGCAGCAGTACCTCGCTCGCTACCCCACGGGCTTCGCCCGCGCCGAGGCGGAGGCCATCGTTTCTGGACCGCCGTGAGCCGGGCAGCCCTGACCCCGTTCGTTGCCGTCGTCCTGGCGGCATGCGGCGACCAGATTTGGGCGTTCGAGGACGACGCCGCGGGGGTCGCGGCGCTCGACGCGGGGGTTGACACGGGAATCGGCACCGGGGCCGGCATGGAGCTCGACGCCAGGGCCTACGGGGTGCGCGCGGACGCCTCGAGGAACGGGTGCTCGACCGACGCCGACTGCATGGTCGCCAGCCTTCATTGCGACACCGCCTCCGGGCAGTGCGTCCAATGCGTCGTGGACTCCCAGTGCACCCAGACGGGCCTGCCGAGCTGCGACAGGACGGTGGGGGATCCGGCGGTCGGTCGCTGCGTGCAGTGCAGTGACGCCATGGACTGCGGCCCCGGTCACACGTGCGCGCCCACGACCCACACGTGCGTCGCGTTCTGCACGAGCAGCGAGCAGTGCCCGCCGAGCGAGCCGTCGTGCAGCGCGGACGGCGTTTGCGTGGCATTGGAATGCACGAGCAACTTCGACTGCCCCCGATACGGGACGTGCGAGGGGCACGTTTGCGTCGGTCCCACGGACGCGGGCGGGTACGTCCCCATGGACGCGGGTGGGTACGTCTCCATGGACGCGACCGACGAGCAGATCTTTCGTTGATCCGGGGGGCTGTCAGTGGAAATAGACAGGCGGAACGAAAAAAGATGATAACCAGCCTGATCCTGGATTCCTGAGGGCACACTAGCCGAGCCTGGATGGGACACGTTGGGGTGCGGGTCTTGGCCTTGTTGGAGGAGAGCTCATGAAAATCAACGTCTCGATACGCGTCTTCGCGGCAGTCATGGTCCCCTCGCTCGTGACGATCGGCGCCTGCGGCGGCTCGACGGGCGGCAACACGGGAGGGAGCAACGAGGGAGGCTCGTACAACAGCAGCTCCGGCTCGGGCGGGACGGGAATGTGCGGCAACACGGCCTGCAGCGGCTGCTGCGACACGAGCGGCGTCTGCCAGACCGGTCCTGCCGATACGTATTGCGGTACCAACGGTGTCGCGTGCCAGGACTGCACGGCCGTGCAGGCGACGTGCCAGTCGGGCACTTGCTCGGGCGGCTCGAGCACGTCCAGCGGAAGCTCGTCGGGCGGAACGACGACGACGGACGGGGGACGTACTTTCCCGGGCTTCGACGGCAACTTCCCGGGCTTCGACGGCAACTTCCCAGGCTTCGACGGCAACTTCCCGCGGCGCGACGGCGGAAGGTTCGGGGGCGGCGACGGCGGAGGGACACCGGCCGACGGCGGAGGGACGCCGGCCGATGGCGGAGGGGCAACGGCCGATGGAGGCTCGCCGCCTGCAGACGGGGGCACCACGAGCGGCGACTGAACGCGCCGCTATCACTCAGGATGGAGGCTCTCGCTGCTTCCGAGGGGAGCGCCTGCCTGGCGCGCAGCCGTCTCCGCGCGCCACTCGTGGGCCGCGGCCTTGCGGACACGGCCGAGCGCGCGCTGGATGGATTCGGCGTCCTGGTCGACGGCTGAGACACGCGACGTGCCGTTCGGTGTCCACCGGACGAGCGTGTCGGCCACGAGCGGCGAGGGGGCGCCGGGCGGAGTCTCCAGCGCTGGCGAGTGAGCCAGCGCGATGAACACCGGGCCGGCGCGGTACCCGACGGCGGCGCGCACGACGCATCCCGCGGGCAGGTCCCGGACGAAGAAGTCACCGAGGGGCGCGTCCACGTCGTGGTCGCGGACGCTCGACTGCGGCCCGTCCCAAGTGGGCACGATCACGACCACGCGCAGCGCGAGCGTCCCTCCCGGGTTCTCGCGGCGCACGCAGTCGAGCGTGCCGTCACGCACTTCCCAGTAGACGTAGAGCGTCACCGGGTCGACCGGGATCGCGACGCACTCGTCGACGTCGTACCGCGGAGGCAGCGGCGCGTCGTCGAGCATGTGCGACGGTTCACCGGCCCCGGGGCTCTCGGCGGGGGCGGCGGGCTCCGGCGCGGCGGACGGGCTCGCGTCTTCTTCCGGCGCCATGCGCGGCGGAGGAACCGGGTAGCTCGTGTCGCGGAGCCGCGCGAGAAGGGAGGCCGCCGCGAGGTGCTCCGGTTCGCGCTCGAGGACCCCTTCCAGTGTCTCGATCGCCCGTCCGCGATGGCCCTGCGCGGCGTAGATCTCGGCGAGGGTGACGGTCGGCATGGCCGCGGGGGCGCTGGGTCGCGCCACGGCCGCAATGCCCATCGCGCGGATGCGCTCCGCCGCGTCGGGCAGATGAAGGCCTTGCTCGACGACGCGAGCGATGAGGTCGCGGGCGAGGCCGAACAGACCTCGGGCACGCTGCTTGGTCGCGTAGTCCGTCGTGCTCCTCAGGAGCAGCTCGTCGACGAGCTCGGGCCTGGTCAGGACGCGGGGCCGCGCGACCCCCGCGCCCTCCGCGCGCCCGATCAACGCCTCGCGATCCAGCCGCTCGAGCTCAGCTCGGTCCATGGCCACGTCATGAAGCAACGGGGCCCTGGAATCAAGGGCCGAGCTTGACACGCGCCTCGGCGACGTCGCGGGCGATCTGCGCCTTGAGCTCCTCCACCGAGCCGAACTTCATCTCGTCACGAAGCCGCGCCACGAGGTGGACGCGCAGTCTGTCGCCGTAGAGGTCTCCGGAGAAGCCGAGCAGGTAGGTCTCGACGCGGCGCTCGCGACCGCCCACCGTCGGGCGCACGCCGACGTTCGTGAGGCCCCGCCCGAGGGCGCGGAACTGTCCGGCGCCTTCGTCGAACAGGTCCACCGTCACGGCGTAGACGCCGTCGCGGGGATAAAGCTCGGGCACGCCCTCCAGGTTCGCCGTGGGGAAATCGATGGTACGGCCACGCTCGTCGCCGTGCGCGACGACGCCGGTGAGCGCATGGGGCCGCCCGAGCACGTTCTGCGCCTCGGCCACGTCTCCCGCCGAGATGGCTTCGCGCGCGCGGGTGCTCGAGAACGGGCCTTTCGAGTCCGCCGCGACGGAATGGACTCGCACGTCGAAGCCCAGGTCGGCGCCGAGGGCCCGGAGAAGCGGGAGGTTCCCTGACCGCTTCGCCCCGAAGCGGAAGTTCTCCCCGACGACGACGAGGCGAGCATCGAGCGCTCCGGCCACGAGCTCGCGCGCGAAGCGCTCCGGCGGCCACGACGCGAACTCTCTGTCGAACCGACGCACGTACATCCGCTCCACGCCGATCGCCCCCACGAGCTCCGCCCGCCGCTCGAGCGTTGTCAAGAGCGGGGGAACTCCGGAGCCCACCACGGACGCCGGGTGAGGATCGAACGTCAGCACGCACGCCGGCAGCCCTCCGTCCTCGGCGTCCCTCACGGCCTCCCGCAGGACGGCCTGGTGCCCGCGATGAACGCCGTCGAAGTTGCCCACGACCAGAGCGCACGGCATGGCCCCCATGTCGGACGCGGACGTGCTGCCATCGACATGGACAAGCCGAGCCGCGGTCATCGTGCCCGCTACGCTTAGCATGCATGCGCCCCCGTTCGCGCCAGACGGGGCGCTGCGCCCGGGCCTCGCTTGCGTCAGCCCGGACGCAGGGCCACGTAGCCGACCGTGGCCGCGACGGCGAGGGCTCCCAGGACCGCGAGCAGAAGCATCCCCCTCGAGCCGCCGCTGGCCGCGGGGGGCCGCGACGCCAGCGGCGCCCAGGACGCCGGGGCCTCGTGCGTCCGCGACAGGGGCGCCGGGAAGCTCCCGGCGTCGCTCGTGCTCGACGAGCGGGACGCCGGAAGGACGTCGGACCCCGCGATGACGCCGATTGCGACGGGTAAGGCGTGCGGACCGCTCCCGGACGTCCACAGCGCCCGATACTCTCCCGTGCTCGGCCCGTCCGTCGCAACCGCGCTGATCCGCCTGAGCGCCGCGAGGACTTCGTCCATCGACCCATAGCGGTCGTCCGGCGCCTTGCGCATGCAGCGCGCGATGGTCTCTTCCATCTCCGGCGACGCTCGCAAGTTCGGGTTCATCGCACGGAGGGAGGGTGCAGCGTCTTTGACGTGCGCCTTCAATATCTCCACGCTCGTCGCGCTGTCGAACGGCACCTTGCCCGTCATCATCTCGAACATGATGATCCCGAGCGCGTAGATATCGGTCCGGACGTCGACCTTCTCGCCGCTGATCTGCTCCGGCGCCATGTACTTCGGGCTTCCCAGGGAGAGGCCCGTCTTGGTCAGCTCCTCCGTCTTCGCCTCCGAGACCCTCTTTACGAGCCCGAAGTCGAGGACCTTCACGAAGTCGGCCTCGTCGCCGTACTCGACGAGGAAGACGTTCGCGGGCTTCAGGTCGCGATGGATGACGCCGAGCGCATGGGCCTCGCGCAGCGCGCGGCAGAGCTGACGCGCCACGTGAGTGGTGCGCTCTTCGGAGAAATGCCCCCCTTCGCGGATCGCGCGGTGGAGGGTTTGCCCCTCGAGGTGCTCCATCGCCATGTAAAAGATGCCGTCGTCGGTGTGGCCGTAGTCGAAAATCGTCACGGTGTTCGGGTGCGTCAGCTTCGACGTCAGGCTCGCCTCGAGAAAGAAGCGCTTCCGGAACTCGGGGTCGGGCTCTCCCGAGCAGCTCTGGCTCAGCACCTTGACTGCGCAGACACGCCCCAGCGGGAGCTGCTCGGCGCGGTAGACCTGCCCCATGCCGCCGCGTGCGATGAGGGAGGTGATCTTGAACCTGTCGTTGATGAGACGCCCGATCAGCGGATCCGGCCCCCCGGCTCCGTTGGAAATTGCCGCCGCCGCGCGATCCGTCATGGACTCACTCTCCGAGGTACCGCCCCGAGCGCGCAACAACCGAAGCGTGCCCCAAGTTTGCCCGGCAGGTCTCGGAGTGTCAACGAGCCGGCAATCGATGTAGCCTTTGCGGCGCCATGAGCCCGACCAAGACAATTCTCTCCCTCGCGCGAACCCGCGCTGCGTTCATCGCCATCGCTTCGGCGACGGTCATCCTCTTTTCAGGCGGGCAGTCCTTCGCCGCCGGAGGAGCCTTCTCGATCAAGACGCCGTCGGTCGACGAAAAGTCGGGCGAGTGGCACATCAAGGTGCGCATCGATCTGCCGCGCGCGCCTCCGATGATGCACACGCCGATGCGCTTCACGTTCTCGAAGGACGTCGTCGACGAACGGGCCATCATGTCGAAGGGCGCCGAGCCCGTGCACACCCGGATGGTGGTCGCGACGCCGGCCAAGCAGATCGTCTCGATGGACGTCGACTTCGGCGACGCGAGCGGCAAGGTCTACAAGTCGACGTACTTCGAGTTCGACCTGCAGCGGGCGAAGGGCTACTTCGAGGCCGGCGAATACACGGTGGCGCTCTCGAGCCCGGACGGCGACGTCGGCGGTGCCCAGAAGATCACCCTAAAGGGAGACAACCCCCCCGTCTACCGCGGAGCGATGGACTTCTCGGCCAAGGACACCAAGAAGAAGGGGCCCAAGATCCAGAACGTGAGCAACGACGTCGACGCCGGCGACCAGTCCGACAAGGACACCCCGACGGCAGCGGCGGCGGTGGCGACCGACGTCGCCCCGGTGGGCAACGCGCCGGGCATGGTTCCCGGGAGCGCGTTCAACAAGACGGCGGAGGAAGAGGCCGTGCAAGATCACCCGAAGGGCTGCGGCTGCGTCGCGGCCGGGCTCGAGCACGGCTCGGCGGCCGCCGGCGCCGCGATCCTGGGCGTCGGCATCGCCGTCGCCCGCCGCCGGCGCAAGTGAACCGCTCGTGACGCCGGGCGAGGCGATCGACCAGGCCGGGAAAGGGCAACTGCTCCCCGTTTACCTGATCGCGGGGGAAGAGCGCCTCCTGCGCGATGAGGTCGTCGGCGCGCTCCGCGAGGCGTCGCTTGCCGGAGGCGTCGCGGCGTTCAACGAGGACCGCTTCACGGCCGGCGAGGCCGACGTCGAGGCCGTGATCTCGGCGGCCCGGACGGTGCCGATGATGGCGCGGCGCCGCTTCGTCCTCGTGCGCGGCGCGGAGCGCTGGGACGCCAGGGAAGAAGCCGAGACCTCTCCCTTCGACAGGCTCGCCGAGTACGCGGCGTCGCCCGTCGACTCGACGTGCCTCGTCATTACGGCTTCCAAAATCGACGGTCGACGCAGGCTCGCCGTCGCCGCGCGCAAGCGGGGGTTCCTGGTGGCGTGCGACCCTCTCGACGACAGGGCGCTGCCGCGATGGATCGTCGAGCGCCTCGCCGCGAAGGGTCATGCGATCGAGCGAGAGGTCGCCGACCTCCTCGTCGCGCTGGCGGGGCCGGGTCTGTCGGCGCTGGACGACGCCACCGAGCGTCTGTCGCTGTACGTCGGCCCGGGCGCCGCCGTCGACGAGGCGGCCGTCGCGGCGAGCGTCGCCCGCGTCCGAACCGACGACACATGGGCCCTCGTCGACGCCGTCGGCGCGCGGGACCTGGGCCGGGCGCTGCGGACGCTCGCCGACGCCTACGACCCGCGCGAGCGCGGGCTGCCCTTGCTCGGCGCGCTGGCGTGGTCGATAAGGCAGCTGGCGCGCTACCAGGCCGCGCTCGAGGCGGGCGCCTCGCCGGACGAAGCAGCGAGGCGCGCGGGCGTCTTCCAGCCCAGCCGTGCGCGCGACCTGGCGACGAAGCTGCGCACCGTGCGCGCCCGGGACGTCGAGCGCTGGATGCTCGTTCTCGCGGAGACGGACCTGGCGCTGAAGAGCTCGCGCCGCCCGCCCGACGCCGTCCTCGAGGAAATGCTGACGCGGCTCTGCCGCGCCGAAACGCGCCCGGCCCGGTGGGCATCGAAGACCGCGTGAACGTTCGACGGCGAGGTGGCCCGGCCGATTTGACGACCGGCCTGGGCGTACCTATGGTCCTGCAAGCGCGACGCGGTCGCAGGCGCCCGGCGATTTCGAATTCACATCGGAGATTGAGATGCACGTCCCCCCCCGACGGGTGATCCGGCCTCAACGTTCGCGAACCGAGTGGCTCGCAGGGGCGAAGATCCCCACTCGCCACGGCGAGTTCGAGACTCACGTCTTCCACAGCTCGGCCGGACTGCAGGCGGCCGGGGCAATCCCCGACGAGCTCCCGCAGGAGCACGTCGCGCTCGTCTTCGGCGACGTTCGCTCGCGCGAGGACGTGCTCGTGCGCGTCCACTCCGAGTGCATCACGAGCGAGGTCTTCGGCTCGCTCAAGTGCGACTGCAAGGAGCAGTTCGACGCGGCGATGGCCGCCGTGGCGCGCGCGGGCTGCGGTGCGGTCCTGTACCTGCGCCAGGAAGGCCGGGGCATCGGGCTCGCCAACAAGATCCGCGCGTACGCGCTCCAGTCGCACGGGCACGACACGGTCGACGCGAACCGGCTGCTCGGTCTTCCCGACGACGCCCGCCGTTACGACGTGGCCCGGGACATGCTCGAGCACCTCGGCGTCGAGAGCGTGAGGCTCCTCACGAACAACCCGGCCAAGGTGGCCGCGATGCGCGGCCTCGGGGTCCGCGTCGTCGGCAGGAAGCCGATCGTCGTTTCGCCCACTCCGCACTCCGCGCGCTATCTCGAGACGAAGCGGTCGAGGATGGATCACGATCTACCGGTCCCGCTGCTCGCCGCCAGCGGCGACGCCGAGTGACGATGACGATATAGTGGCGCGCGACTCGATGCGCATCGCGCTCACGCACAACCTCCGCGTCGCCGACTCCGAAGAGGAAGCCGAGTTCGACACGCCCGAGACGATCGCCGGCATCGTCAGCGCGCTCTCGCGAGCCGGACACCGCGTGGAGGCCTTCGACGTGACGGGACCGGCGTCGCTCCTCGTGACCCGCCTCGAGGCGTTCGCGCCCGACATCGCGTACAACCTCGCCGAGGGCCACCGGGGCAAGACGCGCCGCGCGTTCTACCCGGCCCTCTTCGAGGAGCTCGGCATCCCGTCGACCGGGAGCGACGCGTACACGCTCTGCGTAACGCTCGACAAGGCGCTCACCAAAAAGCAGCTCGCGGGGTGGGGCGTCCCGAGCCCGCCCGGGCGGTTCGTCACGCGCAGCACGCTGAACGACGGCGGCCTCGACGAGCTCCCCTTCCCCGCCATCGTCAAGCCGAACTTCGAAGGATCGAGCAAGGGGATCGGCCAGGACAACGTGGTGGCGGACGCGATCGAGCTCGCCCGCGTGCTCGAGGAGCTCCTCTTGACCTACCCGGACGGCGCCCTCGTCGAGAGGTACGTCCCCGGCGTGGACGTGCGCGTCGTGCTGGTCGAGGGCCTGCCCGCGCTGCCCGCCGTCGAGACCGTCGTCGATCCGTCCTACCCGCGCCGCCACGGCATCATCGACTACAGGCTCGCGAACGTGGACACGCGCGCCGTCGGTCGCCGCGCGCCGGCGGACCTGCCTCGACCCGTGCAAGACCGCCTGCGCGACCTGAGCCACCGCGCGCTCCGCGCGTTCGCGCTGCGCGACGTCGCCGCCCTCGACTTTCGCGTCGGCGCGGACGGGGAGGTGCTGTTCCTCAGCGCGACGGCCATCCCGAGCTTCGCGCGCGACGGCGCTCTCTTCGCGGCCACCCGCGCGGTCGGCGTCGACTACGACGCGACCGTCCTCGCCGTGCTCCGCTCCGCGGCGGCGCGCCACGGGCTGACGCCGCTGCTCGACGCGAGCAAGCCCCGCCCGGCGGCCGCGCGCGCTCGCCGCACGAGCCTGCGCGTCGGCCTCGCGTTCAACATGAAGCGCATCGATTCGCAGGCGGGGGACGACCGCGAGGCAGAGTACGACGCTCCCGAGACGATCCAGGCCCTCACGCGCGCCATCGAGAGCCACGGGCACGTGGTCGTCCCCATCGAGGCGACGCCCGATTTCCCCAGGGTCCTTTTGGCATCCAACGTCGACGTCGTCTTCAACATCGCCGAGGGGATGGTCGGGCGCAGCCGCGAGGCGCAGGTCCCGAGCCTCTGCGAGCTCCTCGGCGTGCCGTACACGGGCAGCGACTCCGCCACCCTTTCCATCTGCCTCGACAAGTCGCTCGCGAAGCGGCTCCTCGTCGGAGTCGACACGCCTGCCTTCCAGGTCCTCGTGACCGGGCGCGAGAAGATGAGGCCCCTCAGGTACCCGGTCATCGTCAAGCCCAACCAGGAAGGGACGAGCAAGGGGATCACCGGCAGGAGCGTCTGCGACGACGAGGCCAGACTCCGCGAGGTGGCGCGCGAGCTCATCGATCGCTACGGCCAGCCGGCGCTCGTCGAGGAGTACATCTTCGGCAGGGAGCTGACGGTCGGCCTGCTCGGCGAGCGCAGGCCGCGGGTGCTGCCGCCCATGGAGGTCGTGTTTCTCTCCCAGAAGGGCGAGCGGCCCGTCTACGACTACGCGTGCAAGCAGGACTGGCAGCGGCACGTCCGCTACGAGTGCCCGGCGGCGCTGACGAAGGACGAGGCACGCGCGGTGGAGCGCGCGTGCCGGACGACGTTCATGGCCCTCGGATGCCGCGACGTCGCCCGCATCGACCTGCGCCTCACGCAGGAGGGTCGGGTCTACGTCATCGAGGTCAACCCGCTACCCGGGCTCACACCGGACTATAGCGATCTCTGCCTCATCGCGAACGGCACGGGCGTCGCGTACCGTACGCTCATCGGGGAGATCCTGAGCGGCGCCATCAAGC
>Ga0209415_10020373_pt1 | contig 10312 bp, 6 predicted proteins | sample PeaSoiSIISIP2007_FD_187696 | JGI IMG/M metagenome (GOLD analysis project Ga0209415, IMG submission 187696) | Peat soil microbial communities from Weissenstadt, Germany - SII-SIP-2007 (SPAdes) (version 2) | ecosystem: Environmental > Terrestrial > Soil > Wetlands > Peat | place: Germany...
GGAGGGGAACGCGTGAGCGCTGCCGACTCGGACGAGCTCGAACCTGCTCCTAGAACTTCGCGTCGACGTCGAAGTAGAACACGCGGCCGATCAGGTCGTACTGCGACACGGCCGACGTCGTCGTGCCGATATTGTGGGACTCGAAGCTGTCGTTGAACGAGATCGCCGGCGGCTGTTGGTCGAACAAATTCTTCACCCCGAACTCGGCGGTGAACTTGTCGAATTTCCGCCGGATCGAGACATTGCTCAACGTGTAGAAGTTGGCGACGTAGTTGGTCGTCACCGTCTCGCCGGTATTGCGGTAGTTGGGAATCGTGGTCGCGGTCGCCGGGTTATCGGACGAATGGCCGATCATGTAGAGCAGCCAGTTGAAGGTCCACGGGCCGCGGTCGAACCGCCAGTCGACGTTGCCGACGAACCGCGGGAAGCCGAGTGTCCCCAGGATGTTGTTGATCGAGCCGCCCAGCAGGAAGGTGTTGGTGTAGGTGGTCCAGTCGAGCTGGGCGTCGACCGTCAGCTTGACGTCCTTGGGAAGCTGGGTGCGGTAGTTGAGATCGACGTCGATGCCCTGGTCGAGCTCCTTGGCGACGTTGACGAAGTCGTTTTGCACGGTGTCGATCGTGAACGGGCTCGCTGTGCCGGCGCCTTCCCGTGTGAACAGCGAGCAGAACGGGTTGCTGGGGAAGTTCACCGACCCCATGCACTGCTGGATGATGTTGCCCGCACCGAACTGCTGGATCTGATTGTCGATGTCGAAGCTGTAGTAGTCGACCGACAGGTTGATGTTGCGCTCGCCGAACTTGGGCGTGAGCACGAAGCCGATCGTCTCGGCGATCGACGTCTCAGGCTTCAGGTGGCCGGAACCGCCGCCGGTCAGGATCAGCGCGCTCGACCCCGTCGGTATGTAGTTGGGCGGGATACCCAAGGCGGCGCAGTTCTTCTGGATCACCGGCGAAACCCCGCTGGTGCCGTATTGGACGCAGGGGTCGATCTGGACCTGGTCGAGGAAGCCGGTCTGGTTGGCCAGGAACAGCTCGAACAAGGCCGGCGCACGGAACGCGGTGCCGTAGGTGGCGCGCGCCGCGATCCAATCGGTCAGCTTCCAGTCGACCGTCCCCTTGTAGGTGAAGGTCCCGCCGACGTGCTGGTAGTCGGAATAGCGGCCTGACAGGTCGATATCGAGGCGGTCGACCAGCGGCAGTTCCTTCAAGACCGGGATCTTGAGTTCGACAAACCCTTCCGACACGTCTTGCGAGCCCTTGGTGACGCCGGAGGTGGTGAGGTTGTAGACGTTGTTGTTGACGAAGTCGGGCGGCGGCACATCGTCGATCGACTCGCGCCGGAAGTGGAAGCCGAACGCGGCGCCCAGCGGCCCCGCCGGCAGCTCGAACACTTCCCCGGTGAATGAACCCTCGATGTAGGCTTGGTCGTAGGTCGTGTGGCCAACGGCCCTCGAGAAGAGGAACGCCGCCTCCGCTGGCGTGAACGCGTCACGCGCCGCCGCCGAAAAGTAGTCGACCGGCACGCAGGCCACCCCAGGCTCGGCCTGGGCCATGGTCAGGCCGGTCGGCGAGCCGAAGATGTCTCCGATGGTGGCGTTGACGTCGCAGCCGGACGGCGTAGCGGACCCCGCGGTGGCGTTCACCCGGTCTTGCTTCTCGTAGACCTGGCTGTAGCTGCCGTCGGAGCGGCTGAACTGACCGTAGACGTCGTAGGTCCAGTTCTTGAGCGTGGCGTGGTCGGGGAGATCGCCTTGGACGCCCCCGACGACGCGGTAGTAGTTGACCGTCTGCGTTGACGGCTCAGCCTCCTCGATGATCGGCACCGGGAAGCCGAAACCAGCGGTGTTGAACGCGTTGCCGGGGTTCACCGGCTCGACAAAGAACTGGCCGATCAGGTTCTGCGCGGAGTCGCGCTGGTTCAGCAGCACTGAGCCGTAGAGCTTCGCGTGCGGCGTCAGGTCGTAGCCGCCGAACAGGCTGAAGGTGTAGCGGCTGTCAGGCGAGATCGCCGTCTCCGTGTTAAGCAGCGCTGGAGCTTCCGGCTCTAGCGCGTGCGAGGCGCGGGTGAGGGCGCCATTGCCGGCGCCGAAGTTCAATCCGACATTCTGCCAGCCCGTCAGGTCGCTGCCGAACGGGCCGCCGCCGGCCACCGCCGCGGCGTTGGCGATGTAGACGACGGCCGAGGTCGGCGCCGCGAGGTCCTCGACCGCGCCGGCGATTTCGTTCCAGCACTTTGACTGGCCGGTCGCCGGGTCGATGATGTCGGCAGGGGCGCCGGTCGCCGCGTCGCGCACCAGGTCGCGGGAACAGTTCAGGTAGCTGCGTTGGCCAAGCGTCAGCGGGTCCTGTCGGTAGTAGTCGAACGAAGCGGTTACATAGCCTTTGTCGAAGGTCTTCCCGGCCGTGACATCGAACTGATAGATGTTGCCGCCGCCGGCTTGCGACGGCTCGAGATGTCCGTGGACGTCGATCCCGTCGAAATTCGACTTGGTGACGATGTTGACCACGCCGGCGACCGCGTCCGACCCGTAGATCGACGAGGCGCCGTCCTTCAGGATGTCGATGTGGTCGATCATCGACGCCGGGAGCACGTTGAGGTCGAACGGTCCGACCGTGCCGCCCACGCCCGCCGGCCCGAGGCGCTGGCCGTTGAGCAGGATGAGCGTCCGGTCCGAGCCTAGACCGCGCAAGGAAAGCGTGTTTGCGCCCGGTCCTCCGTTCGTCACGAACTGGGTGAAATAGTTGTTGATCTGAACAGCGTTGGCCGCCACCGGCGACAGCTGCAGGATTTGCGAGGTGTCGACTTGGCCGGTCAGCTGCGCCTGCTCGGACGTGATCACTTCGAGCGGGGACGGGCTGTTGTAGACGGTGGTCTTGATGCGAGAGCCGGTGACCGTCAGTTCGCCGACGCTGGTGGCGGTCGGCGGGGCCCCGGTCCCAGGCTGCGCGGTCGTGGTGGGCTGGTCCGCCGGCGCTCCGCCCTGGTCCGCCGCCCAGCCTGGACTGGCAAGGCTCGCCAGCAAGAGTCCCGAGCACAGCGATGTCGTGACGAAGAACGCCTTGTTGGCTTTCATGAAATCCCCCAGCGGAAGCAAACCGCGCGGATCGGTCGCGCCGATCGCGTAACAAAACCTTAGCGACAATTAAAGTTGTGTCACGTTGACGCTGAGTGACGGGGTCGAATTTCGCCGAATGTGGTTCGATTGCGCAACAGTCACGCAACGGCCCTGGCCGTGGCGGACAAAAACGCGTGGAATGCGGTCAGCGCATCGTCGACGGCAGCGTCGGCGCCAGTACGGTCGCGCCTTCCTGGCGCAACCTGGCGTCGTGCAGGCCCTGCAGCAGCGCCTGGGCCTGCGGATCTCGCGCCAGCTCGCTCGCGGCGGCCATCAGTCGGGCGCTGTCGGCGCTGGCGCCGAACAGGCGCGCGAGGGCCTCGAACGGATTCGGCGTCGCGTTGAAGATCTTCAGCCGCGCCTCGCCCTTGATGCCTGCGAGCGCCTTGGCCCGGTCCACCGCCTGCGGGAACCCGCCAAGCCCGTCGACCAGGCCCAGACCCTTGGCCTGGGCGCCGGTCCAGACGTGGCCCTTGGCGATGGCGTCGACCTGCTGGGTCGTCATCCGCCGGCCCTCGGCGACGCGGGCGACGAAGCCGTTGTAGATGCGGTCCATCCAGGCTCCGAACGCCGCGCGCTGAACGGCCGTCATCGGGCCGCCGGCGCCGAACGCGTCGGCATAGTCGCCGCCAACCTTCAGTCCGCGCACGTCGACGCCGAACTTCGCCAGCGCCGGGCCGATGGCGAACTTGCCGCCGAAGACACCGATCGAGCCGGTCAGCGTCGAGGGCTCGGCGATGATCTCGGAGGCCTGCGACGAGATCCAGTAGCCGCCGGACGCGCCGTAGTCGCCCATGCTGACCACCACCGGCTTTCCCGCCGCCTTGGCCGCGCGAACCGCCGAGAGGATCTCCTCCGAGGCCGTGTCCGACCCGCCGGGCGAGGACACCCTAAAGACGATGGCTTTGACGTCCTTGTCGTCGATGGCGTTGTAGAAGTCCTTGGCCAGGTCGTCGGCGTAGATCGACTGCGCGCCGCCCAGCGGGTTGGAGCGGCCGCCCGTGCCGGTGACGATGTCGCCCTCCGCCTGGATCAAGGCGATGGTCGGCGCGGTGGAGAACCCGGCGGCCTGGCTCGCACGCGACCGGGCGCGCTGGGCATATTCGCCGAAGTCGACCAGCTTGGCGTCGCCGCCCGCGCTCTTGAGGATGGCGTCCTGCGCCTCCTTCAACTCGCCGACGTTGTCGACCAGGCCCTTCGCCTTGGCCTCGTCTGCCGAGTAGGGGCCCGCTTCCAGCGTCGCCTTCAGGACCTCCGGCGCGAGTTTGCGGTCGCGCGCCGCCGCCGCGAGGCTGGTGGCGTAAATCGAGCCCATCCACGAGAGCTCGGCCTCGCGGTGCGCCGGCGTGTAGTCGTTGTAGAGATAGCCGTTGATCGCGTTCTTGTACTGGTAGCGCTGCTGGTAGTCGGGCACGACGCCGTACTTGTCGAAGAAGTCCTTGAAGAAGATGTCTTCTTTGGCCAGGCCCACCGCCTGGAACGACGCCGACGGCTGCATCCACACATCGCCGCTGGCCGCGGCCAGCTCGTAGGTCGAGGTGACGACGCCCTGCGGATAGAGGCCCTGGCTGTAGACCAGGATCGGTTTGCCGGCGGCGCGGAAGCGCTGGAATGCCAGCCGCAGCTCGTCGGCCGCCGCCGGCGTCATGCCGCCCTCCGGCAGCCGCACGAACAGGCCGCCGACGTTGCTGTCGCTCTGCGCCCGCCGCAGCGTCTCCTCGATCCCCATCACCGACAGGCCGTGAGGCCCAAAGATGGCCAGGCCATCCTGCGGCTCCTGGTCAGTCAGGCCGCCGCGCAGATCGAGGCTGAGCACCGAGTGCGCCGGCAGCGGCGCCGGGCGTGAGCCGCTGACGGCGATCGCGATCAGCAGCGCCGGCACGACGACCACGAACAGCAGCAGGCCGAAGAACACGCCGGCGACGGTGAGCAGAAACTGTTTCATCGGCCGGACTTTACGCAGACCGTCGGCTCAGGCGCCATAGACCGCCCGCTCGAACGCGGCGAATGCCTCCAGCGTCGCCGGATCGCCGAACGGAAACAGCTGGGCCAGGAACACGCCCGCCGCGCCGGTCGCCGGGTCGGCCCAATAGTAGCAGTTGCCAAGCCCTGCCCAGGCCAGCGAGCCGGCCGAGCGGCCCGCCGGCCCCGGCTCGGGGTTGATCACGAAGCCGAGCCCCCAGCGCTTGGTCATGCCCGGGAACGGATCGAAGCCGGCGCAGAGGCGCGGATTCACGCCCGGCAGGACGCCGACCTCCTCGCCCTCGAACTCACTCGCCGCCATCGCCGCGACGCTCTCGCGCGACAGGATCGGCCCGCCGCCGGCGAGGATCGCGTCCAGGAACTTCAAGTAGTCGCCGGCGGTGGAGTATAGCCCGCCGCCGCCCATGCCGGGGTTCGGCGGCGCCGGCATCTGGAACGGGATCACCCCCAGCGCCCCGCCCTCGCCGCGCGCGTGCATCGAGGCCACCCGGCCTTGCTGCGCCTCGCTTACCGCGAAGCCGGTCTCACCCATGCCGAGCGGGCCGAACACCTCGTCGGCCAGATAGACGTCGAGCGTGCGGCCGCTGACCGCCGCCACCAGTTCGCCGGCCCAGTCGATCCCGACGCCGTAGGTCCAGGCCGAGCCTGGCTCGAACACCAGCGGCGGCGGCTGCGGCGGCGGGCCTTCGGCCGCCAGGCTCGCCGTGTAGCGCGTCAGCTGCGCATGGCAGAAATCGTAGGCGAGACCGGAGGTGTGGGCGAGCAGGTGGCGCACGGTGATCGCGCGCTCGGCGTCCCGCAGCTGCGCCGCGCCGGCCGCATCGAACCCGGCCAGCAGCTTCGGGCGCGACAGGGCGGGCAGCCACGGCCCGACCGGATCGTCGAGCCCGATCTGGCCCGCCTCGATCAGGCGCAACACGGCGGCCGTGGTTACGGCCTTGGTGAAGGAGGCGATCCAGAACACGGTGTCGGGCGTGACCGGCGCGGGGTTGCCGAGCCCCCTCACCCCAGCCACAGCCTGCGCCACTTCGCCGCCCGGCGTCCGCGCCGCGACCGCGACACCCGGCAGGCCGCCCGCGACGGCCTCGCCCAGCACCGCTTCGATCCGCGCCTGTGCGCTCATGTGGCGATCCCCCAATTGGTCGGAGTGGCAGGATTCGAACCTGCGACCCCCGCGTCCCGAACGCGGTGCTCTACCAGACTGAGCCACACTCCGAAATTGGGAGGGCGCCTTATAGAGGAGGGGGGCCAGACCGACAAGCGCCCGCCGTTGCGCCCCTGACATTGCACCCGGCGATCCCTTGAGCTATCTCCGCCACCCTGCCCGGCCGGCCCCTTCGCACGGCCCGCCTGGCGGCGTTCCTGCTGGGGAATGGTGTAATGGTAACACTGCGGTTTTTGGTACCGTCATTCTAGGTTCGAGTCCTAGTTCCCCAGCCAAGCGCCCACTATGTCCGGGCGAGCGGGCCTGAATGCAACATCGTCTGCGATAATCGCAGGCCTGACGTCGTTCGGCTTCCCAGAGGGATTGTCCGCCAGCGGTCGTTTGGCGGACCCAGCACAGCTGCACTTCCGGGGAGGGACCCCACTGCAATGATCGACCCAACTCGGCCCCTCAGAAGGACCGCTCGCCGGCAAAGGAGCTGACGCCGCCGCGACGGCTTCACCGCCGACACATCAGATCCTGCTCATTCGGTTTGGCCCGCTGCCCGGCAGGGCGAACGCCTGACACAGGCCCCGCCGAGGCGCGCGCCGGAGGAGGTCAAGAACCTTCGTCGCGCTCGCCCGCGCGGCTCGCGGCGGGGCCGTCGGCGGCCTCCGCCCGCGCTTCGTCCGCGACGAGCGCCTGGCGGATCAGGACGAGCGAGCGGTGGAACTCGGCGCGCGACGGTCCCAGCAGATCGAACAGGTCCGCGGCGGCGCTCGCCAGCTGTTCATAGATGCCCTCTAGAGCCTCCCGCCCCGACGCCGTCAGCTCCAGCCGTACTTGCCGGCGGTCCGGCCCGGTTCGGCGCTGGTCAAGGACTCGCTTCGCCATAAGCGAGGAGACGCGCTGACTGACGAGCGACTTGCTCATGTCGATGAGCTCGCCCACCTCGCCGTGGGTCGGCGACGGCAGCTCGCGCACGGCCATCGCAACCAGGAATTCAGGATAGGTTAGACCACGTGCATCGAGCACCCGCCTGCGCGCAATGCGGTCGAGGCGCCCGACGATCTCGTGCAGCAGGAAGACCTCGGTCTGAGTGAACCACGAGTTTTCCATCGGTGTCGCGTGTCGAGTGCTCAGTAGGGTTCGGTCAAGATATGGGGCGGCTGGTCCCCTCGCTCGAACAGCGCTCTGCAGTCTGCGACCATGGCTGCGGAGCCGCAAAGGTAGATGTCAGATTGGGCGAGGTCGCAGGCGCGGGCGGCCAGCGCCTGCGTCACCCGCCCGGCGAAGCCGCCCGCCGTCGGCGAAGCGCGGCTGGCGCAGACGACGGTTCGCTTCGGCCGGCATGAGAAAGCCGCCGTGATGTCCTCGTCGGGGCTGCGGCAGCCGAAGTAGAGTTCCGCGGATCCGAGCTCGCCGGCCGCCGCCATCGCCTCGAACATCGGCAGGAACGGCGCAATGCCGCACCCGGTGGCCACAAACAGCCGGCGCCGCCCGTTCTGTTCGAGACGATAGGTCCCGAACGGCCCTTCGATCTGCGTCGCCTCGCCGGGCTGCGCCGCATCGGCCCAGTTCGATCCATCACCGTGGGTCCGGTTGCTGATCAACAGCGTCAGCCGCCGACCCGACGCAGCGGCGATCGAGTAGTCGCGCCATTCGTAAGGCGCCACGCGCACCTTGACGAACTGTCCGGGAACGAAGCGCAGCGGCGCGTCCAGCTCGAGCTCCAGCCGCCAGATCGACGGGGTCAGCGCGGTCTTGCCCACGATCACGGCGCGTTGCTTGTCCGTCGAGCTTGTCAGCGCCGTGGCCGCGGCGGCGTTCGCACCGCTCTTCACCTTGGCCATGATGCGCGGGAAGCCGGCGGGACCGAGGGCCTGTCCGGCCGCCGCCAGGCCGCCGATCAGCGCGCCGGTGACCCCCAGGCAGGCGGCGTCAGAGCCGGTCAGCAGCAGCCCCTGGATCGGCGTGCGCACGCCGATCGCCGACGAGCGATAGCGCTCCGGCAGGCCCGGCAGAGCGTAGAAGCGTCCGTCCGGGTGAGAGACGAAATGTTCGATGGTCAGCGGCGTCGACAGCTCGGCGTAGGTCACGAGGTCCGAGAAGCCGGGCAAGGCGCGGTCGGCCAGGCGCAACAGCCCTTCCGTCACGCGCTGCTTCAGCTTCGCATAGTCAGGACCGCGGTCGCCGCTGACGGTGCCGCGCCACACGCTGAATGCCTCCGGAGACACGCCGGCTATGATCTCGGCGGTGTGGAAGCGGTCGTCGCCCGACTTCGCCGACGGGAACGACAGGTAGGCATGGCGCGGCTCGCCGGCCAGCGTCCGCGCCGTGTCCGTTTCGAGATCGTCGTGGTCGAGTGTGGTGTTAATCCAGTAGTTCTCGCCCTGCACCCCGAGCGTCGAGACTGGCGCCTTCAGGCGCAGGTAGAGGTTCACGGCCGACATGCCGCCCCTCAGCGCATCGATCGCGCCCCGTTGTGCGGCGGTGCGCAGCCCGATCTCGCCGTCGGTCGGCAGCAGCCGCCCATAGGTCAGCGCCGCGCCGGCGTCTGAGATCACCAGCGGCGCGCGATAGCGGACCGTGACCGGCTCCGGCCCCCGCCGATCGCGCGCGTCCACGCCGACGGCCCGCCCGTCCTCGATGACCACGGCCGTTACCTCCTGGCACACGCGGATCGCGCCCCCCGCCGCTTCGACGCCCGCCTCGATGGTGCGCGCGATCCGTCCGGCGCCGCCGACGGGGAACCAGGCGCCGTTGAGATAGCTGGCGATCACGGTGGCGTGGATGGCGAAAGCGCTGCGGCTCGGCGGAAGGCCATAGTCGCCCCACTGGCTGGCGAGCAGCGCCTTCAGTTGGGGCGAATGAAAGTGGTGCTCGAGATAGGCGCCGGTGGTCTGGGTGGCCCGAGCCCGACCAAAGGCGCGCAGCACGCCCATGATCGCGGCCACCGGCGGTGGCGTCATCTGCTGCTGGATCCCACCTGTCAGCCAGCGCGCTGCGGCGGAGATGTCGCGGAAGTAACGGCGGATCGCGCCGGCTTCGTCCGGGAACCGCGCGATCAGCCGCGCCGCATATCTCTTCGGGTCAGAGGGGACCGCGAAGGTGAACTCCGGATAGACGAAGCGTTCGAAATCGTCGGGCATCCGGTTCCATTCGAGCGCGCCGCCCGACAGGAAGTCGAACAGATCCCGCCCGAACGCGCCCTTATGCATGCCGCCGATGTAGTGCAGGCCGACGTCCCACGAGGCGCCGTCGCGCCGGAAGGTGTGGGTCTGGCCGCCGCGCTCCGAATGCTGCTCGAGCACGAGCACCTTCCATCCCCCGGCGCGCGCGAGGAATCCCGCGGCGGCCAGGCCTCCCATGCCCGATCCGATGACGATTGCATCCCAGGTCTCGTCCATGTCGGCGTCTCCAGGCTGAACGACAGTTCAGGTTATGAACAGTTTATCAATTAAACTACTGGGAGTCCATGCGAGGTTCCGCCGCGGGTGCTGTCGGCCTCGACGCTTGAACCTCGACCCAGGAACTCAACCATGTCCCGGATCATCCTGACGGGCGCCATCGCCCTTTCCGCGGCCCTCGCCATGGGCGCTGCGGCAAGCGCCTCCGATCTGGCCGTGAACGGTCAGAACGAGGGCGTGATCAAGCTTCATTATGCAGAAGCCGACCTCCACTCGGTTCAAGGCGCCAAGGCGATGTCCCGGCGCATCCGCGAGGCGGCTGACGAGGCCTGCAGCGCCGTAGCGCCGTTCGCAGCCAACGCGGGTGTGGAGAGCGATTGCAGAGCGGCGGCGATCGATAGGGCTGTCAAGGACCTGAACGCCCCGATGGTCGCCGACGCTATCGGCCGCATGTCAAGCACCCTCGCCAGCGCGGGGCATTGAGAGACTGGCGCCCGCCTCCTCCCGGTGTCGGGCGCCACACTGGGGACACACGCTCTCTTCCGGCGTCTGACAGATCGCTTAGCTCAAAGAGCGCGTGTGTCCTCCTCTTCGGAACAGGCCGACAACCACACACAGTCGCAGGCGCCTGTGCACGGCGGTTGCGAAGAGGCATGC
>Ga0209415_10020375_pt1 | contig 10311 bp, 11 predicted proteins | sample PeaSoiSIISIP2007_FD_187696 | JGI IMG/M metagenome (GOLD analysis project Ga0209415, IMG submission 187696) | Peat soil microbial communities from Weissenstadt, Germany - SII-SIP-2007 (SPAdes) (version 2) | ecosystem: Environmental > Terrestrial > Soil > Wetlands > Peat | place: Germany...
TCTTTATCGAGCACGCGCAGCACGGCATCTTCGCCGTGAATCGACGGCATAATCGAAACGCGGAAATCGATAGGCCGCTCGGGGCTGCCATAGCGCACGCGGAAACGGCCGTCCTGCGGAACCCGCCGTTCGGAAATATCCAACTCGCTCATCACCTTGATACGCGAAATGATGGTCGAGTGGTGCTCCTTGGCGATGGGCGGCATGGCTTGAGTGAGCACGCCGTCGATGCGGAACTTGATGCACACCGAATCATCGCGAGTTTCGATGTGAATATCACTGGCTCGCCTCTGCAGCGCGGTGAAGATCGTGGTATCGACTAAACGAATGATGGGGCTGATATCACCCTGCTGCGTGGCCAGCCGGTCGATCGAAATGCTCTCTTCGGAACCAGATTCATCTTCCCGGATTACATCCAGGGCAAAGCCTTCGCTGGCGTCTTCGAGAACGCGCTTCGACTGCTCCGTCTTCTTGAGGATTTCCGTGATCTGCGCCAGGGTCGAAACTTTGGTGACGATGCGCTTCCCCAGGAGCAGGCTGATCTCGTCGATCATCATCAACTGGCTGGGATCGGCGATGGCGATGGCGAGCCGGCCATCCTCGGTCTCCTCGAGCGGGACGAAGTTGTAGCGGAACATCAAGTGAACGGGGATGGTCTTGAACAGATCGTGGTGCAGTTGGAAGTTGTGCAGGTCGACGAACTGGCAGCGATAGCGGCGTGCGATGTCCTGCGCCCGCTCCAGTTCCTCGGCGTGGGTGCCGGGCGCCGCCGTCCCGTTTCCGCCCACGAATACTGCTTTGTTTTCTGTCGTTGTTGCCATTGCTAAACCTACCTACCCAGGCCAGAGCCTTATTTCTCGTCTAGTAACCTAGTGAATCGTAGATCCTAAAGTGAAGATGGGTAAATACAGCGAGATAAGTATTCCGCCCACAATCACTGCCATGAAAATGAGGATGACCGGTTCGATCAGGGCCATGGCCGCGCCCAGCGCGTTCTGTACGTCCTCCTCATAAAACTCTGCCACCGAGGTCAGCATCGCCGGCAAGGCGCCCGTGGACTCGCCCACTTCGATCATCTCCACCGACAACTCGGGAAACATCTTTTGCTCTTCCAGGCTCTTGGCCAGCGGTTGCCCCTCCCGGACTCGAATGGCGGCCTCGGAAATACCAATCAGGATGCGCCGGCTGCTCATCGAAGCTCCCGCGGTTTGCAACGACGGCACCAGCGGCATGCCTCCAGCCAGCAGGGTTGAAAGCATGCGGGAAAAGTTCGCCACCTGGTATTTCAGCCATATTTGGCCGAGCAAGGGAAGCGAGAGAATGGCGCGGTCGAGCCGTTCCGCCCCACGGTCGGTTTTCTTCCACTGCCAAAAAGCCAGGGCCGCGACCACCAACGCAATTGCGAAAATCGGAAAATATCTTTGCGCGTGGTTCCCGACATTCAGCATGATCAGCGTGATGGTTGGCAGCGATGCTCCCATCTCCTCGTACAGTTTGGCGAACTGCGGCACCACGAAAGTAACCAGGAACACCAGCATGATCGAAACCACCGTGACCAACAGAGCCGGATACACCAGCGACACCGCTAATTTCTTCTTGAAGGTCAGCGCCATCCGCTGAAACGCAATGTAGCGGGTGAGCACTTCTTCCATGTTGCCGCTCTTCTCGCCCGCCATCAACGTGCTGGTGTAGATTTTGGGGAATGCACCCTGTCCGGAAAAAGCGTCGGAGAGCAACTCGCCGGCCTTCACCCGATCGCGCACATTCTGCAACAGGCTCTGCAGATACGGATCTCTCTGCCGCTTGATCAGCAAATCCAGGGAATTCAAGATCGGCAACCCGGCTTTGATCAAGGTCAGGAATTGCGAGTTGAAGATCAGAAACTGCCCCTGCTTGACCTTGCCCCGTGCGCGCAGGCTGAAACCGCCGCCCGAGAACATGCCCCGAGGTTTGACCCAGTAAACCAGGAAGCCCTGTTGCACAAAGCGGTCGCGAACCTCGGCCTCCGAGTACCCGCTCTCGACCTGCTCCAACAGGTGCCCACGTTCGTCCGCGATTTTGACCACGAATTCGGCCATGCCGCTGTCCGTTTACCGTTGCCCACCCCAGTCTAGCATTCCCGCCGGTCAGACATTTGTTAATTGCCGGTCAAACTGTATCGGGAGTAATGCCGCCGCTCGAACCACGCTGCACCAAGTCGCATAGGTCGTAACCAGCTGAAAAGCAATTACTTACGTTCATATCTTGATAGTGCCAGAAGCTCGAGATTCGTATCAGGATATGGCTCAACCGCCGCGTTCGAAGACCCTATTGCCCCAACTCGCCATCAATCACCTCAACCCCGTCCGGCACCGCAAACTGAAACCGCTGATCGGGCACGGCTAAATTCTCCCTATAACCACTAAAGCGATATTCCGTAACCGAACCATCCACTTCTTCGATCATAATTCGACTAATCCAATGCTCCGGGGTGATCTCGAGCAAAACCTGGCTAACCCGGTCCGCCAAACTCTTTGGGACACCCCTAAGAACCACATCCCCTTCCGCCAACGGGGTTATGTCGGGCGCCAGGCTCAAACCCTGCAATTCCTTTTCCAGCTTCGTCTTGCCCAGAAGAAACGCCAGCGGAGACCTTAGATCGTCCAACTTCTTAACCGCCGTCCGCCGCACCTGGCGCTCGCCCGGGACGTAAAACCAGGCATCCTTGCCGTCGCTCAGGAACAGCTTATCTCTTGGAGAACGGTACTCCCAGCGCATCTTGCCCGGTTTTTTTAACCAAAGTGTTCCCGATTCAGTACGTTCCATTCCGGCCCCCCGGTAAATCTCCGTGAACTCAGCCTGCAGCGAGCGCAAATGGTTGTAACGCTCGTCCACAGCCTGCGCGATGGAGTGGACATCGGGGGTAGGGCTAGCGGATGCAATCGCGGTAACCAGTCCGAGGACAACAAAGTTGCGCAGGATGGAATTTAACTCCACAAGATTTAGTTTACGGGATGTCCGCGCAGAGTGTCGCCACGCCGATTCCCGATTCGACCATACGAAGTAAGAAGACCCGCAACCGAGTGTATTGCGCCGGTAGCAGAATCTTAATCTGGTGTTAACAACCCTCGGGTACGCTGAACCTCTTCCCCAGCGCTGACTTTTTTTCTCGCGATGTTCTAAATGACAGAATTCTCTACCCCAAGCGGGTAGCCAAGGAGAAACTTCATGCTTCAAGCAGTATCGCAAACAAGTTCGATCTCTCTGGCCCGGTTTCGAGCGGCCAGTACCGCGCTGAGCTTGGTGCTCGTGCTGCTGTTGCTAAGTGCGGCCCTCTCGCAAGCGCAGACCTACAAGGTGTTGCACAGCTTCAATGTTGTTAACGGGAAAGACGGCGCTACACCCTCTGCAGGTCTTACCCTGGATGCCCAAGGCAACCTCTATGGCACCACCGTTGGCGGTGGCATGTTCAGCGGCGGCATTGTTTTTAAAATCACCCCGGCAGGCAAGGAGTCCGTGCTTCACAACTTCGGCGGCGGAGGAGACGGGAAAGGTCCCGTCGCCAGCCTGCTCCGGGATTCGTCCGGAAATCTGTACGGAACTACCTTTTTTGGCGGAGGCGGGTTTGGAGCTGTGTTCAAGCTGAATAAGGCCGGCGCCGAGACCATGCTTCACCCCTTCAACGGTACAGACGGGGAGGCTCCCGCAGCTGGCGTGATTCAGGACACCGCTGAGAATCTCTACGGCACCACCACTTCTGGCGGCGGAAATGGGGCCGGCATAGTGTTCAAACTCAGTAAGAGCGGCGTCGAAACCATCCTCTACAACTTTTGCTCACTCTCGAGCTGTACCGATGGGTTCCTTCCGGTAGCTGCTCTTATCCGGGACACCCAGGGCGATCTCTACGGAACCACAGAGAACGGCGGGGCAGGCGGTTTTACGGGCGGCGTCGTGTTCAAGCTGGGTGCGAACGATAAGGAAACCGTGCTGTACCCCTTCACCGGTGGGAGCGGCGGCGGCGAACCCGTGGCGGGCCTGATTCAGGACGCAGCGGGCAATTTTTATGGCACCACCATGGCGGGCGGCAATTCCGGGAACGGCGTTGTGTTCGAGCTGAGTAATAGCGGGAAGGAAACCGTGCTCCACAGCTTCACCGGCAGTAATGACGGCAGCACTCCCGTCGCTGGCCTGATTCTGGACCCAGCAGGGAACCTCTACGGCACCACAAAAATGGGAGGTAAGTTCAACAACGGCGTCGTCTTCAAGCTAACGCCACAATCGAGCGGCAAATGGAAGGAAACGGTGCTGCACAACTTCACGGGTGGCAACGACGGAGGTCAGCCGCTGGGCGGTCTGGTCCAAGACCGCGCTGGCAATCTCTACGGCACTGCCTCGACCGGGGGCAAGTATGGTTATGGCGTTGCGTTCAAGCTGGTTCCGTGACCGCTCCATCGTTATTCAATTTGTTAGATGGCACGGCCACGGGCGCAGAGAACTCAGACGCCTAAGCTTCTGCCCCACTTCTCGCGCGACTTTGCGCGAGAAGTGGGGAGGTCGCGAATGGGCGGGCCAAAATAGATCAGCTAGATCTCCACGCTGTCACGGCACATGCGCTTTCATATAGGCCCGCAGGATAGCGTTGATACGAGTCTGGTACCCGCGCTCTTGCCGGAACCAGGCCAGCAAGTCGGCATCCAACCGCATGGTCACAACTGTCTTCCGGGTGGGCCACACCACCTGGGCGTCTTTCCAGAAGTCCTCATCCGTGGGGCGGACATCCGGGTCGGACGCAATTCCGCGGCGTATCTGGGCATCGCTCATGTGCTGCAGCTTGTTCCAGTCCGTGGCGCCGCGCTTAGCTTTCGATGTTTTCCCAGTAGGAGCGTCGTTCGTGCGGCTCCGCCCGCCACGCCGAGATGATGCGCCTTTCCTCATCGTTTTCATCCGTGTAAACCACGGTACTCTCTAGGCCGTTCACCACGCCAACCGAATAGACTCGGATTTCCCCGCAGTCGAAACGGTCGTCCATTTTCTCAACTGTCGGCCCGTCGAAGATACGCACCGCATCCTCGAAGGCGATCCCATGCCGGATGAGATTGCGGCTGTTCTTCTCTCTATCCCAACTGTAACGCATACACTGTATTTACACAATGTAAATATAGCAAGAACTTGTCACACATGCGCCTGGCCTGCGCCCGCAAGTCTCGGCGATCTCCGCGGAAGTTCTCAGCGGCCTCTGCGTTTTAAGATTTCTTCCCGGCTGAGCTATCTGTTCATTCTGCGATTCGCCCTGTACTTCTTCTCCCCAATAAGATATCGTATGTCAGTAGACATTAGCTCTTTGACAATCAGAGAATCCTGAAACGGGATGCCAATTTGGGACTCATGCCCGCTAACTCCTTATTCCAGAATATTTTGCGTGTAAGTCCTTATTCCTCAAAGATTTTGAGGGTAGTCTGGCTGTAACCCCATCATTCTAAAAGATCAGGGGGGAGGGGGGATACCCCTGAGACGCTTCGTCATTTCGGGAAAAGATCGAATACTGATGCGTCTCCACAATCCTCTTGAAGGCTGGACTTCGAGCCAGCAAAGGCTCCAGCAGAGGATTGTGGTAGAGCACAAACACCGGCCTGGGATGTTCCCGCAACGAATGCTCGAGGTTACTGACTAGCTTGGCCAATCCGGATTCAGGCAAAGGATTGAACAGATAAAGCACGGTCGGCTCCGGCGGAAAGGCGAACTCGCCGGCATCGGCCAACAGGCAGTCGATAGCGAAGCACTGCTGCGAATCGCTTTCGTACTTCTTGATATTTTCCTGCGCCACGCGATGCAATGCCGGCAGCAGTTCGATTCCCAGGACGCGCCGGAAGGGATAATCCGCGGCCAGCAGCAGGGCGCGTCCCTTGCCCGATCCGACATCGATGAAGGTAAATTCGCGAAAATCGACTTTCGGACTCGCTTGGATTAAGCTCGCGAGCATTTCGCGAAACAACGCTGGTTCGGTTGGTTGGTAAGGTGAATGGAAATGCCCCAACAAACGATCGCGCCAGCCAACGGTTGCGCCAGTCGTATCCACGCGGAAGTCCCAGTCATACTCGACATCGCCATAGCGTTGCCGCCGCCGTGCGGGAGTCGACTCGCGAACGAACTCCCACAGCATCGAGACGAAACGCTTCAACGTGGAAGGGAACCCATCGCGCGCGGAGTTCTCCTTCCACCAACGATGAAGGGTTGCAACAAGACTCGGTGCGCCAGCGGGTTTCGTTGCCATCGCAGACCATGGTAACGGGTCGTGAGCTACGCCAGCGCCTTTGACATTCTTACCAGATGACACGGCTGGTTTGCGTCCTGTTCCGAAGGAAAGGGAAGAGTCCCGCTTTCGACATAGCCGAGACGGCGATAAAACGCCGGCAAATCGGTGCGCAGATTCACGATGGTAAGATCCATAAAACCGCAGCCCGCAGCGCGACAGTACTCCTCGGCGGCCGCAACCAGGCGAGATCCGAGGCCGGAACGTTGCGATTCCGGATCGACCGCTAGCAGGCCAAAGTATCCGCGCTGGTCACGCAGTTCCACGTACACGCAGCCCGTGAGTATGCTGGCTTCTTCGGTGAGCAGAAACTTTCCTTTTTGCATCAAGGCGCGCACTTTTTCCGGATTAGTGCGTTCTGCGTCGATGAAGAAACGCTCCGGGCGGAAAGCGGCATTCACCAGCCGCGCAATGTTCTCGGCATCTTCGAGTTGCGCCGTGCGTGTATTCATGGGTTGAGTTTGCACGGGCGAGAACGCTCGCGCCTACACCATTTGGATGTTACTTCACGGGCGGTAGCTTCGGCACTCGGGGTGGAATGTAGCCGATCGCGGTTCCCTTTTCAATGAAGGGCAGGTCATCGGGAACTCGCACTTCGACGTGACCATCCGGCGTGAGCTTATAAGTGTGCCCCAGCGGATCGGTTGGAACGCCGCGCAACAAATCCGCCGCTTCCAAATCTGAAAAGCTCTGTGGGAGATGCCCCGTTTTTTCGTGGTAGTGCGATACCAGCCTTTCCAGTGTGGTGACGTCTTCATCCACCTGCAAAGCATTTAGGTGCGCTACCGCGTTGGATTTGACGTTGGGATCGAGGGTGGTTTGAAGCGTGGTTACCCACATCAGACGAGCCGTCTGGATGTTTCCCGCATGCTCTGCCATCTTGGCAGCCATGAGCGGCATGATTTGGTGAGAGTGTGGCACCTTGGCGCCACCCGCAAACGCCTTCTCGGCGTTGTCATAGTCTCCGAGTTCCAGGTAGTAAATGAAACCGAGATCGTAATAGAGGTGCCATTGGTTAGGATTGTTGCGGATCCCGAACTCCACCAGCTTAATGGCGCGTTGCGGTTGGTTGGCTCCCCCCGGAATCTTAGGAGCCAGGAAGTTCGCGCCATACTCGTAGGCCACTAGCAGGTGCGGATCGAGGGTGGTTGTGATTTCGAGCAGCGGGGCCAGCAAATCAAAATGTTCGGACCCTCGAACGAGCCTTTCTCCGAAATACTGCACGGCGCGGGTCCAGTACACGTCCGCGAGTAACCCGTCGTATCCGAGGCTCATGCGCTTGAGCAGAGTGGGCGAGGAGATGTAAAGCACTTCTTCGAGCGTAGCCCCGGTGCGCTGGCGATCGATGCTTCGCAGCAACAACACCGATGCCGTCAGGCAAATTATCAGCAGCGTGCTGGCGATCATTGTGATTCGACGCGACGGCTTCATTTCAGATTCCGGCGCTCGAAAATCAGCACCGCTCCGCAGAGAGCCACGGTGGCGTAGACCAGGGCATAAGCCGTGTTCGAGAGGATGAGTTGCCCTGGCACGGGTTGTTCGTGGGCCACCGAACTAATCACATTTAGCGCGGAGAAATTCGGGACCAGATAGGCTGCGCCTGTCGCCAGCCAGCGCACGACGCCTTTGGTCAGCCCGGCGAATCCGCGCAGATCTTCCGCGAAAGTGCCTATCACGAACAAGGCGAAAGCGAACACGGCCGAAAGCAACGGCGAAGAGAACGAGGAGAACAGCAGCGCCAAAGAAGTGATGATCAGGAACTGGAGGATGATGAAATACAATGCCACCAGGACCCAGCCATCAGTCGCCTGGAAGTGGCGCGAAACGTAAAACAACGCCGCGAATACTCCGAGCGCCATGCAGAACGCGTTGACCACCAGCGTCCCTGCCAGACCAAAGAACTTGCCGACAATGAACTCCCAGCGCTGAACCGGGCGCGACAGAACGGTATAGAGAGTGCGCTTGTCGATCTCTTTTGAGACCAGCCCGATGCCAATAAAAATGGCAATGACCACGCCAAACAACGAAACTGCCGTGAGGCCAAGGTTGATCACGACCAAGCGCTCGATTTCAATCGAAATCTGGCCGACCAGGATGGCCGCTCCCGACATCAGCAGTGCGAATGCAATCAGGTTATAGAGAACGCGATCTCGTACCGCTTCGCGAAATGTGTTGGATGCGATATGTACAATTCGTCCGCTCATTGCGTCACCCCCGCGACTGCCCTGGACGGTTGCAGTTTGCGCACGAAATATTCTTCCAGCGAGGTTCGGACGGGAATCAACGATACGATTCTTAACTGCTCGCGCCGCAATGCTTCAAGCGCGGCGTCCTGATTGCCTTCGAGAAGCACGGCGCGCACCGTGTCGCCGGTGACGTGGCAGTCCGCGCCCAACGCCTTCAGCGAAGCTGGCACTTTGTTTCCGTGCCAGATCAGTTCGATCTTTCCTTCAATGCTCGAGGTGAGATCGGCGACCGCACCCACGCTCTGGAGTTCACCCAAATGAATGATTGCCACACGATCGCAAAGCGCCTCGGCGTCGGAAAGGATGTGAGTTGAGAAGAACACTGTTTTGCCTTCGTGCTTCAATTCTTCCATCAAGTCACGCACTTCGCGGCGTCCCATGGGATCGAGCCCGGACATGGGTTCGTCAAAAAAAACAATCCGAGGATCGTGGAGGATGGCCTGCGCGATGCCCACCCGCTGCAGCATGCCTTTGGAGAACTTACGCAACTGGACCCGCATTACGTCCGGCAATCCTACCCGCTCGAGAACCTCGCGGACTTTCCGCTCACGTTCTTTGGGAGCTACTCCGGAAAGCTGCCCGTAGTAGTTGAGCAGTTCGCCGGCAGTCAGGTAATCATAGAAATATGGCTGCTCGGGGAGGAAGCCGATCTGCGCCTTCATGCGCGGATCGTTAATGTCCATGCCCAAAATCTTCGCCGATCCCGCGGTTGGGTAGACCAGGCCCATTAGCATCTTGAGTGTGGTGGTCTTTCCGGCTCCATTGGGGCCGAGAAAGCCGAAAATCTCTCCCTCCTCCACTCTGAGGTGCAATGGCTTTAATGCGCACTTCGGTTTCTTGCGCCAGAAACCTACGCTGTAGGTTTTTTCGAGACCGAGAATATCGATTGCGGTCATGGCTGTAGAGCGGAACTGCCTCCTTATCGGTAGGTAAGAAAATTATATGCAAAATCTGCTCTGACGCTAGAGGGCTCGCCATTTACCCGGTTACGAAAGTAAAAAGGCTGGAATTCATTGTCGGGTCGCTTCTGGATGTCCCGTTGGTTACCGCACGACGGACAGGGGGAGTGGTACGAAGGCGAGACAACGCGCCGAGACAAAGAAAAGGGAGCAACGGATTTCTCCGTCGCTCCCCGGCTTGTACCCTCCCCCAGGTACTTCGCCAAACTTCAAACTACTGCAACTGTGCGAACCCGTAGCAGGTCGCAGCTACGGTCGTCGGGGCACCATTCAGCGATGGGCTGAAGTGGATTACGCCATCTTCACTCGAGCAGAAGCCGCGCACGCCACTCTGGTTGAAGGCAGCAGCCGAGCCGCCGGCGGTGTAGCTTAGGTTCGGAGGAGCGCTGGCCGGGCCGATAGAAAAGTAGTAGCCGCTTTTCGCAGTGGCTATGGTTGAGGCCAGCGAAAGGGTGTTGTCAATCAAGCAAGCCGCGGTGACAACCGGGCCAGTGGCCGGACAGGTGGCAGCTCCCGGTCCGAGCGCCAGAATGCCCGCTGAAGGCGCGCCCGTCGAGTAGCCGTTCGCCGGGTAAGTGGAATAAAAGCTGACTTCAGCCGTGTTGAGGGTACGAATCGAGGCGGCCGCAGACGACTCGTTGGCCGAGATACGCGCACGCAACAGGTTCGGAATCGCGATAGCGGCGATGATAAGAATAATCGCCACCACGATAAGCAACTCAATCAGTGAAAAACCTTTCTGTTTCCGCATGTGTGTTCCCTTCTTCTCCGTTATCAGATGTGGTCTCAGTAGACCCAATTGCCGATTATGTTCGCA
>Ga0209415_10020376_pt1 | contig 10310 bp, 13 predicted proteins | sample PeaSoiSIISIP2007_FD_187696 | JGI IMG/M metagenome (GOLD analysis project Ga0209415, IMG submission 187696) | Peat soil microbial communities from Weissenstadt, Germany - SII-SIP-2007 (SPAdes) (version 2) | ecosystem: Environmental > Terrestrial > Soil > Wetlands > Peat | place: Germany...
GTAGCGCAGCGTGTGCCGCGTCAGGCCGGTACGCTCGGCCACCTCGGCGATCGTCAGTTCGGCGGACGTCATGCGCCCAGTCTCGCGGCTGGAGTGCGCTCGAAGTCAAACGCGGTCGGCTTCGGCTCGGGCGGGCGGGGTGAACGAGCGGGTACCAACGCTCGTTCGGAGTTTATCCTCTGAGGTGCGAGCTAGGCCCCTGACCTGGGGCTTTACAGTTCACGACTGTCAACAATACCGCTAGGGAGATATTCCTTTACGGGCGTCTTAGCGGGCGTCTGCGGGGAACGTAGGGGGGCGTGCCTCCGATCGGTATCAGCAACCGAGAGGAGGTGGTCGCAAGATGACCACGACAAAGCGAGCTGTCGAGATCCCGCCGCCGGGCCAGATCCTGGTGACCCCGGCCGAGGCGGGCGCCATGCTCGGCGGCTACGGAGAGAGCCACATCCGGCAGCTGATCCACGGGGCAAGATCCGGGCTGTCATGGCGGACGGCATGGGCCGCGGACGGCGCAAGGTGCTGCGCATCCGGCGGGCCGAGGTCGAGAGATTCGCCGCCAGCCTGGAGCGGGCGCCACGGCGCAAGCCCAAGACTGAGGACGCCGAGGTTAACGGCGACTCCGAAGGTATCAACAAGTGAGCGAACCGCCGGGCCAGCTACCCGGCGGCGGGGGCCGGGTGGTGTCGGCCCGGCCCCCCTCCAACGACACTGGAGGCGAGATGGCCAGTTCTGGCGCACGGTTCGTGCTGCTGATCATTGCCTCTATCAAGGATTCCCCGTCCGTCTCGGCCCTCGCCGAGCGCGCCGGGATGTCGCAAAGCACCGTTGAGGTCCATCTCGCCCAGCTCAAGCGAGAGGGCAACCTGGCTAACGACGCACGGCGGGGTCAGCGCCCGAGGTGGAGGCTAACCTCAGCAGGATCTGGGGAGGTGGAACAAACCAGCGTGAGGAGCGTTCCTACGGATACCCGGCCCCCCTCCGCTAATGAGTACGCGAAGGTGAGTAGCTGCCTGAGAGGCAAGATGCTGGCTACGACAGCCGCCTCGGTAAGCCTGGATTGCGCTGAGACCATCCGGCTGCTGCGGGAGAAGGTCGGGACGCTACGCCGCAGCGTCCGGCGCCAGCGTGGCGAGCTGGCCAGGCTGCGCCCTCTCGCTGATGCGGTAGGGCCGCTGAAGGCTGAGCTGGCCAGGCTGCGGTGCGACCAGGTGACCGCGGTAATGTCTGGCAACCTGGGCCACGGTCCCGCTGGCTGCCCCGGTCTGGCGGATGCCTGCCGCCCGGCGGGTGCTGGAGGAGCGGATCACCGCCTTGGAGGCCGAGGTCAGCGGGCTGCGGGCTGAGGTCCGGGCCGCCGGGGGCCGTGCCGATGCGCTGAGCAAGGAGGGCCACGCGCACGATAGCGGCAGGCTGCCTCGCTCGGTGTACCCTCCGGTACTCGGGTCGCTGCATGCTGGGCCCGGCGCGGTATCAGGAACCGAGGTGGGATATGGACGGCGCGACACGCGAGCCGCTGGTGCCCGAGGCGGAGGTCCGCCGCGACATGGCGGCCATCCTGCAGTGCGTCGGCAACCGTGACGGCGCGGGCTTCAAGTTCATCGTGGAGTCGAGCGCGGACCCGGGCTGGCTGGTCGGGCTAATGGCAGACATGCTGCTGGAACGGATCGAGCGGGACGGCGACCGGGAGCAGGTGCTGGCGGACTTGCTCGGCGACGCGGCCTAAGCTTGGCAGCATACACATACGATTCTGGCCATGGTCGGCGAGGAGCACTATCGGCTCCCGGAGCAGCTGCCTGGGCGCTGCGGCATCTGCGGGGCGCTCGCCCGGGAGGATGGCTTCGGCGTCACGGTGACCAGCCGCGATCACACCGGCTCCCTGCGGCTGTGCGCCTCGTGTGTCATGACCCAGACAGCCGCCGACGTGCTGGCCGAGGCCATCCGCCTGGACCAACGCCGCCGAGCCGCCTGGCAGGCAGAGCGTGAGGCCGAGGAGCTGGCCCGTGACCCTGGCCAATGCCGTTACTGGGTGGCCTGCATGGTGCCTGGCCAGTTCTTCGATGTCCCCGACGCGAGGTTCTGCACCCGGACGGCCGCGTATGAGGACGGCTACTGCACCCAGCACCACAAGATGCGTGAGGCGGAGCTGGAGCGGGACACGGCCGACGTGAAGGCCAGATAGGGGCGCTCGCCACGCACGATAGCGGCGCCGCTGAGGTTCACCGTGCTCTGTGACGACCCTGACTGACCTTCCCCGGCTGCCCGCCGCGTGGCTTCAGCGGCGCCGCCGGCCGCGGATCTGAGGCCGGCACATAGGCCAGGTTCACCCGCCGGTTGTCGAGGCCGTCGCCGTTCAGGTGAACGAGCTTGCGCCCCGGCGGGCAGGGACCCAGGAACGCCTCAGCCACCAGCTGGTGCATCCACTCCTGCTCCTCGCCCGGGCGTGACCGGTCGCGGTACTTCCTGACCGCAGCCCGGCAGGCGGCTTTCACGCCGCCATAGGCATCAGCACCGAACGCGCCTGTGAAGCCTCCGGCCGTGCCCGCCTCAATGATCTCGAACCAGTTGTCTCGGGGGTGCGGTGGCCGCGGTTCTACGAGCAGGCTTCCGGGCTCCTCAGTCCTTGCATCGTCCACGCACTAAGTCTGCCAGCCAGCTCAGCCGCTAGCGTGCAGCGACACCGGGCTGCTCGACGTGATCAGGGCCGGGACGAGGCCGAGCTGGGCGCCGGATAGCCGGTTCTCACGCACGATGGGAGCGATCCGCGTGCATCACGCGGCATGATGAGCTGGTGAGGGAACAGCCGGAACCGCCGCTCACCGGGACTTGCCCTGTATGCACCCGTCGGCTGCCGGTGACTGAGGACGGCACCCTGGAGCGCCACCCGGCCGGGAAGGCGGCCGAGGCCGCCGCCGGGATCGAGTGCCCCGGCCAGGTGCCCCTGCCGCGGAGCGTGAAACGGAAGCGGGAACCGCGGCCGGCTGACCGGACTACCCGGAGTGTCCGGGCGGTGAGCGGCGGCTCGGTCGAGTCCAGCCGACGCCGCCACTGACGGGCCAGATAGGCGCTATGACCAGCCCGAGCGCGGCATTCAGCCTGGTCAGCCGTATCGACCAAGGACATAGACGGCCCCGCCGTCCTCGTGCCAGGCTGTCGCTAGACGGCGAGACGAGCGGAGGCGAGCGATGGCCGGGACCCCATACAAGACGCCGGCGGACGTTTTCCGGGCAGACGTGGCAGTACTCCACGCGGCGTTTACCGCTCACACTGTGCACCACGGAGGTGCGGGAGGCTGCCCGGCTGACGGCCCCTGCGAGGTCCGGCGCGTGCTCCGCGAGGCGCTCGACACCGCCCGCGCTGAGCTAGCGCGCGAGGAGGCGTAGATCCGGGCCGGGCTGCCTTGCCCGGCGAGCAGCAGGCCAGATAGGCCGCCAGCCTCACGCACGATGGCGACCGGCACCGAGTTGGGCGGCGTGAGCTAGCTGCTCCCGTTCCGGTAGCCGCGCACCGCAAAGGCTGATTCGACCTCGGCCGCGGCGGCAGGCACATTCGTGAACCTGCGGATGGCTCCGTCCTGGTGCATCAGCGCCACTTCGCACCGCCGCCTCGGCAGCGGCTGGACGGACACCGCGGCGATGTCGGCCCGGAGCCAGTGCTGCTTTTTGAACGTCAGGTCCCGCACCGTGGGGCTGAAGCTGATGCCGCCATCGGCCACGGTGACCTTGGCGCCGCCACGGGCGTGAAAGACGTAGGGTCTCATGCCGGTAGGACGCCGTGACCCCGGACACGGTTTGCATTCAAATCCTCACCCGCCGCGATAGCTCCCGGCCGGTGCCCTTGAGCTGCCCTCGGTGTTCTTGGAAGTCCCGATTATCGCAGGGTTCCGGCTGGCTCCGTGGCCGGTCCGGGGGAGAAGGTGCAGGTCAGGTGGGCGATGTGAGATGACTGCGGTGCCGCGAGTGCGCTCGCGTCCGTCATGACCGGCGCCTCGGCCGTGACGCGCGCTGCGCCTGCTATCAGTGCCACAGCCGGGCCATCCTCGCCGACGCGGAGAAGTACAGCACGAACATGGTGCGGGAACTCGTGGCGCTGGTGATCCAGCGCGAGGTCAGCCGGGCCCTCTGGCGTCGTAAGGAGCCGGTCGGGCTGCACTGCCGCCGCTGTGGCCGGCCGGTGCTCTGGTCTGGCCGGGGCCGCCGCCGCAAGTGGTGCTCGGCGGGCTGCCGGAAGGCTATGCAGCGGCGCCGGGACAAAGAACGGTCAGCACGCGAGGCCGAGGCGGCGAGCTGGCTCGAGCTGCAGGGCCAGGTCAGCGCGGCCAGATCAGGCCAGGATGAGCCGCCAGCTGCCGGCCGGTATGACTGGGCATCGTGGCCGAGCTGAGGCCCAGCGGATCATCGACGCTCCAGGGTCCTGAGCTGGCCACGATCTGACCGGCGTGGCTCCCGTAGGGTGAGCATCGAGGAGCGGCCCGCCGAGGTCGCCGGGGCCCAGGCTCGCACCCTGACGGAGGACGACCTGGGCCGGGGCGGCGGCTGAAATGCCTGGCGTGTTCCGAGCCAACTGGCTGGCTGGCCAGACCTGACGGCCAGCGGAAGGCGGCCGGGTCAAGATCAGGTTTGTGTCGGACGCGGACTACAGCCGGGGCATCGACTGAGGGCTGCCTGCGATACGGCGAGCATGACAAGAGGTGTTGCGGCTAGCTGATGTCCTGGATCGGCGACGGCGGTGAGCCTGGGCCGCTGCCCGAGCACTGCCCGGTGGCCAGGCCGTTGGCGACCTGGTATGCCTGGCTGACCAGCCCGTTCTCCTGCTGGATGTCCGCGTTGGCCGTGGACACCGCCTGCCTGATCGCCCTCTGCGCGGCCGAGATCGCGGCCTGCGCGCCAGAGGGCGCGGCCAGGTTCATGTTCTGCAGACTTGTCAGGTCGTCCTGGAAGGTCCTGATGGCGCTGCGGTCGCTGTGTAGGTCGTTGGTGAGGGTGTCCAGGTCGGAAGACACAGTGTCGGCGTCCGAGGCCACGGTGTCGGCGTCCGAGGCCACGGTGTCGACGTTGGAGCAGTAGTCGCCCTGGCCGTTCCCGGCGTCGGCCTTCACCGTGCCGAGGTCGGTGCCGGTCTGCTTTACGTCGCTGGCCAGCTGGCCGAGGTCGGAGGTGAGCGAGATGCCCTGGACCGTGGCCAGGTCGCTATTGGCCTGCTGTTCCGCGTCGGCATTGTCGCTCGCCTGCGAGGCCTGCTGCTCCTGCTGGACAGCGCCGCTGTTTTCCGATTGCACCTGCTGCTGAAGCGCCTGGACGGCTGAGTTGAATGCGGACTGGCCCGCTGGGGTGAACGTGTCAGTGACCAGCGTGCCGCTGCTCGCGAGCACCTGCAAGGTCAGCTTGCCACTGGACAGGGTGCCGTACTTCGCCGAGCTGAGGCCGGAGATGTCAACGTTGCTGCCGTCGATCGTGACCACGATGGAGGACTGGCTAGACAACACTTGCTCGTCCGGCGCGGTGCCGGTCAGCGTGTCCGCGGTTAGCGTGCCGGTGCCGGTGGAGTCCCACTGAATGTAGTTCACCCAGCCCGAGCCGGTCGCGAGGTAGCTGTCGGCCGGGCCGACGTCGGGGCCGCTGGTCGAGGCGGCCTGGTCGGCGGCCGGATGGCTTGCGGTGCTGCCGCACGCAGCCAGGCCCAGCAAGGCTGCAGCTGCCCCGGCGGCGAGGAGGGTTCTGGTACTGCTCATCGGCTCCCTGTCCCTGATATGCCTAGCTTGCCTAAGAGTGCAGGGGTGCCGGTGGCGAAACCAGCATCCCCGCGTGTCTCAATTCGGCCGCAGTCAGCAGTGGTCACTTTAAGCTCCGCAGCTGGCCTTCCGCCCAGTCAGCCGCCTGGCACCCGCAAGGCATTCCGGTCATTCTCCAAAGCCGATCCTGACAAGCTGGTCGCATGGCGCGGTTTTGAATGTGGTGACCTGTGCTGGAATTATCGGGACAAGTACGACTATATGCCTATAAGAGCCAGCTTTCGCAGCGGATCACCGCGTTGTTGAGTTGTCCTGCGGCGGTTCGCGCAGCTGTTGGATAATCGCGGGGTGCCGCGGTCTATGGCCGGATGGTGGGGAGCTGTCCGGGGGCCGCCAGGGCGGGCTGCGAGATGGGGATGGGCTATCGGTTTAATCCACCGCCGAACTGGCCTGCGCCACCGCCAGGCTGGGTTCCTCCGCCGATCTGGCGGCCCTCTCCGGAATGGCCCGCACCTCCCCCGGGGTGGCAGCTGTGGATTGACGATATGGCACCGGCACAAGGACAGCCATCGTGGGGGGCTAGCCACCCGTCGGCAGGTTCCCCCCCAGTGGGCCAGCACGGCGGCCCGGCCTCTGGTTACAGAGTCCCCCAGATGCCGCCTCCTCGTAGCGCGCGCCGTAAGCCTCCGCGTAAGCGGAATGTTATCCTTGTTGCCATCGCAGCCTTTTCCCTAATTGGCGTCATAGCCAATGCTCTTGGCGGCGGGAAACATGCGAACACGGCAGTAAACGCGCCGATGGCTACGGCTACGGCTAGTCACCCGGAATCATCCGCCTCGCCGAATGCAACGGTGAAAGCCGAGACAGCCTGCGAGAAACGCGGGTTTGCTTCGGGTGACATCTATGTCCGGATGCTCAGCCCCGGAACCCAGTGGGCCGCACAGGAACTCGGCGGCGAGTGGGGCTGGGATCACGTCACCAACAGGTGCCTCACATCCGTACAATTTGCCATCGCGACCGCACCACTAAGCGCCGGTAACTGCACTCAGATCGGCTATAAAGCCGATAACCCTGGTTATGACCCGAACGCTACGGTGGCGGGCCCGTTGATGCGCGTAGCTGCACAGGCGGGTCCTGCTTGTCCGGCAGCGGCGCAATCTACGCCGGGCCGAACGGCGCCTACGCCGGGCCGGACGACGCCTGCGGCAGCAGCGCCTACGCCGGTCAAAACGACGCCAGCGGCAGCGCCCGTGACAACTGCTTCCTCAGCGCCAACTGGCTGCTACCCGCTCACTAATAGCGGAAACTGCTACGAACCCGGCGAATATTGCCGCAACGCTGATCACGGTATGTCGGGCGTGGCAGGAGACGGCGAAGCAATTACCTGCGAGGACAAGGACGGCTGGCGCTGGGAACCTGCCTAAACCCAAGGCGTTAAAGTCGGCTCGGGGGTGTGAGGTTTGCCGCGCTATTCGGGCCTGGCCTCTGGCCTGGCCCTCGCCCGTCAGGCCCGCAGGGTGGTCGGCGGTCGTAGGAAGGAGCCGGGATCTCGGCCACTCCTTGTCCTGGCTCTGGCGTTCGCACGGTGCTCATCCCATACCGCCGTTGCTCACGAGGAATCTGCCTTTCGGCTGCGCACGCGGTCGGCGGGCATCACCATTGGCGAGGTCGAGCGCGCCCCGCCAGACCAGCTGACCGAGGGCACCGGTAGTAGGGGCGGCAGCAGCCCATGCTGATGCCGCCCTCGTCCATGACGAGCTGGAGGTAAGTCTCCTCGGCCGTCCCGGCCGCACCGGCCGGGGCCTTGATATCGGTGGGGTGGGGTTAGCCTTGATTCCGGCTGCCCGGACGGGCCGGGAGCAGAAACTGGAGGTGCCAGACCATGGGTTTCAGCGAGGCCAGCATCCGCGAGAAGGCCAAGATCGAGCCGAGGCCGAGCGGCCTACTTATGACCATCGAGGTCTATGCCAGTTACGAGGGCTGGGTATCGGTGAACGACCGGCCGGTGACCGTCCGGGGAGACGAAGCTACCACCTGGTCGGCCGCCAACGTCATTGTCAGCGCCCACCTCGTCAACCTTGCCCGTGAGCTGGCCAAGCGGCGGAAGACGTGGGTTAAGCCGCCGCCGGGTACCAGCGTGCGCATCACTCCGGCAGGTACCGAGGTCCGCAGCACCTGGGTACGGCCGACCTAAAGGCCAACGTGACGCGGATGAGTGGCAGGCACGATAAAAGCCCCGGCCGGTTGGGGCCGGGGCCTTGCTAGTCGCTTTGGGTTACCGGGCTTGCGGCCCGGCCTCGTCCGGTGCCTTGAACCGGGCGTAGACCTTGATCTGGTCGCCGCCGTTCTTGGACGACTTGACCTCGTAGGCGCCGGCTGGCGCGAAGGCAGCGAGCTTGCCCTCGGTGATGGACTTCCGCAGACGGTAGGCCTGAGAGCCCGTGTTGACCGTGGTCAGGACCGCCCAGCGGCCCGGGTTCGCCTTCAGTTCGCCGGCCTCGGTCTCGAAGCGGTGCGGGTCGGCGGTGGCCCTGGCCGTGCTCGGCGGCTCCTCCCCCGTGAGGGTGCTAGGTGCGGTTGGCGTGTTGCGTGGCATTTGGTAGGTCCCCACCTTCCAATGTGAGCGGGCCGTTTCTGGCCAGCTGAGTTGAAACTGTAACATGAATGGACCGGCATTATGCCTGCTCAGACCAAACTATAGAACGTGTGGTCGACCGAGTTAGAGCGGTGGCGTCCCGCTCCCGGTCGCTCTGCTCGATGGCCTGGGCCAGGTACTCCGGGCTTGCCTCGTTGAGGAGGGGATGCGGCCTGGCGCACCAGGTAGCGCCTGGGTGAGTGGAGTTGGGGACGTACCAGACCTGCCAGCCGGGATAGCGGACCATGAGGTCGGCCTTGGTGGCGTCCAGTTGCTGTAGGTAACTAGCCATGTATCAACGATAACGCGGCATAGAGCGGTATGCAGCGTCACGCCGCGTTCTGGGTATCCCCGCAGGCCAGGGCCGCCCTACGATGCGTCATGTGGCAGATGACCTTGCCGGATGGGACCCGGACGCGGGCGGCCCTGCGTATGTCTATGCTCGGATGGCTGATCACATCGCGGCGAGGATCGAGGCCGGCGAACTGGCGCCGGGGTCGCGGCTCCCTGGTGAGCGCGAGCTGGCCGCCGAGTATCAGGTGGCACTGGGTACCGCGCGGCGGGCTGTCGAGGAGCTGCGGGAGCGCGGCCTGGTGGTGACGCTTCCGGCGAAGGGCACGTTCGTCAAGGGCTGAAGGCTAGCTACGAAAGAGCGCCCCCGGCGGGCGGTAAACCGGGGGCGCTCTTGGTTGGTGCTACCGGCTGGCGCGGTTGCGCAGCCAGTCCTGGCCGATCGCCAGCGCGCGCTCCTGCTCGGCCCCGGCGCCGTAGGTGGCCGGGATCTTGCCGGACCAGCCGCCCAGCGTCATGAGGGCCTTGATCGGCATGCCGTCCCGGTAGGCCCGGTCGGTGAACATGTGGCGGGTCATGTGGGCGTGCAGGTCCACTCCGGTCGCCTCGTCGATCTCGGTCAGGAGCTTGCCCAGATACACGTACGACAGCTGCCTGCCGCTCCTGGTGGCCACCCACAGCGGCGAGTCGGCGGTGTACTTGTCGGCGCGCAGCTTGAGGTACTTCCTGATGGCCAGCCGGGCCTGGTCGCCGAGCACCGACACCCGGCGCTTGCCGCCCTTGCCCCGGCGCATCAGCACCGTGTGCGAGTCGAGGTCGACGTCACCGACCTTGAGCGCATGCACCTCGGCGCGGCGCAGGCCCGAGTCGGCCATCAGCAGCAGGATGGCCCGGTTGCGGGCCGAGGTGACCGTGCGGCCGTCCCCGGCGGCCTTGAGCACCGCGGCCCACTCATCATCGGTCAGGACGTGAACGGTCTTGCTCGGGTGAGCCGGGGGCGCGGGCTTCTTGACGCCGTGAACCTGGGTTAGCTTGCACGAGTGCGAGCGGTAGATCTCCCGGTCCAGGCACTCGTCACAGTCGCGGACGGTGCCGGCGAAGAACCGGAAGAACACCCGGAGGTCCTTGTAGACGTTGAGTACGCCGCTGCCGGTGCGGGCCTCCTCCTGCAGGTTCATGTACTGCTGGACGTGACGCCGCTCCACCTGGGCCGGGTCGGTGATGCCGTGCTCGGCCTGCAGCCAGGAGGCGAAGTGCCTGAGCACCGACAGTCGGCTCTGGTTGGTCTGCCTGGCCTGGCGGGCGTAGGTGATCCTGAAGTCTTCCCAGGCCTCGGACCAGAAGACGCTCGGCGCGTCGTCCCAGTCGAGCGGGTGAGCCTTGGTAGTACCCGATGGGCGGGTGTGGGTGAGTGCGGGGATAGGCATGACGGGCGGCCGTCCTCTCCTTCTAGGGGTGACGGCTGCTGATACCGGCTGGGCGTGCTTCGTCTCGGGTGGGTAATGGTGGTCTGAGCGGTCACGGCGAGCCTCCTGGGGAGGTATGCCCAGGTCAGCGGCCCTATGCTCTAGGATCACATCTCGTTCGGGATAAAAATGGGTGTTACTGGTGGTACTCCTGGGCGCTCAGGGCTAGTTCCTTGGCTAGGTCGTCGGC
>Ga0209415_10020377_pt1 | contig 10310 bp, 9 predicted proteins | sample PeaSoiSIISIP2007_FD_187696 | JGI IMG/M metagenome (GOLD analysis project Ga0209415, IMG submission 187696) | Peat soil microbial communities from Weissenstadt, Germany - SII-SIP-2007 (SPAdes) (version 2) | ecosystem: Environmental > Terrestrial > Soil > Wetlands > Peat | place: Germany...
TTCACGTGCGTCCAGTCCGCTTCCAATTCCTCCGCCAAAATTGTCGACATCGAAGTCCGCACGCCCTGCCCCATCTCCGATCGCGCCACCCACAACGAAATCTCGCCCTGCGGATCGATTTGCAACCAAGCATTCGGCGCGAAATTCCCATTCGCATCCGCAGCTCCCGCGCGCCCCGGCAAATAAAATGCAATCACCAACCCCGCGCCAGTCACCGCCGAGCGGCGCAAAAATTCCCGCCGCCCGATCCCGCCGCGCGCCCAAGCGCTAAGCGACTTTCCCCCAAGATCCAACCGCTCCCGTTTCGTAAATGGCTGCGTCACAGCGCACCTCCCGCAACTGGGTTTTCGGTCGTAGGGGCGGGGCTTGCTCCGCCCGCCAACTTCGGCGTGCCGCTCCAGTCACCATGAAGTGCCGCGACCCCCGGCGTATTTGTCTCTCTCAATTCCGCCGCCATCTTCGCCGCCGCATGTATCGCCCGCCGAATCCGCGGATAAGTCCCGCACCGGCAAATATGCCCCGCAAGCGCCTCATCAATATCCGCATCGCTAGGATTCGGCGTCTTCTCCAACAACGCCGCGCAAGACATAATCATCCCTGCCTGGCAATACCCGCACTGCGACACCTGCGCCTCCAGCCAAGCCTTCTGCAAAGGATGCGATCCATCCGCCGAAAGCCCTTCGATGGTGCGAATCTTGCTGTCGCCCACAGTAGAAATCCGCATAGTGCAAGAGCGTTCCGCGACGCCGTCAATCTGCACGGTGCAAGACCCGCAATAAGCCTGCCCGCACCCAAATTTCGTCCCAGTAAGCTCCAGCGTATCCCGCAAAACCCAAAGCAAAGGCGTCTCCGGCGAAACATCCACACTCAAAATCTTCCCATTTACATTCAAGTTGTAAGCAGTCACGCTCGCACCTCCAGAGAATTCCGGACCAACGCAGAAGCTCAGCAACGCAACAACGCCAGCGATTCTACACGCCATAAACCAATCCCGCCACGCACCACTCTGGGTTCGTAGGGGCGCCGGCTTGCCGTGACGCAGAAGGACCCGCCACGCCGGTCGTTCGGCCGCGACCCTAGTCACCGCCTTTGAATTTTCCGTCGTAGGGGCGCCGGCTTGCTGCGCCCTCTTACGACCGCCGTATAAAACCAACGCTCCGGATCATCCGCGGCGTCCGACTCGCCCAACGTCCGCGCCGTCGCATTTTCCCATCTGAAATCTCAAATCTGAAATTTGAAATTTCTTCTCTCCCACCTGCAAATTACCCTTGACAACCCGCAAGGCAGGTCTTATATTTAACCAGTAGGTTAATTAAGCGCGAGGTTCAACACCATGCCACCCGATCATCTCAGCACCACCTTCGCCGCCCTGGCCGATCCCACCCGCCGCGCCATCCTCGCCCGCCTAATCTCCGGCGAAGCCTCCGTCACCGAACTCGCCGCCCCCTTCGACATGAGCATGCCCGCCGTCTCTAAACACCTCAAAGTTCTCGAGCGCGCCGGCCTAATCGCTCGCGGCCGCGAAGCCCAATGGCGCCCGTGCCGCCTCGAGGCCGCCCCGCTCAAGCAAGTCTCCGATTGGGTCGAAGAGTATCGAATCGTCTGGGAGCAGCGCCTGGATCGCCTCGCCGATTATTTGCACGATCTGAAAAAAAAGGAGAAGCAGCATGGCCGAAACAAAAAGAAGTCTCGTTGAAGACACTTCCGACCGCGAAATCGTCCTCACGCGCGTTCTCGATGCCCCACGCGAACTCGTCTGGCACGCGATCACCAGCCCCGAGCACGTCATAAAATGGTGGGGACCGATCGGCTTCACCACCACGATCGAAGAAATGGACGTGCGCCCGGGCGGCGTCTGGAAGCATGTCATGCACGGACCGGACGGCACCGATTATCCCACTCAGGCCATCTTCACCGAAGCTGTAGAACCCGAGCGGCTCTGCTTCTCTGTCGTTGGCGGCAAGAAAGGCGCAGACGCCGTGCACTTCGAATCTTTCTGGACGTTCGAAGCGCAAGGCCAGAAAACCAGGCTCACCTTACGCATGGTCTTCCCCACAGCCGCAGCGCGCGACCTCAACGTCAAAATCTACAAATCGATCGAGGGCGGGCAGCAGACTATCGCGCGCCTGGCAGATTATCTGCCGCAGATATCCTCGGAAGAGGCGCTCGAAAATATGAACTAAATCTAACGCCTGTTCTGGATGCGCCGCGCTCTCTCACTCAGGCGGCTCGCGCCGGGTGGCCGCGCCATGCCGCGAATGAGTCCCGTACGAGATGAAAGATGGTGTGCCGGTTCTGAGAGATCACCTTCAACCATGCCAAAACGCCCATTTGAGGAAAGTAGATTCCCCGGAAACACATGCGCGCGAGGAAAATATTTATGCGATAGCCCAGCGGCTCGTGATCGAGAGAATCGACAGCCTTTTCGATCGCCTCCGCACTGTACGAACTTGCCCATCCGTATTTCACCTCGGCATGAGCTTGCGCGATCGTCATCTTCAGCGGCGTGTGAGCCATCTCAAACGGAATGAATTCCTGCCAGTGTTGCGGCCGCGTCAATCGCCCCGCGGCCTCCAGCCTTTTGTAAAGCGGCGTCGCGGGCAGGGGCGTGAGTAACCCAAACACGGGCAGCCCCGGTGGCCAGGTGCGAATCTCCTGCAGTGTGCGCTCGGCAACCCCCGGCGTGTCGTTGTCCATTCCGAAAATGAAGGAAGTGATGGCGTAAACATTTCGCTGCGCCAGCCGCTCGAGCACCGCGGCATATTCACCCGGCTTGTTGAATCCTTTGTTCACGCTGGCAAGGTTGGCTGGGTCTATGGACTCCATGCCGATGAAAACCCACTTGCCGCCCGAGGCCGCAATGAGGTCCACGAGCTCCTCATCGCGCAAAAGATTGGCGCTAATCTGCGCCACCCAGTTCACTTGTGCGCCCGCGGCGATTATGTCGCGCAGCAGCGATTTCGTCCGCTTGATGTTGATCGCGAAATTATCGTCAATGAAGAAGACGGCTATCTGGCCACCCTCGCTTCGCGCGCGAGCTTTCAACAGCAGCAGCTCATCCACCACGCTCTGGTTTGTGCGAAACCGGATCGAGTCGCCGAAAAAACCGGTTACCGTGCAGAACTCGCAGCCATAAGGGCACCCGCGCCCTGACTCGACGGGTACAATCCGAAATGTCCCCCATCCAGCCCCAACTTTTTGGAGCATGCCCTTCGCGATCTTAGGAACCAGATTGAACTGCTTGAGGTTGATCGTGTCCCACGGAATTGCCGGATACGGCTGGAGAGTGGGTTTGTGTTCCTGGCCAAAGTCGTCCACCGGCGCGTAAAGATCCTTGAGCTTGCCGCGCGCCGCGTCCGCAACGATCTTGGGCCAGGTTTCATCGGCTTCACCGAGGGCCACCGCATCCGCATGACGCGGGCCGCCGCTTCGGCCCAGCGCTTCATCGGCCATTTCTGTTACGTGGGGTCCGCCCATCACCACCGGCACGCCCGTGACGCGCACAGCATCTGCGACGCGGTAGGCCTTCGCTATCATCCGCGTCATTGCCCCAATTCCTACCAGCCCGATTTTGTTTTCCCGCACGAATCGCGCCACGCCCTCTTCGTCCATTCGTTGTGCGTTGCCATCTATCAGCAGCACTTCATGGCCGGGCGGAGTCAGTGCCTGCAGGAGAAACATCCAAAGATGCGGCATGAAATTGCGGGTGACCCCATTGTCGGGGTTGTACAGCAGAATTCGCATCAGCTCTTCCCCACTTTGTCGCTTGCGTCTTCGATCCTGCGCGGGAGCAGCCGCGTTCCCAGGGGCCGTATTCGAGGGAGGGAAAAAACTCGAAATCTGGCGCAGAATATAACACAAGCTTGATTAACCTCAGCAAGTTAATCGCGCAAGATTCCTGGGCAGCAGCAATCCGCATCGCCCGCGACACACTTCAACGCAGCTCAGCAAAGTACGATAGCGCCGGCTGCCAGCCGGCGTTTTTGGTCCCCTACAAGCTCGGCGAAACCGGCGATAAGCTGCCGGTGCATTGACGGGAGCTTTCTAATTCCCGATTAGCGGAATCCATCCCAACTCCGTTACAATCCAATCCCCTAGAGGCCGAACAAAGGAGACCGCCATGGCTGCCACCTCGCAAATCACCGCTTCCACCATCGAGGCCGTCAAAGAAAAAGCCCGCCGCCTGAGCGTTTACTCGATGATGGCCACCACCGCCGCCGGCTCCGGTCATCCCACCTCGTGCATGTCCGCCGCAGAACTCGTCGCCGGCGTTTTCTTCTACGCCATGAAATTCGATCCCAAGAATCCGAATTCGAATGACGGCGATCGCTTCGTGCTCTCGAAAGGCCATGCCGCTCCGCTCCTCTACGCCGCTCTAGCCGAAGCCGGCGTCTTTCCCCTCTCGCGCCTGATGACTCTGCGCCAACTCACAAGCGAACTCGAAGGCCATCCCACGCCGCTAATCCCCGGCGTCGACGCCGCCACGGGCTCTCTCGGCCAAGGTCTTTCCGTCGGCGCAGGGCTAGCAGTGGGCGCGCGCCTGGATAAAAGCACCACACGCGTATACGTCCTCATGGGCGATGGCGAACTGGCCGAGGGCCAAGTCTGGGAAGCCGCCGCGTTCGCCGGCCACTACAATCTAGAAAATCTCACCGCCATCGCCGATATCAACGCCCTCGGCCAAAGCGATCCCACGATGTACGAACACAACATGGACGTCTATCGCCGCAAATTCGAATCCGAAGGATTCGATGTCCAGGTGATCGACGGCCACGACGTCACCGCCGTCCTAGCCGCTCTCGATCACGCCAAGTCAGTCGAAGATCGCCCGCAAGCCATCATCGCCCGCACCGAAAAAGGACACGGCGTCAGCTTCCTCCAAGGCAAGCAGCACTGGCACGGCAAAGCCCTCTCAAAAGATGAACTCGCCAAAGCCCTAGCCGAAATAGGCACCGTAGCTCCGATTCCGCCGGACGATGGCAAATCCTACGCGCGCAAATCCTTGCCAACGCCGCCCAATTTCCCCGCGCCGAACCCGCCGGACTACGCCGCCGGCACAACGATCGCCACGCGCGAAGCCTACGGCTACGCACTGAAGCGCCTCGGCGCCGTCAATCCGCAACTAGTAGCCCTCAGCGGCGACGTCAAGAACTCCACCTTCTCCGAAATCTTCCAGAATGCCTATCCAGAGCGCTTCTACCAAGGCTATATCGCCGAGCAAAACATGGTCAGCGCTGGTGTCGGCCTAGCTGCCCGCGGCAAAGTTCCGTTCCTGGACACCTTCGCCTGCTTCCTCTCCCGCGCGTACGATCAAGTCCGCATGGCCGCCATAAGTCGCAGCTACATAAAGCTTTGCGGCTCCCACTGCGGCGTCTCGATCGGCGAAGATGGCCCCTCGCAAATGGCCCTAGAAGACCTCGCCATGTTCCGCGCCGTCAACGGCTCCCTGGTCCTCTATCCCTCCGACGGCGTCTCCGCCGAGCGCCTCACCGAAGCCGCAGCCCGCGCCAACCAGATCTGCTACATCCGCACCTCGCGCCCGAAAACTCCAATTCTCTACTCGGTTGACGAGAAATTCCCCATTCCCGGCTTCAAAGTCCTGCGCCAAAGCCCAGCCGACAAAGCCACGGTCATAGGCGCAGGCGTCACCCTGCACGAAGCGCTGAAAGCCGCCGATCAATTGAAAGGGCAGGGAATCGCCGTCCGCGTGATCGATCTCTATTGCGTCAAGCCGTTAGACGGTGCAGCCATCGCCGCGCAACTCAGCGTCACCGGCGGAAAACTAATCACCGTAGAGGATCACTTCGAAGAAGGCGGCCTAGGCGAAGCCGTTATCACCGCGCTAGGCGACGTCGGCTCAGCGCCGGCAAGATCCATTCGCCTAGCCGTTCACGGCATGCCGCATTCCGGCAAGCCCGACGAACTGCTAGACAAATTCGGCATTTCCGCGCGCCACATCGCAGATGCAGTGCGCGACATAGTCTCGAAGTAGCGGAATCGTTGCAAGAAGCGAAGGGTGCCTCCGCCTAGGCGGACGCCGCTTTTGCGCGTGGGGGTTTTGAAAGAGCCCCAAACGAAGCAATCAGGTCTCGACAAAACTATGGCCGAAAAATTAGTTCTAGTAGGAATGTTTCCCGACACAGTGGTAATCGAGCCAGGCGATCAAATGGTCTGGCACTCGCTCTCAGGAAATCTCCGCATCGAATTCGACGCCAACCGCTCTCCATTCTCAAGCAACGTCTTCCAAGCCCCAACCGGCACGCGCCTAATGAGCGGCCCCCCGCGCACAGCCATCAACCCAGGCAGCTACAAATACAGAGTCTGGCTAAACGACCAACACGTAGCCGACGGCGAAATCGTAATCCGCGCGAAACAGCCGTAGACACACCCGTACACTACTCGAAATACAGGGGTTAGAAAGCGTTCGCAGCCGTGCGCGCCGCTACTTAATCTCCCGCCACCGCCGCCCGCGCCGTCTCTACAGCCTCCGCCAGCGCCCGCCGCACCGGTGCCAGCAACACCGCCGGCACAGACTTCTCCCGCGGCACTCCAAGCGCCGCAGTCTTCCGCGGAAATTCCGTCCGGCGATCCAGCCGCAATCCGATATCCACCAGCAAATCCTCGGCGAAATTCGGATCGTCGCTGCGCTCGCGGCCGAAGAACCACAGCCGCTCTTCATTCCGCTGCAAGAGCTGCAGCGCTTCCTCCAACCTCTTCATAGCCGTGTCGAACGTGGACGCGAGGAAATAGACTGGCAGCACCCAGCCCCTTCTCCCGAACGCGGCTCGTACGCGCACGGTGTATTTGCCGTTTTGATTTTTCTCGATAGCACAGCGATATTCGTTACCCGAGCCGTTCTGTTTGTTTGACATGTTCTTCCTCGAGTGTACGCCGTCAGTTTCCGGCGGAATTCTCCCAATCACGTGCATCCACGCGCTGCCGCTCATCCGAATGCGTCTGGTTGTGCTCGCGACTGGACTTGCTTCAAAACGTTACAGCTTGAAATTGCCGGGTTCGGGCTGTCAGGTGCTCTGCGCCTGCAAGTGCATGCGACTCAGCCCGACAATAAACTTGTCCTGGCCTGCAGCACGCCGCTGGTGACTCGAACGACGGTGGAGGGACCGTCATTTCTAAGAAATCCCGCAGCGACGGGTTGGGCGCTACAGACACTAATATTGTAGGCACACTTCGAGCCCCCCGGCAAGTATCCTGTGGAAAACTCTTATGTTGTTGGAATTAAAGGCTTTAGGCTCTCACGACTTGCCCGTCAGAAGCTTTAGGTTGGTCGCATCGATCACGATTTTGCCTTCACTCTTTAAGCGATCCTGCAGCGCCGTCTTGAACGCCTCATAAGCCGCTTGCTGCTTTGTTTGCAGCAATTGTTGCTGCAGCTGAGCCCTCTGCAAGAGCAACTCCTCCATTTTCGGCGTGTCGTGCGCGACGATGCGATAGACCACCCAATTCGCGGCGATGGGAACGGCCGCGCTGACTTCGTCAACCTTCATACTAAACGCCGCGTTGAACTGCGACGCCGCCCCGAGGTCGCTCACCTGTCCGACGCGTGCAAATGGCGCGCTCGTCTTCGTCTCAGCGCCGAGAGCCTTGGCAGCCTTGGCCAGCGGCTCGCCGGTCTTCGCGCGCTTGGCCAGATCTTCCGCCTTGGTGCGCGCCAGCTGCACGGAATTATCGCGGCGATAGTCGGCCAAAACTTTCTCGCGCACTTCCGCCAGCGTTCCCTGATGCGCCGCCTGAATGTCCTTCACGGAAATGATAGCCCAGCCGCGATCGAGCCGCAGCGGCGCGCTCACTTCGCCGGCCCGCAGTGAGGAAAGCGTCTGGTGCAAATCGGGCGAATTTCCCAGATCGCCGAGCGGGTCGGTAGCGGAAGCCACCGGCGTCGTGCCGGTCGTCAAATTGAACTTCTTCGCCAGGTCGTCAAGCGACTGCCGATTCGACTGCCGCACCGCCGCGGCCATCTGGTCGGAAACCTTGTTGGCCCCGGCATTTACCTTGGCATCGAGCACGGTAGGCTCGATCTCGCCACGCACCTCTTCGAAGCTCTTGGTGCGCGCCACTTCCTTCTCCAGCACCTTGATAATGTGGAAGCCGTACTGCGTCTTCACCAGGTTCGAAATCGCGCCAACTGGTTGAGAAAAGGCAGCTTGCTGGAATTCGGCCACCGTCTGGCCCTCGATAATCCAGCCGATATCCCCGCCCTTATCCTTCGACGTGTCCTCGGAATATTGCTTCGCCAGCGCCTCAAAATTCCCCCCGGACTTGGCCTTCTTCTGGACGTCTTCGGCCTTCTTCTGAATTTCGGCGACCTCGGCGTCGGTCTTACCCACGGTCTTGAAGAGAATGTGCTCCACGTGCACGCGATTCTGCACTTTAAACTGGTCAATGTTCTGCTGGTAGTAGGCGTGCAATTCCGCTTCGGTCGCTTTGGTCTGCTGCTTCAATTGATTCAGATCCAGCAGCGCGTAAGAGGCCGAGCGTTTCTCGCCCACCTGATAGCGGCCCATGTTTTTCGTGAAGTAAGCCTCAAGCTCAGCGTCCGTCGGATTGATCGTGGCCGCGAGATCCGTCGCCTTGAATACAGCGTACTCGATGGTGATTTTCTCGTTGCGGCGAACGTATTCCTGCGCGATTTCCGTATCCGAGACGGTCACGCCATCGGTGAGGATGTTGCGGAATTTTTCTTCGAGAAGCTGCTGGCGGACGAAATCCTCAAAATCCGTGACGGTCATTCCCGTGCGCGTCTCGACTTCCTGCGTATAGCGTTCTTTGCCCACCCAGGTATCGCCGTTGAAGGCCGTGGGAATATATTTCTTGATGCGCTCGGTCTGCTCTTCGGGCGTAACTTTCAGGCCCAGGCGCTGCGCCTCGAGCTCCAGCGCCTTCTCGTAAACCAACTGATCCACAACCTGCTGCGCGTACAAGCCCTTGAGCATCGGCGAAAGCGGCTGCCCGCGCAATTCGCGATTCAGCATATTCTCGACGTCGGTGCGCGTAATCTGCTCGTCGCCCACGCGCGCCACAGCATCCGGGCTAGTCGCCGTCGTCGACCCAGGCACCAACCCAGGCACCAAAGTAATCACCATGGCGAACGAGATCATGACGAGAATCACTCCCATCAAAATCTTCACGCCAGTCTTCCGCTGTTGAATAACGTCGAGCATGTCCAGTAAGCGCCCTCAGTATGCGCCCAAACCAGTGATTATAGGGCAGGTTCCGCCAACGCTCAACCGAATTGCGGGGCGGCAGTTATGGTTTCGCCGTCGTAGGGGCGCCACCGTTGCCGTATCCTCGTAGGGGCGCTGGCTTGCTGCGCCCGCCGATTGGCGTTTACCCAAACCCTGCGCCATTTACCTCCCACATATTTATCGCCGACGCACTTTCCCCCGCTCTCCGCCGTACGTATTCTCACGAATTGCCACCGACATTCTCGCCCCGCATAATCCGGCCGTGTACTCAAACCGCAAATCTATCCGCCTGCCGCACTACGACTATTCCCACCCCGGCATGTACTTCGTAACCATCTGCACCCACCAACGCGAACCCATCCTCGGCACAATCGACGCCGGTTACATGATCCCCACCGCCGCCGGCAAATTCGTCGAACAAACCTGGCACGATTTGCCCAATCGCTTCCCAAATCTCAAAACCGACAAATTCACACTCATGCCCAATCACGTGCACGCAATCCTGTTCCTCGAATCGCCGCAATCAAGCCCGGGCGGAGCAAGCCCCGCCCCTACGACCCGAATGTCTTTGGCCGCCGTCGTCTGCGCTTTCAAATCCCAATCCGCCATCGGCATCAATAAAATCCGCATGACGCCAAACCGCCAGGTCTGGCAACGCAACTATTTCGAACACATAATCCGCACGCCCCAAACCCTGGACGAACTCCGCCGCTACATCCAAGAAAACTCCACCAGATGGGCCACCGACGAAGAAAATCCAAAGCGAGTCGATCCGCTTCACGTTCCCCGTCGAATATCTCCCCTCTCTTCGTAGGGGCGGGGCTTGCTCCGCCCGCCGATTGCCGCGTGCCGTAACCGTGTGCCACGTACCTCGTGCACAATCATCGCGCGCGCATTTCCACCTCTCTCGTTTTTCGCCAATTTGCCGTCTTTCGCCGTTTTCCCCGTAGGAGCGCCAGTCAATCGCCGTGAGTTTGCACGACAATCGACGCGCCCGCACTTCGGCCCCCGTTTCTCACTGTATTCTCTCTCATTTTTCTGTTGACATATCCGTTAATGTATGTCAATCTTTCTCCGGCTCCATCGAAGAGCCGCGACAAAATTTGT
>Ga0209415_10020378_pt1 | contig 10309 bp, 4 predicted proteins | sample PeaSoiSIISIP2007_FD_187696 | JGI IMG/M metagenome (GOLD analysis project Ga0209415, IMG submission 187696) | Peat soil microbial communities from Weissenstadt, Germany - SII-SIP-2007 (SPAdes) (version 2) | ecosystem: Environmental > Terrestrial > Soil > Wetlands > Peat | place: Germany...
GACAATAAACAACGGGCTCTCGGCCGCGGCCTCCTCTTCGTATGCCTACACCTCTGCGACGTACGGACTCACGGCACGCATACTGGACTTTTACGGGAACATGCCGACGGCCACATCGACGCACAACGCAGGTTTTGGTTACGTTCATGACACCCCGAACGGCCCGGCGGTGATGTGGACTGTCGATGACAATACAGGCGGGTTTGGTTGCGGCTCGACGAGCGACTGCCTTCAAACTGGCACCAGCGCATCTCTGTACTCCTATCTTACCTCTCTCACTACAACAGGAACACAAGTCTACAGCATCTACTGGGGGAGCAGTTCGAGCGCCACCGCATACTATGCTTATTCTAATTCTGGCTCTTCCTATTCGAACATCCCATCCGCCGCACTCAGCCTAGGGATATACAACGCGCAAGGAAGCCAAGCAACGCTAGGGCCGTTCAACTGGCTTCGCGATAGAGTCTATCCTCCCAGCGGAGTCATGCCCTCGACGTCTTCGGGCAGCCTGACCTCGGGCACGGGCTCACCCACCTCTATCGCCGACACTCTGGGCGACTCGTTCACGCTCGGCGTGTCGCAGTCGGCCGTCAGCGGCTCCACCGCCTACGAGTCGTCCATCTGGTACGCCACAGCGTCGAGCTCGGGCTCAGACACGATAACGGCGACCTTCACAGCAGCAATAGCGGGCTCGGTGTCGATATACGAGATCGCCGGTTACTCGACCGCGGGCGTGCTCTCCTCGAGCAGCAGTTCGACCGGAGGGTCAACTTCCGCTAGCGTGGGCTCCTTCACGCCCAACTCTAACTCGTTCGCAGTAGGGAACGTAGAGACGGGCTCGAGCTTGACGAAGTACACGGTCGGGGCCGGCTACACCACCGTCGCCAGCGGGGCCGGCGGTTGTGACGCGAGCGACGCCTCCCAGGGATGCAACGAGTATGAAACGGGGCTCGGCTCGGCGACCACCACGCCTTTCACACTTAGCGCCTCGACACCCTGGGTGGATGTGGCCATGTCCTTCACGCCCTTGACCGCCAGCACTTACTATTCCTACATGTGGTACGCGACCGTGGCGAGTTCAGGCGCAGACACGGTAACCGCGGCGTTCGGCTCTGCGGTCGCGGGCTCGGTCTCGATATACGAGGTCAGCGGGGTGACCGCGACGGGGCTCCTCACTTCGACCAGCAGCTCGTCAGCGAGCCAGGCCGGCACGTCAGTCACATCGATGACGCCAGGCGCGGGCTCCGTGGTCCTCGGGAACGCAGAGACGACCTCCACCACGTACACGGCCGGCAGCGGGTACACCCTGTCTGGAAGCTGCAGCCCGGTCACAGGGTGCGGAGAATACCAGACGGGCGTAGGCTCTGCGACGACAGTCCCGATCTCCATCAGCCCGTCCGCCCCGTGGGTCGAGGCAGCCCTGGCCTTCGCCCCGATAGTCACCACCTACTACTCCTACATCTGGTACGCCACTGTAGGGACCGCCGGGGCAGACACGATAACCGCGGCCTTCGGCACGACGGTGGCTGGCTCTGTCTCGATCTACGAGCTCAACGGCTTCACCACTTCGGGCGCACTGTCGTCCACGGGGATCTCCTCCTCGGGTTCGACCACCTCTGCGGTCTCCTCCTTCACTCCGCCCAGCGATTCGTTCACGGTCGGCAACACGGAGGGCGCTTCGGGGTCGACCACGTATACCGCGACATCGGGCTTTACTCTCGTCGGTACCTGCAACTCTGTCGGCGGGTGCAGCGAGTATAACGCTGGCGGTGGAGGCTCATCATCGACCGTCCCGCTGACCCTCGGCAGCTCGACCGGATGGGTAGAATCCGCGATGTCGTTCAGCACGCCGTTCAACCCCCAAAGCGGGATTCAGGTCGGCGGCTACCCGACGATGGGAGTGCCGAGCGGCGCGTCCCTGGTGTGGGAGGTGACGTTCACCAACGTAGACCCGCTGCACAGGGCGATCACAATCTGGCCGCAGACCGAGATGGCCATAGGCTCCGCCGAGTTCGACGGATTTGACATCGACTACACGCAGGCCCACTACTACATCATAGACGGCCTGAACGCGGGCTCTACGACAGTCAACGCGTACACCTCGACGACAGGTCACTTCTTCACCCTCGCTTACAACATCCCGACCACCCTCTACTTCGCGGCGACGGCAGCCCTCGGCTCCACGACGCAGGCGTTCGGCACCAACGTCCTGACCCCGTTCGAGGCGTACTTCGCTCTTACCGGGATATTCAGCGACGGGACACTCTTCGGGGAGACCATCCCCTATCCTTACGGGATAATCACCCAGGCTAACGCGTACACCACGCCGACGGCGGGCGCGACGGCGGCGACCGTCACCGTGAGCTGCACGTCCCCGTGCCACTTCACCGCCGGCGCCAACGCGATGGTGGGGTGGATAAACTCGGCAGGCCAGTTGACCCAGCTGACCACGTTCACGATGAGCGGGTCCGGGAACATCCCCGCGGGCGTAACGTTCCAGGTACCCAGCGCCGCCGCCGGATACTACACGATCGAGGTCACCGACTACATAAACTCGGTCTTCATGACGTTCCAGCACACGTAGCGAGGACGCCCGAGCGACGAGTGACCAGAGATGAAAATGGGGCGCAGGAGAGGGATAGCGGGTATCGTCGCGACAGTCATAATCTTCGCGATTCTATTCACGGTCGGGACGTCGTATTTCATCTTCGAGAACTCGCAGAACGCGAGCTACGTCCAAGACCTCCTCTCCGCGACGAACAAGGCGCAGGCAAGCCTCACCGAGAGCCTCTCCGTTACCACGCTCCTCGAGACGAACGGAGACGTGGGGTTCTTCGCCAACAACACCTCTTCGGCGACGGTCAACATGACGGCGGTCCTCGTGGTCTCGTCCACCGGCACTCTGCTGAAGTGCGCGGGAGTCGGCTTCCCCGGCTCGGCGGGGTGCTCCAACACGACCCCGACCCTTTGGGTCATCATCAACTCGGGCAAGGGCTCTCCCACCATTGACACCGGATACCTCTACGTCGCCAGCACGACCGACACCCTAAAAGTGCTGACCCACAGCGGAAAGGTCTATTCTCAAACCTACCCGGAGCCGGCGTCGCAAACGGGGTCCACCCAATCGGTGTCTGTCAGCCTGAACAACCTGAAGTGGGTCCAGCTCATCCCCCAGGCCTCCTCGCTGGTGCAGAAGAAGTACCTCTCCAACTGCAACGCCGCGAACTGCGCGTTGGCATACACCTCCAGTGTCACCGCGGGCAACATCCTGGTAGACGGCATAGGCTGGGCCGCCCACAGCCCTCCCTCGACGCCCACCGACACGCTCGGCGACTCGTTCACGCTAGGCGCCTCTCAGTCCGTCGCCGTGTCATCCTCGCCCGCGCTGGTCCAAGACAAGTACACCTCCAACTGCAACGCAGCGTCGTGCGGGCTGGCGTTCACGTCGAACGTCGGCCAGGGCAACACCCTTGTCTACGCCGTGGGATGGGCAAACCAGAGCCCTCCCTCCGCCCCCACAGACACTCGCGGCGACTCGTTCACGCTCGGCGCGTCGCAATCGGTCACGGTCAATCCCATCTCGCCCTCATTGGTCCAGCACAGGTACTTGGCGAACTGCAGCTCGGCGACGTGCGCGCTGGCATACACATCCTCGGTCACCGCTGGCAACACGCTGATCGGCGCCCTCGGTTGGCCCAGCGCACAGCTTTACAACGTCGTCCCCGTCACCGTCACAAACAACCAAGGGTCTTCGACCCCCTCTGTCTTTCAGCAGATGGTGACGTGGGACCCTGCTACCTATTCGGCCTACGAAGCTACGAACCTTGGTAACGTCCGGTTCTGCTCCGACAGCCAATGCGTCACACCACTCAACGCCTGGCTAGAATCGTGTTCAAGCACCTGCAGCACGAACGGGTCGAGCTCCACCTCCGCCACGGCATGGGTGAAGCTGACGTCGGCGATCGCCGGGAGCGGGGGCACCCTCACGATATACATGGTCTTCGAGGCCGCTTCGGCGAACTTTGACGGCAATCACTGGGGAGAGGCGCCCCAGCTGTCCGGGACGTACGCGCAGTACGACAACGGGGCGAACGTCTTCACCGCGTACTTCAACGGAAACACCGCGACCTCGAGCTTTTCTGTGTTCAGCGGGTATTCGCTATCGAAGGCATCGGGCATATCTGGGCCTGGAGGAGCGACGATCAACGCAATAGAAGCTACGGGCTACAACGCGAACAACCCGGTCTTCTCTTTCAACACGGCGATGAGCAACGTTGGCCTGATAACTGAATCAAGCTTCTCCTCCCCCGGTTCGGTCAGTCCTGGCACGGACACCGGCGTCGTGGGGCTCGTAAACAACGCGGCTGCATCGAGCGTGAACAACGCGGTCAGCGCAGACATGGGATACAACAATGTCTACTTTGACCAAGACTACGAGAGCGGTGGCACGGTGACCACAGACGTGAACCCCCAGGGCGCGGCCACTTCGAGCTGGGTGTACGCCACCCTGACGTACGCGGGCTCAGCCGCATCGTCGTGGAGCGCATACATAGCCCCGCAGTTCTACTCGGCGACGGGAGGGTACTCCGGCACGGTCTCGAGCAACCCGCTGAGCTCCGCGACCAACCTCTACCTCGGTCAGATAAGCGCCACGACCAACACCTACGCCTTGACCATCTACTACAACTTCGACCGCGCGAGGGCGTATCCGCCGAGCGGCATCATGCCCTCGACCTCATTCGGAAGCCTGTCGGCGGGAAACGGGGCGCCGACCCTGAGCGACACGCTCGGCGACTCGTTCACGCTCGGCGCGTCGCAATCGGTCGCCGGGAGCGCTGCCACGCCCTCGGTCGTTCAGCACAACTACGCCTCTAACTGCAACTCCTCTTCGTGTGGTGTGGCCTATTCGTCTTCGGTCACCGCTGGGAACACGCTGGTCTATGGCCTGGGATGGTATGGCCAGAGCCCCCCCTCCGCCCCCACAGACACGAGAGGGGACTCTTTCACCCTGGGGGCCTCAAACTCCGTGCAGGTCGGCTCTGCGGGCTCGCTGGCGCTCGACGGCTCGGCCAGCGGGACGAGCGCCACCGCGACGGCCACAACTGGCACGCTCACCACCTCAGGCACGAGCGACGTCATAATCGTGAATGCCGGGACCTCCGTCTCCGGCACGACCGTTTCTTCGGTCACCGCCACCGGGCTAACGTTCCATCACCGCGTCTCCGTTTCGCTCGCCTCGGTCGATGAAGAGGAAGAGTGGTATGCGACCACCACATCGACGTTCAGCGGAACGATCTCGGTGACCTGGTCGGCGGCGGGGAACAACGTCGTGGAAGCGTTCGGAATAAGCGGAGCCAACACCGCCAGTCCGTTCGACGCCCAGTCAGGCAACCCCGTGACTGCTACGGGCAGCGGCTCGAACCCGACCGCTTCTATCACGACGAGCAACGCGAACGACTTCGTCTTCGGTCTGACGGAAGACGCACGCACCTCCAGTTCCACCTGCCGAACCATCTCGTCCGCGACGGGGACCAACATCAATGAGCAGAACAGCGGGGCCACGACTCCTTGCGACGGAGTAGGCGGGGAATACGTCGTGGAATCGACGACCCAGAGCGGTCTCGCAGTTTCCTTCTCGCTGAGCTCCACGTCGACTACTCAGTGGACAGAAATAGCAGACGCGGTGCAGGCTTCGACCCCGACCATCTACTATTCGTACGTCTGGTACGCGACCGCGGTGAGCTCGGGTGCGGACACCGTTACCACCAGCTTCGGCTCCTCGGTGACGGGCTCGGTCTCGGTGTACGAACTCAGCGGAGTGACGCCCTCGTACACGTCCGCAGGCGGCTCGTCGACGGGCACAAACACCGCTTCGGTCGCGTCGTTCACTCCGAGCTCCAACTCCGTAGTGATCGGCAACGCCGAGACAACCTCGGCGACGTTCACCAGCGGCGGGAGCTATTCGCTCGTCGGGACCTGCAGCGCTGTCTTCGGGTGCAACGAGTATGCGACCGGGATGTCCAGCGCCACCACTGTCTCCTTCAGCCTCGGAACGTCCGTCCCGTGGGTGGAGGTGGCGCTGTCGTTCGCGCCGGCGGTCCCCACCTACTACTCATACGTCTGGTACGCCACCGCCTCGAGCTCGGGCGCGGACACGATAACCGCGACCTTCGGCTCCTGGGTGGCCGGCTCGGTGTCTGTCTACGAGATCGCCGGGTACTCTACCTCGGGTACGCTGTCCTCGACCAGTAGCTCTTCCGGTTCGACCGCCGCCAGCGTGGGCTCTTTCACCCCCGGCTCGAACTCGTTTGTCGTCGGGAACGTCGAGACTGGCTCTAGCTCCACCAGGTACACGGTCGGGGCGGGCTACACCACCGTCGCCAGCGGGGCCGGCGGTTGTGACGCGAGCGACGCCGCTCAGGGGTGCAACGAGTATGAATCGGGGCTCGGCTCGGCGACCACCACGCCTTTCACGCTCAGCGCCTCCACCCAGTGGGCGGATGCGGCCTTGTCCTTCACCCCCCTGGGCGCCAACACATACTATTCCTACATGTGGTACACCACCGCGGCGAGCTCCGGCGCAGACACGATAACGGCCTCGTTTTCGCAGGCGGTCGCGGGCTCGGTCTCGATATACGAGGTCAGCGGGGTGACCGCGACGGGGCTCCTGAGCCAGACGAGGAGTTCGTCCGCGAGCCAGGGGGCAACCGCGGTCACCTCGATGACCCCGACCGCAGGCTCAGTGGTCATCGGCAACTCGGAGACTACCTCCGCCACCTATACGGCGGGCAGTGGGTACACGCTCTCGGGCAGTTGTAGCTCGGTAACAGGGTGCGGGGAATACCAGACAGGCGTCGGCTCGGCCACGACCGTCCCGATGTCCATCAGCCCATCAGCCCCCTGGGTCGAGGCCGCGCTGGCGTTCGCGCCCACGGTCACCACCTACTATTCATACATCTGGTACGCCACTGCGGGGACCTCCGGGGCAGACACGATCACCGCGGCATTCGGCACCACCGTGGCGGGCTCGGTATCGATATACGAGCTCACCGGGTTCACGACGTCGGGGCTCCAGTCGTCGACCGGCAGTTCCCCATCGGGCTCCACCACGTCGGCGGTCTCCTCCTATACTCCGCTTACCAACACGTTCACCGTCGGTAACACGGAGGGCGCCTCAGGCTCGACTACCTACACGGCAACCACAGGCTTCACGCTCGTGGGTAGCTGCAACTCGGTCGGAGGGTGCAGCGAATACAACGCTGGCGGAGGGGGCTCGGCGACGACCGTCCCGACGACGTTGGGCAGCTCGACGCCCTGGGTCGAGTCCGCGCTGTCCTTTGACACGCCTTTCAACCCGCAGAGCGGGATACAGGTCGGCGGCTATCCCACGATGGGAGTGGCGAGCGGCGCCCAGCTCGCATGGGAGGTGACGTTCACGAACGTAGACTCTCAGCATCGAACCATCACAGTCTGGCCGCAGACGGAGCTGTCGATAGGGTCTGAAGAATACAACGGGTACGACACAAGCTACACGGAAGCCCACTATTACATCATCGACAGCCTCAATCCGGGCTCGGCGACCGTGGTCCCGTACACCCAGACGTCTAGCCAATTCCTTACTTTGGCCTACGACGTCCCGACCACCCTCTACTTCGCTGCCACGGTGGCGCTGGGCTCCACGACCCAGGCGTTCGGCACCAGCGTGCTTCAGCCCTTCGAGGCGTACTTCGCCCTCACCGGGATATTCAGCGACGGGACGCTCTTCGGGGAGACTATCCCGTACCCGTACGGGATAATAACGCAGTCGAACGCCTACACCACCCCTACCGCCGGCGCGACCGGGGCGACCGTGACCGTCAGCTGCACGTCGCCCTGCCACTTCAACGCCAATGCCCAGGCCGCGGTCCTGTGGATAAACTCGGCAGGGCAGGCGACACAGCTGACCACGTTCACGACGAACGGGTCCGGGAACGTCCCTTCGGGCGTAACCTTCCATGTCCCCAACGCCGCTGCGGGCTACTACACGCTCGAGGTCACAGACTATACGAACTCGGTCTTCATGACGTTCCAGCACACCTAGTGCACGCTTGGATCCGCGCCCCGGCGCCGCAGCCGCCGTGCTCGCACTCGTCACGCATCTTCGGCATTCTGACCAGCATGGACCACGGCTGTCAGCAGTGACGGACAATCTCGTCGTCGACTACCGCGCGCGGCGTGCCAAAAATGAACTCCGAATCCAGCTCTTGCCTCCACACGGATTCCACAATCCCGCGGAATCGCCGTCGATTCTTCGGCTAGAATCCAGAAGTAGAGCTGGCGCGCTCATCACTGACGTCAGAAACATGAGCGACGGAAAAAACACGGCGGACGGGAGCATCGGCGGAAGCATGAACGGAAGGAAGGCTTACTCGGTCAACGTCCAGGTAAAGGCGCACTCCAGCACGAGCTGCTCCTTCTGCTGGTTCGTCCTCGCCCTCTATCCTACGCTGAAGTGCATGACTGAGAGGGACAGCACGACGTTCAAGGCGCACCTCGAGAAGGCGCACGGGCTGAAAGAGGAGATACAGCCGTGACGGACGTAGTCCTCGGCTCGGCCCGGACCACTATAACAGCGGACTGAATTTCTGCTCCACTCGCTTTATTAGGCCAATTCATGCGAAAGTTAGAAGAATCATAAGGAAAGGTCAAAAATATTGTCACACAACCCCGGTCACGACAGCCCAGCCATGATGCTTCTCGCATCCAAGGCTGAGCCCTCGACCGCGGAAGGGGGCAGTTAGCAATGCTCCCCTGGTACATCCCGGTCGGAGCGGAGCTGGGGACGACCATGCTGGCGTTCATAGTCGCCTACGCAGGGGTCAAGGCGTACGGCAAGGAGCGCGCCGCGTACTTCTTGGCCGGCTCGGTCCTCTGGACCTCCATAATCGAGAACCTCGGCGTGATCGACAAATCATACACCTACTATACCTACGCGGGCCTGTTCGGCCCTCACTATGCTGGCTACTTCTTCTGGGTTGGCCAGGTACCGCTGTGGATCGAGCTGGGCTGGGTCGTCGTAGCGCTTTCCCTCTTCGTCCTGTTTCACGACGTCATCCTTCCTGGCAGGAGCCCGTTCCTCCAGGCCGCTGCGGCCGGGCTGTTCGCCGTCAACATCGACCTGGTGATCGACCCCGTCGCTGTCGCGAACAACCTCTGGCAGTGGATCAACCCGTCCGTATACATACTCGGGGTCCCCATCTACAACTTCGTGGGCTGGTTCTGCCTCATCTTCTTCTACGACCTCCTCTTCAACTTCACCATCCTCCAGAGCAAGCCGGTGGCGGTGCTGGGCAGGATAGAGGGGCTGGTCCTCAAGGACCGCTACACCTCCGGCGCCAAGCCGGCCAGGTTCGCGTTCAGGCTCGTGGTGACGATCTTGGCCGTCGCGGTGCTGTTGACGATAATCGCCGACGTCCTGGTCGCCGTGGCCAAAGCGGGAGGGGTGGCCTGATGGGGACGGAGACGCTGACTTCCGAGCAAAGAAAGGGTGTCATCACGAGCATCCTCGTCGTGATGCTGGTCCTGTTCCTCTTCGGTGTAATCTTGGTCGCGGGCCGTCCCATAATGTACTTTGGCACGGAGACTTCCAGCGTGGCGTACGTGGTCGCCATCTACGCTCCGGTCGTGGCGATCTGCATCCTCGCGTACAGGCGCCTGTCCTGAGGCAGAGACGCGGGGCCTACCACTAGCATCATTAAATAATGCCACGCATTCCGCGGCGCAACTCGTTGAAATGCGACTTTTGCGGGAGGGACGAGGACCTTCCGTTCACTTGCAACTATTGCGGCGGGACTTTCTGCGGCGAGCATCGCCTGCCGGAGGCCCACGCCTGCAGAGGGGACCTTACCCGGAGGATAGTCGCCAACCCGGCCACCACGCGCTCGTGGGACAGCTCAGTGTACTCTGGCACATCGCCGGGAAGCCGGGGCAGCCCCTACCTCTTTTCACAGAAGGAGGTCAGGGACATCCTGATCGCCTGGGCGGCGCTCGCGCTCGCGTTCACGATCGCCTACAGCGGCGGCCTGGCAAGCGGAGCTTCGATATTCGCGGGAGAGAGCTTCCCGCAGCTGTTCGTGATCTCGTTCATCGCGGTCGGAAGCGGCTTCGTCCTCCACGAACTCATGCACAAGTTCACCGCGGAGAGGTACGGCTACTGGGCTGAATTCCGGATGTGGGTCATGGGGATCGTCCTTGCCCTCATCACCTCCACGCTTGGGTTCATCTTCGCGGCTCCGGGCGCGACCTATATCCAAGGTAACAACGTCACCGA
>Ga0209415_10020380_pt1 | contig 10307 bp, 8 predicted proteins | sample PeaSoiSIISIP2007_FD_187696 | JGI IMG/M metagenome (GOLD analysis project Ga0209415, IMG submission 187696) | Peat soil microbial communities from Weissenstadt, Germany - SII-SIP-2007 (SPAdes) (version 2) | ecosystem: Environmental > Terrestrial > Soil > Wetlands > Peat | place: Germany...
TACAGGTTGGGGCAGGCCGTTACCAGGCTGGTAAATGGCTCAGGGCCCCACCAGATGTGCTCGTACATGTCGTCTGTGCCGACGACGATCCGCGGGTGGCGGGCGAGCACGGCCCCGAGCGCTTGCAGCTCGGCCTTGGTGTAGGCGGCGCCCGTCGGGTTAGAAGGGCTGTTCAGGATCACGAGCCGCGTCCTCGCGGTGATCGCGGCCTCGAGCTGCGCGGCAGTTATCTTGTAACCCTGGTTCGCGCCCGCATTAATGATCACCGGCACGCCATCGGCGAGCAGCACGATGTCCGGGTACGAGACCCAGTACGGGGCCGGGATCACGACTTCATCACCCGGGTCGACGACCGCAAAGACCAGGTTGAAGATCGTGTGCTTGGCGCCGGCCGAAACCAGCACCTGCGGCCGGGTGTAGTTGAGGCCATTGTCGCGTCTGAACTTGGCGATAATGGCGTCCTTGAGCTCGGGCGTGCCGTCGACGTTGGTATAGCGGGTGAAGCCGCTCCTGATCGCGGCGATGGCGGCGTCGGCGATGTGGACGGGCGTGTCGAAGTCGGGCTCGCCGGCACCGAGGCTGATGACGTCCTTGCCCTCGGATCTGAGCTTTGCGGCCCGGGCCGTGACGGCCATGGTGAGCGAGGGCTTGACGCGCTGAACGCGCTTGGAGACGGCGATGGCCACGGTGATTCCGCTGCGATGCAAAAGACGGCGAATTCTCTAGGATATTGGAATCCGGATCAATGCAAATACCGAACCCGACGAGCCTGCTGCCGGAGCCCGAAGCGCGACGATTCACCTTGGAAGCGGACTACGTGCCGGCGGGTGATCAGCAGCAGGCGATCGAGCAGCTGCTCGGCAACCTCGACGCGGGCTTGCGCTACCAGACGCTGCTCGGCGTCACGGGTTCGGGCAAGACCTTCACGGTCGCCAACGTCATCGAACGGGTGCAGCGCCCGACGATCGTGCTTGCGCACAACAAGACTCTGGCCGCGCAGTTGTACGGGGAGTTCAAGGAGTTCTTCCCCGGCAACGCGGTCGAGTACTTCGTCTCTTACTACGACTACTACCAGCCCGAGGCCTACGTACCCTCCTCGGACACCTACATCGAAAAGGACGCATCGATCAACGCCCACATCGAGCAGATGCGGCTCTCCGCCACCAAGGCGCTGCTCGAGCGACGCGATTCGATCATCGTGGCGACGGTCTCGGCGATCTATGGTCTCGGCGACCCGCAGGCGTATCTGTCGATGGTGCTGCACCTGTCGCGGGGCGAGCGGATCGACCAGCGCAAGTTGCTGCACCGCCTCACCGACATGCAGTACACCCGCAACGAGGTGGACCTGTCGCCCGGCACGTACCGGGTGCGAGGCGATGTAATCGATATCTTCCCCGCCGAGTCCGAACGCGAAGCGGTCCGTGTGCAGCTGTTCGATGACGAGATCGACACGCTGCTGTATTTCGATCCGCTGACCGGCGAGGTGTTGCGCAAGGTACCGCGGCTGACGGTGTTCCCGTCGAGCCACTACGTGACACCCAAGGAGCGCCTGGTAGGCGCACTCGATGACATCAAGGAGGAGCTGCGCGGCAGGCTCGCGGAGCTGCGCGCCGCCTCCAAGCTCGTCGAGGCCCAGCGGCTCGAGCAGCGCACGCTGTTTGACCTCGAGATGATGAACGAGGTCGGCTATTGCGCTGGAATCGAGAACTACTCCCGCTACCTGTCGGGGCGCAGCGCCGGCGAGCCGCCGCCGTGTCTGTTCGACTACCTGCCCGCGGGCGCGCTGCTCGTGGTCGACGAGAGTCACGTGACGGTGCCGCAGCTCGGCGCGATGTACCGCGGCGACCGCTCGCGCAAGGAGACGCTGGTCGAGTACGGTTTCCGGCTGCCGTCGGCGCTCGATAACCGGCCGCTCCGGTTCGACGAATGGGAGGCGCTTGCGCCGCAGATGATCTTCGTGTCGGCGACGCCGGGACCCTACGAGCTCACGCACTCGCCGGGCGCGGTGGTCGAGCAGGTGGTGCGGCCGACCGGCCTGGTCGACCCGGAGGTCGAGGTCCGGCCGGTCCGGACGCAGGTCGACGACGTGCTGTCGGAGATCCACGCGGTCGTCAAGCGCGGCGAGCGCGTGCTTATCACGACGCTGACGAAGCGCATGGCGGAGGACTTGACGGACTACCTGCACGAGCACGGCGTCAAGGTGCGCTACCTGCACTCCGACATCGAGACGGTCGAGCGGGTTGAGATTATCCGTGACCTGCGGCTCGGCAAGTTCGACGTCGTCGTCGGAATCAATCTGCTGCGCGAGGGGCTCGATCTTCCGGAGGTCTCGCTGATCGCAATCCTGGATGCCGATAAGGAGGGCTTCCTGCGATCGGAGGGCTCGCTGATCCAGACGATCGGCCGCGCGGCGCGCAACGTCAACGGCCGGGCGATCCTATATGCGGACGTGGTCACCGGATCGATGCAGCGGGCGATGGATGAGACGGGCCGGCGGCGCGCGCGCCAGGTGGCCTACAACGCTGCCCACGGCATCACACCGATCGGCATCAAGAAGGCCGTGCAGGACGTCATGGAAGGCGCGCGGTCGGGAGAGGAGCGCGGGCGTCGCCTAGACGGCGCGCTCGCCGAACTCACTCCCGAGCAGGCCATCAAGCGCATCAGGAAGCTCGAGGTCGAGATGTACAAGCACGCCCGCAATCTCGAGTTCGAGGCCGCGGCTCAGCTGCGGGACCAGATTGCCGAGCTGCGCCAGGCAGAACTCGGCTTCGGCGGACGCCGCGCCGGTTGAGGCAATCGGTGCGGCCCGGCCGCGCCAGGCGCGCGCGGCGGGCCAGCTGAACGAAATCGTCGCGGGCGTCAGCCTCGGGCCTCGGCGCCGTCGCAGGCGCGGCCTTCGCCGGCCAATCGAGGCCCTCGCGTCAGCCGCCGTTACACGCTCCGGAACGCGGGCGCATGCTAGGATCCGCTCCCCCCGGATTGCGCCAAGACGCGTCCGGCGGATGACGCAATCACTCCAACCACCTCTTGAGGGGATCTCATGAATTCAAAATGGATTGTCAGCGGCTTTCTGTCGGCTGCTGTGTGGATGTTCGCCGGCCCGGTGCTCGCCGATGACCTGCCGTTCAAGGAAGGCCCGGTGACCGACGTGACGTCCGTACGGACCAAGCCCGGCAAGTTCTTCGAGTACTGGGCATTCCTCGCCAAGGACTTCAAGGCCGACATGGACGAGGCCAAGAAGCAGGGGGTCATCGTGTCGTACAGCGTGCAGGCGGTGACTCCGCGCACCCCGCACGATCCGGACCTGTATCTGGTCGTGACCTATCCGAACATGGCGGCGCTCGACACGGTCAACGAGAAGATGAACGCGATTGCGAAGAAGCTGCGCTCGACGACCCCACAGCAGGAGGACAAGGCGTCGGGGGATCGCGAGTCGATCCGCGAGATCCTCGGCGACCAGCTGATCCGCGAACTGCAGTTCAAGTAGCTTCCGGCCGTTGAGCCGGCGCCCGGACGCGCGTGCGTCAGGGCGCCGGCATCTGGGCGGCGAGCGCTACGCCGCCGACCGTGCCGTCGAGTCGTGCGCGGGCATCAGCGATGCCCTCCGGCCAGCGCACCGTTAGCTTTCCGGCGACTCCCCTGGCGGCTCCGAAGCGGATGCGCGCCATGGCCTCGCCGTGATCGGATATCCAGACGACCGTCCCCGACACCCACAAGTCTTCGGCCCAGCGAAGCTTTTGGAGCCGCGCGGTGCGACGCCCATTGGCATCGGTCGTCACCGTGAATCGGCCGCCCCGCAGCCCGACGCCGTGGCCGGTCGAGTTGGATGCGAGTCGCGGCAGCAGATCGCCAACCGTATGAGCCGCCGCGGCCGCGGCGACCAGCCCCTCGCGCCCGACGTGGTTGCCGCGCAGACCTTCCGCCGGCGTCGCGCCCGCGAATCCGCGGATGAACGGTGGCGAGAGCCGCACCGGCGGAACCTCGGCGGCGCAGCGCGCGTCGGGGCTGCTGGCTGGGTTGGGGTCGGCGATAAATGCCTGCACCAGGCGTGCGCCGCAGTCGCTGCGCGCGCCCCATAGCGCGCCGACGTGAAAGCCGTTGGCAATCACGATCTGCCGGGCGTGTGGGAACTGTGCCGCGGCGGCGGCGCCGTCCGCGACCGTCGTCATGTTGTCGATCTCGCCCGACAGCACCAGGACCGGCACCGGCGGAAACACCGCATGATCGGGCACGACGTGAGAGGCGGGGTGCGCCGGATCGGCGACCGGCCAGTCGACGCACTCGTCGAGGAAGGCATAGTCGAGCGGCATCGCCCGGAACTCGTCGATCGTGAATGGAGCATACGTGGCGGGCGCAAGCGCCTGCCGCGCCGCAAGCGCCCGGTCACGGTCGGCGCGGCGCTCGGCGGGCGCCAGGCGCATGTCGAAGATCTGCGGCCCATCCTGGCACCACAGCGCGGCCGCTTGCCCTTCGCTGAACTTCCTCGGGTCGCGCGTCGGGTCGCGTGAGTCGACATTGGTGAGGGTCTCGGCCATCAGCCGCAACAGCGGCAGGCGATCGCCGGCTGCGAACGCCCGGGCCGCGGCGTCGGTCTCGCGCAGCGTAGCCTCGGGCGGCGCCGCGCCGAACATCACGATCGCGAGTACCCCGGCATTGGCGGTAAAGTGCTGCAGGTTGCCGTCGTAGTCGGTGGCGCTTGCGCGAAACGGGCGGGCCCGCAGCTGGCGCAGCGCCGCCACGATGTGGTCGATCGACGTGTCTGGCACAGCGCGGCACCAGGCGGAGCGCTCGCAGGCACGATTGAACTTGTCGCGCATCGCCGGGGCATAGCTCGGGTACCAGGGAAGGTCCGTCCCCGCGAGCGGGTACGCCCCATCCAGAACGAGCGAGCGCAGCCGCGCGCCGTGGCGGACCGCGAATACCTGCCCGAAAAACGTCCCCTCCGAATCTCCGTACAGGTCGATCGTGGCGATGCCGAGCGCATCGAGGATCGCAACCAGATCGTCGCCCGCATATGCAGTGCTGTAGAGCGGGGCTGTGGGTCCGAGCGCCGCGCCGCACGCGCCAATCGCCTCGACCGTCAGCACGGGACTGTGCTGCAGCTCCGGGCAGTCGATCGCGCCCGAACGCCCGGTGCCGCGATTGTCCACCAGCAGGAGGTCGTGATCCCCCCGGAGCGGCGCGAACAGCGTCAGATAGGAGCCGCGCCAGTCAGTGGTGGAGTAACCCGGCCCGCCCACGCTCGCGGCGAGCGTGCCGACGGCGGGCCCGGGAAGGCTGTGGGGGTAGAACTCGAAGTACACGGACACGGTGCCCGGTACGAGACCAAGCGGGTCGAGTGGCCGCTCGAGCGCACCGCAGTAGGCGCCGGGCGGCGCGCAGGCGTGCAGCTCGAGTGCCCCCACGCGCAGTGCCGGTGTCCGCGCGGCGGGCGGCGTACCCGGCGCGGCCCCGCCGGTCGCGCTCGCCGTCGTGAGAGCCACGACCGCAATCCATTGAATCATGCGGTCAGCGCGCCGCACGCGGCTCCCGGGTAGACCATCAACTGACAAGATCTTGCGCATCGCTCGGCAGGACATCCGGGCCTGTGGTCGGCACGTCTGAACCGCCCGCGAACGGATCACGCGGCCGCTCTCGCGCCACCACCGCCCGGCTGGCGGCGAGGCGGCCGGCAGGTGCGCGCAGCCGGCCCGATTCCGCGCCTTGCCACGCTGCGCGTCAATTGCATCCGGAGTTCCCCTCGCCGTCGCGAAGCACTATTCTGCTGCGGTTCGCCGGCCTACGCCAGACGCCGACAGACGGGGAGAACCCATGCCGCGGATCCTGAGGCTCCTGATTGTTGCCTGCCTTGCCCTCCTGCTGTGCCCGGCCGCTTTCGCCGGCAAGACGCGTAACGTCGTTCTGGTCATCACCGATGGCGTGCGTTGGCAGGAGGTATTCACCGGGGCGGACCCAACGCTTCTCAACGACAAGGAGGGCGGCAGCTGGACGCCGATCGCGGAGCTCAAACAGAAGTACTGGGATGACGATCCCAAGGCACGCCGAAAGCTCCTGTTCCCGTTCCTGTGGGGCACGGTCGCAACCCACGGGCAGCTGTTCGGCAATCAGCCCGAAGGCAGTGTCGCGCACGTCACCAACGGGATGTGGTTCTCGTATCCGGGCTACAACGAGATGGCAAGCGGCGTCGACGACCCGCGCATCGATTCGAATGAATTCGGGCCCAACCCGAACGTCACGGTGTTCGAATGGCTGAACTCGATCCCGGAGTTTACCGGCAAGGTGGAGATCTTCGGTACCTGGAGCACGTTTGCCGACATCTTCAACGGCGCGCGCAGCAAGCTGCCGATTCGGGCCGGCGCGACGCTGCTCGACGCCTCCGACCGGAGTCCCCGCGGCAGGCTCATGACAGAGCTCTACCAGACGACAACCCGGCTCGAGGGCTCCGATCCTTTCGATTCCTTCCTGCATGTAGCGTTGCGCGACCATCTGCAGAATCACCAGCCGCGGGTACTGTTCGTTGGCTACGGAGACACGGACACGTGGGGGCACGTCGGTCGCTACGACGCACTGCTGGAGACGGTGCACTCGTTCGACTCGTTCGTCGCCGACCTATGGAAGCAGCTGCAGTCGATCCCCGCCTACAAGGACAAGACCACGCTGATCATCTCCACCGATCACGGGCGGGGCAGCGGGCCGGTCGAGTGGAAGGACCACGGCATTGAGGAGAAGGGATCGGAGAATATCTGGATCGCCGTCATGGGGCCGGATACGCCGCCGCTCGGCGAGCGCCACAACGTGGCGACGGTCACCCAGTCGCAGATTGCCGCGACGATCGCCGCGTTCGTCGGCCAGGACTTCCGGGCCTTTAAGCCTGCCGCTGCGCCATCGCTGCTCGAGGTGCTGAGCACTGAATAATATCGCCGCGGCTCAGCGGGGCGGGGGTTCGACGGACTGATCCGGCGCTGCGCTGGCGACGCCGGACGCATCGCGATGATACGGCAGCCACGCGTAGATTTGGGGCGATGTCTGCGGGTACGTCAGGAACTCCTCGCGTTCCTCCACGACGCGATCCAGGCGTCGGCGGGACAGTCGCCAGAGTGCGAATAGCGTGAACGCAAGGCTCAGCACGACAGCATAGACAAAGAATGCGCTCGGCGTCGTAAGCTGTATCGCGAGCGTGCCGGTGGTCGGTCCGATAGCGGCACCGAGCGCCCATACGAACAGCAGCGTTGAGGACAGCGCGACGTAGTCGGCCATGACCGATCGGTCGTTGGCGTGCGCAACGCCAACGGCGTAGAGGCTCTCGGCGAAGCCGCCGAAGGTCGCGAACAGCACGGCGAGTAGCAGGAACGGCGTCTGGCGGTCGACCGTCGCGAGCGCGGCGGCCACCGCGAGCGTACCGGCGCCGAGGCCGATTAGAGCGTACAGCCGGTCGACCTTGTCGGAGATGTAACCGATCGGCCATTGCAGGAAGAGCCCGCCGAGCGAGACGCACGCCATCAGTATGATGATATGGCCCTGGTCGAAACCGATCCGCTCGCCGAACAGCGGACCCACCGTCGTGAACGCCGTCAGAATCAAGCCGTTTAGCAGACAGGCCAGCACGCTGACGGGCGAGGTGCGCAGCGCCTTCAGGATCTCGAGGCGGACGCGGTGCGGTAAAGTGGGCGCGCGCACGTCGATACCGGCCATCGGCACCAGCGCCAGCGTGGTTGCCATGCCGGCGATGAACAGCATCTCAGGTCCCTTGACGTCCAGGTTCTTGCCGAGCAGCTGGCCGATGCCGAAGAACAGGCCATAGACGAGCACGTACACCGTCAGCAGTCGGCCGCGCTGCTCGTTCGGCACCAGCGCGTTCAGCCAACTCTCAACGATGACGGACAGGCCCGCGGCGTTGGCACCCAGGAGGAAACGCAGCATGGCCAGCGTCGCGACCCCGTCGGCAAAATGCATGCCGAGGATGGCGACGGCCTTCATGCCGGCAAACGCCGCGTAGGCCCGCTCGAGGCCGACCGGCGCGATGATCCGGTGTGCGTGCAGGCAGCCGACCAGGAACCCGAGCGCCTCGGCTGTCGCGATCAGGCCGATGACCCCGGGCGAGAGGCCCATCGCCGAGAAGCGCAGTGGCAGTAGCGTGCCGAGGACGCCGGCTCCAAGCATGATCAGGGCGGTGCTGATCAGCGGCGGCGCCACCCGCCACGGGAGCGCGGCGACCGGGCTGGGGGGTGCTGCGGGCGCTACGGTCGTCATGGAGTCTTTTTATCGCAGATCCGGACCGGTCGCGACAGAAAATAGCCGCTGCCCAGAGCCCCGATACTCATCGGCGCGGCGCTCCGCAGTGCCGCCAATCAAGTACGATGGAATGCACAAGCAACCGCGGCGGACCAAGACGATGGGCAAAGGGCGGCTCGAAGCGTTCAGCGATGGAGTCATCGCAATCATCATCACGATCATGGTGCTCGAGCTCAAGGTGCCGCGCGGCACCGGGCTTGCGGACCTGACGCCACTCTGGCCGGTGCTGCTCAGCTACGTGCTCAGCTTTGTGTTCATCGGCATCTACTGGAACAATCACCACCACATGCTGCACGCCGTGCACCACGTCAGCGGCGCAGTGCTGTGGGCGAATCTGCATCTGCTGTTCTGGCTGTCACTGGTCCCGTTCGTGACTCGCTGGCTCGGCGAGGACGGCCTCGCGGTTACGCCGGTCGCGCTCTACGGTGTCGTACTGCTGATGGCGGGTCTTGCCTATACGATCCTGCAGAAGACGCTTGTGACGCGCCAGGGCGGCGACTCTGTGTTGGCGCGGGCCGTGGGCCGTGACCTGAAAAGCAAGGCATCGCTCGTTCTTTATGCGACAGCGATCGGGGTCGCGTTGGTAAAGCCGGTCCTGGCCGTCGCCCTGTACGTGGTGGTCGCGATCATGTGGCTCGTGCCCGATCGGCGAATCGAGGCTGCACTCGCCGAGTGATTCGCGCGCGGCCGGAGCCGCCGTGCGTGTCGCCCGCGCGCATTACACGGGAGAACGGAGAGTTCAATGCCACCAGCAACCCGCATCGCGCGCCCCGATTTGTCGTCCAGGCCGTCGCAGTTGGTCGCGGAGCGAGTCATGGGCGCAAGCCCCCGGGCGCTATTCCGTGCCTGGACCGAGCAGTTTGACCTGTGGTTTGCGGCTCCGGACACCGTGCTGATGGTGCCGCAGATCGATACGGCGTTCTTCTTCGAGACTCACTATGACGGGCAGCGCCACCCGCATTACGGCCGGTTCATCGCACTCGTCCCGGATCGGCTCCTCGAACTCACCTGGGTTACCGCCGCCGGAACCAAGGGCGCGGAAACGCTGGTGACCGTTGAACTCAGCCCGCGCGGGCAGGGTACGCTGTTGCGGTTGACCCATGCCGGCTTCCCGGACGCGCAGTCACGACAGCGGCACGATGAAGCGTGGCCGCGGGTGCTGGAGAATCTGGACCGCGTGCTTGGCGGCCAGGGGCGATAGGCCCGGCGGAACGTCGAACGCACGCGACCCGAAACAGCCGCCTCACCCGTCATATCCGAGGAGATGTAGATGCCAGACGTATTTCGGGCGTCGCGTGACGTCATTATCCGGACGGATGCATTCGACGAGGCAGTCCGGTTCTATGAATCGGCGCTTGGCTTGCCGATCGTCAGCCGCAGCCAGTCGCTCGTCGGCTTCGACGCAGGAGCATTCCGGTTGTACGTTGAAAAGGGGCCGAGGCACGGACCGGTGTTCGATTTCCTGGTTCCGGACTTTCGACGCGCGAAGCATTCCTTGACGTCAGCTGGTTGCACGGTGGTGGAGGAGGATGCGTCGGTCCCCCGCTGCTACATTCGCGACCCCTATGGCCTCGTGTTTAACATCGAGCAGAGCGGTGCCGCTAAGTGAGGAGATCGTTATCCGGCGGGTCGTACGATCAACGTGGAGCTGGCGATTCGCTCACTGGCGCGCTCGCCGTTCGTCAATGGGCGAGCCCTGCGCCGGCCGCGGATCGCGTTCGGGCGCCGGCAACCGCGCCACCCGTTGCACCGCGACTAGCCGCGCCGGGACACCGGCACGGCAGGAGGCTGGCTGGGCAATTCCTCGGCGCGCTGCCGGTGCAGTGATCGCCTCCTAGGCGCCGGCGACCCGCTCATTTACCGCGGCGGTCGCCGCCAATGGGGCTTCGCAGGCAGTCGGAACGGGCGCCGGCACGCTATTCGGCGGGCACCCGTCCCGATCGTCGCGCTAGGGCTGCTTCTCGAGGATGGACGTCGTCGTCGTCCCATGCACTGGGTCAGTGTCGACGGTCTTT
>Ga0209415_10020381_pt1 | contig 10307 bp, 11 predicted proteins | sample PeaSoiSIISIP2007_FD_187696 | JGI IMG/M metagenome (GOLD analysis project Ga0209415, IMG submission 187696) | Peat soil microbial communities from Weissenstadt, Germany - SII-SIP-2007 (SPAdes) (version 2) | ecosystem: Environmental > Terrestrial > Soil > Wetlands > Peat | place: Germany...
GAGCACTGGCTGCCCGTCCGCGAGGTCTTCGGCCAACCCCAGCGCCGCCTCATCCGCCGCGAGCCCATCGGCGTGGTCGGGGCCATCACGCCCTGGAACTTCCCCCTCTACCTGAACCTGGCCAAGCTCGGCCCGGCCCTGGCGGCGGGGAACACCGTGGTGTTGAAGCCCGCCCCCGACACCCCGTGGTCGGCCACCTTCTTGGGCCGGCTCATCGCCGAGGAGACCGACATCCCCGCCGGCGTCGTCAACGTCGTCGCCTCTTCTGACCACATGGTGGGCGAGGTCCTCACCACCGACCCCCGCGTCGACATGATCACCTTCACCGGCTCGACGGCCACGGGACGGCGCATCATGGCCAAGGCCTCGGACACGGTGAAGAAGGTCTTCCTGGAACTCGGCGGCAAGTCGGCCAACATCGTCCTCGACGACGCCGACCTCGCCTCGTCCGTGCCCATCAGCGCCATGGGCGTCTGCACCCACTCGGGCCAGGGCTGCGCCATCACCACCCGCCTGCTCGTCCACCGCTCCCGCTACGACGAGGCGGTGGAGATGGCGAAAGAGGGGATGGCCGCGGTCACCTACGGCGACCCCTGGGACCCGGGCAACTTCCAGGGCCCGCTCATCAGTGCCACGCAGCGCCAGCGCGTCCTCGGCTACATCGAGAAGGGCAAGGCCGAAGGGGCCCGGCTCGTCTGCGGCGGCGGCATGCCCGCCCACCTGCCCAAGGGCTACTTCGTCGAGCCCACCCTCTTCGCCGACGTCGACCCCAAGGCCACCATCGCCCAGGAGGAGATCTTCGGCCCCGTCCTCGTCATGATTCCCTTCGAGGACGACGACGACGCCGTCCGCATCGCCAACGACTCCATCTACGGACTCTCCGGTGCCGTCACCTCGGCCTCGGAGGAGCGGGCGCTGTCGGTGGCCCGGCGCATCCGGGCCGGCACCCTCATGGTCAACGGCGGTCTCTACAACGCGCCCGACGTCCCCTTCGGCGGCTACCGCCAGTCGGGACTCGGCCGCGAGAACGGCACCGAGGGCTTCGAGGAGTACCTCGAGGTGAAGGCCATGGGACTGCCCGGCACGGCCTCGGCCTGAGTCCAGCTGTTCAGGAACCAGCTGTTCAGGAACCGGTCAGTATTCAGGAACCGGTCAGTATTCAGGAACCGGTCAGTATTCAGGAACCGGTCAGGCAGTAGTAGATGGCGAAGCGCGTCGGTGATCGCACCCCCGTCGGCTGCGGGACGGAGATGCAGTGGTGGGCGATCCAGACCAGACGGGCGTCGGTGGTCGACGGCGACTGCAGCACCAGGTGGAACCTTCCGGCGTGGATCATCGACGTGAGCATGGCGAGCGTCGGTTCGGGAATCGTTCCCGTGAAACCGCCGATGGGCAGGACCTCCTGGCCGCTGACGGCGATGAAGGGGGCGGCCAGAGCCGATGTCTGTGTGGCCATCAGGTCGGGCGCGCCCCGGCGGACCCGCTCCAGGTTGGGAAGCAGCCGCGCCGTGGTGGCGGAGACGTCGAAGAAGGCCCGGACCCCCTGGGTGACCGCCACCGGTTGGAAGGGCGTGTCGAACGGGCCGAGCCGATCAGACGCAATGGTGGCCGACGCCACCGTCGGCGTGAGGACGACGGCCACGACCGATGCCACGAAACCGGCGGGCAGCAGGCGCAGCGGCACGCGGTTCGACGTCGACACGAGGACTGACAGTGCCCCGACGAGGCCGAGCGCGGTCACGAGCGGTGCCAGCCACGGTGGCAGACCGGTCCCGGTGGAGGGCAGGAGCCATGCTGCGTAACCGGCCGTCATGAGCACCGTGGCCGCCACCACCAGGCGCGTGGCCGTCGACCGGCGGCTCCGCCACGCCAGAACCAATCCGGTGGCGGTCAAGCCGGCGATCGGTGGCGCCAGAGCCGCCGTGTAGTAGGTGTTGATGCTCGTGCTGATGCTGAAGGTGACGCCGAAGGTGACCAACCAGGCGGACCACAGGACCAGGCTCACCCGGCTCCGGTCGTCTCTCGCCCGGCGCCGGGTGTGGATCAGACCGGCGACGGCGGCGATCACCGCCGCGGGCAGCAGCCAGCCAATGTCACGACCGAAGGAGCCGGTGAGCAACCGGTCCCACCCGGCGGGCGGGGGTGGTGGGATCTTCAGACCGATGGACCGCGTGAGGAGCTGGTTGGGCGACGCCTGGTCCAGCCGGCCGAAGCCGTCGTAGACGAAGACCTGCCGGAAGAGCGAGTTGTCGGCGCTCCCGTCCACATAGGGCCGCCCCGAGGCCGGCGTGAGCGACACCACCGTCATCCAGCCGAGAGACACCACGGCGGTGACGACGGCCAGGGCGCCGACGTGAAGCAGTCGCCACCACCACGTCGCCGTGGCCGCCATCACCCAGATCAGACCGAGTGCGAGGAGCACGAGCCACGCCTCGACCATCTTGGCCTGGAAGGCGAGGCCGACCCACAGGCCGGTGAGCAGCACACTCCGCCACCGCCACCTCCCGAGCCCCGCCACGGCGGCATCGGCCGCCAACAACAGCAGCAGGATCATGAGGCTGTCCGAGATGTTCCCCCGGTCGAGGGCCACGGCGGCGGGATTCAGGGCGAGGACGGTGGCCGCCACCAACCCGGCCACGGACCCGCACACCCGGTTGACGATCCGGTAGAGCACGAGGACCGAGAGCACCCCTTCGATCACCTGGGGCAGCACCATCACCCAGGTGTGGTAGCCGAGTAGTCGGACACACAACGCCTGGAGCCACAGCGCCCCGGGCAGCTTGTCGATCGACACCGTGCCGGCCGGGTCGAAGGCGGCGAAGAAGAAGTCGTGCCAACTCATCGACATGCTGCGCACGGCGGCGGCGTAGTACACCTCGAGGTAGGTGCCCGCCCGCCACGAGCGCAGCGCGGCCGCCAGGAGCGCCACCGCCACCAGCGCCACCACAGCCCCTCGGGGCCGGGCCGTCGCCGTCTCAGGCGGGGCCGGCGTCACCGTGCACGATCTCCACCAGGGTGGCGCGGACCTGGGCGAAGTCGTCCGCACCCACCCGCCGCACGATGCCGGTGTCCACCCGGTCGACCGCCGACCGCACCACGGCGGCGGCCTCCTGTCCCCGATCGGTCAGGCTGATCGTGAGGCGCCGACGATCGTCGGTGTCCACGGCGCGATCGATATAGCCACGGGTGACGAGGCTGTCCACCAGCTGCCCGGCGGCCTGCTTGGACATCCGCATCTGCCTGATCAGTGCGCTCAGCGGCGCCCCGCTGCGGGCCAACCCTCCGACCACGTAGGCACCGTCGCGGGGCATGTCGCCGAACCCCGCCGCCCCGAGGTCCTGTCGGATGGCGGCACGATAGATGCCGCGCGCGGCCCGGAGCAGCGCCGGGGTGGACCAGGCGTCGACGGGCCCGACCGTGTCATCCGCCATCGCCCGATGGTATAGACAAAACTATTGATAGTCCAGTATATGGACTATTACGCCCGGTTCCCGGGCTAGGCGGACAGGGTGTCGGCGTAGCCCAGGGCGATGGCGCTGGGGGCGTCGAGGAAGCCGCCGGCCGCCCACTCCTCGGCGATCTCGGCCACCGGACGACCTGTCCGTTCGGCCAGCAGGCGCTCGAATTCGTTCTGCAGTGCGCTCTGGGCGTCCACGGCGCGTGACAGATCGGCGGGCCGCCCCGAGGCCTCGGTGTCGGGGTGCCGGAGATGCAGCCGGGCGTGCGGGGAGATGGCCCGGTGCGTGCCGGCGGCCAGGATGCCGACGGCGCCCCCGCCCACGAGGCCCAGGGCCACCGTGTGGACGGGCACGCCCATGACGTCGATCACGTCGATGAGCACACCGGCCGCCTCCCACGTGGCCGTCGGCACCTGCAGCCGCAACTCGACGTGCTCGTCGCCGAGGGCGTCCAGGGTGAGAAGGGCGGCCGCCGCCTCCGACGCCCGGTCGCTCGTCAGGTCGCCGTGGACGAGGACGATCCGGCGGGCGAACAGCGACGAGAGCACCTGGTCGCCGAAGGCGGGCCCCGAGGACATCTGTGACATCTGTCAGGACGTCGCGTCCCGGCCGGTCCCGCCGCCGAGATGCCAGTCGAGCACCTCGTCGACGGCCGCGGCGTAGCGCTCCAGGGTGGAGAGACGGACGTCGACCTGGCCTGTCTCCAGCCGGGCCACGGCCGACTGCGACGTCCCCATCCGGGCCGCCACCTCGGTCTGGGACAGCCCCAACGAGATCCGCCGCTCGACCAGTTCCTCGGCCAGGGCGCGGCGGCGGGCCGCCATCTCGGCGAAGCCGGGCAGTTTCGGAACGTGGCGCCGTTCGTTCATAACGTCATATAAGATATCTCATATGAGAGATACCTGCGATGGGGGTCTCACCGACGAGAGGTGGTGCAGTGCAGTGCCCACGCAATCCGTGACCCGGCAATCCCTGATCCCCATGGTGATCGACCAGACGGCCCGGGGCGACCGCTCCTTCGACATCTACTCATTGTTGCTCAAGGAGCGCATCGTCTTCCTCGGCCAGGAGGTCGACGACCAGATCGCCAACCTGCTCGTGGCCGAGATCCTCTACCTCGACGCCGAGGACCCCGACAAGGACATCGCCCTCTACATCAACTCGCCCGGGGGCATGGCCTATGCCGGCATGGCCATCTACGACGTCATGCAGCACGTGCACTGCGACGTCTCCACCATCTGCGTCGGCATGGGCATGTCGGCGGCGGCCATGATCCTGGCGGGCGGGGCCCCGGGCAAGCGCTTTGCGCTGCCCAACTCGAAGGTCATGATCCACCAGGGCAGTGCCGGTACCCGGGGGGCGCCGTCGGACATGGCCATCCATCTGAAGGAGGTCCTCGCCACCACCAGGCGGATGGCCGAGATCATCGCCTTCCATTCGGGTCAGTCCGTGGAACGGGTCGAGCGCGACATCGATCGCGACTACTTCATGACCCCCGACGAGGCCAAGGCCTACGGCGTCATCGACGAGATCATCTCCCCCCACCGCGGCCTCTGCGCGCCGGGCGCCGGCTCCGCCACGACCGGGACGGCCCCCGACGGCACCGACACCGACACCGGCACCGACCCGGCGGCCGGCACGCGCCGCCTCTCCGGTGCCCGTGCCTGATCCGGCCCGCTCCACCGACGGGACCCGTCCCCGCCGGCGCCGGCGGCCGGCATACGTCCGCTGCGAGAGCTGCCTCGACGTCCTCTCGCTCGGTCACGCCTGGGACGTCCGCTCATGCTCCTGCGGGGCGCTGCTGCTGTCGGGCCGCCCCACCCGACCGACGGTCCACTGGCTCTCCCGGCCCGGCGGTGGCTGGACCGAGACCGGCGACGGCGGGACCGAGACCGGCGACGAGCTGGACGTTCCTGACCCCGACGGGCCCGGCGCCGCCGACCCCGACGAGCCGTCCCGGAGGTTCGGGTTCAGCCCGTCGGCTTGGTGAAGACGTCGGCGCCGAAGGACGCCAGCCCCGGGGCGGACGCTTCGGCCAGATGGGGCAGGCCGAAGATGTCCTCCACGGTCCGGAGCATGGAGAAGTGGTTGTAGGGAGTGGCGGTGGTGGAGTCGGGGGCGATGAAGGGCGAGAGGGCGAGCAGGCCCACCCGGCCGCCCCCCGGTCCGGTCAGCCCCGCCATTGCCGTCTGCGTCCCCTGGGCGCTGATGCTCGGCGGTTCGTCGCAGCAGGCGGTGGTGTCCTCGTCGGCGCCGCCCGCCTCGGCCTCGTCGTAGGTGATGAGCAGGAGCCCGTCCTTCTTGTACGCCGGTGAGGCCAGGATCTTGGGCACCCAGGTCTGGAGGAAGCTGTTGATACCGGCGAAGCCGGCCGGTGCCCCCGCCACCGCGCAGGTGGCGTCATGGCCGTCGTCGCACAGGTTGGGCGTGATGAAGGAGAAGTTGGGGGTGGTCGCCACCGAGGCCAGATCCGTCGTCATCTGCGTGAGCGGCACGTCGTTCGTGGCGCAGACCGACGAGCCGGTGATGGCCGAGAAGTAGACGAAGGGGTTGTGCCGGGTGGCGTAGAGGCTGGTGGCAGTGGCCAGCACGTTCGGGTCGGCCTGGCCCACGGCCGGGTGCTGGCAGGGCTGCGCCATCGACTCCATGTAGCCCTTCCAGGTGAGTCCCTTGCCCTGGAGCTGGGTGGCGACGCTGCCGACGGTGCCCGGGTAGATGCAGCCGGTCCCCATGGCGATGCCGCTCACCACTGTGGGGGGGGTGACCGGCTCGTACTTGCTCACGCAGTCGGCCTGGGTGACGGGGTTGGCGGGCTGGCCGCTCACCATCGAGATGTAGTTGCCCAGGCTGTCGTGGGAGGTGGCGTAATACTGCGTCAAGAGGTTGCCCTGCGCCCGCAGCGTCGTCCCCAGGTAGGGCGCCCCCGGGCTCGCCCCCCACGTCTCGTCGTAGGACTTGTTCTCGAGCACGATCAGAAAGACGTGGTGGATGGCGGTGGGGATGCCGTTCACGACACGGGGGCCGGCACCCGTCGTCGTGGTGGCCCCGGCCGCACCCGTGGTCGTGGTCGTCGTGGCGCTCGAGTTGCCCGAGCCGCTCGAGCAGGAAGCGAGAAGGATCGTCGCCGCCAGGACGGCGGCACCCGCCGCCGCCATGCGCCGCCCGGGACTAGTCACGGCCGAGGATGGCGGTGCCCGTGGAGGAGATCCAGCCCCCGGTGGCGTTCACGCAGGCCAGTTTGGCATCCGGCACCTGGCGGGCGTCGCATTCGCCGCGCAGCTGCTTGACCGCCTCGACCAGGAGGAAGATGCCCCGCATGCCGGGCTGGCAGGCGGAGAGGCCGCCGCCGTCGGTGTTGGTGGGCAGCTCCCCGCCCACCCGCAGCCGGCCCCCCTCCACGAAGGCGCCGCCCTCGCCCTTCTTGCAGAAGCCCAGGCCCTCCAAGGTGAGCAGGACGGTCAGGGTGAACGAGTCGTACACCTCGACCACGTCGATCTCGTCGGGGCTCACCCCGGCCTGGGCGAAGGCCTTCTTGCCCGACCGGACGCAGGGGGACTCGGTGAAGTCGGCCCACTCGCTCATGGTGGTGTGGGAGATGGCCTCGCCTGTGCCGAGCACCCAGACGGGCGTGTTGGCGCAGTCCCGGGCCCGCTCTTCGTGGGTGAGGACGATGGCGCCGCCGCCGTCGGAGCGGATGCAGCAGTGGAGCTTGGTGAAGGGGTCGGCGATCATCCTCGACGACTGGACGTCCTCCACGGTGATGGGGTCGCGGTAGTAGGCGTCGGGGTTGAAACCGGCGTTGTAGCGGGCCGACACGGCGATCTCGGCCAGCTGCTCGATGGTGGTCCCGAATTCGTGCATGTGCCGGCGGGCCGACATGGCGTGCTTGGCGATCAGGGTGTGGCCGAAGGGGGCGTCGAACTGGATCGGGCCCTTGTTGCCGAAGAAGAGGTTGGCCGTCCGCTGGCGCCGCTTCAGGTCGGCGCGCGAGGTCGAGCCGTAGGAGAGGACGACGGTGTCGATCTGGCCCTGGGCGATGGCGGCCACGGCGTGTTCCAGGAACATCTCCCAGCACGAGCCGCCCACGCCGGTCGAGTCGATGTAGTCGATGTGGGAGGCCAGTCCCAGGTACTCGGCCAATTCGATGGGGGGGAGAGCCCCCGTACCGTGGGACATGAAGCCGTCCACCTCGCGGCGGTCGATGCCCGAATCGGCCAGCGCCCGGGAGGTGGCCTGGTGGTGCAGCTCGAAGGCCGACTTGTGGTCCACCCGGCCCACATCGGAGAGAGCGGCGCCGACGATCGCCACCTTTCGTGCCATCTGCCCGTACCTCTCTTTCGGAACCTGACGCCAGCGTCGGAGAACGCGGCAGGAACGGTAGCGTGACGGCGTGACCGAGCGCACACCGGCGTCACTGCGCGACCCGCTCCCGGCCGTGCCCGTCCGCCAGCGCGGCGGCCTGCGGCGGACGATGTCCATCGACATCGGGCCCCGCCGCGGTTTCTCCGCCGCGCTCGACATGACGGGCCTGGCCCGCGACATCCGCACCGGCCCCGGCGCCGGGCGCGACGACGACCCCGACGACGACAACGAGGACGTGACGGTGCTGGCCGAGGCGGCGGTGGAGGCCGGCTTCGACCCCAGCCGGAAGTTGGTCTCCCTGGAGACGACGCCGAATGCCGTGTGGGTGACCGAGCTGATCGGGGCGCGCGCCGGCGGCGGATTCCGCCGGCACCTGGCCGGTGTCGTCCCCGCCGCCGAGGCCGGGTCGCTCTTGCGACAGGTGCTCGACGACATGCCCGCCGCCGCGCTCATCTCCGGCTACGCCTGGATGCGGTTGGCCCGGCGCGAGGGCCACGACCCCTCCACCCTGACCCCGCCCGACCTGCTCGCTCGGATGACCGATCTGTGCTCGGGCTGGCGCGCCGGCGGGGTGGCGGTGGACAGCATCGAGACCCACCACGGCATGCCCATCCAGGACTGCCCGCCCGCCCCCGTGGACGACGGGTCGGACCCCTGGGCGTGGCACGCCACCGGGCCCCTCGACCGCGACTGGATGCGCCGGCGCCGGCTGATGGACGTGATGGTGGACAGCGCCGGCGGCTTCTCGCTGTGGGCCATGTTCCGCGACACGGTGGGCGAACTGGACGGGGCCGAGGTCGTCCTGCACGAGTACGCGGTGGAGGCGTCGGGCACCGACGGGGTGATCGGGGAGATCGAGGCCGAGGCCCGGGTGCTGCCCTTCCCCGAGTGCCCCCTGGCCGCGACGGCTGTGGGCGACCTGGTGGGCTGCCGGTTGGCCGACCTGTCGCGGTCGGTGCCCGACCTGCTCGCCGGCATCCGCTCCTGCACCCACCTGAACGACCTGCTCCGGGCCCTCGGGGGCGTGGCCGATCTCGTCGCCGTGGCCCGGAAAGGCTGATTCCGTGGTGTCGTGCCTCGTGGTCCAGCACGTGGAACCCGAAGGGCCCTATGCCATCGGTGACGCCCTGGTCGAGGCGGGCGTGGCCGTGGACGTGCGGGCCGTCCACGCCGGCGACCCCCTCCCTCCCGACGTCGCCGACTACGAGGGTCTCGTCGTCATGGGCGGACCGATGTCCGCCGTCAGCGACAACGGGTTCGCCACCCGGACGGCCGAGATCGGCCTGCTGGGCGACGCGCTGGCCCGCGGCCGGCCCGTTCTCGGGGTGTGCCTGGGCGCCCAATTGCTCGCCCTGGCGGCGGGCGGGAGCGTCTACCCCGGAGCGGCCGGGCCCGAGATCGGCTGGGCTCCGGTCGAACTGACCCCGGACGCCGGCCGGGACCCGCTTCTCGCCGGTCTGCCCCGACGCCTCACCGTGCTGCACTGGCACTCCGACACCTTCGACCCGCCCGCCCCCGCCGTCCTCCTTGCCGGCAACGACCGCTACCGGAGCCAGGCCTTCCGGTGCGGCGCCCGGGCGTGGGGAGTGCAGTTCCACCTGGAGATCGACCGGCCGGCGGTAGCCGCCTTCCTTGACGCGTTCGGAGCCGACGCCGTCGGCTCCGGCACCACCGCCGAGGCGGTGGCGGCCGAGGCCGACCGGGCCCTGTCGGCGCTGGCGCCCCACAGCACCCTGGTGCTGGCCCGGTTCGCCGCGCTGGTGGCGGCCCACGACCGCCTGCGCCTGGCCGACCGGGCCTGACGCCGTCGCCACCGGGAGGCCGACGCCCGTCCGGAAGTGTTTCGTCCCTGTTAACCCTGGCAACATGTGTTGTCTCAGAGACAACTTGGCCGTTAGGGTGGCCGGGTGGCAACCGACACCGGCGCCCTGCTCGTCTCCATCGGTGAACGGCTGCGTGCGGCGCGCGAGGGCGCCGGTCTCACGCTCGACCAGACGGCCGAGCTGTCGGGGCTGTCCAAGGCGCACCTGTCGCGCCTCGAGTCGGCCGAGCGCCAGCCGTCGATCGCCGCCCTGCTCTCGTTGGCCGACGCCCTCGGCACCCCCGTCAGCAGCTTGCTGGGAGAGCAGCCTTCGGGGCCGTCGTTCGCCATCTCCACCGACACCGGGATCCGGCGGGCATCGCGCGGTCTCGCCATCGCCTCCTGCAGCGGCTACCCGGGGTCGACGGCGCTCGAGGCGCTGCGCATCACCGTCGATCCCGACCGGCCCCTGACGGCGCCGGCGCGCCACCGGGGCGAGGAGTGGCTGTACGTGCTCGCCGGGATCCTGCGCCTCGAGTACGACGGGGAGGTCCACCACCTCGGCCCCGGTGTGTCCGCCCACTTCGACGCCGACCGCCCTCACCGCCTGGGGGCGGAAGGCGACGCCGTCGAGGTCCTGCTGGTGGCGGCCAAGGACGCACGGAACATACAGACGATCCACTAGA
>Ga0209415_10020383_pt1 | contig 10306 bp, 7 predicted proteins | sample PeaSoiSIISIP2007_FD_187696 | JGI IMG/M metagenome (GOLD analysis project Ga0209415, IMG submission 187696) | Peat soil microbial communities from Weissenstadt, Germany - SII-SIP-2007 (SPAdes) (version 2) | ecosystem: Environmental > Terrestrial > Soil > Wetlands > Peat | place: Germany...
GCTCCGCCGCAGCCGCGAGACTCTCCTTCAAGAGCGTCACAGCGCGCTCGAGACTCTCGCGATCGCGCGCCTGACGCACGCTGCGGTCGCGCGCCGCCTGAATCTCGCTGAACCGGATGATCTGCGCCATCGATGTTCGCTCCGATTTCGATTATCGCCAATCGCGGCGCGGCGAACCAGCCGGAGGTCCGCTAAATCATCGAATGCGCTTGCCGGCGCGTTGCTTGGCCGCGATGGTCTCGCGTCCGCCGCCTGCGAACCATTCGATCTGATGCGCGATGCCGTTGAGGATGTCGACTTCGCGCGGCATGAGCCGGGTGCGCCCGAAGATCTCGCGGATCGTGAACATGATGTGATCGGGGCCGTCGGCCGGCAGAAAACCAATCCGCACCAGCGCGCGCGTCATCCGCTCGAGCATCGCGTCGGCTTCGCCAGCCGCGGCGAAGCGCGGCGGCGCATCGGTCCGGGCGCGCGGCGCGGCGTCGCAGGCCCGGCGCAATTCGTAGGCGATGACGAGGAGCGCCTGCGCCAGGTTGAGCGAGCGATATGCGGCCGAGGCCGGGATCGTAATCAATCGTTGGCAGAGCTTAAGCTCGCGATTGGTGAGGCCGGAATCTTCGGGACCGAAAATGAACGCGACCCGGTTGGGCGGCGCGAGCGCGGCAAGCTCGGCGATCGCTTTGTGCGGCGGCCGCGCGCCGGCCCGATAGGGACCTTCGCGAGCGGTAGTGCCGACGGTCAGGTTACAATCGGCGATTGCGCTTTCTAGGTTGGGAAAGATTCGCGCCGCATCCAGCACGTCGCCCGCATGCACGGCCATCTTGAGCGCGGCGGCCCTGGCCGGGCGGCGCGCCGCGACGATTCGCAGGTCGCTGAAGCCCATGTTCTTGAGGGCGCGCGCGGCGGCGCCGACGTTGCCCGCTGAGCGCGGCCGGAACAGCACGAAAGCGAAATGCTCCGCGCGCGGTTTCATCGCCGTCGATCTTGTGGGAATTTTCTCAGGATTGACAGCGCGCCGAGGACCGGCGTGACATCGCGGCCCGACTTGGTCATCCTATAAACTATAAATCGATGAAGATCGTCTCGTTCGGCGACGTGCATATGGCGACGCGTAACCTGGCCCGGATGGGCGAGGCGTTGCGCGGCTGCGACCTGATAATCGTCTCCGGCGACCTGACCAATTTCGGGGGCGTCGACGACGCGCGCAAGGTCATCGACGACGTGCGCCGGGCCTGCCCGCGCATCCTCGCACTCTCCGGCAATCTCGACCAGCGCGAAGTGATGCCGTTTCTCGAGGAGCAGGGCATCGCGCTGCATGGCAAGGGCATGATTATTGGCGGCGTAGGGATCTTCGGATGCGGCGGCTCGAATATCACCCCGTTCAAGACCCCGACCGAGCTCAGCGAGGACGAAATCTACGCGACCCTGCGCGCCGGCTACGAACAGGTCCGGGACCAGCGGCCGCTGCTGATGATCTGTCATACGCCGCCGTACGAGACCAAGTGCGATCGGATCCTGAACGGACGGCCGGTCGGCAGCACCGCGGCGCGCCGGTTCATCGAGGAGGTCGGCCCCGAGGTCTGCATCTCGGGACATATTCACGAATCGGCCGCCGTCGATCGCATCGGCAGCACGACCATCGTGAACGCCGGCGCCTTCAAGGACGGCGGCTATATTGTGGTAGAGAGCAACGACGGCCGTCTCGATGCGCGGCTCGAGCACGTCTGATTCGTTATCGCGATGACGCTGCAGGTGGTTTTCTTCGATGCGGCCGGGACGCTGTTCACGTCACGGGTACCGGTGGCGACAACCTATGCGCGAATCGCGCGGCGTCACGGCCTCGCGGCCGACGAGCGCGCGGTGCGCGAGGGCTTTATGCGCGCCTTCCATCGCGCGGCCGGACTGGCCTTCGGCCCCGGGATCGCACCGGCCGAACTCCGGCGGCGCGAGCGCGAATGGTGGCGCGCGGTGGTGCGCGCGAGCTTCGAGGGGATGGGAAGCTTCGATGACTTCGACGCCTGCTTCGATGAACTCTTCGCCTACTTCGCCGATCCCGCGCATTGGGTTGCGTTTCCCGGCGTGCCGGAGCTGCTCGAGGACTTGCGCACGCGCCGGCTGAGCCTCGGCGTCATCTCGAACTTCGACCATCGGCTCTACGGCATCCTCGAAGGACTGGGACTCGCGCGTTACTTCGATTCGATCACGATCTCCTCGGAAGCCGGCTATGCCAAACCGTCGCCCGAGATCTTTCGGGCCGCGATGCGCCGCCATGCGGTTGACCCCGCGGCGGTCATCCACGTCGGCGACTCCGAGCCGCTGGACGCGTCGGGCGCGTTGGCGGCGGGAATCGCGCCGGTGATCGTCGAGCATCGGTCCGGCGCGGCGACCGCCTCCGCCGGCGGCGTGACCCGCGTGCCGACGCCGCGTCATATCAGCGAAGCGATCGCGATCCTCGAGCGCGCCACCTGACGCTCGGGGAAAGTCAACTGCGCCATTTCCCGCCGCCCCCGCGATCGCTATCCTTGGCGATCAACGATGCTTAAGCGGATTCATCACGTCGGGATCGTCGTGCAGAGTCTCGATCAGGGGCTCGGCTTCTGGCGCGATCTGCTCGGTCTGCCGCTTGCGAAAAGCGCGGTCCTCGAAGATCAGGGCGTGCGCGCGGCGCTGCTCAAGCTCGGAACCAGCGAGATCGAGCTGCTCGAGCCGCTATCGCCGGACAACGGCGTCGGACGCTTTCTCGCGCGCTCCGGCGGCGGATTGCATCACGTCTGTTTCGAGAGCGATGACGTCGGCGCCGATCTGGCGGCAGCGCGGTCGCAGTCAATTCCGCTGATCGACGAGCGCCCGCGACCCGGCCTGGCGGGCATGATATGCTTCCTTCATCCCAAGGCGACGCACGGCGTGCTGGTCGAGTATGCCCAGACGCCCGAGGCCTAGCGATGCCGATCTACGAATATCGATGCGACGATTGCGGGCGCGAGTTCGAGGCGCTCGTGATGGCGGGGCGATCGGACGCCGAATGCCCCGATTGCCGCGGCGTCCATCTGCGGCGCGAGCTGTCGATCTTCGCGGCGCGCGGCGGCGACGGCGCGATGGCGAAGGCGCCGGGCAATCCCGGCCGGCCGAGCGGCGGATGCTGCGGCGGGGGCTGCGGATGCGCATAATGCCGGTGGAGGGCTCGGAACTGCGGCGCTTTTTCGCGAATTGAAACAGATGTGCGAGATGTTACGTCTAATCGTTGCACGCATCGCAGGGTTGCCCGTCGGATTAGCAAGTAGGAAGATCGAGTAACGACGACCGGGGGCGTTCCGCAAGAGGCTCCATCGCAGATGACCAGACCAAAGCGCATCAACAGCCTTGCCACCGCCGGTCTCCTGATGGCGCTCGGCGCGATTCTCGTCTGTCTTCCGGCGCACGCACAGGCCCCGCAGATTAATCAGAATCTTCAGCTTCCCAAGCAGGGCGGCTCATCGACGCTCGAGCTGCCGGCTCAACCGCGACAGCCTGGCGCCGACGCGTTGACGATTCCCTCGCTGCCGGGGCCGCAGGGCGGTAACTCCACCGGCGTCCTGCCCCAGATGCAACCGCAGCCCGGACAGGCGCTGGTCGTGCCGCCCCATGAGCTGGCGCGCCAGCCCGGCTACGAGCAGGTGACGGTTACGGTTACCAATCCGCAGCACGGTTACGAGACCGGCCTCAACAAACAGGATTTTCGCCTTTATATCGACGGCCAGCAGCGGCCGATCGAGTTTTTCCGCCAGGACCTGAACACGCCCGTCTCGGTCGGCATCCTGGTCGATACTTCCGGCAGCATGCAGCCCAAGATTCCGCAGGCGCGCGCCGCGATCACGCAGTTTCTGATGGATTTGAACCAGCGCGACGACCTCTTCCTGTTTGCCTTCTCGATGCGCCCGTTTTTACTGCAGGGCTTTACGATGAATCATGCGCTGGTTGCGAGCCGCCTCGCGCTGCTCCATGCGTACGGGCAGACGGCGCTCTACGATGCGATCATGGACGGCCTGCTGATGGTCGAGCACGGCCGCTATGACAAGAAGGCGCTGCTGGTGGTGACCGACGGGATGGATAACAGCAGCCAATCCTCGCTGCCGCAGGTGATCGCGCAGGCGCGCCGTCTCGGCGTGCTGATCTACTCGATCGGCATCGGCGATCCGGGCGGCGGCTCCTCGATGCCGGGTCTGGCGATCGGGCCGTTCATCTTCGGCGGCGATATCGATCGGGTCGACGCAGAGACCCTGCGCGCGCTTTCGAACGAGACCGGCGCGCGTACCTTCCTGGTGCGCGAGGTCGGCGACGGCGAGGCGCTGCGCGAAGCGACCACGACGATCAGCCGCGAGCTGCGCGAGCAGTATACGGTCGGCTTTACCGCCCCGGATCCTTCGGCCGGCGGCTACCGGAACCTGCGCGTCGACGTCCCGGGCCATCCCGGGGACAGCGTCCGGGTGCGCAAGGGCGTCATCGTCGGTCCCGGCTCGTCGTACGCCTCGATGCCGCCGCCTTAGTTATCGCTCCTAATTGCCGGTTCCCTCCAGCTTCACATGCTGGGGGCTCTTTAACGCGCTATCGGTGAAGGTCAGCATGCCGGGACGCGATCCCATGCCCTGCGGCGTGAAGGTCACCTCGATCTTGCAGGTGGACTTGGCCGGCAGCGTGTTGGCTGGGCAGGTGCTGCTCCCGGCGATCTGGTAATCGCCGCTGGCCGCGGCCAAGAACGCCATCGGGATCGGATTCTTATTCGCGATATTCACCGTCTTCGCGTTGCTCGTTGAGTGGACCGTCTCGCCCCCGAAGTTAAGCGTTCCGGGCGAGAAGGTAAGCTTGCCCTGCGCTCCTTTGCCGACGAGCTTGACCATCTGCGCGCTGTTGATTTCCGCGTTGTCGAGGACCATCAGCGTGCCCTTGCGCGCGCCGGCGCCGGTCGGCGAAAACGTCAGCGCGATCTTGGAGCTCGCCTTGGCCGCCAAAGTCGCGTTGCAGGTGGTCGGCGGCCCCGAGACGATCGTGAAGTCGCCGGTGTCCTCGGCGCCCAGGAAAGTGACCGTGAGTTTCTGCTTCTTGTTCTTCGGATTGGACACGTGCACCAGCAGCGCCTTGCTGGTCACGCCGACGCCGCCCAGCTCGACTGTCGAGGGGAAGTGCAGGGTCTTGGGCGTGACCGCGAGCTTGGCGTTCTCCGGCGGCGCGGTAAACATGAAGCCGGCGGAGGCGTGGGCCGAGGTCAGGCTGCCGGTGCCCGCGAAATCGGCGCTGAGCGGCCGCGATGGATTGCCGGGAATGATGATCGGCGTCATCTGGCAGCTAACCTTGCCATTGGAGTCGGTCGATGCGCTGCAGGAATCCTTGCCGAGCTTGAGCATCACCGACTGGCCGACGATCGGAACAGGCGGCTTTTGCGAGACGTCGGTGAGCGACGCCGTCAGGGTGATCGTCTGCCCCGGCGTGCCGGTCTTCGGGCTCAGATCGACGGTCAGGAACGCGTGATCCTTGCCTGCGGCCCACGTCACCTCGGTCGGATTGGATGTGTTGGTGGCGCTGTTCACGGTCGCCGACGCGACCAGGTTGTCGACGCCGGCAAAGGTCCCCATATAGCTGAACGTAGCCTGGCCATTGGCGCCGGTGTCCGACTCCAACTCCAGGTTGTTGACGCCGTTGATCGCAAGCTCGACCGGAGTTCCGGCCGGCGGCGCGCCATAGAGGAAGGTTGCGGTTATGTTCTGCGTGTCGCCCTGGGTCGGATTCGCGGACGTCGGCGTGAGGCTGATCGTCAACAGCGGCTTGGGCGCGAACGAACAAATGCCGTTCGAATCGGTCACCCGGTAGATGGCTGAGCCGACGCTTTCGTACAAGCATCCGTCCGGTCCGACGAGTTTACTCTCGGGAGCGTCGCCGCTGGTGAACGGCCCGTATAGCAGCACGCCGGGAGCATCAGATACCAGGTCGAAAGTCTGAACTCCGGCCGGCAGAGTATCGGCGGCTGCGATATCGCCCTGCGCATTGCGCGAGGTGGGGAGGAATCCAGCGGTCACAGTCTTGCTGTCGGCGAGCCTGGCGCGCGGCGGCGCGATGTTCATGGTCGGTGCCGGCGCGCTGAGTATCAGCAGTTGTGCGTCGCCGCTCGCTTGCTTGCTGCCCACTGCCACGCCGACATTGCTAACGGTGACGTTGGGGACGACCGTGACGGTCGGAGGTTGAGTGGCGCCGGTACCGGTGATCCGAACGATCTCCGGAGTAGCATCAAAACCGGTGGTGGACCACGCGTATAGCGTTCCGTCGGAAGCGAAAGTCAGCCCCCAATTCGGCGTGCCAATGGTGTTGGCGTAGACTGTGGTGGTCGGGCTCCCGCTCGAAGGATTCGAGATGCGCCCGATGGCGGTGCTATCGCCCCCACCGCCCGTGCATCCGTCGCTGAAGAACAGGTCGCCGCTGATCGGATCGGTCACCAGGCTGACCGGGCAGGTGAGCCCGGTTGAGATTTCGCGCATCAGCGCGCCGGTGGAGGGATTGACCTGGATGACATCGCCGGTGGTGTAGCCTCCGGTTGTAGCAGAACGGGCCGCATAGAGATTGCCGCTCTTGTCAAAGGCAAGCGCCTGCAAACTCGCGCCGAGCGGCGTCGGCGTCACCAGCGTCCCCGCCCCGGCCATCCCGCCCGACTTGCCGAACTTGTAGATGTTGCCGGTCGAACTGTCGGCCACGAAGAGGTTTCCCGACGGATCGAAGGCGAAGCCGAAGCCGCCGAAGCATCCGAAATTGATGCCGCCATAGGAATAGTTCTGCGCGACCAGAGCAGTCACGAACGTGTTCACCAGATAACCCGGCGCTGCCATCGGTATACCCGAAGAGCATCCTGAGCCGCTGCCGAACGAAACCTGCACGTTACCGGGAACCGGCAGGTTGCCGTCGGTCACATCGGTCGCCGTGTAGGTGATGTCCTCGGTCATTACGTCGGTCGTGGTGAACTGAATCTTGCCGGTCGCATCGGTAACGCTCGGGTTCGGTCCACTGATGATCGATGCGGCGGCGCCCTGCGACAACGTGACGAGTTTGCCCGGCGTCGCGTGGCCGTTGGCGTCCTTGAGGGTCACATCGATGGTGGCTATCGAGGTCCCGTCAGCCGCCACGCTCGATGGACCGCCGCTGATCCCAGCTGACGCCGCCAGCGGCGAAACGAAGGGCACCTGCGGGGTCTGGGTGAGCGTGATGCCGTCGGTCGTATCCTTCACCGTGAAGGTCAATGACTCGATGGTCGAGTCCTTGACCGTGAAGAGCGCCGTGCCGTCCGCGCCGGTCATCGCGTTGGCGGGCGTGATGGTCGCGTGATTTCCCCCCTGCGCCGTCACGGTCACGGTCTTGCCGCTTACGACATTGCCGTTGCTGTCATAGAGATGCGGACTCAGGAAGAGCTTGGAGTTTCCATCGGCAGGTTCTCCGGCCGGGAAGAGTCCGCCCTCGGGAACGAACGCGCCTTTCCCGGTCATCACGACGCGCGACTTGCTCGCGTCGACCGCGCCGATCGACGCATGCGCAAGCATCTGGTTCAGCACCGGCAGATCGGGCGAGCCAAGACCGACGTGCGCGAAATCGCTCGGCGGAGACATCGAGGCGGGCGCATGAAACGCAGCGGTGGCGGAGAACGGATAGATGAGCGGATTCAGGAAGCCGAGGTTCTTGCCCTGCGATTGATTGAGCAGCGCGGTGAACCCGGCCCACTCGGGCGCGCTCATGCTGGTGCCGCCGTACTCGAGCCCGCTGGGGCATCCGCCCTTGTCGGCCTGGCAGATCTCGACGCCATGGAACGGATCGGCGTTGGCGACCACGTCCGGAATCGAGCGCATCGCAACGAACGGCTTCTGGTATCCAGGTGCGGTGAAAAACTTGCTGACGCCGAAACCGCCCTGTCCGGCGACCGGAGTGGTGGCGGAATCATCCCACCAGCTTTCCGATCCGTAGGTCGCGCCGTCGCCGAGGCTGAGCGAGCTTCCGCCGACCGCCGTGGCGTTGGGCGAATCGGCCGGCACCGCGACGGTGTTCGCCGCGCCGTCGAGGCAGGTGCTGCCGCTGTCGCCCGCGCCGTTGAAGATGCTGATGTTGGAGACGGCGGCGTTCTGGAAGATCGTATCGATACTGTCCGCATCGGCCTGGGTGGTCTCGTCTTCGCAGTACGCCCAACTGTTACTGATGATGGTCGCGCCGCCGGTGACTGCGGCGTTGAAAACATGCTGGAAGCTGGTGCCCGCACCGCTGAAGGGCGCATCGTAGACCACCACCTTGGCGCCGTTGGCGATGGTCATCGCGGTATCGATATCGAGCAGGACCTCGTCTTCGCCCGAACCCGGCGCGGTGCCGCCGTCGACGTCAACCTTGCTCAGGTTGCTCAGCTCGCTCGCCGGCGCGCCGGTCAGATTCAGATAGTCGGCGACATCGCTGGTGTTGTAGCTGTCGAACTCGACCAGCCCGATGGTCTGGCCGGCACCGTTCACGCCGGGCCACGGCGAGGCAGCGGCCGGGACAGCGGCCGGGACAGCGGCTGGGGCAAACGCCGGAGCGCCGTTCAACCCGGCGATCAGCTCCGCGTCGTTGAGCGTGCCGGTGGAGAGATTTTGCAGGGGAGGGCAAGAGAGCTTCGCATTAATCAGGACTCCGTATCCGGCTCCCACCGTGTTCGAGTTGATACACCATGCGAGCGCGCTCAGGATGCAGGCCTTGCCCGCGGCAGTGTTGGGATCGAGCCCGAACATCGCCGACATGTAGCCGACGACGATCGCGCAGACCGCCGAGAAGATCGCGATATGCGTCGGCTGCGGCCGCGCATAGTTCGAGAGCCCGGTCACCGACTGGACCGAAGCGGCGATCGCGGCCGGCATCGCCGGCTCAGCCTGGTTGGCGAAGAAGGTCTTCTTGCCGATGCGAAAGTCGGCGATCCGTGCGTGGAACGCGCGCTCGGCCTCGGCTCGCGTGCCTCGCACGGTGATCGTGAGATGGTTCGACGAGCCTTCGATCAACTCGAAGCCGTTGGCCCGCAGATAGGCGAGGACCTTGTCATAAGAGCGCTGCGAGGGACCGAAGCGCGCCGCGATTTGAGTCTGCGTGAGGAAGTGACGGAAGTTCGGCGAATGCGGATCGTCGATCTGATTGCGATAGCGTTCGAAGCCCGCCTGGTCGTCGCGCTTCAGAGTCAGCGTCAAAGTGATCGGAATGTCGCCGGCATTCGGCGCCGACTCGATCCGATGCGCATTTGCCAGCGCCGCCAGCACGTGGCCATGGAGACTCACCATCCCGGCATCAGGGTCGAAAGCGGTGCCATCGAGACGGGTCGCGCTGCCGCTTTGCGCCCGAAGGGGCAGGTCCCATTGGCTTTGGTAATCTTGGAAACCGTCGGACCTCCTGCGACGTACAGGCATCCGTCCGGTCCGATCGCGTAGTTGGACAAGCCTGAAAAATCGCTCGTGGTAAGTTGCAGAGCGGCCGCGGCCGCCGCTGCGGTCACGTCAACCGTCCGCACGGCATCGCTGGGACCGCCTTGTCCGTCCGCGCTCGCGTTGAAAGGCGCGATTACGAATTGCGCGTCGCCGCTCGCCTGTTTCCCGCCAACGGTCATCCCCAAGCCGCCGGAAAGGCTGATCGGCGAATCGTCGGCTGCCGTCAGCAGCGTCACCGTCGGCGGCGAGCCTTTGGTGATCCGTGCGATCGGCGCGCTGTTCGGGCCGGCTGCGAAAGTATCGTAAACGGTACCGTCGGGAGCGACCGCAAGGTTGAAGTTCTCGATATTGTCAGGGGTCTGGGCATAAACCGTGGTAGTCGGGCTCGGACCGTCGATGCCGGTGATCTGCCAGATGTCGGGACTGACGGGGCCCAGCGAGCAGAAGTCGTTCACATACAGCGCCGGTATGGACGGATCGATCGCCATGTTTCCCAGGCAAGGAAAACCGGACGCGATCGCCGTACCGACGATGCCATTGGAGAGGTCGACCGGAACGATATCGCCTTTGGCGCCGCTGACCGAACCTTCGCTCGCAAACATATTGCCCGCGGGGTCAATCGCGAGGCCTGTGGCGGGCGCTTTAACCGTAGTGAAGAGGGTGCCCGGGTCGGCAACCCCCCCGGTTGAACCGAACTTGTAGATCTTACCCGTCGGCCAATCGGTGACGTACATTTTGCCCGCTTCGTCCCAAGCCATTCCGTATGCGCCGAAGCAGTTGTAGGAGAAGCCTTGATTGCCGGCGCTAACGGTGAACCCGCTTGCGAAGGTGCTGACCTGATACCCGCTGGCCGGATCCGCGGCCGC
>Ga0209415_10020384_pt1 | contig 10306 bp, 10 predicted proteins | sample PeaSoiSIISIP2007_FD_187696 | JGI IMG/M metagenome (GOLD analysis project Ga0209415, IMG submission 187696) | Peat soil microbial communities from Weissenstadt, Germany - SII-SIP-2007 (SPAdes) (version 2) | ecosystem: Environmental > Terrestrial > Soil > Wetlands > Peat | place: Germany...
CCAGGCGCAGGATGGACAGCGCGGTGACGCTCTTGCCGCAGCCGGATTCGCCCACCACGCCCAGCGTCTCGCCGGCGTTGACCGCGTAGGAGACACCGTCCACCGCCGGCACGACGCCGTCGGCGGTGAAGAAGTGCGTCCTGAGGTTGTCCACCTCCAGAATCGGCGGCGTCGCCGGCGTGGCGATGGCGCCGGCCGCCGCGGTGGCGACGTCGTTATGATTCGACAAGTGACTCCCCATGGTCCGTCTGTTATTCTGCTCGCAAGGCGCCGACGGCCAGGCCATCAGAGCACACCGGCGGGAATAATGAAAAGGCAAAAGGGGAGGGAAAACGTGATGCATGCCGAGGATTCGACGCGTCGGGGCTGGAGCCGCCGAGGCTTCTTGCAGGGCAGCGCCGCGGCGCTGGCGGGCGCTTACGGGATGGCGCCGCGCTACGGCTTGGCGGCCGACATCCCGCTGCAATACGACGGGGCAAAATTCCAGCTCGCCGCGCCGGAGCCGAACCCCAAGCGCGGCGGCGTGCTGCGCTACGCCATCACCTCCCGCCCGCCGCATTTCGACGTGCACCAGTCGGGCACCATCAACAGCCTCGGCGCGCAGGGCTGCATGTTCGATAATCTGATCCGCCGCGACCCGCGCGACAGCGGCCAGACCATCATCCCGGACCTGGCGCATAGCTGGGACATCGCCAAGGACGGCAAGACCTACACGTTCTTCCTGCGCAAGGGCGTGCAGTTCCACGACGGCGCGGAACTGACCTCGGCCGACATCAAGGCGACGTTCGACCGCATCGCCCGGCCGCCGCAAGGCATCATGATCCCGCGCAGCATCCTGTTCTCGACGGTCAGCGAGATCACCACGCCGGACAAATACACCGTCCAGTTCAAGCTGTCGGAACCGCGCCCGGCGAACTTCATCATGTCGGCGATCGCCAGCGGCTGGAACGTGATCGTGCGCAAGAAGACGCTGGAGGACAACAACTACAATCTGCGCAAGGTCGAAATCTATCCCGGCACCGGGCCATACAAGTCCAAGCGACGGGTGGAGAACGAGGTGTGGGTGATGGAGAAGAACGCCGCCTACTGGAACCAGGGCCTGCCCTATCTCGACGGGATCGAATTCTACCATGCGCTGCCGTTCTCGACCGAGCTGGGCTCGGCGATCCTGTCGGGCCGCGTCGACTACGCCCGCATCGTCGATCCGGTCACGACGCGCAAGGCCAAGGCGACGCCGGGGATGTCGACCGCCACGTTCAACCAGAGCGTGATCCAGGGGACCTGGGTCAACCTCAAGCACAAGCCGCTGGACGACCCGCGGGTGCGGCGCGCGCTGCATCTCGCGTTCGACCGGCCGGTGCTGATCGACGTGGTGAAGGACGTGACGCCGATGCGGGTGGGCGGGTTCATCTATCCGTTCTCCGAGTTCGCCACGCCGCCGCCGGAACTGGCCAAGCGGTTGGGCTATCAGGAGGACAACGCGGCGGCGATGAAGGAAGCCCAGGCACTGATGAAGGCGGCGGGCCATGCGGACGGCATCAAGGGGCTGGACTTCCTGGTCCGCGACGTCGCCAGCTTCAAGATCTGGGCGCAGGCGATCCAGGCGATGCTGAAGGAGTCGATCAACGTCGAGTGCAATCTGCGCACGGTGGTAGAGTCGGTGTGGTTCGACGACGTCGCCAGCGGGCATTTCGATCTGGCGATTGGCGCCGTGGTGTCCACGCTGCTCGACCCGTCGGACTACTTCAATGCCTGGTACAAGGGCGGCGGGCCGCAGAACTACTCGGCGTGGAACAACGCCGCGTTCAACGACCGCCAGTCGCACATCGATCAGGAGGTCGATCCCGCGAAGCGCCTGGCGCTGGTCCGCGAGGATGAGATGCTGATGGAACAGGACCCGCCGGTGCTGCCGGTGGCGTGGGAGAACATTAACGACATCTACTACAACTACGTGAAGGGTCATAATCCGAAGGACTATTTCGGCATCTACGACGTGGTGCGGTTCGATACGTTCTGGCTGGACAAATAGCGCAGGGGCGCGGCGCGCAGGCGTCGTTGCATGTGTGATGTTTAGCTACATCGTTCGTCGGCTGGCGTTCGGCGCGCTCACCATCGTGGGCGTGTCGATCGTCGTCTTCGTGGTGATGCGCATCCTGCCCGGGGATCCGCTGATCGCGATCTTCGGGCCCGAGGGGTTCACCAAGCTCACCGTCGAGCAGCGCGCCAACTACATGGCGGCGCTGGGGTTGAGCGATCCGCTGCCGTTGCAGTACTGGCACTGGGTGCAGGATATCGCCCGCGGCCAGTTCGGCCATTCGTTCTTCCGCGCCGAAAGCGTGGCGGAGACGGTCGCGCGCCGCGGACCGCTGACCGCGGAGATCGCGTTGCTGTCGGTGGCGCTGTCGTGGATCGTCGGCATCCCGGTGGCGGTGCTCAGCGCGCTGCGGCCGAACAGCGTGATCGACAACGTCACGCGGTTTTTCAGCATCCTGTTCCTGGCGATCCCCGGATTCTGGTTCGGCATGCTGATCGTGCTGGCGTCGTTGTTCTGGTTTGGCTACAAATCGCCGATGGCCGGGGTGTCGCTGTTCGCCGATCCCTGGGGCAACTTCCAGATCATCATCGGGCCGGCGGTGGTGCTGGGGCTCGGCCAGGCGGCGTATATCGCGCGCCTGGCCCGCTCCTCCCTGCTGGAGGTGGTGCGCGAGGATTTCGTGCGCACCGCGCGGGCCAAGGGGCTGAGCGGGCGGCTGGTGATCACGCTGCACGCGCTGCCCAACGCGCTGCTGCCGGTGATCACGCTGTCGGGCATCCTGCTGGGGTTCGTGCTCGCCGGGTCGATCCCGGTGGAGCGTGCGTTCGGCACGCCCGGGCTCGGTTCGACCATGTTCACCGCGGTGAACGAGCGCGACGTCTTCGTGATGCAGAACCTGGTCTTCCTGTATGCCGTGGTGTTCGTGTCGCTGAACATCGTGGTCGATCTGATCAATGCCTGGCTGGACCCGAGGATCCATTACCGATGAGAACCCCGGCATGAGCGTCCTTGCATGAGCGTCACCGCGCCCGAGTTCGGCGAGCTGCCCGCGCAGACCGAGACCGCCCGGTCGTTGCCAGTCCGCATCGGCAACGCGCTGTGGCGCTTCGCCCGCCGCTCGCCGCTGTCGGCGTTCTGGGGCGTGGTCGCGGTGGCGATCATCGTCATCGCCATCGCGGCACCGGACCTCGCGCCCTATGCGCCGCTGAAGTCGGACTTCCGCCACATGACCAAGCCACCCAATGCGATCCATTGGTTCGGCACCGACCAGATCGGCCGCGATACGCTCAGCCGGGTGATCTACGGCAGCCGCGCCTCGCTGGCGGTGGCATTCGGGGCGGTGCTGCTGGGCACCACGTTCGGCGCGCTGTGGGGGCTGGCGAGCGGCTTCTTCGGCGGGCGCTTCGACCTGATCAGCCAGCGCATCATCGAGTTCCTGCAATCGTTCCCCGACCTGATCCTGGCGATGGCGATCGCCATGGCGCTGGGCGCCGGCACCGGCACGGTGATCGTCGCCATCGCCATCACGCGCATTCCGTTCGGCGGGCGGATCATTCGCGCGGTGGTGATGTCGCTGAAGGAGATGGCGTACGTGGAGGCGGCGCGCGGGTTGGGTGCGTCCAACCTGCGGCTGATGGCGCGGCACATCCTGCCGCAGTGCATCGCACCCTATCTGATCCTGGCGACCACGCATCTGGGGGTGGCGATCATCATCGAGGCCTCGCTGGGGTTCCTCGGCGTCGGCATCCCGCCGCCGATGCCGACCTGGGGCAACATGCTGGCCGACGCGCTGAACTCCGGGCTGGTGCCGCCGTGGTGGCTGGTGCTGTTCCCGGGGGCGGCGATCACGCTGACGGTGCTGGCGTTCAATTTGCTGGGCGATGGGATTCGCGACGCGCTGGATCCGCGGCTGCGCGGGGCGGTGTGACGGGGCAGGGGTGTGATAAGCACGGGGCGGAATGGTTTCGCTCCTCGCCCTGGCCGCCGCGGCCCCGGCCGTGGCCGGCATAGCGCAGGCGATCGCCGGCGCCTGGCTGACGCGCCGCTTTGCCGCCCGAGCGGTGCGCGCGCGTGACAGCGCTGCCGTCGCCGCGCGTCTCGCTGCGCCAGACCCCTCGCCAAGCGTGACCGTTCTGAAGCCGCTGCACGGCGCGGAACCCCTGCTGGAGGCGGCACTCGCCTCCACCTGCGCGCAGAACTACCCGCGCCTCCAGGTGGTATTCGGCACCAGCCGCGCCGACGATCCAGCGCTGGAAGTGGTCGAACGGCTGCGGCAGCGCTTTCCCGCCGTGGATCTCGCCGTTGTGATCGATCCGCGCCAGCACGGCGCCAACCCCAAAATCGGCAACCTGATCAACATGTTGCCGGCGGCGAAGCACGACGTCCTGGTGATCGCCGATTCCGACCTGCACGTGGCGCCCGACTGGCTGGCCCGCGTTGTCGCGGCGCTGGATGCGCCGGGCACCGGCCTGGCCTGCACGCTGTACACCGGGCTGCCGGCCACCGGCGCGCTGGTCGAGCGACTCGCGGCGACGCAGATCACCCACACGTTCCTGCCCGGCGCGCTGCTGTCGCGCGCGCTCGGCCGGCAGGACTGCCTGGGCGCCACCATGGCCCTGCGGCGCGCGACGCTGGCGCGCATCGGCGGGCTGGAAGCGCTGGCCGACCATCTGGCCGACGACAACGTGCTGGGCCGGCGGGTGTGCGCGCTGGGCCTCGCGGTGGCGCTGGCCGACACGGTGCCGGCGACCACGGTGCCCGAGGCCACGCTGGCCGCGCTGTGGCGCCACGAGCTGCGCTGGGCACGCACCATCCGCGCCCTGGTGCCCGGCCAGTTCGCCGCCTCGGTGCTGCAATACCCGATCGTCTGGGCACTGCTGGCGCTGGCGCTGTCGGGCGGCGCGCTGTGGACCTGGAGCCTGTTCGAAACCGCCTGGGTGACCCGCGCGCTGGCCGCCCGCGTGATCGACCGCGCGCTCGGGCGGCTGCGTGCTCTGCCCTCTCCGCCATGGCCGGGCCATGACGGAGAGGGGCCTGCTCCAGGTCTTGCATTCCGCGCCCCGCTCTGGCTTCTGCCGCTGCGGGAACTCTTGTCGGTCGCCGTGATGCTCGCCAGCTATGCCGGGCGGGGGGTAGACTGGCGCGGCGAGACGCTACGCGCCGACGACGGCGCCACAAACGGATTTCCCCCTCGCCTTGTGGGCGGGGGTCAGGGGGAGGGGGAAAGCGGCACGCGCGGTGCCGGCGAAACCCCTCCCCCTGACCCCCTTCCACAAGGCGAGGGGGAGGATGGGACAGCATCATGATGAAGACGCTCTTTCTGCAACCCCCGTCGTTCGACGGGTTCGACGGCGGCGCCGGCTCGCGCTACCAGGCGAAGCGCGAGATCCGCAGCTTCTGGTATCCGACCTGGCTGGCCCAGCCGGCCGCGCTGGTGCCGGGCAGCAAGCTGATCGACGCGCCGCCGGCCGGGATCGGGCTGGCGCAGGTGCTGGCGGCGGCGCGCCAGCACGAGCTGTGCGTGATCCACACCTCCACGCCCTCGTTCGCCGCCGACGTGAAGGTGGCGGCGGCGCTGAAGGACGCCAACCCGGCGCTGAAGATCGGCTTCGTCGGCGCCAAGGTGGCGGTGCAGCCGGAGGAAAGCCTGGCCCAGGGCGCGCCGATCGATTTTGTTGCCCGCAACGAGTTCGACTTCACCATCAAGGAGATCGCCGAGGGCCGCGACTGGGCCGGCGTGGACGGCATCTCGTTCCGTGACGCCAACGGCGTGATCCAGCACAACCAGGACCGCGCGACCCTGGAGGACATGGACCAGCTTCCGTTCGTCACCGAGGTCTACCAGCGCGACCTGCGGATCGAGGATTATTTCATCGGCTACCTGCTGCACCCCTACGTGTCGCTGTACACCGGGCGCGGCTGCAAATCGCACTGCACCTTCTGCCTGTGGCCGCAGACCGTCGGCGGGCATCGCTATCGCGTGCGCTCGCCGGGACACGTGGCCGAGGAGATCGCGCTGGCGAAGCGGCTGTTCCCGCAGGTCCGGGAATTCTTTTTCGACGACGATACCTTCACCGACAACCTGCCGCGCGCCGAGGCGATCGCCCGGGAGCTGGGCAAGCTCGGCGTCACCTGGTCGTGCAACGCCAAGGCGAACGTCCCGCGCGCGACCTTGAAGGTGCTGAAAGACAACGGGTTGCGGCTGCTGCTGGTCGGCTACGAGAGCGGCAACCAGCAGATCCTGTACAACATCAAGAAGGGCATGCGGATCGAGGTGGCGCGCCGGTTCACCAAGGACTGCCACGAGCTGGGGATCAAGATCCACGGCACGTTTATCCTCGGCCTGCCAGGGGAGACCCGGGAGACGATCGAGGAAACGATCCGGTTTGCCACCGAGATCAATCCGCACACCATCCAGGTGTCGCTGGCGGCGCCGTATCCGGGGACGTTCCTGCACCGCCAGGCGGTGGAGAACGGCTGGCTGGACGCGGAGCACGCCGAGCTGGTGGACGATCACGGCGTGCAGATCGCGCCGCTGAGCTATCCGCACCTGTCGCACACGGAGATTTTCGACAACGTGGAGACGTTCTATAGGCGGTTCTACTTTCGCGCGCCGAAGATTGCCTCGATCGTCGGCGAGATGGTGCGCAGCCCGCAGATGATGAAGCGCCGGCTGCGCGAGGGGGTGGAGTTCTTCCAGTTTTTGCGCGAACGGCACAAGGCCGCTTGAGACAGTTGTCAGTTTTCAGTTGTCAGGTTTCAGAGGGCGGCTACCAGATGGGCCGGTAGGTTAGGGTCTCGCCGAATGGGCGCCGGCGCGACCAGGGGCGCCCGCGATGCGGTGGCACTGGCGCCTATCGGTAAATCTCCCGCCGATTGCCGATCCGCAGCACCAGGATGCGCACCAGGTCATCCTCGATGCTGGCGATGATCCGCCAATCACCCACGCGCTACTTCCAGAAGCTCCCGAGCCTCTGGCCCTTCAATGCTTCGCCGATGCTGCGCGGATCATCGAGCCGGGCCAACCGCTCGCTCAGGAACGCCGTTATGCGACGGGCAACCGGGCGGTCGAGCTGTGCCAGTTCCTTGGCCGCCGCCTCGGCCAGCTCAATCCGCCAGGCCAAGGTCGCGTTCCACCTCGGCCAGCGTCACGGTGCGGGCACGCCCGGAGCGGATGTCGTCAAGCCGACGCTCCGCCAGGTACAGGTCCTCCAGGTCGGCGAGGTACTCGACGATGGCCTCCTGGAGATACGACTCCTTGCTGCGCCCGGTCGCCTTGGCCAGGGCGTCCAGCCGCCGCTCGATGTCGTCGGGGAGTTCGATCGCCAGCATCGGCACCTCCTGAACGCGGTTGGATTGTAGCCTATCCGGCAACCGGCCGGCCAGCGCGGTCTTGCCGCCTGGCCGGGTCGCACATTCGCTGGGTTGCCTTGGCCGGCCGTCGCGGCCAGGTCCGCGTCAGGTCTGCCGCAGCATGATATATCCGTCGCTCAGCTCCAATTGTCCGGGCAGTTCGAGGAACTCATCCATGGTAACCGGACGCGCCGGGCGTACCGCGTAGCCTTGCATGACATACCAGGCTTCCAGCGGCGTCAGCGGAAACGCCTTGTCGGCGGGCCAGGGCTGATATTCGACACGGAAATCGACTTTTGCTGCGTTATCACTGCCACTGGCGCCCATCAGTCGTTTCCCCACTCTGCTTGCCCGGCCGGTGCCGCAAGACCGGGTTGACGTCGCTGACGCGGCCTACCCCGCCTGATCGCCGGTCCCGCCATCGTCGCGCCACAAGCGTGGGCGCGGCCGAAAGGTGAGGCCGGCATACAGCGTCCGCAAGCCGAGCGTCACAGCGAGATCCGGAATGACGAGCGCCGCATCCAACCCCTCGTGCCTGGCGTGCCGCCAGGTCTGATCCGGTTCGCGCCACCAGTGGATCGCCTGCGGCGCGTCGGGATCGACCAGGATGATGTGGGCCAACCCGGGAACGGTTTTGTATTCGTCCAGCTTGTCGAACATGTCGAGTGTGCGGGTCGACGGCGACAGGACCTCGAGGACGAGCCTAGGTGACTCGACCGCCAAGGCGTCTGGGTCGAACTGTCCGCAATCAACGCCGACGTCAGGCCGGCGTGTGTTGCCGTTGGGAATGCGGACCGCCGTGTCGTCGGAGAACGGCTGGCAGGGATTGCCATCCAGTTGATTGCCCAACGCTCTGACGGCGTTGACGACGACGCGGGCGGCGGAGCCGAACATATCCAGCCGGTTGACGTGAAATCGCCGGCGGAGTTCGGCGATCTCCGCCCGGTGTACTTCAATCACCGGCAACATTGGATGGCGGCGCGATCGGCATGCGCGGCGGGGCGGTGGCCCACATCAGCCGCTCGTCTTCCGGGGTCAGCCCGTAGGCCTGGTTGACCAAGCGAGAGAGCTCGTTTTCCTGACGTGATGCCTCGGCCAGACGCACCGCAACTGGCGCAACGGTTTCGGCGTGCTCGGCGCGGATCGCGGCCACCGCGGCTGCGGAGAGGGTGCGGCGGCGCGCAGGCAACGCGGCGCGCAATGCCTGCGCGAAGGCGTCAGCGGAAAGCGCGAATGGCTCGATCAGCGCACCCGGCGGCTTGGGTAACTCCCAGGTGACAGCAAGCCAGTCGCAGAGCGTGTGCCGCACTGCATGGCGATCACGCATCGTAGCGGCTAGGCTGTCTACAAGTTCCACGACACGTTCAGCCGTCGCTTCACGCAGCGGCGCAATTGGGAGGTGTTCCATGCGAAACCCTGCGGGCGTGAGCGCCTCGTCCTTCATGTGTGGGAAATGCCGCCAGCCAAACCACCACAGCAGTGGGCTGTTCAGCACCGTCAGCAACCATCGGTCAGCTGTAGGGATCATAAAGCCCTTGTTGTTGAGATAGTAACCGTCGGTGTCCATGGCGTACGCTGGGTGGTACTGAATTTCCTGATAGATTATCTTTGGTTCTGAAAACTTATCAAAGTAAGCGACGTTATCCTGGATTTCCCACCACCGATGCGAGCCTGGTTTGCGCCCAGGCCACTCACCGCCCCTCCAATCGGCCGGCTTTGGTTCTAATTTCTCACGGAAAGGCTCAAGGTACGCCTTGATTGCCTGGAACGCGTCAATATCCGTGCCATGTCGCGTGAAGATCAACCAAAGCCCGGACCAGTCGCTTTTCCAGCGATCGATATCCTGTCCACGCAGTAGCGGCTTTAGCAGCTCCGCACTGCGCGGATCGCGCGCTACCAGCCGATCGTGGGTAGGCGTATCTACAATAAAAGCTTCGTTTAGACCCGTCTTCACACCGTACATCGGTGCGACACCGGCATAGTCCACTAACGATGGGCCGGCATCGCGTAACCTCTGGATCAGTAGCCGCACCTCCGGCGGCTCCAGCACCCACGCCTCGCGTCCCAAAGCGATGCGAGGCAATGGAAACGACGCTGCGGCAACCTACGCGTCAAGCATCTCTATCCGCACCAGATCGCGTGGCACCACTGTCACCCGCGCCTGCTCGGGCGCATCCTGATCCGGTCGCGGTCGTTGCACGCACACCACCGACGGAAACACGTCCGTTCCCGGAAAGAACCCGCGCGAATGACCGAAGTCCGTGATGCTGACGAGCCAAGCGCGTTCGGCCAACAACTCACGCAATTCCTCAGCGTAACCCGCCTTCAACCATTTGTTTGTCACCGTGAAGGCGAAGCGCCCGCCAGGGCGCAACAGCCGCAACGCCTGTTCGAAGAAATACACGTATAAATCCGCTACACCGTCATATGCGGTGTATCGCGCCTTTAGCGCGCGCTTGATTGGCGCAAGCTGTTCCTGCCGCACGTAGGGCGGATTGCCGATCACCGCATCGAAGCCGCCGCGAGGCGTGGGGCCGGTCCAGGTATCCCACACCCCCGGATAAGCCGGCTGCCAGTGCAAGAAACGTCGCTGCGCGGCCAACGCCCGCGCTTGCACCAGCAGCGTCTGCAAGGCGGCGGCGTCCCTACCCCGCGCGGGTTTACCGGCGGCCAACTCAACTGGATCGCCACAGGCGCCGTCCAACCACGCGTCGGTCAGACGCTCGCGTTCCCGCTTCTTCTCCCGTCCACTTTCGATCGGCACCCAGTCGAGCGCGAACCAGCAATCGAGAAAGGCGCGCAACGGTGCGGTTGCGTGTTCCATCTCCGCGAACAGGCTGGCGCTCTAGGCTCCGGACTCAATTGCTTGTAACCAGTTGATTCGACTCATTTTTACCTTTCGATCCCGGAAAATGAAGC
>Ga0209415_10020385_pt1 | contig 10305 bp, 9 predicted proteins | sample PeaSoiSIISIP2007_FD_187696 | JGI IMG/M metagenome (GOLD analysis project Ga0209415, IMG submission 187696) | Peat soil microbial communities from Weissenstadt, Germany - SII-SIP-2007 (SPAdes) (version 2) | ecosystem: Environmental > Terrestrial > Soil > Wetlands > Peat | place: Germany...
GGCCGGACGTGAGACTCGCCTTCCCTACCAGCTGCCAGACGCGCTGCCTGGTTAAGCGCCGGGCTCCCGTGCCTAGAAACAGGAGCGAGGAATTCTTTTTCTTCGAGATCACTTCCCTGGCGTTTTTCAGGTATTGCTGCAAGGCGTGCTGGGCGGGCACTCCGAGGGGGACCATGCGCTCTTTGTCGCCTTTGCCGCGGACCAGGATGTATCCCATGTCGAGCTTGAGGTCTTCGAGACGCGCGTCGGAAACTTCGGAAACACGTACGCCTCCGGCATAGAGAAGTTCGATCAGAGCGCGATCGCGGAGAGCCAGCGCTTGCCTCACCGCCGTTTTGTTTCGCGGCGTGGTTTCGGCAAGCTTGATTTCGGGCAGCGTTGTTTCGCCCGTCGTTGTTCCGGACAACATGGCTCCGACTTCGGCGCGGCTCAGTGCCTTGGGCAGCACCTTCCACTGCTTGGGCAAGTCGATGTTTAGAGTTGGATCCTTGTCGATCTTTCCATCGAGCAGCAAATGCCGATAAAGATGGCGGATGGCGGAAAGCTTGCGTCCTACGGAACGCCCGTCGAGCGAATTCGAAAATAATTCCTGGATGTATTCGCGCACATCTTCGCGGCGAGCTGCGCTCAGAAGCACGCGGCGCTTCTCCAGAAACTCGGCAAACTGCGCCAGGTCACTGGTGTACGCGGCAATCGTCAACTTCGCCGAACCGCGCTCTACCCGCAGGTAGTCGAGGAACGAGGCTAGCGTGCGGGAATTGGCGTCCGAGGCCATGACCTGAGTATGAGATGCGGGGAGGAACCCGCAAAGTAATGAGCAGGATGCGGGCTGGAGATTGTTGAAAGTCACGGCGTGGGACGCCCGTCGCTCCACCGGCTATTTCTGATCCTATTTCTGGTCAACCGCGCGCAGCAAATCGACCGCGTACAGCACTCCTTCGGGAGTCTCTTCGTGCTTGAAGTAGGCGAAGACGTCGCGGCCGGCGGCTAGGTGCTCTCGAATGCGCACGACCATTTTCTTGCGCTCTTCGGCAGTATAGGTGGGCTTGCGGTAGCGATAGTAGACGTAGTCGGCGGTGACTACGTCGGGGGTGTCGCGCTCTTCGGTTTCGGCTACACAGAGGGCGATGTTGCGCTCGTGCAGAGTGTTGCAGGTCGCGTCGGTGAACGTTGGGTCGGTCAACCAGGACTCGTGGCGGAATTCGAATGCCGCGCGCACGCTTCGCGGCAGAGTTTTCAGAAACGCGGCTAGCACCTCCTGATCGGCTTTGAAGTTTGGCGGGAGTTGAAAGAGCACCGGGCCGAGGCGCTTTGCGCGCTCCAGAGCTTCCAGCGTGCCGAGAAAGCGTTGCAGGAATTCCTCCGCGTTCTTCAGGCGCTTGATATGGGTTAGCACCTGATGCGCTTTGATGGTGAAACGGAAATGGCCGGGGGTTTCGGCGATCCAGTTCTGGACGGTCGTCTCTTTCACTAATTGGCGGAAAGTGTAGTTGACTTCGACGGCATTCAGTTTCGAGGCGTAGAAATTCAGGAATTTTTTCTGCGGTAGTTTGTCGGGATAGAAAGCGGGCTTCCAAGTTGGGTACGCCCATCCGGAAGTGCCGACGTAGAGATGCGCCATAACAGCCGGGATTATAACTTGCGACGCTTGCCGGCGGCTGCCTTTGCTTTCGTCGACGCCTTCTTCTCCTTCTTGGAGCGCGGCTGCGCTTCGGCTTGGGCGGTTATGCTGACGGCCTCGCGCTCTTCTTTTTCTTTTTCGGATCCAGCAGCCAGTCCTGCCAACTGCGGCAGCTTTTGTTTCAGTTTTTGCACGGGATCGAACAGGTCGCCCATTTTCTCGACGCGCGCGAGGACGTCTTTCGCTTCGAACACCAGACGTGCTGCGTCTTTTTTCTTTAGCGCCTGCTCGACTTCCTCCCAGGTGATCGGCGTTGACACGGTTGGATGCTCGCGCGCTCGCAGGGAGTAAACCGAGATCGTCGTTTTGTGTTGGTCGTTCTGGCTCCAGTCTACGAATACTTTATTGGTGCGGACCGCTTTTTTCATATCCGAAACGACCAGATCGGGATGCTCCTGCTCGAGCAAGCGAGCCACGGCGTGGGCAAAAGACTTCGTCTGTTCGTAGCTGGTTTTTGTATTTAGCGGTACGTAGATCTGCATGCCCTTCGAGCCGGAAGTTTTTGGAAAACTGCGCAGGCCGAAGTGATCGAAGATGTCGCGCACCCAGAGGCCCACCTGGGCGCACTGCACGATGTTCGCGGGAGGTCCGGGGTCGAGATCAAAGACGATCATGGTGGGGGTCGCGATGTCTTCGGCCAGGGAGAGCGAGGGATGCAGTTCGATCGACGCCAGGTTCGCGATCCACACCAGCGTCGGCAGATCGTTGGCGAGAATGAAATTGATGGTGCGGTGATTGCTCTCGCTCCAGACGGGCGCGGTCTTGACCCAGTCGGGACGAAACTTGGGCGCATTCTTTTCGAAGAAGTATTCGTGGTCGATTCCTTCGGGATAACGCTTCATAGTCAGCGCGCGTCCGGCTAGATGGGGCACGAGGACGGGGGCGATGCGGACGTAGAAATCCACCACTTGACCCTTGGTGAAACCGGCGGCGGGGTAGAGGATCTTGTCCAGATTCGTCAGGCTGAGCTTGCGGTTTTCGACTTCGACGATGGTGGGCGTGGACATATAGTGGTCGTTAGTCGTTCGTCTTTGGTCGCTAGTCGTCAGCTCTTGGCCGTTCGCCAGAGGCGTGGGCGCTAGCTGCGACTTCGAAACGGCCTCCAGTATAGTTGTTCCCTTTGACTCAGACTCCGTATTTCTGGTATTATCGAAATATGGTCAACGCTGCCACTAGAACGAACAGTGAGCGTGTCACCCGTTATGCCGATATGTTCTCCGCCATGGGCACCGAGCCGCGACTGCGGATTATGCAGTTGCTGCTCTCCGCTCACCCTAAAGGATTGGTGGTCGGTGAGATTCAGGATGAACTTGAGATCCCGGGCTCTACGCTTTCTCATCATCTGGACAAACTCAAGAATGAAGACCTGGTGCATGTCGAGCGCAGCGGCACGTTTCTGCGTTATTCCGCCAACACCGAGGCACTGCGCGAAATTCTGCAATTTCTTTACGCCGAGTGCTGCACGCGGAACAAAGCGCTCAAGCCGCAAGACCTTGTTCAACTCTGCAAATAGGAGAAGCCACCATGCCCGATGCCAGTATCAGGGAAATAGTAAAGGAGAAATACGGACAAGCTGCCTTGCGAGTCACGGACAAGACCGGCAGCAGCAGTTGCTGCGGCGGGGCTGCGGCCAGTGGAGTCTCCTGCTGCGATCCGATCACCTCGAATCTGTATGACGCGTTACAGGCCGAGCAGATTCCCGCAGAAGCGATGCTGGCTTCGCTTGGATGCGGCAACCCAACCGCGCTGGCGCAACTGAGCCCCGGCGAAACGGTGCTTGATCTGGGCTCGGGCGGCGGCATTGACGTGTTGCTCTCCGCCCGGCGCGTGGGGCCGACCGGCAAGGCATACGGACTCGATATGACCGACGAAATGCTCACACTGGCGAACGAAAACAAGCGCAAGGCAGGCGCGGAGAACGTCGAATTTCTGAAGGGCGAGATCGAAAGGATTCCCCTGCCCGACAACACAGTCGACGTCGTCATTTCCAACTGCGTGATCAATCTTTCCGCCGACAAGGACCGGGTGCTGCGCGAGGCATTCCGCGTGCTTAAGCCGGGCGGACGGTTCGCGGTCTCCGACGTGGTGACGCGCGGCGAAATCGCGCCTGCGATCCGTCAAAGTGTGCTGGCGTGGGTGGGTTGTATCGCCGGTGCTTTGGAAGAAGACGAATATCGCGGCAAGCTCTCGGCCGCCGGTTTTGAACAGATCGAGATTGAGCCGACGCGAATCTATCGCATCGACGACGCGCGTGAGTTCCTTTCCTCCTCGGGCATTAACGTGGATGCCATCGCGGCACAGGTCGATGAAAAATTCATGAGCGCCTTCGTGCGCGCGGTGAAACCGAAACAGGCGCGGGAGGCGTGCTGTGGTCCGACGTGCTGCGGTTGACGTTGGGGCTCGGTGAATGCGAATCCGGTTTCGGCGCGATTGAAGAACCGAGATATTCTTTCTGCGCGGCAGTCTGACCTCAGCGGCTAAAGCCGATACTACCGAGGAGCTATTTATCGCAGCGCTGAAAGCGCTGCGCCACCCAAAATCAAGTGCAGGATCGAGATATTTGCACGACGGAATGCCAGTCATGAAAACGCACTACAACGTTCTGTTCCTGTGTACGGGCAACTCGGCGCGGTCCATCATGGCGGAAGCGATTCTCAATCACAAAGGAAAGCCTGCCTTCAGCGCCTACAGCGCGGGAAGCCATGCCTCGGGGACGGTTCGCCCCGAAGCGCTGAAGCAGATTGAGATGGCTCGCATGTCCACAACCGGCCTGCGCAGCAAGAATTGGGACGAATTCGGGCGACCTGGCGCTCCCGAGATGAACTTCGTGTTCACGGTTTGCGATAGCGCCGCCAAGGAAGCGTGCCCGTTGTGGCCTGGACAGCCGACGACCGCTCACTGGGGTGTTCCCGACCCTGCCGCAGTTCACGGTGACGCCGCCGAGATCGAGCGCGCCTTCCGCGACGCGTTTTTTATTCTTGATCGGCGCATCAGCCTTTTTCTCGCTCTGCCGCTGGCAGCCCTGGATCGCCTCGCGCTGACAAAAGAAGTGGATCGGATTGGGAAAGCAGTGACGCGGCAATGACAGCGACCATGACCATGAAGGCATCCCGCCGCCTCAGCTTTCTCGACCGTTATCTCACCGCGTGGATCTTTGCCGCCATGGTCATCGGGGTTGCGTTGGGATGGCGACTGCCGGGAATCGTGCCGTTCCTGAATCGTTTCAGCATCGGCACAACTTCGATTCCGATTGCGGTGGGACTCATTGTCATGATGTATCCGCCCTTTACCAAGGTGCGGTACGAGGAACTGCACGAGGTTTTCCGGAATACACGAGTGCTTGGTCTGTCCCTCATTCAGAACTGGGTGGTCGGCCCGACCCTGATGTTTGTCCTGGCTGTCGTGTTTTTGCGCGGCTACCCGGAATATATGGCTGGACTCATCATGATCGGGCTGGCCCGTTGTATTGCGATGGTGATTGTTTGGAACGAACTGGCTAGCGGCGATACCCAGTATGCCGCGGGTTGGTTGCCTTCAATTCCCTGTTTCAGGTGTTTTTCTACTCGCCATACGCATGGCTCTTCATCACGTTTCTTCCCGCGAAACTCGGGCTCCAGAGTTCGATCGTCCACGTTTCCATCGCGGAAATCGCAAAGAGCGTTTTTATTTATCTTGGCATTCCCTTTCTGGCTGGGTTCTTAACTCGTACGCTGCTGCTGCGGATTAGAGGACGCGAGTGGTATGAGCATAATTTCGTTCCGCGGATAAGCCCGCTCACGCTGATCGCTTTGCTGTTCGCGATCGTGGTGATGTTCTCGCTCAAGGGCGCATACATCGTTCGGCTTCCGCTCGACGTCCTGCGGATCGCCTTGCCTTTGCTGATTTACTTCGTGGTGATGTTCCTGGCGTCGTTTTACATGGGGAGGAAACTCGGAGCCGACTATTCAGAGACGGCAACTCTCTCGTTCACCGCGGCCTCGAATAACTTTGAACTCGCGATTGCGGTCGCAGTTTCCGTTTTCGGCATTAACTCCGGAGCGGCATTCGCGGCTGTCATCGGGCCGCTGGTCGAAGTGCCGGTGATGATTATGCTGGTCAACGTGGCGCTTTACTTTCAGCGCCGGTATTTTGCCGACGCTGCTCGTTTGACAATCTTCCCTGCCTCCACGTAACGTCGAATTTTTGGTGTTCCGTCGATCTTCCGTCATGGAGGCAGGATGAAAGTCCGCTTAACTTCTATACAAACAATGGTGGTCTGTTTCGTGCTGTGCTCGCTGGCGCTGGGGCAGAACCTGGCTTCTTTCGAGAAGCGTACCACCGTTAAGAAGCTTGCCAACGGTCTCACTATCATTATTTGCGAGCGGCCGGAGGCTCCAGTGTTTTCGTTCTTCACGCATGTGGATGCGGGGTCGGTGCAGGATCCCATGGGGAAGACGGGGCTGGCGCACATGTTCGAGCACATGGCCTTCAAGGGAACGGATACGATTGGGACGCGCGACTATGCGGGCGAGAAAGTTGCGCTGGCGAAAGTTGAGGAGACATACGCCGCCTACATTGCCGAGCGCGACAAGCCGGTAGACCGCGACGACGAGAAGCTCAAGCGACTCGAGCAAGACTGGAAGGATGCGATTGCCGCGGCCGACAAGTTCTCGGCTCCGTATAACAACGAGTTCGGCAAGATTGTCGAAGGCGAAGGCGGCGAGGACATGAACGCCTTCACCGATCTCGATGAGACCGGCTACCACTATTCGTTCCCCATTAACCGGCTGGAATTGTGGGCTTATCTCGAATCGGAGCGCTTTCTGCATCCGGTGCTGCGGCAGTTTTACAAAGAGCGCAGCGTGGTGATTGAAGAGCGTCGCATGAGCGTCGACAGCAATCCCCAGGGGCGACTGTTCGAGCAATTCACGGAAGAGGCATTCGCGGCGCATCCTTATCATCGTCCGACGATTGGGTGGATCTCGGACTTGAATTCTTTTTCGGCGACCGACGCGCAGAATTTTTTCGACAAGTATTACGTGCCTTCGAACATGGTGGTCGCGGTGGTGGGAGACTTGAAGGCTTCCGAAGCGATGCCGATTGTGGAGAAGTATTTTTCGCGCATTCCGGCGCGTCCGAAGCCGGACACGGCTACTACGGTCGAGCCGCCGCAGAATTCGGAGCGGACGGTGGTGCTGCACGAGCAGTCGCAGCCGATCTATCTGGAAGGCTATCACCGGCCGGATTACCGCAGCCCGGATGATCAGGTGTATGACGCGATCGCCGACCTGATGTCGAATGGACGGACTTCTCGTTTGTACCGGGCGCTGGTCCGCGACAAGCAAATCGCTTCCGACTCGGCCGGATTTACCGGGCTGCCGGGAAATAAATATCCGCACCTGTTCGCGTTTTATGCGGTGCCGATCCCGGGCCACAAACCGCAAGAGATGGCGGATGCGATTCATGCGGAGATTGAACGGCTGAGGAAAGAAGACATTTCAGATGAAGAACTGAAGATGATCAAGACGCGAGCCCGGGCAAATCTGATCCGTTCGCTGGGATCGAACGAGGGGCTGGCTTCCGAGCTTGGGCTGTATCAGGCGCGCTATGACGACTGGCGGGAGCTGTTCCGGTCGGTGGAGCGGATCGAAAAAGTGACGAAGGCGGATATTCGGCGGGTCGCGAACAAGACGTTTACCTCCGATAACCGGACGGTGGGGATTATTGAGTTTGCGGGTGGGCCTCCGGGAGCTGCGGCGGCGCCGCAAGGAGGTGGACAGTGAAGCGCACGGCCCCTAAAGGGGCGATGGAATTCGAGGGATTTGCGGTATCGCTGAAGCGATACCATGATACGAAGCCACGGGTCATCTTTGCCGTCGTCCTGTGCGTTTTTGTTGGCCTCTTCAGCGGCAGTGATCGACTGTGGGCGCAGGCACAGCAAACTTCACCGCAGCCGTGGCAGCAGATACCGATTCCCAACTTGCCGGCGTTTCATCCGGCGCAGCCGAAGCGGATTGAGTTGTCGAATGGCATGGTGATTTTTCTGCAGGAAGACCACGAGTTGCCGATGATTGCCGGGACCGCTCGCAGTCGCGGCGGCGAACGGTCGGTTCCGGCGAGCAAGACCGGACTTACCGATGTTTATGGCGAAGTGTGGCGCACGGGCGGCACCAAATCCCAGACTGGCGATCAGCTGGACGATTACCTGGAGCAGCGCGCCGCCAAAGTCGAAACCGGGGGAGGCACGGACTCGACAACCATTAGCTGGTCATGTCTGAAAGAGGATTTCGACGATGTGTTTCGCGTGTTCGAAGACTTGCTGAAGAATCCGGAGTTCCGCGCGGACAAAATTGAGATCGCGCAGAAGGGGATGTACGACAGCATTTCGCGGCGCAATGATGAGCCCTCGGAGATTGCGAGACGAGAAGCGGCGAAGCTGGCGTATGGCGCAAATAGTCCGTATGCGCGGGTCGCGGAGTATGCGACTGTGGCTGCGATCACGCGGCAGGATTTGGTCGAGTGGCACGGCAAGTACGTGCATCCGAACAACATCATTCTTGGTGTGGTCGGCGACTTTGACTCGGCGAAGATGGAAGCTCGTCTGCGCGAGGCGTTTGCGGCCTGGCCACGCGGGGAGGCGGTGAAAGATGCGGAGATCAAGCCGGAGCCCGCTAAGCCTGGATATTACCAAGTCGACAAAACCGATGTGAATCAAAGCAATATTCAAATGGTGGCGCTAGGCATTACGCGCAAGAATCCGGATTACTTCGCGACCTCGGTTTTCAACGAAGCGTTTGGTGGAGGATTCTCGTCGCGTCTGTTTGGCGACATTCGAACCACCAAGGGACTCGCGTATGCGGTGGGCGGCGGAGTGGGCGCGGGTTGGGATCATCCGGGCATGTTACGGCTGATGGTGGGGACCAAAAGCAAGTCCACGATTGAATCCATTCAGGCGCTTGACGAGGAGATCGCCGACCTCGGTAAGCGTCCGATTAACGATAATGAAATCAAGCGCGCCAAAGACGCGATTCTGAATTCTTTTGTGTTTCGTTTTGATTCTCCGGAAAAGGTTTTGCAGGAAAAAATGGCTTACGAGTTTTACGGCTATCCGCTGGATTTTCTGGAGAATTTTCAGAAGGGGATCGAAGGCGTTACTAAGGAAGACGTTGCTCGGGTGGCGGCTAAGTACCTTCACCGCGATCAGATGGCGGTGCTGGTGGTGGGCAACGTTGGCGAATTCGACAAGCCACTGTTGTCGCTTGGAGCGGTGAACAAAGTGGATATTACGATTCCGGCGCCGCCGCCGGGGGTGATGCCGGAGCAGGGGGAGCATCCGTAAGACTTTTGGGCCGTGCGCCCTGGTTAGACGCGGCAAGCCGCGTCTCTACCTGCGAGTTGACGGGGTAGGAGGTAGGAGATAAAAAGTCCGTTCTCCGTAGTAACCAACCAGTAAACTCCCGGCCTTGGGGCCGGGGCGTGATCGTTTCCAGTTCGTGAGTGCGCGTGTGGGCCTGGCGCACGAATCGCGTTCTCGTGTCGGGCAAACGTCCGGAGGCTCGTATTGGCTGCACGAACGGCGGGCACCTTCACTTGGCAGGCGAAGTCCGCGTCGCAGCTGCGATGATTGGCGAAAAATCCCGATTACACTCATTGACCGGGACCATCCGCTCGGCGTCCAGCCCCAACCTAGTTCGAAAGAACGACCCTAGCCAATCGTCGCTAGGGTCTCTCGGCGTCTCAGACAAATGATTCAGCTGACGCCACAGCTTTCATTTCTTTCTTCCGTCGAAGATAGCTGTAGCGGCAGTAAATCCTCGTCAGCCACCTCTTGCGATGCTTCCCCTTGCGCTCCGCTTTATACAATTGCAGGATTAGTTTAGCGCTTGTGGTTTTTCTTAGCTGGTCGTTCAAATCGCGCCATGTCATTCTTATTTTCCCTTTCATTGTGTACGGCCCACATCTCAGCTACTTATTGTCGAGCACGTCGGCGAACATCTGCAAGCCGCAATGCGACGTTTCGGGCGAAAAAGTGACAGGCTGGCGAAAAACCCCGATTACACTCGTTAAGGGGTTCTGAGCGTAATTGATTCCATAACAATGTCGGCTCCCAGGCCCGAGTAAGCTTTGGTGGTGCGAACCAACCAATAGGCTCGGGAGAAAGGAGCCGAACATGCTGATTATAGGATGCGGCTGGCACCGTGGGCGAGCCGGCGGCGACGCGATCTGCTGGAGTTGCTGGACCGACTGACTCCTACGATTGCCGAGTTGACGCAAGCCCTCGAGCAGAAAGCGGAGAAGTGTCCTGCGGCACAGCGACTGAGGACGCATCCCGGAGTGGGTCCACTAACGGCGTTGGCCTTCGTGCTGATCATCGGAACGGCGGATCGGTTTCAGTGTGGCAAGCAGATCGCGAGCTATCTGGGACTGGTACCGTTGGAGGAGTCGAGCGGGAATCGGCGACGCCTGGGACATATCACCAAACAAGGGAACGCGCTGCTGCGTTTCCTGTTGGTGGAAGCGGCGCAAGTTTCGGTACGCAGCATCCCGGAGTGGCGCAGCAAGTACTTCCACCTGGCGATGCGGCGAGGACGGAAGATTGCCAAGGTCGCCATGGCCCGCAGGTTAGCGGTTCAGATGTTCTGGAT
>Ga0209415_10020386_pt1 | contig 10305 bp, 6 predicted proteins | sample PeaSoiSIISIP2007_FD_187696 | JGI IMG/M metagenome (GOLD analysis project Ga0209415, IMG submission 187696) | Peat soil microbial communities from Weissenstadt, Germany - SII-SIP-2007 (SPAdes) (version 2) | ecosystem: Environmental > Terrestrial > Soil > Wetlands > Peat | place: Germany...
TATCGGATCCGAATTTGTCGCGAAGTCGGCTCCTGACGGCTACACGCTGCTGGTGGCAACGTCCACGGCGCTTGCGGTCAATCCGTCGCTGTTCTCGAGGTTGGGTTTCGACCCTCAGCGTGATTTTGCTCCGATTACGTTGGCCACTTATTTGCCCAGCATTCTGGTGATCCACCCGTCTTTGCCGGTCAAGAACGTCAAAGAGTTGATTGCGCTCGCCGCAAGCCGTCCCAACCAGTTGAATTACGCCTCCGCCGGCAGTGGTACGCCCGGGCACCTTGGCATGGAACTATTTAAAACGTTGACCCACACGCAGATTACCCATGTGCCGTACAAAGGTGGTGCGCCGGCGGTGGGCGATACCGTGGGCGGGCAAGTCATGATGGACCTCGCCGTCGTGCCGGACGCGCTGCCTTTCGTGAAAGCCGGACGTCTGCGTGCGTTGGGTATTTCGACACTCAAGCGCTCAGCGATCGTGCCCGAGATCCCGACGATCGCTGAATCGGGAGTGCCCGGTTACGAGGTGATCGGTTGGTATGGTTTCCTTGCGCCCACCGGTACGCCGCGCGATGTGGTGACGAAACTGCACGATGAAATAGTGCGTGCTCTGCTGCTGCCTGATTTACACGAGCGTTTGGTGGAACTGGGTTTCGAGGTCGCCGGCAATACGCCGGAACAGTTTGCCGATTGGATGAAAGCCGAGCGGATCAAGTGGGCCAAAGTGATCAGGGACTCCGGCGCGAGAGCCGAGTAGCACCGCGCGCCGCTTCTGAAATCAGCTCACGATGGTGAAGCCCTCTATCGCAGTGCGCGCCATATCGCTCATGGATTTTTCATCAATATTCGCCAATGTTCAATACTCTGTGACAACGAGGCAGCACGTCGGCCTTGTCTTGCGGCATAATTCAGCAATTCGCTACGCACAAGGGAAGACCATGCCTATTGTCGTCGCGGTTCTCGCATTGCTCGGTGCGCTCGTTTCGGTGCCCGCGCCCGCGCAGCAGTTTCCCTCCAAGCCGGTGCGACTCATCGTGCCGTTCGTGGCCGGCGGTTCGGCGGATGTGCTGGGGCGCATTCTGGCGCAGCGGCTTACGCAGCAGTACGGCCAGCAGGTATATGTGGAAAACCGCCCCGGCTCGGGCGGGCACGTTGGCGCCGAAGCGGCTGCGCATGCCGCGCCCGACGGTTACACAATCGTCTTCGGCACGATCGGGATCCACGCCGCGTATGCAATCTACTCGAAGCTCGGCTACGATCCGGCGCGCGATCTGCAAGCCGTCGCGCTGTATGCCGACGTGCCGTGCGTGCTGATCGTGCATCCGTCGGTGCCGGCGAAGACGGTGCAGGAATTTATCGCGTTGGCGAAGCAGAATCCCGGCCGGCTCAACTTCGGTTCTGCGGGCAGCGGCTCGTCGACGCACATGGTGGGCGAGTGGTTCAAGCTCGTCACTGGCGTGAACCTGACGCACATTCCCTACAGGGGCAGCGCGCAGGCGATGCAGGACCTGCTCGGCGGGCAGATCGAAGTGATGTTCGAGAACTTGCCGACCGCGATCGCACAGATCAAGGCTGGCAAGGTGCGTGCGCTCGGCGTCACCAGCAAAGCGCGCAGCCCGAGCATGCCCGATCTCGTCACGATCGCCGAGGCCGGGGTGCCCGGCTATGAAGCGACCGCCTGGTTTACAATCGCAGCGCCCGCCAAGGTTCCCGCCGACATCATTCGCAAGCTCAACGCCGACATGAACGCGTTCCTCAAGGCGCCGGAGATGCAGTCGCGCTGGGTCGAGATGGGCGTCGTGCCGCTCGGCGGAACGCCGGCGGACGCCGAGAAATTCTTCGCGTCCGAGCGCGTGAAATGGAACAAGGTGATCCAGGCCGCCGGCATCCGCGGCGATTGATTCGAAACTACCTTCCATCGGCGTTGATCGGTAGTTGCCAGATAGCTTTCTGGTTTTGTTTAGCATGGTTATTAAGTAATTAAACCTGATGAAATGTCGACCGTCATGAGTTCTTCGCGCTTCAACGCCGTTACGCTCGAAATGTTGTGGACGCGGCTGATCTCGATCACGGACGAGGCCGCAGCCGCGCTGGTGCGGACCTCATTTTCCACCATCGTGCGCGAATCGAACGACTTCGCGTGCGTGCTGACCGATGCGTGCGGCCGCTCGGTGGCGCAGGCGACCGACAGCATTCCGTCATTCATCGGCACCGTGCCTCGCACGATCCGGCATTTCCTGAAAGAGTTTCCGCCCGACACGCTCGAGCCCGGCGACATCCTGATTACCAACGACATCTGGATGGGCACTGGCCACCTGCCCGACATCACCTGCGCCAAGCCCATCTTCCGCAAAGGCAAGCTCGCAGGCTTTGCCGGCTCGGTCGCGCATGCACCGGACATTGGCGGCAAGATGCGCTCTGCCGACGCTCGCGAAGTGTTCGAGGAAGGCCTGCAGATCCCGGTGATGAAAGTGGTGCAGGCCGGGAAGCTCGACCCGACCTTCGAGCGCTTCATGCGCAAGAACGTGCGCGTGCCGGACCAGGTGATGGGCGACCTCTACGCGCAGTTCACCGCGCTGCATCTGATGGAAGAACGGACGTTGTCGCTGTTGCAGGAGCAGAAGCTCGATTCGCTCGAGCAGCTTGCCCGTGAAATCCACGCGCGCTCCGAAGCCGCGATGCGCGCTGCGATTCGCGATATACCCGACGGCGTCTACCGGCAAGTAGCGTTCAGCGATGGGCTTGCCGACCCGATCCGGCTCGAGATGACGATGACGGTCAAGGGCGATGCCATACGCATCGATTTCGCCGGCTCGGCCGCGCAGGTGCCGCGCTCGATCAACGTCTGCCTTGCCTATACGATCGCCTATACGTCGTACGGCGTGAAAGCGGTGCTCTCGCCCAACGTGCCGAACAACGAAGGCGTGCTGCGGCCGATCACGATCACGGCGCCGGCCGGCTCGATTCTGAATTCGCAGCCGCCGGCCGCGGGCGGCGCGCGCGCGCTGATGGGGCATTTCCTGCCGATGATGGTGATCACCGCGCTCGCCAAGGCGATGCCCGAGAAGGTCGTGGCGACCATCGGCTCGCCGCTGTGGTGCATCAACTTGTCGGGCGTGCGGCACGACGGCAGGAGCTTCACGAATCTGTTTTTCATGAACGGCGGGTTCGGCGCCGCGTACAACAAGGACGGCATCAACGTGCTGTCGTGGCCGAGCAATATTTCGTCGACGCCGGTGGAAATGATCGAACAGCTCTCGCCGCTGCGCGTGAAGTACCGCCGGTTGCGCAGCGGCACCGGCGGACGCGGCAAGTATCGCGGCGGCACCGGCCAGGAGATTGCGTTCGAGCACCGCGGCGAGCGGCCGATCGCGGTCGCGTTCCTCGCCGAGCGCACGCGCGCCGAAGCGGCGCCGGCCGGCATTGCCGGCGGCGAGGCGGGCGCGGCGGGTGAGGTTCTCATCAACGGACGGCGTGTTGACCCGAAGGTGCAGCACGTGGTCGAACCTGGCGGCGTGATCGAACTGAAGACGCCGGGCGGAGGCGGTTACGGCCCGCCCGGCGAGCGGCCCGCCGAGCTCGTCGATGCCGATCGCATCAACGGCTACGTTCCGGCCTAGCCGGTACTTCAATAAAGGAATTCGGTCCCGATGGCTGAGTACGCATTGGCGCTCGATATCGGCGGCACGTTCACCGATATCGTGCTGTACGACTATGCCCGCGCACGTTCGTTGTCGCACAAAGAACTGACCACGCCGGATGCGCCGCACCGCGGCGTTATCGCGGGCATCCGGCATCTGTTCGAGGCCGAAAACATTCTGTTCCGGGACGTCGCGCGCGTGGTGCACGCCACGACGCTATTCACCAACGCGCTGATCGAGCGCACGGGCGCGCCGACCGGGCTCATCACCACCGCCGGATTCCGTGACACGCTCGAGATGGGCCGCGAGCACAAATACGAGCTCTATGATCTGTTTATCGAGTTGCCGCGCCCACTGGTGCCACGTCATCTGCGCCTGGAGGTGACGGAGCGCGTCGGGCCGGACGGCAGGATTGAAATCCCGCTCGACGAGCGCGAGCTGATCGAGCGCGTGCGGGAGTTGAAGCGGCAGGGCGTAACGTCGATCGCGCTCGCGCTGCTGCATGCCTACGCCAATCCGGCGCCCGAACGGCGCGCGTACGAACTCGTCGCTAAGCAGTTGCCGGAGCTGTTCGTGTCGCTGTCCTCGGACGTCGCACCGCAGATTCGCGAATACGAGCGCACCTCGACCACCGTCGCGAACGCGTACATCAAGCCGGTTGCCGACAGCTACCTCGACCTGCTGAGCCGCGAGATCGCGGGTCTCGGCATCAAGGCACCGTTGTTCATGATGCTTTCCAGCGGCGGGCTGACGCATGTCAACGAGGCGAAGCGCGTGCCGATCCAACTGCTCGAATCGGGTCCGGCCGCCGGGGCGCTTGCGGGCTCCTTCTTCGGCGCGCGCTCCGGCGTCGACGACGTGCTCGCGTTCGACATGGGCGGCACCACCGCCAAGCTCGCGATCGTGGAAGACGGCGAACCGCTGATCGCCTACAGCTTCGAAGCGGGCCGCGAGAAGCGGCTCACCGAAGGCAGCGGCCTCCCGCTCAACATCTCGACCATTGAGCTGATCGAAATCGGCGCCGGCGGTGGCAGCATCGCCGGGATCGATAACCTGGGACTGCTCAAAGTCGGCCCGCGCAGTGCCGGCGCCGCGCCGGGCCCTGCGTGCTACGGGCGCGGCGGCGAGTACCCGACGGTGACCGACGCGAACCTCGTGCTCGGCTTTCTCGATCCCTCGACGTTCGCGGGCGGCACCATGAAGATAGACCGCGCGAAAGCCGAAGCGGCGATCAAGCCGCTCGCCGCGAAATCCAGGCTGTCGGTGGCCGAGGTCGCATGGGGCATACACTCGGTGGTCAATGAAAACATGGCTGCGGCCGCGCGCGTGCACGTCGCCGAGCGCGGCCATCACGCGAGCGAGTTCGCGCTGCTCGCCACCGGCGGCGGCGGCCCGCTGCACGGCTGCGATGTCGCGGCGCGCCTGGGCATAGCTCGCGTGATTTGCCCGCCGAGCGCGGGTGTGGCTTCCGCTCTCGGACTGCTGATGGCGCCCGCGCGCATCGACCGCGTGACGACCATAGCGCAGATGCTGAGCGCAATCGACGCTGCACAGCTCGAGCGCGCTTTTCGCAACCTCGAGCGCGATGCGCAAGCGGTGATCGACGCGACCACGGTGATGAAGGCGAAAGTCAGCGTTGCGCGCGCGGCGGACATGCGCTTCGTCGGACAAGGTTTCGAGTTGGTGACCGAACTGCCGCGTGGGCCGTATGACAGGAAGTCGCTCGAAAAGATTCGCGCTGCATTCACCGCCGAGTACCAGCGCACGTTCGGCCACGTGCCGCCGGTGGCTGACGTCGAGATCATCAACATCCGCGTCGCGGTGTCAGTGCCGGTCGCCAAGGGCAAGCTCAACGTCGCGAGCGGCGGTGGCCTCCGCGCGCGTCCGCTTAAAGGCAGGCGCAAGGCGTGGGTCGGCAGCCAGTCGAAATTCACCGCGCTGCCGGTGTACGACCGTTATGCGCTCAATATCGGCGCGCGCATCGTGGGGCCTGCGATCATCGAGGAAGCATTCTCGACGTTGATCGTGCCGCCTCGCGCGCGGGCGCACGTCGACCGCGCCGGCAACCTGATCGTCGAGTTGGCGAAAGGCAAGCGATGACACCGCAGACCGAACGCCTGCAGGTGAAAAAAACCGGCGCGATCGGCTGGATGTTTTTTAATAACCCGGCCAAGCATAACGCGATCTCGATGGACATGGCCGAGGCCGTGCCGGAGGTCGTGCGCGAACTCGAGAATGATCCCGAGATTCGCGTCGTGATCGTCACCGGCGCCGGCGAGAAAGCTTTCGCCGCCGGCTCGGACATCTCGGGTTTCGAGGAGGTGCGCTCCGACCCGCAGAAGAACCGGCATTACAACGAAGTCAACGAGCGCTCGTACAACGCGGTCTACGCATGCGCGAAGCCGACGATCGCGATGATCCGCGGCTACTGCATCGGCGGCGGGCTCGACTTCGCGACGAGCTGCGATGTGCGCTTTTGCTCGGACAAGGCGACCTTCGCAGTGCCCGCGGGCAAGCTCGGCCTCGGTTACGGCCACGAGGGCATATTGCGCTTTGGCCGCGTGATGGGGCTGATGCGCGCGCGCGACCTGTTTCTGTCGGGGCGCCGCCTCGGTGCCGAAGAGGCACTGCGACTGGGATTGGTGCATCGCGTGATCGCGGTGGATCAACTGGAAGCGGAGACGACCGCGTATGCGCAAACCATCGCCGACAACGCGCCGCTTACGCTGGCGGCGATCAAGCGCGCATTCCTGGATTATGAAAAGGATTTTCCGGCGCGCGATCTGTCGCGCGCGCAGGCTATGATAGACGCGTGCTTCCGCAGCGAGGATTATCACGAGGGACGCAAGGCGTTCGCTGAAAGGCGACAACCTCGGTTCAAAGGGAAATAACGATGGGCAGGGATTCAACCCGCCGCGGGCCGCTGGCACGCTACCGCGTAATCGACCTTACGCGCGTGCGCTCGGGGCCGACCGCGGTACGCCAGCTCGGGGATTGGGGCGCCGACGTGATCAAGATCGAGTCGCCGCCGGATTTGCATCTATCCGACGGCTGGGGCGGCGCGCGCCATGGCCCGGATTTCCAGAACCTGCATCGCAACAAGCGCGCGTTCACGCTTAATCTGAAGGATCCCGACGGGATCGCGATCCTGCGCAAGCTCGCCGACCGTTCCGACGTGGTGGTCGAGAATTTCCGGCCCGATGTGAAATTCAGGCTCGGTATCGATTACGAGACGCTGAAGAAAACCAACCCGCGCCTCGTCTACGCGAGCATCTCCGGTTTTGGCCAGGATGGGCCGTACGCAAAACGCGCGGGTTTCGACCAGATTGCGCAAGGCATGGGCGGGTTCATGTCGATCACCGGCGAGCCCGGGCGTGGTCCGATGCGCGCCGGTATTGCGATCGCGGATACTGCCGCCGGCCTGTATTGCGCGCTCGGCATACTCACCGCGCTGCTCGAGCGCGAAACTTCCGGCGCCGGGCAATGGGTGCAGGTGTCACTGCTGCAGGCGATGATCGCGCTGCTCGATTTTCAGGCCGCGCGCTGGCTGGTCGCGAGGGAAGTGGCGGAACAGAGCGGCAACGATCATCCGACTTCGATTCCGACCGGCGTGTTTCCGACGAAGGACGGGTACCTCAACATCGCGGCCGGCGAGCAGGCGATGTGGGAGCGGCTGTGCCGCGCGCTCGGCGCCGAGCACCTGATCGCCAAGCCCGAGTACGCGACGGGGGAATTGCGCTCGCAGAACCGCGCCGAATGCAATCGCGAGCTTTCCGCGATGACTCGCACGTGCGTCTCGAAAGAGTGGCTCGAGATTTTCGAGAGGAGCGGCGTGGCGGCGGGCCCAATTTACCGGATGAACGAGGTGTTCGCCGATCCCCAGGTGCGGCATCTGCGTATGGCGGTGCCGGTACAACATCCGGCCATCGGCGATATCGAGCTGGTGGGTCAGCCGGTTGCTCTCACGCGCACGCCGAGCGAGATCCGCAGCGCCACGCCGGAGTGCGGCGAGCACACCGACGAGATCCTGCGCGAGCTCGGTTACCGCGGTCCAGAAATCGCTGACCTGAGAAAGCGGATGGTGGTCTGAGCGGTAGTCGCGCGCCAACGCGCAAAGCGTTTGGAAGTCTCAGCGTTTATTCGCCTGTGCGATGAAGCGTTCGGCGTCTTCGCGCATCACGTCGTTCTGTTCCAAAACTCAACCATACCCATATTTGAATTTCGTCCCGATTGGCCAAAACTGGCCGGTCTATGGCGTTACCCGTACAGTTTTGCCCGCCGCAGCCGAAACATTCAGCCGCTTCAGTGAAAGTGGGCGCAACGCCCGCCTCTCGGTGCCGCTGGGGTCCCCTTGCGCAACTGCGTCAGATCAGTACAGGCCAAGCATCTTCCAGTAGACCGAGCCGACGCCGAGCCAGATCACGATGTTGATGACCCCGACCAGCAAGCCGATTCCCCACCACCGGCGCAGCGACACGTAGTTGCTGCCGAAATAGACGGGGGACGGTCCACCGGCATAGTGGGTGAGGCTCACGCACAGGCTGGAAAAGAATGCCAGCAGCAGCGCGGCGAACAGCGGCGGCGCGCCGACGGCAACCGCGACCGTCAGCATCGGGACGTACAGCGCCACCGTGTGCGCGGTCAGGCTGGCGAAGAAGTAGCCGCTGAAGTTATAAACCAGCACGATCATTACCAGTGCCGGCAGCCAGGGCATGCCGGTGACGTGGCCCGACACGAATGCCGCGAACCACTTGAAGAGGCCCAGCTTCGACAGCATGGTCGCCATGCCGACCAGGCCGCCGAACCAGATCAGGGTGTCCCAGCCGGTGCGTTCTGCCTTCACGTCTTCCCAGGTAATGGTGCCGAACAGGAGCATCAGGCACAGGCCGAACAGCGCGACCACCGTCGCGTCGATATTCGTCAATGAGCCCGTGATCCACAGCAGCAGCGCGAGCACGAAAGTGCCGAGCACCACCCATTCGTCGCGGCTGACCGCGCCCATCTTGGCGAGTTCGTCGCGCGCGATCTGCGCCGCCTGCGGCGTTTCCCGGATTTCGGGGCGATCGATCACGTAGATCACATACGTCATGACCAGCAGCGAGAGGAGCCCCGGCACGATGCCGGCGAGCGCCCACGTTCCCCAGGTAATGTCGACACCGGCCGTTTTCTTCGCGAGCTCGACGATCAGCGGATTGGCCGCCATCGCGGTCATGAACATCGCACAGTTCACGCCGTGCGCCTGGTAGGTGGTGAGATGGATGAGGCGGCCGATCTTGCCCGCGGTGGGACCCGGCTCGGAGCCGAACGCGCTGGAGAGCGAGCGCACGATCGGGTAGAGCACGCCGCCGGTGCGCGCGGCCCCGGACGGAATCCCGGGCGCGAGCACGAGGTCGCTGGCGACGAGTGCATAGGCGAGGCCCAGCGTCTTGTGGCCGAATGCACGGATAAACCAGTAAGCGATGCGGCGGCCGAGCCCGGTCTTGGCGAACGCGCGCGCGAACATGAACGCGACGAAGATCAGCCAGACAGTGGCGTTGGAAAAGCCGTTGAGTGCATCGCCGATCGAAAGCGTTCCGGTCAGCGCAGTGGCAGTCATGCCGATGAGAACGATCGCACCCATCGGCAGCGGCTGCAGGATGAGGCCCAGGATGGTAGCCAGAAATATCGCGAATAAGTGCCATGCCTTGAGATCGATGCCCGAGGGTGCGGCTGTAAACCAGATTGCCGCGCCGACGGCGACCAATATGATGAAGCGCACGATGCGCTCGTTTCTACCAAGACCGTTATTCGAGGTGCTCATAATTACCTCCCTCCGTAGTGCGGCGTGTGCAACCAACCGCTGCCGCCTGACCACTGTGACGAATCCGAAAGAACACCATGCCTCTTTTTTATGCTGCTACTGGGGTTGCCGCAGAGTGTTGATCTGGATCAAGCAAACGCTACAAGCCCTGCGGTCTAATCACGGCACTCCGCATGGCAAACCTGTTAACGTGCCGCTACAGTAAAGAAAGTTGTGTCATGACAGCGAGAACGATCGCCACGGTCACCACCAGCATTTTGCCCACTACAGGCCCAGCGCATGGGAACTGAAGTGAAAATCATGATCTCGGGCGGTTTTCGGCAGCCTACCAAGATCTCATCCCGGAGTATGAACGCACGACCAAGAATACGGTCGTCACTTCCCGTGGAGCCTCGATGGGAAACACGCCGAACGCTATTCCGGTCCGGCTTCAGCGCGGCGAGCCCGCAGATGTCGTTATTATGGTTGCTGATGCGCTCGACGAACTCATCAAACAGGGTAAAGTTGTTGCCGGCACTCGCGTCGACCTCGCACGATCCGGCATCGGCATGGCTGTGCGCGCAGGCGCATCCAAGCCGGACATCAGTTCTATTGACGCATTCAAACGCGTGGTGCTTGAAGCCAAGTCAATCGCATACTCCGACAGCGCGAGCGGTGTGTATCTCTCCACGGAGTTATTTCCCCGCCTCGGGATCGCCGACCGCATTAGCGCCAAAAGCAAGCAAATCAAAGGTGAGCCGGTCGGCGTCGCGGTCGCGCGCGGCGAGGCCGAGATCGGGTTCCAGCAGATTAGCGAGCTGCTTCCGATAGCGGGTATTGATTATGTCGGACCGCTTCCGCCCGAAATTCAAAAAGTCACCGTATTCT
>Ga0209415_10020388_pt1 | contig 10305 bp, 9 predicted proteins | sample PeaSoiSIISIP2007_FD_187696 | JGI IMG/M metagenome (GOLD analysis project Ga0209415, IMG submission 187696) | Peat soil microbial communities from Weissenstadt, Germany - SII-SIP-2007 (SPAdes) (version 2) | ecosystem: Environmental > Terrestrial > Soil > Wetlands > Peat | place: Germany...
GCTGGATCCAGGGCAGGCCAATGAGGTTTAACCCGAACCTCGGAGTAGACAAAACATCATAGGAGATTCCTCGCTCCACTCGGAATGATTTTGGAGTCGGTTAGCCCGGTATGAGCTTGTCAAAACTCGCGCGCGGACTTGGCGATCACCGACAGATCGCTCACACAAATCGGATCGCTCGAGGTCAAGCCGATGGCCAGTTCCGTCCCCATCATAAGCCCAAGCGAGCGCGCTGCCGTCATTTGCAAATCGAGGTACGATTTGCTGGCGATCTGGCTGGTGTGGCAACGCATCGCAGCTTCCCATTTTTCCGCGACGTCGGAAACGTCGATCATGAGATCAGGTACGCGTGCCAAATGGGCCGTGATGTTGTAAAACAGCAGGCTGCCGATCTTGTGCGCAGGCACTGATCGCAACTCGGTCAAACCGGCGTAGCGTGCAAGCCGGCACGCGTCGCGAACGAGTCTGGCAACTACGACGTGATCGGGATGCTGATTCTCGGCCGGATTCGGCGCGAGCACGATGTCCGGCCGTTCTTTGCGGATCTCTTGGGCGATGCGAATTGCATTTTCCGGGCGGTACTCAAGATGACAATCGCCGCCGAAGTCGAGAAAGTCGATGTCTGCTCCGCTGATCTTCGCAGCGGCGCGGGCTTCCTGTTCGCGTCCTTCGGGCGTTCCGCTGGAGCCGGCTTCGCCTCGAGTGAGCACCAGCATTTTCACGCGGGTTCCACGCATGACTTCTTTGATCAAGACCGGCGCACACCCGAATTCGATGTCGTCGGGATGCGGGCCGACGGCTAGAATGTTCACTTGAGAATCTCCTCGTAATATCGTTCGTATTGCGGGATGATCAGCGAGGTATCGAAGCGGGTTTGGGCAGTCCGGCGCGCGGCTGCGGACATCTGGTCGTACAGGTTGTCATCGGTGAGCAATTCGACGACTTTGGCGGCTTGGGCAGCGATATCGCCAATCGGTTCGAGAAAGCCGTCGACGCCGGGAGTGATCAGCTCGCCGACTCCGCCGGTTTGAGTTGCAACGGGAGGGACGCCGCACGCCATGGCTTCGAGCGCAGCCAGGCCGAACGCTTCCATTTCGCTGGGAAGTAAGAATACGTGACTTTGCGGGATCAATTCTTCCACATGATCGCGCTTACCCAGAAAATCGACGCGATTCGCGACTCCGAGCTGCCGCGCGAGGGATTCGGCGGGTCCACGCTCGGGGCCGTCGCCGACCATCCATAGTGTGGCCGGTGTCGACTTCACCACTTCCGCGAGGGTCCGGATGCAGTCGAGTGGTCGTTTCACCGGACGGAAATTGGAGAGGTGAAGAAGCCGCTTCTCCTTCGGCCGTCGTTCCGGATGGGGCCGGTAAAGTTCGCAGTTGACGAAGTTGTGAATGACACGAATTTCGTTGGCGACGTCGAAAACGTCCACGGTCTGTTGCTGCAAGTAGCGGCTGATGGCCGTAATTCCGTCGGATTGCTCGATAGAAAACTTCGTGATGGGAAAATACGACCGGTCGGAGCCTACCAGCGTGATGTCGGTTCCATGAAGGGTGGTAATGAACGGCAGTCGGCGCATCGCGGTCATCTGCTTCGCGAGCAGAGCCGAAATCGAATGCGGAATCGCGTAGTGGACGTGAAGAAGATCGAGATCGTAGCATGCAGCGACTTCGGCCATGCGCGACGCGAGCGCGAGACAGTACGGCGGATACTGAAATAGCGGGTACGAAGAGACTTCAACCTCGTGATAGTGGATACGCGGCAATTCCTCGTCGAGGCGGATGGGATTCGCGTAAGTGATGAAATGAATCTCGTGGCCGCGCGCGGCGAGCTCGCGGCCCAGTTCGGTGGCCACGATTCCACTGCCGCCGTAAGTGGGATAGCAGGTGATCCCGATTTTCATGTGCGCTATTTCAGGTTACGTCCGAACTCGAATTCCAGGTGCGATTTGATTACCAGGCGTGGTCCCGCCGGGGTGAGACCTACTCCAGGCCCGACGCTCCAGATCAGGTGGCGCGCCAGACGGATATCGACGCCGGGAAAGAGCTGATGCACTTGCCGCGACGCAGGTGCAAGGTCGGGCACTGAGCCCATCTCGCTGTACCACTCGAGATATGGCACGAATCTGTCGGAATCGGAATCGCCGTGGGCGACTCGAATGGCGGGTTCAAAGCTCCAACCCTCGCTAACTTCGTCGCCGCGGAGAGCTCGCGCGAATACGGGATTGAACACGAGGTCGAAATTCTTGATCCGTCGCTCAAGGATGGGCCGTATTTCCACGTGAGCCGTGGCGGCAATAAATTGCGGACGCGCGAAAGAGAATTCGACCACCAACCCGAGCTCGATCGGAAGTCCCCAGGAGGGTGGCGCATAAAAGTGCGGCAGCACGCGCCAGCCGGCGTACTCGAATCCCGAGCCAGGGAGCACGGCGTTGAGCTGCATGAAGCCCAGCGAGATCTGATCGGTGATGGCGCCGGTGAGTTCGTAAGTCATGTGAAGCTGGTCGTTGGTGGGGGCCAGCGTGCCGTTAAATTGTTTTGAGCCAATGGCCCAGTAATTCAGGTGCTGCTCTAGCGTGAACTGGCCGGGCTTCAGGGTTTCGTAATCGTAAACGTGAATCTCGAAGGGATCCTGGGCTTGGGCGTGGTTTACGAAGACGCTGATGAACGCCATTGTTCCCGCGGTTGCGCTGGATTTAACACTCAAGTTTTCTATCGTATCCGACTCTAGTGGAGCCTCGTTTGCGATTCCTCGTCAATAATGGGAAGGCGAGGTTTTTCGTAGCTGCGATGAAAAGAGATTGGTTTCGTTTCGGTGCGGCGTATTTCGCTTTGGCGATGTTGTTCGGTTGGTTTGCCGCGATTCAGCTTCGGCGCTATCCCATGGGCGCGAGCGAAGCGGTGGCGATTTACGGATGCTTGTTGTTGCTGTTTGCTTATTATCTGGCGCCTGGATTTGCGGCTCCTCGCGCGTGGCTTAAGGCTCGACTGCGCGGCGCAAATGGGGTCGCGCTGTGCTTGATTCTCTTTATCCTGCCCTACCTGGTTTATTGCGCAGGCACGCGGGATTTCCGGTGGCCTGCATTCGCGAAGCTTTTCGGGCTCGCCGCCGTGCCGTTCGGCTTGTTCGCCATCGCGCCGGTGCGCAACCCGAAGGGAATGAACTGGCAGGATGTGGTGGTGCTGCTGTGGCTGATGCTGCCGGTTCTTGCCGGGCGGCTCGCGGGGATCTGGAATAAGCCTGTGAATCTGGATTTCATGGCGCGGGTGTTTCTGGTGGGAGTCGGATCATGGAGCTTCTTAATCCTGCGAGGCCTGGAAGGATCCGGATACGAATTTGGCTTTTCACGAATCGTCGCTCGCGACGCGGCGGTTAATTTTGCGGGTTTCGCGATCCTGGCGGCGCCGCTCGGCCTAGCAATTCGTTTCATCTCGTGGAATCCACATTGGCGAGGATTGCAAGGGTTGGTTTTCGACTACGCGACCATTTTTCTGTTTGTGGCAGTCACGGAGGAGTTGTTCTTTCGCGGGCTGATTCAGAATCTTTTGGAAGGATCGCTGGCGTCGCGTTACGCCGCTCAAGGGATTACGTCGGTCTTGTTTGGACTCAGTCACATTCTTCATGCCCCGTTTCCGAATTGGCGCTATGTGGCACTTGCCACAATCGCGGGATGGTTTTACGGCTCGGCGTATCGGTCGCATCGGAGCCTGATGGCGTCGGCGGCGACGCACGCCTTGGTGGATAGGCTGTGGCGAACGTGGTTCACAGTAGCGTTCACGGCGGCGCGCGTATGAGGCCGATGACGGAGGCTCTGGTTTTTTCAGCCGGCGTGGCGGCGTTCACATGGCTGTTGCCCGTCATCGGATGGGGATGGGTGGCGATTCCGCTGCTGGCCGTGGCAGTTTCGTTTCGCGAACATTCGGAGTCGATCAAGTCCTTAGGATTAGCGGGGACGTCGTTTCTCCCGGCGTTGCGAATTTGGAGGGTCGCGTGGGCGGCTCCGGTCGTGGTGGTCGCGGGCTGGGGCTGGGGTCGAGTGCCTGACTGGACCGGCGGGTATCACGCGATGCTGTACTGCATCTGGTGCGTGATGCAACAACTCCTATTTCAAAACATGGTCGCGAAGCGGATTCGCAGCGCAATGGGCGCGTCTTGGAAAAGCTGGCTTCTCGCGGGGTCGTTGTTTGGAGTTGTCCATCTGCCCAATCCAGTCCTGATGCCAGCGACGGTGTTTTGGGGCGCGTTATCGGCATTTCTGTTCGAAGAGTGCCCCAGCGTCACCGCGCTGGGACTGATTCAGTTCGTGCTATCGACGTGTTTGTTCTGGGTGACACCCGTGAGTTGGAACCACAATTTTCGGGTCGGGCCAGGATACTGGCATTTTCATTAGGCCGGCAATGTGGTTTTGAGGCGAGCCACCGTCTCTGCTGGATCGCCGACTTCGACGATCAGCTTCTCGTAGCGCTCGTCCCGAAGGTCGATCACCACGGCATTTTCGGGTTTGTGGACGTCCCAAAAGACCCAATTTCCATGATGATAAAACGTGCCCGCCGCGATGACTCCGGGCAAATAAGTTCCGGCAACACGCAGACCCTTCCACCATGGTTCCGCGATCTTCGGGTCGGCATAGACGCGGACCACGTGGTGAATCGGGATCGCCAGGCGGCTCCGCAGCGACCAGAGCTTATCCCAACCCTCCACCTCGACAATTAGATTTCCTTCCGAGACACTGATGATCGTCATCGTAGTTTTCCTTTCACGGTAGGGCGACTTGGCCGCGGCGGACGCACTCGGCGGCGAACAGATACATTCCTGCCGACCAAGCCTGGTCCTCGGCTCCCATAGGCGATCCGGTTGCGCCGTGGTGCCATTCATTGAAGTGTCCGAGATGATTGAGTAATGCGAGTTTCTCCAGCATTTGCGCAGCGGCGTCGATGCGGCCGGTCTTTATCAGCGCGGCGATGTAGAATCCGCCGAGGAACGGCCACACGCCTCCGTTGTGATACTGGTGCGGAGCGTTCAGAGTCGCGTAGTAATCGCGCCAGTCAGGATCGCCGGGGCGAATCACCGGCGTAAGGCTGAGAACAGGCCATCTGTTCAGTGCGTGCCTTTCAATGAAGTCCAGGATGATGGAGCTTTGCTGCTCGTCGGTGACTCCGGCGAAAATCGCGAGCAGGTTGCCAAAGGAGTCGAACCATTCGCCCACGGCGCGAAATGAGAGATAGGGCAAGTAGTAGAGCTCGCCGGCCAAGTGCAATTTCTTGGGCATCCATCGCGGGCGTCCCAAGGAATCCTGCAACGGATTTCCTTCAGTGCTGAAGGTCAGCGAAATAGGACGCAGAAGGTCGCCATCGCCGGCGTACCAGAAATACTGATTGATCCGAGTCGAAACCGAATCCGCGCGCGCCCGCAGGCGTTCGGCTTCGACAGGATCAAAGAGTTTCGCAGCGGTACGGAGCGCGAGCACATAGAGGCAATTCAGGTACAGGCCTTTACCGCGCGTACAGAACAGGTCCTGCCAGTCCGAACTCTCCTGCATGCTGAGCAAACCGCTTTGATCCACATCCTGGTATTCGTACCAGCGAAGAACTTCTCGCACCACTTCGGGATCGGGCTTCAATAATGCGCTGCCGATCACCCACCATAATCCGCCATCGGCGTAGGCGCGGAAGTTGGAATGCAGAGTGGAGCAATCGACATTGTTCGGAATCGCTCCGCCCGGCGCCCGATGATCTCGAAGCAGAATGAGGCTTTGCAGAAGCGCGTCCTGGATCAGTTGATCCTGCGCAAATCGAGCCCCCAGGCTGGCGATCATGCTGTCGCGCGCCCAAATCTGGTGATGTCCCCGCGGGCGGCCGGATGCTTGCAGACCATGCGAAGAACAACATCGCCGGAGCGATTCGATTGCGGCGCCAGAAATGGGTTGGATATTTTGCAAGCGACATTTTACCGCGGGCACTCGTTCTACAAGTGCCCGATCGGCTCCTGGACGTTCTGGGTAGACGCCTTGTTCGCCTCGCGGTCAAGAGAGCGGCTGACCAGTTCCTTGGAGCCGAGGCCGACCGCCAACGCCAGCGCGAGAACAATGCCGCCAAACAGAATCCCGAAGGCCAAGCGAATGATTCCGCCTCCGATTCCGAGATGCTCTATGGCAATGGTCACGGCGAGAACCGTGACCAGCCATTTCACGCCAATACTGAGCAACCGGGCATATTGCAGGTTCAGATTGACGGCGCCGATCAGGACGCTGCGGGCGAGAAATCGCGCGATCAGGCCGCCTGCAATGAGCACGACCACGGCCGCAAGAACGTTCGGCAGATAGTTGAACAGACGCGCGACGAGTTGAGAGGTCAGGTCCAAGTCGAAAGCTGAAATGCCGACCAGGAACCCGACGAGCATCACCGTCCACGCGACCGCGCGAGTCACCAGGAGCGTAGGGGATTTTGACGGCGACCACTCCGCCGGAAAGCCCGCCTGCACCACTCGACGATCGAAATCGATTCCCGCGAGAGATCGACGAAGAATGATCGCCAGGGCCCACGCGAACAGTGCCGCAACCAATAGCGCCGCCACCAGAGCTATGATGCCTGGCAAGAGGCTGGCTAACTGGCTTAACATTCTGATCATCGAATGACTCAACGCTTGTCGAACTTGTTCCCACATATGCATCCTCCTTCAAGCGGTTAAGGATTAAAGCGGTCCGGCCAACGCCAACGCGAGACCAGATAGGCCTTGTTGGTCTCATATGCCCTGGACAAGCGCTCGAGGCCGGACTCGACTTCAAGAGGTCCGGCGGCTGCCATTTCGAGCGCATAAGAAGCGATCCATCCAAGATAGAGCGGCGTGATCGAGCGAAGCAGATGATCACGATTCACGGTCCGGAGCCGATGGCCAAGCGCAAAGTCGTAGACGATGCGCACCCACAGCTCATCGGGCATGCGGAACTGATCCGCGGGCAGCCGCGATAATTTTCTTAATTCCAACAGCGTGGTAGGCGGCAGGAACAGGCCCCAGACATCCGAGAGGTTCTGAGCTCCCAAATGAAACGATTCGATCATGGGGCGTGTGTCGACGGTTTGGCCGTCTTCGGACAGGGGTCCAGAGGAACCGAACGCCGGCAATGGCCTGGAGCCGCGAAGGCTTTGCCATAAGGACGCTTGTTTTTCGATCTCGAGAAAAACGGGTCCCAGAACTTCCGCCAACAGGGAGCTGAGATTAGTCCAGTCGGTAGATTCCTGTATGCGCGCGCCCAGGTGAGTTTCACAGATCTGGAACGCGCCGGACGCGGCGGCGGATGCCATCGACGCCAGTGGATTGCTTCTTGGAGCTTGTACCAGGACCCGTTGGGCAAGCTTGCCGGAGAGTCCGAAGTCCGGTCCCATAGGATTGTGAAGCTGCTGACCATACAGAGCGCGGTGTAGTGGAGCAAGAATGCTTCGGTTGAGTAGGCCTTCCATCTTGTGGCGTGTGTAGCGCGGTGCCACCAGATCGAACCCCAGCTCCAGCACGGGCTGGAGAAGACGGGAGATCCAGTGATGAGTTGCGGACTGGGAGGGGGAAACGATGAAAGCGCATCCACGAGCGCCGATCTGCTCGCCGGTCTTGAGCACGGTCCGATATGCGCTGAAGACTCTTTGTTGCAGTGATTCGGAGGGGCCCGGCGGCGCGAACGAGCAGGAGACTACGGGCAGAGATTCGTCATCCGCGGTTATGGGAACCGCGCCGTTATTGCAGACCACCACCGTGCGCGCAACCTTAGGTAACTCCGCAAGAGCTTCGCGAATCATCGGAAGCACGGCGTTGCCGGTTCCGTTGGTTTCCTCCGCACGCTGCGGATAGAGCACGCCCACCACCAGGTCCGCTCCGCCGAGTTTGGCGATGCGTTCTAATTCCGGTTCCGCAATGGCATCCAATTCCAAGCGCGACCTCCGGCTTCCATCGGAAGCGACAAGATACCAATCAAGGGGATGCGCACCCAGGCGGGGCGATTATTGAGCTCATATAAGAGTTCGTACAGCGCTTTGTCCAACAAATAAATGGCGAGTAGTTTTCGAAAGTTCTCCTCAGAGCAGGGTAAGAATGGAGCACCTTCAGCCGTAGTGCGATAGGCGCGCAGAAACTCCGCGCCCATAGACCGCTCCCACAGCCTTGCCCAGGGTTCCAGACTTTCCCAATCCTCGGGCCGCCGCGCGGTATAGGCGATCAGGCCTTGATACGCCGCATAGCTTAAGGAGCGCAGCATGCCGGCCACGTCTTTCAAGGGCGAACGCTTGGCGCGGCGTTCGGCAATCGGTCGCGCCGGCTCGCCTTCGAAATCGACGACGACGTAGTCTGTTTTGACTTGTAGAACCTGGCCAAGGTGATAATCGCCGTGAATGCGAATCCGTTGACCGAGGGTGCCTTCCGCAGCCGAAAGATGAAAATTGTCCAGAATCTGTCTGCGCCGGCCCAGCACCAGTCCGGCGAGATCGACAAACTCGTCAGGCAAGCCGGGCAGGTTGTCCTTTAGGACGTCGAGCACACGAATCGCCTCCTTGCGAAGACCCAGGAGGAGGTTTTGGAGGTCGGCGCTGGAGACGATTACGGGTGTGAAGGCGGGATCGTCGGCTGAGGAAGCGAGCGCCAGGTGCAATTGCGCCGTGCGACGTCCGAGCCGCGAGGCTGCTTCGAGCGAGATGCCGACATGCTCCCGAGCGAGCTGCGACGGTTCGGGTTCCGCGGAATCGATCAGGCCGTCTGTGGGAAACGGAACCGTCGCGCAGTTTTCGTAATAGCGCCCAAGCTCTTCCAGAGTCAGGGTCCATCCATCACCCTGGTTTGCGCCTTGACCCTGAAGCACTGCTAATGTCGCCGGAATCCCCTCCTCCGGAACATATTCGATTTCACCGGCAAAGGGCGGAACGCCGTCGAAATGCGCCTGCTCCGTCAGGTATCTTCCAATTTCGCACTCCGGGTTGGGACCAGGCTGCAAGCGTCGAAACAGTTTTAGAAATAGCCGATCGCCGTAGAGCAGGGAGCTATTGCTTTGTTCCGCCGGGCCACGACGCACGGGTAAGGGCGTTTCCAAGGAACCTCTGAGAGTTGGAAACTTCGTTCCGGGTGCGCCACGAATGAATCCCCTTCGCCCTTGAGCTTGTCCTGAATGTTCGATGAGCGCAAGCAACGCGGCTCCGGCGAAATCGTCGTTTATGCCGTCTATCAGGAGGCCCGCCGTCCCCTTGAATACGACGGAAGAAACCACGGCGTTGGGAAGAGTCTCGCGAATGCGATCGGAATCTTTGTCAAAGGCCAGCGCGAGCGGCAACAGGTATCGATCCGGCTCTCCCGCTTCGTACTGAGCGTCAACCATGACCAAGACTCCGTCTGAGCCGGGCAAAGTCATCCAGTCGGCGATGCTGGTGCCGCGAATGCGCCGGACTTTTCCACCGAACCAGCGTTGTTTCGGCAGATACTCGGGAAACAGCATCGATTCCAACCGGTATCGCCCGGCCCCTTCGAGCAGAGCCTCCCAACTCTCGGCGAAGATCGGAAAGGAAGTAAGCTGGCTCGTGCCGGCGTCGATTTGCTTCGGTTGATCGTGCATCTCCAACCATAGAAATCCGTATGGACCCAGCGTGAGCCGGTACGGCTGTTTCCCGATCGGCGGGAAGTCCACATAGCCCAGCATCTCCACCGGGGCCGCTCCTTCCAGTTCGGGCAACTCCAAATCCACGGGCTGCGCGAATCTAGAAAGGTTGGCGACGCATAGAACGATCTGGTTTTCATGGCGACGGATATACGCGAGCACTTTGCGGTTTGACGGATTCAGAAATTCGAGCGTGCCGCGCCCGAATACGCGAAACAGCTTTCGCAAGGCGATCATGTTGCGCATCCAGCTCAGCAGCGATGAAGGATCGCCCTGTTGCGCTTCGACATTAACGGCTTCGTAGCCGAAAATCGGGTCTATGATCACGGGGCTGTATAATTTGGCCGGTGTTGCGCGTGAGAATCCGGCGTTGCGATCCGCGTTCCATTGCATCGGCGTCCGCACGCCGTTTCGATCGCCCAGGTAGATGTTATCCCCCATTCCGATTTCGTCGCCGTAATACAGCACGGGCGTTCCGGGAAATGAGAAAAGCAGGCTGTTCAAGAGCTCGATGCGGCGCCGGTTGTTGTCCATCAAGGTGGCAAGGCGACGGCGGATGCCCAGGTTGATGCGCATGCGCGAGTCGGCGCTGTAAGCCAGGTACATATAGTCCCGCTCGTCGTTGGTGACCATCTCGAGGGTCAGCTCGTCATGGTTTCGAAGAAACAGCGCCCACT
>Ga0209415_10020389_pt1 | contig 10305 bp, 7 predicted proteins | sample PeaSoiSIISIP2007_FD_187696 | JGI IMG/M metagenome (GOLD analysis project Ga0209415, IMG submission 187696) | Peat soil microbial communities from Weissenstadt, Germany - SII-SIP-2007 (SPAdes) (version 2) | ecosystem: Environmental > Terrestrial > Soil > Wetlands > Peat | place: Germany...
GCTGGGCTCATCGACGGGATTCCTCTAGCGGCCGGTCCGAATTCGCGTCCACGCGCGGTTCGCGTAGCGGGTATAGGCCAGCGACTCGGCCCGATGCGTTCGCAGCCGCGCGACGATGTCGGGTGGCGGAAACACCATCCGGTCGGCGTGCAGCTCCGGGTCGGCGAGTTTCTCGGCCGCGAGATTGGCCGACGGGAATCTGCGGAACTTGGTGATGTCGGCGGAAATGTCGGGGCGCAGGATGAAATTGATGAACTTGTGCGCGTTGTCCGGGTGCGGGGCGTCGGCCGGGATCGCCAGCATATCGAACTGCCGCAGCGCGCCCTCCTTGGGGACCGCAAAGGCAATCTCGACGCCCTTGCCCGCCTCGCGGGCGCGGTCGCGCGCCTGCAGCACGTCGCCACTCCAGCTGACGGCGAGGCAGGTCTCGCCGTTCGCGAGATCATTGATGTACTGGGAGCTGTTGAAGTAGCGGACGTACGGCCGGATCTTCATCAGCGCCGCTTCGGCGGCGGCAAGGTCTTCCTGCCGCTCGGAGGTTGGATCGAGACCGAGCCAGAGCTTGGCCGCGTAGAACAGCTCGCTCTGGGCATCGAGCAGCGTGAACCCGCAGTCCTTGAGCCGACTCGCGTTCTTGGGGTCGAAGACGATGTCCCAGCTGTCCACCGGAAGGCCCCCGAGCGCCTTGCGGACCTTGGTGACGTTGTAGCCGATCCCGGTCACGACCCCCATGTAGGGAATGCCATAGCGATTGCCCGGGTCGGCGGCCTCGAGCTGCTTCATGATGGCCGGGTCGAGGTTCGAGTAGTTTGGCAGCTTCGACTTGTCGAGCGGCAGCAGAATCCCTTGCTTCGCCTGCCGCTCGAGGAAAAAGTCAGTCGGTACCACGACGTCGTAGCCGGTCCGGCCGGTCAGCAGCTTGGTTTCGAGCACCTCATTGCTGTCGAAGACGTCATAGTTGACCTTGATGCCGGTGTCGTGCTCGAACTTCGCGACCGTGTCAGGAGCGATGTAGTCCGACCAGTTGAGCACGTTGAGGACCTTCTCCTCGGCAGCCCGCGGCGCAGGTCCCGGTGCGGTCGGTGCCGGCTTCGTGCTGCAGCCCACGAGCGCAATGCCGAGCAGCAGTATCGGCCAGGCGCGCCCGGCGCCAGAGCAATCGATCATGAAGCCCCCCACGGCATCATGGACTATAACCGCTCGCCGCACGCTTCATACATTGAGCAGCAGGTGCTCGCGCTCCCAGGCCGAAATGACCTGCAGAAACGCTTCGTGCTCGCTCTCCTTGACGGCGGAGAACGCAACGACGAATCGCTCGCCGAACAGGTCGACGAGTGGCCGGCATTCACGCAGCAAGCGCAGTGCCTCTGCGAGCGTGCGCGGCAGCTGGAACGGCAGGTCATACGCGCTGCCGGAAATCGGCTCGGTCGGCTTCAGCCCCTCCACCATGCCGAGGTAGCCGCAGGCGAGCGAGGCCGCCATCGCCAGATAGGAGTTCGCGTCGGCGCCGCCGCAGCGGTTCTCGACCCGGCGCGCCGCCGGCGAGGACATCGGGATGCGCAGCCCAGCGGTGCGGTTGTCGTAGCCCCAGTGCACGTTGATCGGGGCCGAATTGTGCGGCGTCGTACGCCGGTAGCTATTGACGTTTGGCGCAAACAGCGACATCGCCGCCGGCAGGTACCGCTGCAGGCCGGCGATGTGGGAGAAGAACAGCGAGGTGGGTGAGCCGTCGGCCGCGCTGAAGACGTTCTGGCGAGTCTTCACGTCCACGATGCTCTGGTGCAGATGCATCGCGCTGCCCGGTTCCTTGGCGTGCGGCTTGGCCATGAACGTCGCGTACATCTTGTGGCGTAAGGCGGCCTCGCGGGCCGTGCGCTTGAACATGAACGCCTGGTCGGCGAGGCCGAGCGCTTCACCGTGCAGCAGGTTGATCTCCATCTGCGCCGCGCCGGCCTCGTGGATCAGCGTGTCGATCTCGATCTCCTGCGCTTCGCAGAATGCGTACACATCGTCGAACAGCGGATCGAATTCATTGACTGCGGCGATCGAGTAGCTCTGACGCCCGATCTCGGGGCGGCCCGACCGGCCGACCGGTGGCTTCAGGGGGTAGTCCGAGTCGATGTTCGGCTCGACCAGGAAGAACTCGAGTTCCGGAGCGATCACCGGTTCCCAGCCATGCCCCGCGTACAGGTCGAGCACGCGCCGCAGGACGTAGCGCGGCGCCATCGGCACCGGCCGGCCGTCGCCATAGAAGCAGTCGTGGATCACCTGCGCCGTTGGCTCGGCCGCCCACGGGACGACGCGGATCGTATTGGGATCCGCCTTCAGAACGATGTCGATCTCGGACGGGCTGATCGCGCTGTCGTCGTCCGGGTACTCACCGGTGACCGTCTGCAGGAAGATGGATTCGGGCAGGCGCATGCCCTCCTCCTCGATGTATTTCTCCGCCGGCACGACCTTGCCGCGCGCGACACCGGCCATGTCCGGAATGATCGCCTCGACTTCGGAGATGCCGTGGTCTTTCAGGAATTGCCGGATCGGGCTCGTGCTCATGGGTCACCTGTCGTCGTTCGCCGCGGCCGCACCGCGTGCGTGAGCCCTGGCAGCCGCCCCGAAGGCGGCGAACAGGGCCGTAGAGAGCTCATTCGCATGCACCTGCCACTCCGGGTGCCACTGGACCGCGAGCGCAAAGCCGCCCGCGTTCGCCACGCGGACCGCCTCGACGACGCCGTCCGGCGCGCGTGCTTCGATGACAAGGCCCGTACCCAGCCGGTCGACGCCTTGCGAATGCAGGGAATTCACCTGGATCCGGTTGCGACCCGCGAGCCGCGCGAGCACGCCCCCCGGGGTGAGTTCGACGTCGTGTGCCGGCGCGTATTGGGCCTCGAGCGGCTGGGTCGCGTCTTCCTTGTGCATCAGCAGTCCCGGCACCTCGTGCAGCTTCTGGTGCAGCGTCCCGCCGTAGGCGACATTGAGCTCCTGGAACCCCCGGCAGATCGCGAGCAACGGCAGCCCCGCGGCCACGGTGCGCGGAATCAGCGGCAGCGTCGTCGCATCGCGCTCCGGGTCATGCCAGGTACCGGGCGCACTCGCGGGGCCGTCGTAGTGATGCGGCTCGACGTTCGAGGGGCTGCCGGTCAGCAACACGCCGTCGCAACGCTCCAGTAGCACCTCGAACTCAAGCTGCTCGCCGAATGCCGGCACGATCAGCGGCAGCGCATCGGCCGCCTCGGCGAGCGCCTTGAGGTACTTTTCCCCAACGCAATGGAACCAGTGGCTGCCCAACAGCCTGCGGTCGGCCGGTACGCCGATGATGGGTTTGCGCGCGCGCATGTTAATTATATTGAACAGTTGCCCGATTCAGCCGGGCCGCTGGACCGCATGGATTTAACCACACCGGAGGCGCCGCCGTCGCCACCCCGATTGACAGATGTGGCCTCGAACGAGCCTTTTATTCCGCCTGTTGCGGCGCACATGCGGGTCCGAGCGTGGATTGTGGCGGCATCCCTCGCTGACCCGTCCAATTGCGCGGCTAACAAAATCTTAAACGCCACACTTGACAGGCGGCACGACATCCGGGCGACTCCCCGATCGGCGCCGATCGCCTCACACGCCCGCAACCGGCGAGCTCGTGCCGCGGCGTTAGGCCTGCGTTCGGCGCAGCACGAAGCAGTGGTGTATGCGCGGGCTGCGCTCGAAGTCCTTCGGGATCGTCGCGCGCGAGATGTCATCGATCGAAAGTCCCGGCAACGCACCGGCGTCGATGACAAAGCGCCCGAAATTCGTCGAAAACACGAGCACTCCGGCCGGCGCCAGCAGCCGCGCAGTCGCGGTCAGCAGCCCGACGTGATCGCGCTGCACGTCGAGCGTGCCCACCATCTTCTTGGAATTGGAAAACGTCGGTGGATCCAGGAACACGACGTCCCAGCCACCAGCAGGCGCGCCCGGCAGCCATTCGAGCACATCGGCCTGCGTGAGCACGTGCTCGCGCCCGGTGAAGCCGTTGAGCCGGAGATTGCGGCCCGCCCAGTCGAGGTAACCGCGCGACAGGTCTACCGTCGTGGTCGATGCGGCCCCGCCGGCGGCCGCATACACCGTCGCGGTTCCCGTGTAGCCGAACAGGTTCAGGAACCGGCGGCCGGCGGCGAGCTCGCGCAGCTTCGCACGGGTCAGCCGGTGATCCAGAAAGAGCCCCGTGTCGAGGTAATCATCGAAGTTGACCAGGAACCGCAGGCCGCCTTCGGCGACCTCGTGAAAGTCCTGCTCGGCGGCGAGCTTCGGGTACTGGGCGGTGCCGCGCTGGCGGCGGCGGGTGCGGAACCAAATCCTTTCGTCTGCGAGTGCCAACACGTCGGGCAGGACGGCGACCGCCTCCGCACGTCGCGTCCGCACCTTGTGTTCGTCGACCGACGGCGGCGCGGCGTACTCCTGGACGCAGGCGTAGCGCTCACCATTACCGTAGATGTCGATCGCGAAAGCATACTCGGGCATATCGGCGTCGTAGGCGCGCCAGCAGCTGATTGCCTCGCGCCGCGCCCACCTGCCGAGCGACTCGAGATTCTTGCGCAGCCGGTTGGCAAACATTTTCGCACCCGCCGCCTCGCGGCGCGCCGGATCGACCGGCGGCAGGCGGCCGGGACGACGCTCGCGCGTGTAGTGCTCCGGCGCGACTTCGAACCGCAGCAAGCGCACCTCGATCGGCCCGTTGAACAGGCGGTGAGTGCGCCGCGCCTCGAGCTTCAGCTCCCGCCCGAGCGCCGGATTACCGGTCAGCACTGCCGCATGCCAGCCGCCGAAGTGCTCCCGCAGCACCCGGCCGAGCTCCGCGTACAGCGTGCGCAGCGCATCAAGCTCGCCGAGCCGCTCGCCATAGGGGGGATTGACGAGCAGCAGGCCGCGCGGGGACGGCGCCCGGACCTGCGCCAGCGCCCGCTGCTCGATTTGCACGAGTTCGCCGACGCCGGCGGCCGTGGCAGCCGCGCGGGCGGCGTCCACCGCCCGGGCATCGTGATCACTGCCGAAGATGCGCCCGCGGGCCCAGCCAGAGGCGTTGGAACGTTCGACCGCTTCGCGGCGCAACGCGTCCCAGACACCGGCATCGTGCCCCGCCCACCCGAGGAACCCGAAGTAGTCCCGCGTCAGTCCCGGTGCCCGGTCGCCGGCGATGAGCGCCGCCTCGACCGGCAGCGTCCCGGAGCCGCACATCGGATCGAGAAACGACCCGCCGCCGGCGGCGATCGCGGGCCAGCCTGAGCGCAACAGCAGCGCCGCTGCGAGGTTCTCCTTGAGCGGCGCCGCGACGCCGGCCCCGCGCCAGCCCCGCCGATGCAGGCTGTCACCGGACAGGTCGATTGCGAACACTGCGTGGTCCCGCGCGAGGCGCACAGTGACGCGCACGCTCGGCCGGACGGTGTCGATATCCGGCCGCGCGCCGCGCCGCTCGCGCAGCTGGTCGACGATCGCATCTTTGACCTTCAGGGCGCCGTAGTGCGTGTGGGTGATAGCCGACCGGGTCGCGTCGAAATCAACCGCCAGCGTCGCCGCCGGCGCGATGTGCAGCGACCAGTCGATTTCCCGCGCAGCCGCGTACAGGGCCTCGGGAGTCGACACCGGTGCCTCGGCGAGCTTTAAGAGCACGCGGCTCGCCACCCGCGACCACAAGCATGTCCAGTAGCCGAGGGCGAGCGCGCCGGTGAACATCACCCCCCAGGGGCGCTCATGGCAGTTACTCGCCCCCGCGACCGCGAGCTCGGCGGCCAGCAGGTCGGCGGCACCCATCGGGGCCGTAGCGAGAAACTCGGGCATCAGTCGAGCGGCACGATGCGGGCGACGCCGGGTGCGGCGAGGAAACGCTTCAGTATCCGGTAAACGTCCGGGTCGAATGCCTGCGCGTCGGCATCGAGTCCCTCGGCGGCGTCCGGCTCACGCACGGTGCCGAGATAGCGCCAGCCCGACAGCACGTGCAGGTCCTCCTCGCCGCGCCAGTCGCGCTCCGCAACCAGAACGCGGCCCCGGAATGGCCACGGCTTCAATCGCAGGGCGGCGAGCGCGAGACGCGCGCGCGTGTCGTGGAGTGCGGCCGGCTCCTTGCCGAGGCACGCGCCGCGGCAGCGCTGCAGCTGGTAGGCGAAGCACGATCCGTCGCCCGCCGCTCCGCCGCCTCGCTCGAGTCCGAGCACACGGGCGCACAGCTGGTGGGCGCGGACGATTTCCTCGAGCGCGCGCGTGGCGGCCCGCTGGTCGCGGTACAGCCCGTACAGCTCCTGCTGCTCGGCCGCCGCGAGCGCATCGAACTCGACGATATCGACCAGAGCCGATGCAGTGGCGAGTGACCTGAGCCGCAGCGTCCAGGCCGCCCCGTTCGCTCCCCGCCGCCGATTGTGCAGCGGGCGCTCGGTTCTGATGGCGCGCGCCTCGATCAGCAGCGCCCCGAGCTCGCCGGCCGTCTCGGTCCAGGCGATTCGCCGCACCTGCCGGGACAGGCGCTGCTCGGCGGTGGACCTGTGTGCACTGGCGAAGTGGTCCAGCACACGCGCACGGAGGCTGCGGCTCTTGCCGACGTACAGCAGCGCATCGTCCTCCCCGTAGAACCGGTAGACGCCGGGACCGTCGGGTAGATCGTCGGCGAGACCCGGCGGCAGTTGCGGCGGCAGCGGGGTTTCGCGCAGTAGCAACTCGACCGTCTCCGCCAGGCGGCCGGGTGCCACCTCCCGGCGCCAGCAGGCAATCAGGTCGTTGAGCACCCGTGCATCGCCGAGCGCGCGGTGCCGCGTCGCGCAGTCGAGGCCATGGCGTGCGATCACGGCATCGAGGTTGTGGCGGGGCTCGCCGGGGTACAGGCGCCGCGACAGCTTCACCGTGCACAACGTCTTCGCGGACCAGCTGATGTCGAGCCGCGCAAGTTCGGTGCGGATGAAGCCGTAGTCGAAGCGGGCATTGTGCGCGACGAACAGCCGGCCGTTGAGTCGGCTCAACAGTTCGCGATGCACCGCCTCGAACGGCGGCGCGTCGGCCACCATCTCGTTGCTGATGCCGGTGAATGCCTCAATCTGTGGCGGAATCCGGCCTCCGGGATTGACGAGCGTCGACCACTCGCGGACCGTACCGTCGCGGTCGATCTCGACGGTCCCGATCTCGATGATCCGGTGCCAGGCCGCGCTGCCGCCGGTGGTTTCCAGATCGACGCAGACGAGATCGCGATCGAGCCCCGTCGTCCCGCTCAAGTCGAGCGCCCGTCAGGCGGGACCGGACCGAGGGCCGTCAGCGGGCCGTAGAGGTCCGGTCGCCGGTCACGGAACACGCCCCAGTTGTGGCGGTAGCGACGCGCGACCTCGAGATCCACCCGCTGGGTCACCACGGCCTCGCCGCTGCGCGCGGCGATTGCCAGCACTTCGCCGGTGTGACTTGCGATGAACGACGATCCATAGAAGGTTATCGTGTTCTGGTCGCCGGACTCGCGGCCGAAACGGTTGGCCGCGACCAGCGGCAGCATGTTGGCCGCTGCATGACCCTGCATCGTGCGCATCCAGTGGTCGCGCGAATCAATGCTGGCATCCTGCGGCTCCGAGCCGATCGCCGTCGGAAACAGCAGCATCTCCGCACCGAGCAGTGCCATCACTCGCGCCGTCTCCGGAAACCACTGGTCCCAGCAGACGCCAACGCCGACCGTCCCGAATCGGGTTGGCCAGACCCGAAAGCCGGTGTCTCCGGGCGCGAAATAGAACTTCTCGTGGTAGCCAGGGCTCTCGGGTATATGACTCTTGCGGTAAGTGCCAAGCACTGCGCCGTCCGCGTCGAGCATGACAAGCGTGTTGAAGTACACGTTTCCGGCCCGCTCGAAGATCGAGATAGGCAGCACGACGCCGAGCTCACGGGCGATAGGCGCGAAGCGGTCGACCGCCGGGCTCGCCGCCACCGGAGTTGCGAGCTCGAAGTACCGGTACGCGTGGTCTTTGCAGAAGTAGGGCGTCTCGAACAGCTCCGGGAGCAGGATGACCTCCGCGCCCTGCGCTGCGGCCTGCCGCACCAGTCGCTCGGCCGCCGCGAGGTTGACTTCTCGGTCCCAGCCGCATTCCATCTGCAGCGCCGCCAGCGTTACGGTCATCGTGCGCCTCTTCGAGCGATCAGATCGACCCCCACCTCGCCGCGAGCCCGGCACGCTCATCGAGCACGTTCAGCGCCCTGCCGCGGCCGAACCCGAATGTTCGCTGCAGTCGGACGGCCCCGCCGCGCCGGGGCCATCCTAGCAGCTGACCCAATTGCTCGCGGCCTGGAAGTCGCGCCGCGCAAAGCTTGGCGGCTGGCGGCCTGCCATGCCGAGCTGCTCAAGTCGTCGAGGGTGCGCTGGCGCTGATGATCTCACAGACCTCGCGGCCGGGATTTCGGAAACGGTGCGGCACGGTCGTCGAAAAATAGTAACCATCGCCCGGAGCAAGTAAGCGGGTCACCGTGCCAATGGTCATCTCGATGCAGCCGCGGACCACGACGCCGCCTTCCTCCCCGGCATGCGACAGCATCTCGGGCCCGGTGTCGGCACCGACGGCGTAGCGCTTGTGGAGAATGGACATTGCCCGCCGCGGGCGCCCGGCGGCCAGCAGCCGCAGCTCGATCGGTGCCGCGCCGATCTCGATCAGCTCGTCGCGGCCGTAGAAGACCTGTGGCGGCACGGCGAGGTCCATCGTGAAGAAGTCGGCGAGCGACATCGGAAAGCCGTCGAGAACCTTCTTCAACGAGCCAACCGACGGGCTCACCCGGTTTTGCTCGATCAAAGAAATCATGCCGTTGGTCACGCCAGCACGCTTGGCCAGCTCGCGCTGCGAGAGTCCGTGCAACTGCCGGATAGCCCTCAGGTGAGTCCCGACGTCAATGCCGGAAGCCGCGATCATCCGCCAAACCTGTGCAAAATATTAGACATCGTCGAGCAAATATGGCCCCGCGGCGCACCAGGTGTCAATTATCCTAAGCGACGACTGGGCCGACCCGACGCTACACGCCATGCACACAAGGCGCTCAGCGCGTTCCAAAAACGTACGCACACCGCTCGAGTGTCTGTCGTCCAGTGCGACTGTGCTGCCGTCCGGTCTCGGGCCATTCGCTCACGTCGAACGAATCGAACTGGAGTTCACGCGTCAGCCCCAAAATCCCGGGTGGCGATTCACGGGAAGACCTTGGGAACGAGGCGCCGAGGAAACGTGCTGTGCGTTACTCAACTCGCGCAGCATGACCGAACGATCGACCGCACACGCTGGCTGGCCGGCGCCGGAGTCGCGGAGGCCTTCGGCGCAGACCGATCGAGCCAGGGCTCCGAAGTACAGCCGGTGCAACGACCCGCCAAACCGGGATGGAGTGCGCGTTGGACCTCGGTCCGACGCTTTGTCGCGGTCGCACCCAGCGCTTCATCTGAGCCGCGACCGCGACGATGCGTCTCTTAGAACTTGACCATGACTCCGGCCGACAACTTGAACTCCGTCCTGACTAGATCCGGGTACCACACGCCACCGGCGCCGCCGCACGCGGCGTTCGCTTGCGTCAAGTTTGCAGTTCCCGCCGAGGCGCCCGAATTGCACACGTAGTATTGGGGCTCGCCATTGTTTCCACCGGGAGGTGTGACGCCGCCGGTGCCAGCGAAATACGGAATGTCAGAGTGGCGATATCCGGCCTCTCCCCACCACGTGATCCACTCTTTGGGCATGTACTGGAAAGTAAGCGTGGTATCCCACTGGTACACATGGTCCCCGGGATTTTCCGCGAAGTAAGGCGAACCGGAGACGGCATCGGCTCCGTTGATCGGCGGGAGCAGCGTTAGGTAGCGGCCCGGATTGGTCATCGCGCCGCCGCCAACTGTAATCGCGTAGAGGTCGTGGTCAAACCAGAAGCGGTTGTAGAACATCCAACCCACGAACGAACTTCTGTCCGGCCCGCCCGTGCAATGGAGTCCACCGCCTTGCTGGCATCCCGCATCCACCGTGAACGAGAACGCCATCTTCGACAGCCCTTTGCCGTTATTTTGATTGTTGTAGTACCTCACCTCGATGCTATCGTCGGTGTGAATGCGTGTTGTGTTGGGAAGCCCAAGATTGTCTTCTCCGACGCCATAATTGTTGAATACAAGCTTCAAGGATTCGTTCGGCATCCACAGGATCTGTCCCCCGAAGCCGAGATGACCGTTGTACCTGGCATACGATTGCCAGCCATTAATGATCCATGGCTCGATCTTCAGCGTGTTCGTCGGAAACCACTGGATTCGCACCCCGTTGAAGAACCACGGCGTGTTCGACGACACGTAAGACGGCTGGTACGTCCAGT